>Ga0163162_10007679_pt1 | contig 10504 bp, 5 predicted proteins | sample S55metaG_FD_115310 | JGI IMG/M metagenome (GOLD analysis project Ga0163162, IMG submission 115310) | Switchgrass rhizosphere microbial communities from Kellogg Biological Station, Michigan, USA - S5-5 metaG | ecosystem: Host-associated > Plants > Roots > Rhizosphere > Soil | place: USA: Michigan...
GGATTTTTATTGATCCCTGTTAATTGTAAAGCATATTCTTTTTGATTCAGCTTTCCCTTGACAAAGATCAAGATAATTTCTTATCATAAGTCATTTGGTTTTGCTTTTTGGATTGCTAATTTTACTATAGTAGTAATCAAGACATTTATTACCTTACTATAATGTTTAATTTAAATTTTAATGACCATGAATAATTCAGCACAACTTTTAGAAGACAGTTTATTATTGATCTGGAATAATCGCAATTCAGCCGAAAGACTGGAACTTATGAAAAAAATCTATCATCCGGGAATAGCATTTTTTGAAACAAATGACTCTGACCCAATTATAGGCTTCGAGAATATAAATATACTTATTGAAAAACTTCAGGCAAACTGGCCTCCATCTTTTAATTTCACATTAATTAAACCCGCAGAAGTTAACCATACTATTCAGCTTATATCTTGGACACTGGGCAATCAGGGAGAACTACCCGTTGCAAGTGGCAGTGATATAGCAATCATCGAAAACGGAAATATTAAGTCACTATATCTCTATCTTGATGTAGAAAAGAAATAAACAGAACTATTAAACCCTTAGCAAGCCACGAAAACCCCTTGCAGCATAGTATGATTCTGCTCCACTATGGTATAAAAATACCGTGTTATAACGTCGGTCACAAAAAACGGCACCTCCGAGTTTCCTGATATCGGGAGGTGTCATAACCCAACTCGAGGTTTTAGTATCAAAATTGCCCAGCTGTTGCAGCTCTCGGTATTGTTCTTCCGTAAGGATATCGATTCCCATTTCGGCAGCCATATTAATCGCGCTGTTTTTAGGTTTATGTTCTTTTCTTGACTCTAAGGCTTGATGGTCATAACAAACGCTTCTACGTCCCTTAGGACTGTCTGCTGAGCAATCATAAAAGATATATTCCTCTGTATTTTTATCATAGTCTACAACATCAGGTTCGCCACCGGTTTCTTCCATAACATCAAGCGACCAAAGCTTTTCAGGGTTAGCTTCAAGTCGTGACTGTATTTTATCCCATTCAAGGCCTTTATGACGATTCCTGTTTTTCTCAAAACGAGCTTTTAATACTTTGAATAGTTCTTCTTGTTGTTCGGGTGATAACTGTTTAGCGTTACTCATATTTTTTTCATTTTAATGATCATTTAATATGATTTTTTATATAGAAGCGATTACAAAGATATTAAAATAGAAATCAGTTTATTTTTATTGAAAGTACCTATGACATTTAAAAATAAAAAGCCCCGAATTTTGGAGCTTATTATATAGAGAAGAAAGAATTTTAATCGGACACTTATGCTATTTTAGACCTTTTAAATTTACCCATTATAATTTGGGTCAAATTCCACAATCCATTCAATGCCATATTTATCTCTAAACATTCCGGCGTACGTTCCCCATGGACTGTCGCCCATAGGCCCTTCTATATTTCCACCTGTCGAAAGTCCGTTAAAAAGCCTTTCTGCTTCTTCACGGCTTTCTGCATTAATTGATATTTTAGACCTGTTTTCGTTTTCGTTTACCCGTCCCATAAATTCCGGAACATCATTGGCAATTAACACATTGTTTTTCCCTATAGGCAAAGCAATGGTCATTATTTTATTTGCATCTTCTTCTCCTACCGGAAATTCAGCACTTGAGAGATCTTTAAAACGAATGATCTTTGTGAAATCTCCGCCAAAAACCGATTTGTAAAAAGTGAAGGCTTCTTCAGCATTTCCATTAAAGTTGATCCAGGGATTGATTGCTCTCATAACTCTATTTTTAAATTGTTTAACTTTTTAATTAAGCTTTTTCTGCTTAGATATGCCCCCACTAACGAGAACATCATTTTTACTAAACATAAGAATTCAAATCTATTATAATCCAGAAAATAGCCATTACAAAGTAGTAAGATTATCTTTTTCATTATGACTATTTATAAACTTGACCTTCACATATCCAAGGAAAACTAAGTATGGTATCTTTTTTATGAATGCTAAAAACTAATTCTCCCTTTCTTTTGATTATGGTATCGCCTATGCTAAGTTTATCAAGATATGATGACCACCATCTATAACTGAACTCACTCTTACAATCACATTTTTCATTAGTCCTTGGGTCCCTACCTTTTACGTTAAAATAATTCTCTTATTTTGTTGGCATTTTTCTACAATTATAATGCATTGATCATCTCTGTATGATTTTTCAAGAGATTTACAATCCGTACATGAAACTAAAATAAAAAGAAGCGATATAAGAATTGTTGTTATCTTTTTGTCCATATCAAAGTTGAATAAGTTTATCTATAATTCACACCAGAACCACCGTTAAAGCTAAAAGTTTGAGTGCCACTTTCAGAAAATTCTATATCTCCATTAGACAATCTTGTAGCACTAGAAGAGTATCCTGCATAAAAGTTTCTAAAACCTCCGCCCCGCTGGCGCGAGCATCTCACTCGTGCCTATACTAATTTAAGTCAACGCACTATAAACAAATAGATTCCAATTATTTATAAAACAAAAAAACCGCAAACATTTAATTACAAACGTATTGCGGTTTTTTATCTGTGGAGAAGATGGGAGTCGAACCCCATCCGTAACACCTGCGCTATTGCTGAGTTTTGTATAATTTTGAGCTAATGTGCCATGATTTTGCCGCAATTATAACCTATATAATATACTGACTTTAAAAACATTATAATCCTTTACAAATATAAGTTAAATAATTCGTTAAGTAATCTCTTTTGAAAAATTTGAATTAATTACGCTTAGTAATGTTCGTGCTATTAACAAAGTTAATTTATGCTATATCGGAATCTTTATATTACCGGAGAATGCTCCAGAATTCAAAACAATTTTCTATGCAAGTATTCCAAAAAAGTTTTGGCACATACATTTAACGAAGTAACAAGTTAATTTTAGTCCTTTCTCCCTAATGCTAAGATTCAACCAATTGTTCTACTGGTTATTGTAAAAGGACAGTACATTGGATTAGAAACTCTTATGGCAAAAGGATGAACATTGTTGCCCAGTCCTCAGTCTCAACATTAGTATTTCATTATAAAATTCTGCCAATCATGAGGAAATCTTTCCTTAATTTTCTTGAGTATATTATCTGGAATAGGTTCTTTATAGTAGTCAAGTCCTTTTGATTTTAACAATTTAACCACTTCTTTTTTGTAACTAAATTCTTTAGAATTCAAATCAAACACACAATTACGTAATGCTTCTAAAATATAAACTTCACGTCCTTCAATCGTTATATATATATATTGATTAACATTAGCTCCCTTTTGTAAAAAAAATAAAACTATATCCATTTTTTCATTTGTAAAGGCTTCTCCAAGAGGAGAATCTGTATGACCTTCAACTTTAAAATCAATATATGCACCAGCATTAACTAAAAGCTTGACTTTTTCTAAACTGCTATCATCTAATGGCCCAATAGCTGCAAGCAATGCTGACTGTCGAACTTCATCTCCTTCCTTTGTTGGCAAATTCTCTATCGAATTTGGATTGCCTTTATAACGAAGTATGATATCCAGATATTTTGATTCAGGAACTTTTGCTGCTGTAATTACGGCTGTCTCTCCTTTGTAGGTATCAGCTATATTTGGATTTGCACCTAATTTAAGTAGCAATTCGACATTTTCAAATTGTCTATTACGTATAGACAACATTAGTAACGTACTTCCAAATTTTGGCTCTTGAAAATTTAAATCTAAATTTTTTTTAGTACACTCTGTTTTAATTTTTAGTGAATTTCCACTTTCAAGAGCACTTGCTAGCGCCTTTACTGGTGTGTTTTTAAAAAGTTCATAATCATTGCCCAAAAGATTTTTGTCTCCCAAATTTTCTCTATTATTACAACTATTAAGTAATATTAAAATAAGAGAATATATAAATATTTTTTTCATAAATTAATTATATAGCCAATTCATAATTGAATTTTTTAAATATTGTCCAAATCCAGAGGGGGTTTTCAACGATTCAATAACACTATCAATACTATGCCCATTTTTTGCTCCTTGGTTACTCCCTGGTGAAATATAATGTTTCTTACCTCCAGCAGTTGGTAACCCACTTACTCCTTGAGCAGCATTAAGCGGGTCTGTAGTAAGAATATATGCATCAGTTTTATTCGATACCTTTGTTCCACCTGGTGAAAAAACAGATAACCCTGCAGCATTAAATGTTATTGCGCTGTTACCCGTGGCAATTGAATTTGCTTCGGCTAACCCTCCCCCTAAAGAATGTCCCGTAAATGTCAACTCTGCACCATCTAATTTTTTATCCAATTTCTTTGCAACTTCAACAGATTGATTATACTGTTCGGATAATCCGAATACTTGTTTTACATCTTGCTCAGTATCAATTCCATCCTCGGTTCCTGCAGTTGCGTATGTATATTCAGTTTTACCTCCAATTGTTCTTTCATAAACCTTTGATTTAAAACCAGTTGTGTTGTCATTTAGGTTCAAACCTTTCCCTGCATTTGAAACCTTCCAACCTCCAATAAGCTTCACATCATCACCATAAACATGCTTAGCCATGATCGCAGCTTCCAAAGGAGTTGGCTTAGCCATCATTCCATCCGGATCGATAAAATAAATTGGGTTATTTAGAGCGTAAACATATGGTGAGAATCTTCTTGATTTCTCCGCTAGAGGGTCAACATTTAGCCATCTACCTATAGAAGGGTCATAATTACGAGCTCCATAATCGTAGAGCCCCAACGTGAGTTCGTCTTGCAGCTCCTTGCCATTATACTTAATTTTCTGAGCTATAGGATTTCCTATACTTTGAAATTCTACATTATTATATCCTGTGTGTTCTAGTCCAAAAGGATAGTAATTGCTTTCTTCTATAATTTCTGAAGTTTGGATTGATCCGTTTTTATCCTGATCGGTATAACTTAGTCGCACATTTCCAAGATGATCACGATATTGATATATATACGCTGAAGTACCATCTACTGTCTTTTTATTGTATCCCTCTGAATGCGGGAAGTATTGTAAAATATTTGCCGCAGTTCCCAATCTTTGGTAGATATAACCCCCATTGTATTCTGTTGTAACAACATTAGCGCCTGTAGTTACCACTTTTTTCAGTTTAACTCCATTTGAATCATAGATATAATTTATTGAATTTGTTGAATTAAAAATTATTTGATCTGGTAAATTTAGGTAATTATATTTTATTCCTGGTGTAGAATTAGATCCGATGCCTTTATTTAAATCAGAATCTAAATTACCATTCTTATCGTAATGATAGTCATTACCAGTTGTATTAAGGTCAGAAAATCCACTGATGTTTGAATAATCCCTAACAGACATTAGATAATTATTTACATAACTGTATACCAAGTTATCAATCTCTACAGGCTGGCTGTCATTTCCGCCAAACCTTTGCAAAGAATTTATGTTACCATTCCGATCGTAAGAAAAATTTTCATCATATTGCCCCGAAGTAAGGACCCCATTTTGATTCTTAATATAATGCCCACTTACTAATCTGCTGAGATTATCATAAGTATAATTGTAGGCACGAGTTGTATTTGTAAGAAGGTCTTTGTTAGATTTCCACAGTATTTGACTAATATTTCCGTCATATAATGGGGCAGCACCATTTGAAACGTTATCATAATTAATTTTAGCAGCATAAAAATCGGAACCCATATCGTCTGGATTATTTACTTGTTTTAGCCATCCCCTTATATTATAAGCATAATCAATGTTTTGCAATGCTAAAGTGTTGGCAAAAGAAGTGTCGGGAATATACTTCCCACCTACTTTACTTTGTGTTACCTGTCCTAACTCATTATAATTATTGTATAATATTAGCTCCTCATCCTCATAATCAAATTTTCGAGTGTGCTTAAGTGGTCTTTCTGCATGATCAAAATAATAATAATCAGTAAAAATTGTTGGAGTCCAGTATGTCACACCATTGCTTCCCGAACTTTCAACTACCCTTTTACTATGCAAACTTTTCCTTTCTATTATGTTACCTCCAAAACTGTATTTGTTATTTATAGTGTTTTCATAGTATAGATAATTATCCTTAACATTGTCGTATATTTTATTATCATTTTTATCATAACCAATGAAAGAATTTATCCATTGTGTAGTGCCCATTACCTTGGTAAAATTCGCGGTTAATAGACCTCCTGCATTTTTATTTATCTTTTCTCCGTAAACTTGCAAAGGAATTAGCGCGGAATTTACTGGAAGAAATTTGTAATTATCATAATAATTTACAGTTGAGACATTAATTGAGGCATTTGGAAAAGCACTATTGCTATAATAAATTGCAATTCCGGAATTGGTAAATGTAGTTGTTGAAAAAATTTCACTCGCAGCCAAAGAGGATCTATCTACCTTATTTTGAAGTTCTGGCCTAAGCACTGTAGTTACATATTCGCCAGTGTAACATATTCGGTCCATCACATCATATTTTGTAAAAACCCATTTTTGCCCCTTTAGATTATCATCTTGAGTTAAAATTGGCCTATCTAATTTGTCATATACCGTGTAGCTCCATCCTTTGGCGGGGATATATTTTTCTATTATTCTTCTCTGGTTATCGTACTTGTAAATATAACACCAAGCAACTATTATATCTGTCGGAACTGTTGCTGGCGGGATAGGCACGCTATTATAATATTGTTGTATAGCATAGCTCCCTTCCGGTGAAATAACATAGCACAATAGACCTACATCATTATAAACATAGTATGTGTCATGTGGAAGCCCCTGATTATAATTACGTCTTAAAATAACATTCCCTTCCTTATCTTTAAACTCTTGCTGAGTGTTGTTCAATCCATCACTTACTTTCCAGTTTTCATCTTTTGTGACAAATTTGTAGAGCTCTTGAGGATTATAATATCCATTAATTGATAAGGTGTGGAGGCTAGGATCTGTAGATATATAAGAAATCTTAAATTTTCGTACTTCATTAATAGCATTTGTTGCATAACTAAATTTTAATTCATGACCGGAACCTAATCGCCAATTTAATCCAGGCTGACTTGTCCTTAAAAGTAAACTTAAAGGTGAATTATCGAACTCTTTCTCTTTGTAAGGGTAAGCAGTAGACTCGAAATTACTTGAGCCAGTTGTTGCCAAGGTTGGATTTTGATAAAAAGTCATCGCATTAGCTACAGCACCAGCTTCAAATTCTAAATTATCACTACTAGAACGATATGGCAGATATTCTTTTGTTTCACGCCCATATTGATCATAGGCCAAAGGAGTAACAATATTTTTTTTTGTTGCTGATTGTCTCTTACCAATTGTTTCTATTGGTCTACCAAGTCCATCATAGTACGTGATAGTTTGTTTTTTATTATCTTCCGCAACCTGGAAACTATAATTTATAGTCGTATTTACCGAGGTTACAGGTGCTGGATTTGTTGTCGAATTATAAAATATTAATTTATTATTTTCAATTTTTGCACGATAAACTGTGGTTTCCTCCATGTTTGATATCGGACCGAGATCAAGATTTGAGATGACAACCCCTCCAGGTAAAACCATCTCTTTGATGATCCCAAGTTTAAGATTGCAAAACTCATCCCAAGCACCACCGAGGGATAATATAACCGAATTATTTGATATTGAAATATTTGAAGATGAACCTCCTGATCCAGAAGAACACTCAAATATGTTTGGTAAAACGGATGAGTAAGTTATTGGTGTGGTATATGATTTTTGAATATTTGTGTTTACAAAAATTGGATAGTAGGGAGAATAAAAAAATAGATCCCCAGCTTTAATTTTAACAAAATACCCTGTTTCCAGACCATTTTTTAATAATGGTCCTAATTCCATGTCTGGTATTATAGGATTTGTGTCTAAAGTTGCAATATATCCCAGATTCAATTTGCAATTAGATGCCCAAGAACCTGAAACAGTAATGTTAAGTACGTTATTAACGAGGCTAAGAGCTCCAGTAACACCTCCATTATTACCTCCATCAGAGCATTTGAACACATTTGATCCAAAACTTATAGAATAATCCTGAAATTGTCCTTTTACTGGAGAATTAAAAACTGTAGTAAGAACGTAGTTTTGGGTAGGTGTCTGAGCAGTTGCTAAAATTGGCAACAGTATAATGTATAATAAAATCTTCTTCATTTTAGTTTTGTGACTTATAATGGTACGAATTTTCAAGTTTTAAATATTCATCTGTATCCTTTACAAATTTCAATCTGCCGAAATCATCATATAGATAAAAATTGGTATTCCCGGTAGGACTAGTAATACTCGTGACACCTACTAGCGGATTATAAGTGTAGGTTGTAATGAGCGCACCTGGATAAAGAACCCTTAAGTTATTCAACGCATTTCTTAAAATCTCTTCTGAACAGCTTAATGATGTACAATCATCACCATCGCCGTCAGACAATGAGACCAATTCGTTTATAGTGCTCACTGAAAGTACATCATACGTTATATTTTCAAGTTTAGCTATAACTTTAGTTTTCTTATAACCCCATATTAATACAGTATGTTTACCATTTTTTTCTGAAAACTCTAGTGTATTACCGTTTAATGGATCATACTTATGAATTTTAGAAATAGACTGCATTCTTGCATCCATAGTACCAAAATTTGACATTGAGGTATTATACCAATTAAATTCTTGGAAGTTGCTAATTGGTTTATTAGTTTCAAGTTGAAAAGATTCGCTTGGTAAAATAGGTGTTAACAAATCTGAATTATTGCCTGTACTCGTATATGCATTATAAATTTTATCGAATAAAATGTTATTAATATACTTTGACACGACTATGGGGTATTGAATTGCATTTACGCCTCTCATCTGGGTAAAATTAGGTTCGAGCGTAAATAGACTTGAATATGGATAATCATATTTTGTTTGTATCACGTCACCTTTACTATTTGTATAACTCTCAGTCCCAATCAAAGCGTTTAGGTCATATGTAAAGTTCTTTTTATTCGTTAGGATTGTACCGTCAGTATAATATTCTTTACTTTCATTACTTGTTAATTGGTAATTAGAACTCAAATATTTTATTACCGCGGTACCTTCTGTAGGAGCCACAAATAAAGCTTTAACAATTGTGTTATTAGGAGAATAACTATAAGTAGATTTATCTTCTCGTAATATAGTATCATTTTGCCCATATACAGTAGTAGTTAACGGTTTACCATAATACAAGCTTAAGTTTGTTTCACTCGGATAGGGATAAAAATCATTGACATTTACTGAGCTTTCGGGTTGTCCGGCTAATGAATATATATATGTTGCTCTACTTTTAAGGTTGCTGATAGAAGTTGTAAATAGATTATTACCTAAGTCATCCTGTAAGCTTGATGCACCTAGACTGACAGGGAAAGTAAATTCTTTAACCTCCTTTCCAATGTTACCAGATGAATAAACCTTTTCAACTCTAGTATATCCAAATTCTCCATTATAATTTGAATTGAATTGATTTAATGCTACAGAGGAGATATTATACCTTGGGCTTGTTAAGGTACTATCGTAATATCTGCCAAGTCCTGTAAATAATGGAATCTCTCTTATTTTGCCTGACGTGTTACCGTTTTCGGTATATATATATTCTGTAATTAATGGATTAACGTCTGTAGAGGATTCTTTCAAAGAGGTTTTTTTTACCCTTATGCCCGGACCATCTACGTCCATACCATAGTACCTAAACTTGTTTTGTTCATACTCCAAATTAAGTTCTCCACCGGTGGGATAAATTATAGTCTTAAGAACTCTGTTTTGTGTCACAAGTGGATTTGGTCTTCTATCGGCTGTCGTCACAGCGGGTGTTAATGCTATAACGTTATCTGATATATAATTCGACAGTAGCTTTTGCTGTCCTGTATAAGATGGTCTAGGGTAAATTGAAAAAGGACCTTTATCAATAAAGTTGCGAGGCTCTGATGGATACCACCAAAGTTGTGGCATCAATGTGGTAGCATTATTATTATTGAAATAGCCCCAATAATCTTGTTCAAAAGATAGCCTATCAGGTAAACTTCCACTATTATATAAAAAATAGTAATTATTAACATTCTCTCCATTTCCATTATTTACACGTAAATTGTCTAGAAATAATCTTTTATATAAAGGCTTTTCATCTTGAGGTAATAAATTGTTATAATTATCTGATAAATTATAACTCTGATTAAACACAAACTCTCTGATTAGTTTACTTTTAGAATCATATATTTTTATCTTATTAAGTGCTTTAGCTTCCGATAATATCTTCATTTCAACATTATTGTAGACATCATCTCGTATTGTTTGTTTCGCTTCGAAAACTATTTGCCCCTCATCCCAAATGATTGATACTAATCGTGGCTGTATAATTTTTTGCAATTCATTACCCGTACTAATACCAGTACCTGCATACAAATTGTTTCTAAGATTTGTGTTTGATAAAATATAATAGACCTCATTGACATAATTATATTTTATCTCTCGCCCTTTTATAGTGCGAATCTTACTCACGTACCATGCTTTGGGCCACA
>Ga0163162_10007680_pt1 | contig 10502 bp, 6 predicted proteins | sample S55metaG_FD_115310 | JGI IMG/M metagenome (GOLD analysis project Ga0163162, IMG submission 115310) | Switchgrass rhizosphere microbial communities from Kellogg Biological Station, Michigan, USA - S5-5 metaG | ecosystem: Host-associated > Plants > Roots > Rhizosphere > Soil | place: USA: Michigan...
GCGCTCCCTTGCACCGGTGCCTTCGCCACCGAAGGCACCTGCAGCGTGGGCCTGACGCAGGACCCGCTGGTCATGCGTGTGGGCAAGGATGAATTCCGTATCGCCTTCGGCCTGGATGGCTCGAACTGCAAGGACACCGGCTGCAGCGGCACGATCCGCTACAACACGACGTGGGAAACCGAAGACGGCGTGCGCAATACCGAGCAGAAGTCGGTGGGGTTCAACATTCCGAGCGGTGCCGCGCGTTCGCTCAGCGTCGACCGCAGCTATTTCGATACCGCCGAAGCCAGGCACACGACCGAGATCGTCGGCGTCGACGTACACCAGATCAGCTGCGACGGCGCCCCGCAGTCCGGGCTTGCCAGTCGCTGATCATCTCCTCATGAAGCTGCGGGGAAAAGTGCGCAGGCGCCACACGGCGTGACGCCTAGCGACGCGGATCGGCCACGGGGCCGATCCGCAATTCCCGACCCCTCGAGTCTTCTCCGCTTTTTCTGGTTGCAGTTTCGCGGCGACGGTTTCACCAACCCCGACCTTCGCTCCGGCTTCAAGCGCAGCCGGCAAGGGAGTAGTTAGGCACTTCCTGCGATTATTCTATTTGATTTCCCATATGCACCGAAGAGTACGTCTTCCTCGGACTCCTCACCAGCATTGTCGTAGGGCGTATAGAGCTTGAACCCCAAAGTTCGGGCAATTCGTAGTATTGACCTCTGTACTTCTTCAGTGAGGTATTGAGATACCGCTACAACGCGTTCGTCGGGGGGCTCCATACCACCGAATTCCGTATACCCCATGACGCCGAGTTCCGCCAAGTGCTTTTCTATTTCGGCTTTGTCATTGAGAAAATGATTTACACCTATTCTCAATCCTTTAATTGACGAATCGGTCCTATCGGACGCCCGAATCACAGCAGGTAAACGCACCTCAATACCAGCAATTCTTTGATTTATCGCAGCGAGATGGGCTTCATCTTTGCTGACAACTACTCGTTCGTTTGTTTTGCTACTCAGGTAGCTGGAATAATACGAGTCTTCCTGCATCTCTGGTCTAAATTTCGTTTGCAGAAGAAAGACCGCAAGCAAGAATAATGGCACATTCACAATAGACGCGATTACTAGTGCCCGCATTTCCCAAGAATCGGCAGGCATACGTGCTGCAGCTATGAGAAAGCAAGTATTGATAGCGAGAAGACCGGCTAGCCAAGCCGCCAGCAGTTGAATTGGCTTCGTAATGCGTTCGGGCTTGACTGGCTCTGCCATTGAATTGCCTGACGCCTGAGTTAAGCGGCCGCTGCCGCGTACTGCATAATAGTAGCGCAGACCGTCGCAGCGGTCCGCTTGAACGAATAGTTGATAGTGGTCTAGTTTGAAATTTCTGGCGTCAGCCACAATATCGGAGCGACCCGAAACAAATCGAGGATGACGATATGTCTGACGTGAAGATGGAATCGGTGCGCTTTGAAGCGGAAGAAGGAAATCTTACCTGGCGTCTGAACGATGCTGGCGAGAACGAAGACCTGATTCGCCGATAGGATTGTTCGCTGATGAAATCGGGTTTCGGCTTGGCGACGACGGGGTCAGCGTGTCCCGCCTCTCAAAGACGTCCGTCCAAATTCAATACCATCTAAACTGGTGGTTGTACCGCCTTAGATTCTTTCTGGATACGCTCCCAGGTTGACGACCGGCGACGACGTATCCAAAAACCTAACGCAAGGAATACAAGCGAAAGGGCCACGCAGATCGGCGCGCCAAATTTGCACAATACTTCGGCTGCCGGCGGCATAGCGGTTGAACTATAAAAAGATGCATTTACCCATATACTTAGTGCCAAGGTCGCTAATCCAGAAAAGATCGAAAAGAATACCGTGGATAGCGTATTCGCCAACGCGATCGAATCTACTTCCCCTTCTTGAATGGCAAAGACTCTCACAACGCGCTCAACATAGGCCGGCGTGAAAATGGCACCTTGAGCACTTTGTCCTGACGGGATTGATCCTGCCGATAGGGCTGGCGTTGTCCCAGGTGAAGTTTCAGCCACCTTGCTGCCCTCCGCTCGGGAACGGAGGCATGGGAATCTTTGGGAGCACTGGCGGCGGCTCTTGGTATGGCGCCGCAATGCCTATCATCACCGCGTTGAAAAAAATCGTGTAGCCGCAAGTGCCACAAAAAACTTGAGCGTGCGGAAAGACTGGGGCACTCGGTATGAACGCAGCAGGTCCGTAAATATTTACTTGGACAAGGTAATCCCCAACAACCCATTTGCGTGTTGCGCAAATGGGGCACGTGCTCTTGGTTGCCCAGCGCGTGTTGACCCAGTTCGTAGCCTTTTCTTTTTCCTGCGGCGTCAGTTTCCCGAACGAGTCCGGCATAGCACGTAACCGCCCCTGTGAATCGGGGCATTGTATATTGCCGACGATGGAAGTAGTCGGCAAATAGCGTGCCAATGAATGCATGGTCAGTCATTCAAACTGACCCACTGCCCCATCATTGCCGATGCCATGAAGCGCGAGAATCTGAAGCTGAGCGCAGGTTAATTCGGACTGGCTCTCCTTGGAACGCTTCCTGGTCTTTGAAGCGTGCCAATCAAGCCCATGTTGCTGCTATGCAATAAGCTTGCTTGACAATCGGTCTATACTTAGCCATGAGCGGGAGGGGCGCTTGTGGCAAAAAAGCCGAAACGGAAGCGGACTTACGAAGAGATAGAGGTAGAGAACCGGTACTTGCGGAAGTCGCGCAGAGCGTCCGGCATCTGGTCAACATTAACCACTGCGATTCGGTGGGGTGGCCTGAGCATCATCAGTTACTTTGGCTGGCAAGCTGCCGCGGTATTGGCCGGCAGATTGACCGTGGCATCGGTGGATGTAAAGGCTGACGTTTCTCTCGGAGAGAAGGCGGCTACCGATTGGCTCCCATTCATCATTTGCGCAGCCGGTCTACTGTATGGTTTCGCACAGAGCAAGCTAAGAAAGTGGACTAACGCCAGGCTGACTGCGCGAATAACGGAACTCGAAAAGGTGATCGACCCCGCACGATCGACAAGTTCACTGACGCCTTACGGCGATACGAGGGAAGGCGATGAGTAACCTCATAATCTATTTGGATGCGTTCAAGGCCCCCATCGCGTTAGCTATCGCTTGGATTATCGGTGTTTGGATTGGCCCTAGATTCTACGTTGATTCATTTCGCCAAGAGATGTTCGCGTTGCGTGACGAGCTATTTAGCGACGCTACTAGCGGTCTGATTTCCTTCGATCATCCTGCCTATGGCATGTTGCGCTCGACGATGAATGGATTCATTCGCTATGCGCACAAGATTTCGCTTTCGCATGTGATTATCCTGATGTGGCACCTTCGTGGTATCTCCTTGCCAAAAGATTCAAAGTTTCAGAGTCGCTGGACTCGCTACACATCAAACCTTAGCGATGGCGCGCGCACGCGCCTGGAGGATTACAAAGAGCAAATGGAAGACCTTGTTGCGAAACAGCTGATGCTCGGGTCGCCCGTACTCATTGTTCTTCTTGTTCCTTGGCTTATTGCTCTAGTTCTTGTTCGCTTTTGCATGAGATGGATCGCGAGCGCATTTAGTGCGCCTATTCGATCGCTAGATGACACGGCGATGGTTGTTGGTGAGGCCACCTAACTTTTCTTATAAGAACCGCGCTTCTTCGCGGACGATGTGGTGCGCCCAAAGAAGTCGGGAAACATCATCCCGCTCAAGCGGGATTCCGATAGTGATAAAGGCACTCTAATGACCATGAAGATCAATGGCAGCATGGTCGTGCTTGCGCGCGCGAAATTCGAGGAATGACGCGTCGACGGAAGACGAAGCCGACTAATTTGCCGCAGAATTCTTGCTGCCGGCTATCCTGTCTTTTCGTCTCGATTCTTCTTCTGTGACATAGCAGGCTCCTTTCTCGGCCATGTTATGCCTGCACACAAAAAAACTGATAGGTCCGTGAACCTTTGGACTCGATCCATCGAGCCTTCTGAACGGCGCTACCCCGGATCCGCCGTCACTGTAAACGTGCGCGACTTGAACATGCGGTCCGGATCGAGGTTGCAGCCGTCGAGATAGAAGGCGAGACCCGTCTTGCCGGTGCGGCCCATCGCCAGGTTCGGCGAGTAGAACGACGGATACCAGCCGTTGAATGAAGTGCTCGGGCTTGTCGGCGGCTGGCCGTCGCACGGCGTCGTCGTGGTGAACTGCGAGTTCGCGATCAGTTGCGGTGGCGTCCAGTCTTCGGCATCGAGGCTGGTGGCGGTGGAGAAGAACCAACCCAGTTGTCCGGCGGTGCTCGACACTTCGCACACCATAGTCATCAGGTAGCGGCCGAGGAATTGGTTGAAGCTCAGGCCGGGCTGGAATTGCGTACCGGTGCAGGTCGGCGCCGTTTGCGTGCCGCCGATCGGCGTGAACGGGATGACGTTGGTACCGGCGCCGCCCATGCCGGCTGAAGAGAAACTGCCGGTGCCGCTCGTGACCAGATATTTCTGGAAGGCCAGGGGATCGGAGCCCAGTTGCGCGCGCGCGATCTGGATTCCGATCGCACGATTGGTTTCGGTCGGCGCGGGATGATTCGCATAGACGACATACAGGCACGAACCCTTGATGTAGCCGCTCGGGATCGCGTCGCCGACGGCGGTGATGCTGTCGGGATCGTAGGCTGGCTTGTCGGAGGGACCGCCGAGTATCGGGTAGCGGAACGGGCCCGGTGTGAGTCCCGGTGCGGGCCACGTCACGCCGTTGTCGCTGGATCGCGCGAAACCCGCCGTCGCGTAATAGGGCTGCACGTTGTACACGGTCCCGTCGCTGGGATCGACGCGGCAATGATTCTCGCCCTCGTAGATCATCATCAGGTTGCCGTCGGGCAACGTCGGATCCTGCAACACCGATCCGGGCGCGGCATAGTTTTCGTCGAACTCGCTGTCGAGGCCGGCAGGGTCTCCGACGCTCGCGCATTGACCGAATGGTTTGGGTGAGTTGAGCACCGGCGTTGCATAGCCGCTCGCCAGTGTGAGCGTCTGGAAATTCGAATCGGTCTGCATGACGACGGCGCCGAGCACATTGTTGTACTTGGCCGCTTCGAAAAAGAGGAACGGCCCGCCGACCGTCGTCGGCGGCAGGTAGGACGAGTGCTCGTCCGGCAGGGTGCCGACGTCGGTGGGTGTTGCGAGTAAGGTTTCGTTGTCGACGGATATCGACGGCCCAACGCCGAAGCCGTTGTCGAAAATCTCGTCGGGCAAAGTTCCGCACGGTTCCAGAGCATGGGCTGTTGCGGACAGCATGACGATGCTCGAGAATCCAATGCAGCGGGCCGAATTGCCGGGCATCCAGTTCATCGACTGTTCCCTCCGCTTTGTGCGCATCGCGCACGTGCGGACACTAACGCATCCGCTGCATTGTCGACGACAAGAATTTACGCAAGTCGCCGAAAACCAAGGGAATTTGTCAGCTTCTCGTCAGCTTCGCGCCTTCAAGAAGGTGCACAGCGGGAAACGCGGGATCAGATCGCCTGGGACGAAACCGGAGCGGGATCGGCGACCGCCGGCAGTTGCGCCATGCGCGCCGTGCTGCCTGTTGTTTTCTGGCGCTCTTCGAACTCGCGAGTGACAAGAAAGCGGCGCGCAAGAATCGTCGTCGCGCAGAGGATCATCATCGGTGGGAACGGATGCAGGTAGCGGAACACGATGACGGGCGAGAGCAGGAATTGACTCAGGAACAAGCCGATCAGCATCAGGGCGAGCATCCTCGTCATACCGGCGTCGGCATCGCGCCGCGTGCGCCACAGCAGTGCGACAGCAAAAAACGGCGCGAGCAGGAAGCATCCGGTGAGCCACCAGCGGCTGTGCTCGAACCAGATACTCGTCAGCGTGTCGGTGAACGCGATCGGTCTGACATCGAACGCGAAGTACTTGCTTGCGATGTCGATCAGTTCCAGCGGCAGCATGCCCTTGCGCCCGAGATCGCTGTTCATGCGCCAGGTGGCTTCGGTGTTGTCGAAGTATTGCGCTGTCGTGGCGAGCGCCATCGGCAGGACCTTGGCGGGAATCCTGGCCCATGCGCGATGCGCGACGATGTCGGCGGCGGCTTCCGGTTGCGGGCACTGGCGCTGCATTGCCGCCCACAATCCGTGATCGCCCCAGAGTTGGTACTCGCGCGTGCGCGGATCGTGCAGTGGCCTGCTCAGTCCGGAGAGTACGTCCGCGTCGCAGCCGGTATCGCGAAAATCCTTCTGCTCGATCGCCGGCGCGACGAAGCCGAGCATGAACAAGCCTTCCGTGCCGATGTAGCCCGGCTTGGTGTGAGCGACATCGGCGACGACATGGCGATAGCCGACATGCGCGACGAGCGTGCACGCCATGGCGAGGCCGAGCTGCAGCGCGAGCTTGCGCAAGTCGATCGCCGGGCCACTGCGCGTGAACCACACGCGCAGCAATGGCAGCAGCGAGGAGACGATCACGATCACGGCCGTGCCGTTGAGGCGGAACGAAACCGCGAGGATGCCGACGAACGCGACCACGGGCAGCCAGAACGTGCGGCCATCGCGCATGTAGGCGAGCGCGAGCGCAACGAAACCGAGCCAGATCATGCCGCCGAACGCCTCGGCCATCACCATGCGTTCGTAGAACAGCTGGCTCGGCTCGATGGCGAACAACAATGCGGCAGCCAGCGCGACGCCGAAGCGCACGTCGAGGAACTTGCGCAGGATCAGATAGATCAGGAGCGCGCCGATGGCTCCGGCCAGAGTCTGCGCGATCACCAGCGCGAGCATCGAGTGCGTCGGCACGGCAATCGCTTCGATCAGCAGGCTGTAGAGGAACGAGCGGTCGCGCGGCAGCGGCCCGCCGATGGCGCCCTGCAGATAGGTCACCGAATCCCAGAGGAAAAAACGCGGATTCGCGTCGAGCACCAGGACCAGCGCCTTGACCGCGACGATCGCGAGCAGGGCGGGCAGCATTTGCAGGCCGCCGGCCGTGACGAGGCGGCGGAAGGGAAAATGTTTTTGTCTGTTCATCGATTCTTCGGGGCGGCGTCCCCCTTCAAGACGCCTTGCGCCGTGCAGTATGGCCGCCCACGGTCATTGCCGCGCAACATCAACAGGGCCCAATGATAAGGGATCGCGAGGGTCCCGGTATGGTGGCCGGGTCACATTCGACAATCAGCCTCGCCTTGAGTTCACCGTTACTTGAACAGGCCGATGTACTTCAACATGGCCATCAGGCCGTTGCCCCACACCAGCACGCCGGGCATTTCCAGGATTGCGACGGCGAGCGCCAGCAGCAGCACCGGGGATACCAGGTAGGCGAAATAGGTCCAGCTGAATTCGACCTTTGCCGACGTGTCGCACAGCACGCGGCTGATGCACTTCGACCGTTCGAGCGACGTCACCGCATAGGCAGTGATCAGCCCGGCCAGGATCATCAACGCAAGCCCGAGCAGCAGGAAGTTGTCGGCCCCCGGTGCCGGGAAGGCGTAGACGACGATGACCAGAGTCATGCAGGAAAACAGGGCACCAAACACCGACCAGCGCAGCGCGTTCACCTCCGAAACCAGCAGGCGATAGATCGCCCATATGCCGATTGCACCTTTCTCCCCCGAGGGATTCTTGATCCAGGCGGCGATCTGGCCCGCCTGCTCCACGGTATCGCAGAGGATTTCGTTGGCCAGATCCTTGGTCTGCGGATTGTTCAGCGATTGATAGGTTTCGATGACCGGCTGCAGTGATGCGGAGAATGGCGTGCTCGGCAGGAACACCGGACCGTTTGGACAGGCGCTCCAGAATTGCTTCCAGATCCCGTTCGCCTTGAGTCCATGCTGGCGCTGCAAGCTCCAATCGAGCGTCGCTGCAGAGGAATGCAGGCGCCTCGACGACTGCAGCGCCCAGGCGATGAACATGATGGCCTGGCAGCTGAGCGCGATCTCCGCTGCGCATGTTGCGATCGAGGCAAACGGACCGAAGATCGTCAGGGCCAGTGGCAGCGACTTGAGCACGACGAAGCCAAGCGCAATGTACATCCCCAGCAGCAATGCCTTGCCGAGCTCGCGAGTGACAATCTGCAGGCCGAGGCTTCTGGCAACGAGGCGCATGATGGTCGAGTTCCGCGCGTAGCGGCAGGCACCCACCGCGATGCAGCACAGCCCGAAAAATGTGGCGGACAGGGTGATACCCAGCGCCGGCAGCAGGGCGAGTCCGGAGCTCGTGTCCATGGCGAGCCGCAGCCAGTGATGACTCATGCCCGAGTGGTCGGACAGACTTGCTCCAATCCACGTGCACAGGGCGAGGGCGATAAAGACGACGTTCACCAGCGCCGCCGGCAGCAGGATGGTCTTGATCGTCAAGGGCAACGACCAGACCGCGGAGCGCAGCGTGCGAATCGAGAAAAACCATTTCCCTTCGGCGAGCGCCGTCGCGGTGGTGGTCCGCGAGGCGGCACGATGAACTGCAATCAGCGGCGCGAGTACCGCGCACACGACCAGCATGTTGCGAAACCCTTGCCAGGATTTCGTGCTGTACGGAAGACTGAAGACGACCATGCTCGCGGCGATCGCCGGCAGCGGCAGGAATTCCATCGGCGCTGCCCAGCGCGGCCATGTGTTCGTGATCCACGAGTCGCAGCGTCGAAAAAGCCAGATTGCGATCGCCAACGCGAGCAACGCGCCGGCGAAGCCTCCCCATTTCTGGTACCAATCCCAGTTGTCGTTGTTCGTCGTCGTGCAAACGGAGTTGCCACTACCGTTCCAGATGGTCGCGCGCCGGGGTCCGCCACGGGCAGCGACCAGCACGCAAGGAAATGACCGCGCTGCCGGCGCGGTCGACTGCGGCGCCATCGGATCTTCGTGCTGCATGAGCTGCGATATCGCCCGAACTGCGCGTGCTTCATAGTCGGTAGCATAGCTGCGGACGGGGTCGTTTCCGACGCTGCGCCTGTCGTCATGCAACTGGTGCGAGGCCAGCATCACGATGCCGCGGCTGGCATGCAGAAAGTCCGGGTGCGCGAGCAGCACGTCGGCCTCCATGTCGATGAGCAGCGCGCTCGGCACCTGCGCCCTGATCAGGTCGAACAGGAACAGGCGATCGCGCACGTCGGTTGCCGCGACGGCGATGATCCGCGGCGTCGCTTTGCCGAGTATCGCCAGCATGGCGTCGAGTTTCAGTTCGGAACTGGCGGCGGTGAGCGGCGACTGCTGGCTGTCCGGATATTCGCTGCCGTTCTCGGCGCCTTCGTCCAGATGCAGCTTTCCGCTCAACGCGGATACGTCGACCGGCGCGTCGCTTGCTGCCTGGCGCTGGGCTTCGGTGCGGTGATAGCGGATGTCGGCGATATTCGCCGGGAACCGCATCTTGATGATTTGCAGCTTTTCGAGGATGCCTGCGGCGTTCGAGTCAGCCGCTGCGTCACACAACCCGCTGCCGAAGGACGATTCCTCGCACAGCAGCGCGATCGAGTCCGATGCCTTATTCTGCTCTGCTCGCGGAAGCGACTTGTCCACCTTCGCGTCGACGCCGAGCTGCCCCGCGAGTTGTACGAGCGATTCGAGTTTGACGTCGTCGGGAACCGCCAGGGAGTAGTACTTCGCCGCGTAGGGGGTCGTAGCCGTCCCTGACTGCGGCTTGCCGTAAGCGGAGACGAGGCTGTTCGACTCGGCTGTCGCCGACATCGACAACGTGCAGACACCCGCCGCCAGCAACTTCTCCTTTTCCCCTTCGGGCGCCTTGCTTTCAGTGGCCGAAAGTACGCGAGCGATCGAATCGATCGACCCGGAAAAGCTGGGACCGAGCAGGACCATGCTGCCGCAACCGTGGTGCGTCGAGTTCAGGAATGCAACCTTCGGTCCGGCAGCGCCAGGCCTTGTCGTGGGGGTCGGGGTAGTCGTGATTCCCGCGCCCTGCGCATCCGTCTTGCACGTGCTCACGACCGTGTTCGAACCGGGCGCAGGAATCGATGCCGGATCCGAGAGCTGCTTCCGCACACACGCAAGCGCATGCTCGAGCGTCTGCTGGGCGACACCGAACGTGACAGTCTCCGGCACCAGGTACATCGCCGCCACCTGCTGCGTCGAGCGCGTGCATGTCGAACCGGGCTTGCGCCAGCAGTCATGGCGAAAAAGCATCAGGCCGAATCGCTTGTCGTCGACGACCTGCGGGATTGCATCGCCGTCGGCATCGCCTTGCCCGCCGTCCTTCGCATTGCCCGGTGCGATCGACGCATACGACCACGGCAACGCGAAGCGGTCGAGCACGTAATCGGCATCCTGCATTCCGCTGCTGATCGAGCCGATCGCGATGTCGAAGGCGCGGCGGTGACGCGGCACACGAGGATCGGGAACGAATGCGATGGCCAGCGTTATCGTGTCGGCGTCAGGAAAGAGTGAAGCGATCGCTTGCTCCGCCTCGATCTGCTGCGGTGGCGGCGCCTCGTGGTTCTCGTTCACCAGATAGATGCGGTCGGGAAACTTTATGCCGCGCGGCCTGGAAGCAGCGCTTTGGTCCCTGGCATCCGC
>Ga0163162_10007683_pt1 | contig 10501 bp, 11 predicted proteins | sample S55metaG_FD_115310 | JGI IMG/M metagenome (GOLD analysis project Ga0163162, IMG submission 115310) | Switchgrass rhizosphere microbial communities from Kellogg Biological Station, Michigan, USA - S5-5 metaG | ecosystem: Host-associated > Plants > Roots > Rhizosphere > Soil | place: USA...
CCTGCTCGGTGAGCTCGACGGCGGCATGGCCCTGGAGGGTGACGGTCAGGCCCCAGGTCACCTTGCCGCCGTGCATGCCCGAGTAGATCAGTTGGCCATGGCCCAGGGCCCGGCCGACTTCGATGCTGGGCGGATCGCGGCGCAGGTTGGCGGCCAGCTGGGCGAGCACCTGCTCCAGGCGGGTGCGGCGCTGCTCAGGCGTATCGTCATCGTGCACGATGAACTCGGCGCGCCAACGCATGGCGGCTGGCGACAAGCGGTCAATTTCACTGCCGATTCCCGGGCTCCAGACTTCTTCCACAGCCTGGCGCACACGGGCCAATGCCTCCCCCGCCACTACATCATCCAGGTGCGGGTGATTGATCAGGGTGTAGTTGAGGATACGCTTGTCGAGCAACATGGCGGCCAACCGGTGGGATAGGGCCCCAGTATAGCGCAAACCCCGGCGTAGAGAAACAATCCGTTCACCGCCCGGGTGGTTGTGGGCCAGGGCAGGGAGACGAGGATGGGCTCATTCCTCACGCTTTGGGAGTATCCCATGCATACCCTGCTTCATCTGCGCAACAGTCCCCTGGGCACCCAATCGGTCAGCCGCACGGTCGGCCAGCACGTGGTCGAAGCCCTGGGCGGCGTCGTTACCGTGCGCGACCTGGCGGCACAGCCCTTGCCGCACTGGTCGCCGGCGTGGGCCGGGACATCCCAGGCCCAGGCGGTGATCGATGAACTGCTGGCCACCGAGGTGCTGGTGATCGAAGCACCGATGTATAACTTTGGCATCCCCAGCACGCTCAAGGCCTGGTTCGATACGGTGGCGGTGGCCGGCCGGACCTTCCATTACACGGCCGAAGGACCGGTGGGGCATCTGGTTGCCCTGCGTGTGGTGATCGTCTCTTCACGCGGCGGCGCTTATGCCGACGCCCATCCGGCCGATTTCCAGGAAACCTATCTGCGCTTCATGTTAGGTTTCTTGGGGGTGAGCGCGGACCGTATCGAGGTGGTGCGCGCCCAGGGGGTGGCCATGGGCGAGACGGCCCGCAACGAGGCACTGGCCCAGGCGCAGCAGGGAGCCGTGGCCTTGGCCGGACGCTGGCCTCGATAGCCTTGGGTGGGAATGCTTGAAGGGGTGAAGCCCAAAAAACTGACGCCCTAGGTCAGTTGTCGACACTTGTCAACACGCTGACCGTGAAGAGGTGGTGAAGTCAGGCTTTTACTGATATGGCCCAACTGATTGTTTCACATGGATTATATGGGCCACATGCGCACGGGAGCCCTCGACCGTAGCTGAACGCCTGCTTGACGAGGACCGGGGTCTCCACCACATTGAGCTTACCGGGCGGGCCCTGCGGGCCTGCAACTTACCCCTCAACAGGATAAGGTCGCCGGCTAGGCTACTCCAGCCGATGTGATGCGCATGAGCGATGGGAACACCCAGGCCCCTGCAATGGACTGACCTGACCCACGCCAAGATATGCGAAGGCTCCGACGGGGGCATGGCGGTCCCCGTGCCGCCGCTGCTCCGGCAGCCCCAACGCCCCTCCCGGGGCGTTTAATTTTGCAGTGGACAACGGCAAGGGCCCTGGCGTATAACAAGGCCCCCCCTTGGTTGACCGCATCGATGACGACTGAACCTTCCCCCGAACTGCTGGCCATGGGCGAGCGCTGGGCCGACACCTTTGCCGACCGGCCTTTGTCCGATGCACAACGCGCGGCGGTAGGCCAGGCTTATGCGCAGATTACCCAGGCGCGGAAAATCCCTGTTCATCGCGTGGTGCGTGGCGATCGTGAAGCGGTGCTCATGCGCCTGGGGCGGCAGCTGTATGTGGTCGACCGGGAGCAGTTGTGGGTGATGCGAATTGGGGGGCAGGCGTCGTCGGATCAGGCCAGCCTGTGGCGCGCCTACTTGCGCCATCGACGGGCGACGGCCAAGACGGCCAGTAGCCATAGCCAGTGGGCGTTGAGCAGTTTCACCCAACAGATGCGCAGCCTGGCCAAGGCATGGGCCATTGCCGACATTGACCAGGCGTTCAAGCGGGCCCAGGTGGCCGGCTCCCATCGCCTGTATATGGATGCGCGCGACACCTCGCAACAGCGCCGCCATGTGATGGGCTACAAACATCGTGAGATGTTCTACCTCAAGTGCATAGGCACCGCGCTGCGCCAGGTTCGTGCGGCCCTGCCTAAGGAGGTGATCAGCACACTTTGGGCCATCCAGCTTCCCAGCGGAGCGCTGGCGCATTGGGCGCTGGCGGGCACCGCCGAGCACAGCCGGCGTAACCGCCTTCAAGCGTTACGGGTTCAACCTTACTTGTTGCCACTGAGCCTGACGATCAGTGCTCAGCTGCCGGGGGTGGAGGTTGACCACCCCGAGCAACCGGGGGTTCAAGCCCTGCTGCGGGCGGGGCAGGCGTTGACCCAGGCCATTGACGAGGGACGCCCCATGCATGAGGCGATACTGGCGGTGCTCCACGCCCAGGGACCTGGGACCGACGCGTTGCATGCCCAGGTCCCGGGGGTGAATGGGGTGGGCCACCTCCAGGACTGGACGCTGGCCGATGTGCGCTTCTTGGCCGGGCGGCGGTTGCGGCAGACGCTTGGCTACTTCCAAGCGCAGTTCAAGCTAGGATCGCCTACCCAATATGTGGCCCTGGCTCGCCAGCTGAGGGCGCATCAACCACGCTCGGCCAAGCAGTGGGCCCAGCTGGGTCCGCTGTTGCGTCTTGGGGTTCCTCCCGCCCACATGGATCGCTTCTTGCGGGGCACCCCGCCGAACCTGACCGATCCCTTTTTTGAGCGCCTGGGTGACCAGGTGGCGTCCCTTCATGATGTGATGGTATGGCTGGGTGGGGACTTTCGTTACGAAGATGAGTTTACCGAAGACCTGGGTGATCAGGGGCTGACTACCAACGACCTGATCCAGCGCCTGTGTCAAAGTCCCCTGACCTGGCGGCAGTGGCTCAACATCAGCGACCGGGCCCATGCCATCGAACGGGCCATGGCCGCAGCGTTCCAGGATCAACAACTGGCCGTCCAGGCTCCCTACCTGGCCTTGCGGGCGGAACTCCAGGCGCGCATGAGTTGGACTCCGATCCTGGCGCACCCCTTTGTTCAAGGTCAGGTGCGCGTGGTGGAGCGCAGCACCTGGTCTGACCTTCAGGCGGAAGGGCAGATCCTGGATCATTGCGTGGGCGGCTTTGGCTATGCACAGCATTGCGGACGGGGCGTCACACGGATCCTGGGCGTCGAACGGCTGACGGGAGAGCGGGTGAGCACGGTAGAGCTCTCCTGGAATGGGGCACGGCGGCGGATCGATGTGGTTCAGCACCAGGCCAAACACAACTCAGCCCCTGCCGCCGATGAACAGCGGGCAGTGCAGGCCCTGATCCGGCGCAAGGATTTACTGATGCAGGGACCTTGGCCTGTCGTGCCAGACATGGCGCGCCTGGACCAGCTGGCCCGCCAGGCTTACAGTGATCACCACGGGATGGATCGGATCGCCCTGGCCCAACGGTTGTGGGATGACCTGGTGCATCGCTTTCCCGTCATGGCGCCCTTACGCCCGAGGTGGTAGAACGGCACAGGTGGCATCGGGGCAGTGCGTTTCGAGCTGGATGGTGGTGTGGGTCACGCCATGGCGGGCGAACACTGCCTGGGCAGCGGTGAGCACTGCCCGGCTGGGGACCGGAGCCTGGAGGTGAACGCTGCCCAACGTGCGCGTGCCGACCGACCACACGTGAAGGTGATGGGCGTGGGCGACTTGAGGCAAAGCATCCAGTTCGGCGAGCAAGGCTCCAGGGATCACATCGCGCGGCACGCTGGCCAGCAGGCTGTGACTGACCCGGTGGATCAATCGCCCCGCCGTGACCAGCATCAGGGCGGCCGCCAACAGGGCCAAGATGGCATCCACAGCCACCGGGCCGCCCAGGGTTACGATGAGGGCGGCGAGCACGGTGGCCGTGCACAAGCCAGCATCGGCGATGAAGTGAATGCGGGCGCCCTCGACGGCATCTTCATGATGCATGTGGAACCCGCCAAAACCGCGCAGCAAGGCGAGGTTGACCAGGAGACCAAGGGTGGCCACCGCCACCATCCAGCCCCCTTCAACGGGGCGGGGGTGGGCCAAGCGTTCCATGGCTTCCAGGGCCACCCATACCCCGATGGCACCTTGGGCCAGGCCGTTGAAGAACCCGCCCAATGCCACGGCCTGGCCGCGGCCATACGACAGGCGGCTGCCGGCCGGGGTCGGAGTGAGGGCAAACCAGGCGACCGCAAAGGCCCAAGCGTCGGCGATGAAGTGCGCCGCTTCGCCCCACAGCGCCATGGAACCGCTGGTCCAGGCGCCAGCCACCTCCAAGACGGTCAGCGTGGCGGTCAAGGCCAGGGCGACGATGATCTGACGTCGATGGGGCGAAGCGTGCATGGCGGGTGGACCGGGTGGCCACGAGGGGCCATCAGCGTAGCACAGCCGAGGCGCAGAGCGCCAGCGGCCTTGAAGCCGCTGCGTGATTGGGCTATCCTGGTTCCTTTGCCCATGGAGGCCTCCGGGTCATCCTCGCTCCGAAGGCCATACCCATGCGTCCCGACGATGTCCAGCGCAGTCAGTTTTTGAGCTACGTGCTCCGGCACAAACCTGAGAAGATCGGGCTGACCCTCGATGCCCAGGGGTGGGCTGACCTGACGACGCTGCTGACCCAGGCACAGGCGCACGGCGCACCGTTGACGCTGGCCGATGTCCATCGTGTGGTAGCGGGCAACGACAAGAAGCGGTTCCAACTGTCCGAGGATGGCACGCGCATCCGCGCCGTCCAGGGGCATTCCACGGCCCAGGTTGCAATCAAGCGCCCGGCAGTCCGGCCACCAGCGGTGCTCTACCATGGCACGGCCGATCGTTTTGTCGCGTCCATCTGCAAGCTGGGCTTGTTGCCGGGCAAGCGTCATCAGGTTCATCTGTCCCCCGATGTGCCCACCGCGATGGCGGTGGGCCAACGGCATGGCAAGGTGGTCATCTTCCAGGTGGACGCGGCGGCGCTTCACGGGCGAGGGCATCGCTTTGAGCAGGCGGAAAATGGCGTGTGGCTGACCGACACGGTGCCGGCCTGGGCGCTGATCCGGCGTTAAGGGCGGTGACGTGCCCGGGGGATCGGGCTGGCTGGCTGGCCGACCAGCTGGGCGAGACGGCGGCCCGCGCGGGCTTCCTGGATCATCTGCTGGGCGTCGGCTTCGGCAAACATGACGTGCGCGCGCAGGCACGCCACCGGGCACTTCCCCGTGCGCGGGCTGATCCGTTCAGGATCCCAGCCGGCTCGGACCAAGACCCAGGCGTTGGCGATGTATCCGTTGGCGGCCACCCAATCCAGGGCGGTTTCCCCGGTGTCGTCGGTTTGCCTGGGCCGGGCGCCATGGCGTTCGATCAACGCTGCGCTGAACGTGGCCTGGGGGCCATTGAGGTAGGCCATGAACGGGCTCAGGCCCCCATTGGCCGGGTCGGGCTGGTGGACGTCCCCGCCGTGGGCCACCAGGTGGTCAATGAACGGCAAACTGGCTACGCCGGCCAAACTTGTCAAACTCGTCAGGCCTCGCTGGATCAAGGTGGGCTTATCAGCGGGAGGCATCAGGTTGACCAGGCCCTGGAGCGCCGACAGACGATCGGCCCATGCGCGCTGCCGTCCTACCATGGCGAGGGTGGTGGGCAGCTCGTCCTGCTCCTCGCCAAACCGGGTGTAGTTGGGCGCCAGTTTATGGATAAACCGGTCCCATCGGCTGGGTGTGGCGGCCAGCAGGGCCTGGAGCTCGGATATATGGTGGGTCAAGGCCCGGTTCAAGCGCTCGACGAACGAATCCCCCTCATCCTGATCCAGGCGTTTGTCCAGGGGAGTTGAGGCGGCCATGGGGGCAGGATCCTGTCGGCAAGCTGAGCATCGAACTTCCAGTCTACCACCGGTTGGGCGAGGTGGCTGTGCCGGATCGATCAGGGCCGAGGCCGGCGCACCAAAGCCGGCCGGGGCCGATGGGCGGCCTGGGCGATGGCCAGGGCCAGGCCTTCCACGCTGGTGTGCGCGGTAGGCAGGAGGTCCTGGGGAGCTACGCCACTGCACGGATCGCGCTCATGCATGGCGGCACCTGCGCGCACCAGAGCCAGAGCGGTATCGAGGTGGCCCAGGCGGGCGGCTTCGTGGAGGGGGGCCTGGCCGGCAGCGTTGTAGACCTGGACCTGACCCCCGGCAGCGACCAGCTGTTCAATGACGGTTCCGGCGTGCGCATTGGTGGCGGCCTGAGCCAGGGCGGTGCGCTGGCCATTGCCCGCCTGGCAGGCGTTGGGGTTGGCCCCCAGACCGAGCAGGAAACCCACCGCAGGTGCCATGCGATCATGGGCGAAGGTGACTGCGCCATGGAGCAGGCCATCGAGGGCGGCTTGCCGGTTCTGTCCCGGCAAAGCCACCAACTGGCCAATCTGCTGCTCGGTGCGTGCCTGCTCGATGCGCCAGGAGGCCAGGGTGGTCCAGTGGACTCCCAGGGTGCGGCCGATCTGTGCGTAAAGTTCCGGGTGTTCGGTGAGCACCTGGCTCATCAGGTCAGGGGATTGGACCACCCCCGCGTGAACCAGGTTCATCAGCGCGTGCCCGAAACGATCGCGCAGGCGTAGCCACAGGGCCTGAGCGGGGGATGGGGTGGAGGTGGTCATGGGATTGAGTATAGGGCCTCCACCTCCTGGTGCCCACCCCATGCTGGCCCGAAACATTGATCTGGGCGGCTTGACCATGGTATCCTGGCCCTCTCTCCCCACCCGCGCCGTCGTCATGGACCTGCTGTCACGCCCCATGCGCAAATTTCCGCGCACCCCCCACCTGGAAGGCTCTCGCCTCCAGGTGGGGGACGAAGACTCTTCCCAGATCCCCTACCGGGACCTTGTGGGCAAGTTCATCGTGGTCGAAGAAAAGCTTGACGGCGCCAATACCGGGATCAGCTACAGCGAACGTTGGGAACAGCTGCTACAGTCGCGTGGGCACTACCTCGTGGGCGGTGGGCGGGAAAAGCACTTCAACCTGTTCAAGACCTGGGCGGATTGCCACAATGAGGCGATCTTGGAACGACTGACCGATCGGTATGTGATGTATGGGGAGTGGCTGGGCTCCAAGCATACGGTGTTCTACGATCACCTGCCGCATTACTTCCAAGAGTTTGACCTCTACGATACCCACATGGGGGCCTTTTTGGACACGGCCGCGCGCACGCAGTTGCTGGCGGGCTCGCCGGTCCAGTCGGTGCCGGTGCTTTACCGCGGCGTGGCGCCGGCCAAGTTCACCGATCTGATGGCGCTGGTGCGTCGTTCGCTGGCCAAATCCGACCAGTGGGAAGCGAGCTTGCGCCAGGTGGCCGAGCGGGCCCAGACCGATGTGGCGCGCGTGGTGCGCGAAACCGAAGCGTCGAATTTCTCCGAAGGGCTGTATATCAAGGTCGAAGCACATGGCCAGGTGGTGGCGCGCCTGAAGTGGGTGCGCGCGGACTTCCTCCAGACCTTGATGGATGGCGATGGCCATTGGCTGTCGCGCACGGTGCTTCAAAACCAATTGGTGCCGGGCGTGGATATCTTTGCCCCTCGCCTCCAGGTGAGCTGGGCCGACCTGGCGGCGAACCAAGGCGTGGTGCTGCCGTGAAAGTGCTGAGCCGGGAAGCGTTCAAGCAGCAGGTCTTTGCCCGCAGTGCAGGACGGTGCGTGTTCTGCCCTGCGCCGGCGGTGGATGCCCACCACATCCTCGATCGCAAGCTGTTTGCCGATGGCGGCTATGTGCTGGCCAATGGGGCGGCAGTGTGCGACGCCCATCACTGGGCATGCGAAACCACGGCCTTGAGTGTTGAGGCGGTGCGGTCGGCAGCAGGCATCACCACGGTCCATGTGCCCGACGGCTGGGATCGGGCAGCGGTCTATGACAAGTGGGGCAACCAGGCGCGCAGCGATGGTTCCTGGACGCCGGATCCGCTCATCGAGGATACGGGAGCACGACGTGCCCTGGCTCAAGGTGGCAAGCTTGGGCTGATCTACAGCCGATGAGTAGGCAAAGGCGCTGGACCGATCTGCGTTCGCGCTAGATGGGCACGTGATCGGCGGGCAGGTGGCGCTGGGCCCACTGCCGCAAGGTCGCCTCATCGGGCGGGGTGGGCCACATGGCCTTGAGCGGCGCCCAGCGGGCATTGCTCGCATGCTCTGGCACCCACAGCACGCGCCGGGCGCGATCGACCGCCAGCAGGCGAAGCAGATCCAGCGGCAGTGATTCGGGCGTAACCGAGGCAGGGGCCGGCCAGCCCATTTCGGCGGCGATCCAACGCAGGGCGCCCGGCAAGGCTTTGCGCAAGGCGGCGGCGCGTTCGGCATGGTGCCCCCACCTGGCCCAGCCACCAAGGGGATCGACGCCCCAGGCATCGAGGATGGCGGCATCTTCCGCCACCAGGGCGGGGGTATCGGTGGTGAAGGCTACGGCGGGGGCTTCCTGGAAGAACGCATCGGCCCAGGCTTCGGGAGTCAGGTCCGGGTGGAAGCCGTGGACCCACATGCCGTGGATTTCCTGTTGCTCATACGCGGGGTTGAAGGGGGAGGGGCGCTTGCGCCGGGTCCATTCGAAGTTGACCACTCCCTCCCAGGCAATCGTGCCCTCCTTGCCGTAAATGCGTAGGCGATCGCCCGCCTTGAGCACATGGAGTCCGCTGTAGCCGGGCAGGCCGGCGACCGTGATGGCCCACAGCACCCCTTCGGTACCGGTTTCAGCGTAGGCTGAAAGGGTGCCGGCCAGGCGGATGGGATCAGGGGTGGCATTCATGGGGCCCTACCCTACGCCGCGGGCCTGGCACTGTCCATAGACCGGCAGCGGGCGGTTCAGGTGGGGCGCAGGTGCGGTTCAGCCAAACCGCTACCGGGGCCGGTGAATGCGGCGCCGAGCGGGGAGGGGCAAGGAGGCAGCGTCGGGATCGAGCAAGGTCAGCATGGCCTGGGCAACTTCGGCGCCGCCGGCCAAGGCCAGGACCTGCTCGACGGAGAGCACCTGGCGGATCACGTCGTTGGCGGCTTCGTCGGTCCACGCCACACCCACCTCATCGGCCAGGGCTTGGTAATCGGGATCATCCGGGGCAAGCATGCCCCAGGATTCGATGTCTTCCCACGCCTTGGGTTCACCATCGGCATCGAGGTAGACCGGCTCGCCTGCGCCGGTCAACTCCAGGGCGACATGGCCCAGGGCGTGGGTGGGATAAAGTGCGGCGTTGAAGGCGCCGACCAGACGCACAGCCGGCTCATTGGCGAAGTAGACCTGCCGCAAGGCCAGGGCGGCGGCAAAGCAGTGGCCGCCAAAGCCATCAAAGCCCCGCCGCTGAGCGTCATCGAGCCGAGCGTCAAGGTCGGTGGGCCACAGGGGGTGATCGGTCACGGATAGGGCTCGATGGCAACGATGCCCCATGGTAATCCAATGTCATAGAGCTGGCCAGACCGCCTGATCTGCTGCCCGGGTAGGGGTGGGTTTTTCATGGAGAAGCGGTTCATTGCCTGTTCGGGCATGATCACCCGCGCGTTTCCCACTGGCATCCGGTCGGTGGCCTGTGCTAAGCTGGGATCTTCATGTTTTGCTGGATGGCCGTGCCGTGTATGCCCACCTCCAAGCTTTGGTGCCCGAACCCGATCGCCCGGCCGATGCCGCGGCGCTGATCGCGATCATCCCGGGTTTGGCCCTGCTGGCTACGACTGCGCAAGATGCGATCTACCATGCCGAAGGCGATGTGTGGACCCATACGCAGATGGTTTGCCAGGAACTGACGCGTCGGCCTGCATATCATGCGGCCCATGCCGAAGATCGCTTCGTGCTGTTCTACAGCGCGCTGCTCCATGATATTTCCAAGCCGCCATGCACGGTGGTTGAAGCCGATGGACGGATTACCAGCAGGGGCCACTCGGGCATGGGCGCGGTGGACAGTCGCATCTTGCTGTGGCGCGCCGGGGTGCCCTTTGCCGTGCGCGAGCGGATTTGCCGGATCATTGCCGTCCACCAGGTGCCCTTCTTTGCCATGGGCCACGACCGGCGTGGCCGGCGGCCGGAGTTCATCGCCCACGAGCTGTCCTGGCAGGGACGGCTGGACCAGTTGTGTGAAGTGGCTTCGGCCGACATGCTCGGACGCAGCTCGATCCACCAGGCCGAAGCGATGGGCAACATTGCCCTGTTCCAGATGCTGGCCGAGGAGGAGGGCTGCTGGGACCGGCCCATGGCGTTTCCCGATGCCCACACCCGGTTGCGCTATGTCCAAACCCTGGGCCAGGTGCCACTTCAGGCGCCATTGTTCCAAGAACTCGGCTCCCATGTCACGGTGATGTGCGGTTTGCCGGCGTCGGGCAAAAACACCTGGGTGGCCACCCATCGGGCCGGCTTGCCGGTGATCTCCTTTGACGATACCAAGGCGGAGCTGGGGCTCAAGCCGGGGGATGCAGCCGGCGCGGCGGTGCACCTGGCCCAGGACCGGGCCAAGG
>Ga0163162_10007684_pt1 | contig 10499 bp, 10 predicted proteins | sample S55metaG_FD_115310 | JGI IMG/M metagenome (GOLD analysis project Ga0163162, IMG submission 115310) | Switchgrass rhizosphere microbial communities from Kellogg Biological Station, Michigan, USA - S5-5 metaG | ecosystem: Host-associated > Plants > Roots > Rhizosphere > Soil | place: USA...
AGGGATCAGCAGCGACTGCGTGTTGTTGCGGCCCGACGCGACGAATTCGGATTCGGTGTGCAGGAACTCGACGTAGGTGACGCGCTGCCAGTAGTGCTCGCCAAACCACGAGTGTCGCAGGTGTGTGAGGCTTGGAATGAAATCGACGGTCCGGTCGTCCACGTCGGCGCGGCGTTCGTGCTCGGCGGTGCCCTGCAGCGTGAACTTCTCGGTGGCCGGATCGCCGATGGGAATGATGTAACGCCCATCGAGAGATTGTGAGAGAGCCGATCCTCGCGCCTCGGTGCGGAATCGGTGACCGCGCGAGTTCATGCGCCGGACTTCCCAGGCGACCGTGCCGCGCACCTGTGTATCCGTGCCATATCCCACGCCGAACGAATAGCGATGACGGCGGTTCGGATCGGCGGTGATGCTCACCGGCACGGTGAGTTGCTCGCGATCGCGCTCCTCGGGTAACACCTCGACGGTGGCGAAATACTGGCTGTCATCGAGCGCGAACTGGGTGCGAAGCAGTTGTGAAGCGTCAAACGGGTCGCCGGCCTTGTAGCGCAGGAAGCGCTGCACCAGAGCGTCGTCGATGGTGCTCTGGGCGATGGTGGTGGCGCCGAACTTGTAACGCGGGCCGGTTTCGAATTCGATGGTGACCTGCGCTACATAGGCCTGCGGATCGACGCGCATCTCGTTGCGAACCATTCGCGCATCGAGATAGCCGTAGGTGGCGGCGGTGCGCAGCAGCGAGCCCTTGAGCGAATCGTAGTTAGAGTGATTGAGCGTGTCGCCCGCCTGGATGGGCAGGTCGTTGGTGATGTCGGTGAATACCTTTTCGGTGGCCCCGGGCCCGGTGACTTTCACGTCGACCTTGTCGACCACCACCGGTTTCCCGGGAGTGATGCTGATGACGATGCGGTAGTTCTGATCGCCGCCGGTGCTTTCGGGTTTCTTGACCTCCGAGGTGACCGTGGGCTCGTAGTACCCGAATGGGCGCAGCGCTCCGCGCACTTCGCGCTCGCTGCGCTCCTGCAGCCGCTCGACGAAATCGGGCGACAGGTCGTCCGAATTCTTGTAGCGCTCGAGCGATAGATAGGCGAGCACGTTGGTGCGAATGGCCTCGCCGACGCCGCGCACTTCGATCTGCAGACCCGCGTTCGCCGAAGATGCAGACAGCGCCATGACGAGCGTGAGCAGCGTGACGAAGAGCGGGCGCGGACAAAAGTTGATCTGCAAGGTCGGCATGACACCGCTTCGGGCGGGAAGGCCCAAGATTCTAATGAGAGTCCCGCCCTCGCGCGCGGGTTCCGCGCGGGTTCACAGACTCCATCATTCTTCGTCGGTGTCGTTCAGCACGTGTTCAGACTGTCCCGCCGCCGCACCGTTGGCGTCGAAGCGGCGTTCGGCGATGCGCAGTGCGCCTTCATTCGAGATTGTGAGGACAGTCGAGCAGCGTGTGCCATAACCCGAGTCCAGCACGAAAGGCGCAGAAAGCTTGCGCGCCCATTCGGGAGACAGATCGCCGGGAGGCAGGGCGTCAGCTGGCGCGGGTTCGCGGTCGGCCAGCATCGCAAAAAGGTCCGAGTCGAAGGTATCGAGGTCCGACGCCTTGGTCGACTGCATCAGTGCATCGAAGCGTGCCCGCACTCGCAGAAGCTTCGGCCAGGGAGTATCGAGAAATTCGTTGGAAAGCCCGTAGATTCCCGGGGGCAGCTCGCGAGCAAACTGGTCGGCGCGATTCGAGGCGTACCACAGCGATCCGCGATCGGCGAGCAGCAGGTTGAAGCCGGCAAAACCCGGTGCGTCGGTCTCGATCGCGCGCAGATATTCTCCTGGCGCGTTATCTCCCGCGAGATACCCGGGAATAAGGCCGCCGCGCGAAGGGGCGCTACGGCGGCGACGACCGAACTCGCGGAAGTTGGTGACGATCCCCAGGCGCCGGCGAGCATCGACGGCAAGCCAGGCTCCGTTCGCCTGCAGGTCGCGTCCACCCACAACGCCTTCGATGTCGCTCCAGGGGGCCAGCGGCGCTGCGGGCCGGCCGTGGAATTCATCGCGATTCGCGCCGACCACGAGACGAAACTGCGGATGGCTGCGCCAGGCGAGAACTAACAAACACATCGACGACTACCAGCGGCGCGGCGGTTCGCCGGCACCGCCAAACCACGCGTCGATGAGCCGCGCGGAAATCGCTCCCGGCGGCGGCAGCGCCGGATGGCCCGCGGCGATATCGGCGCGAGTGAACCAGCGCGCGTCCTCGAGCTCGCCGTCGCGCAGCGTGATCGCATGGGTGCGCGCGACAGCGCGGAATCCCAGCATCAACGACGAAGGGAATGGCCATGGCTGTGACGCGACGTATTCGACGTCACCCACCTGTACCCCGGTTTCCTCGTCCACTTCACGCACCACTGCGTCTTCCAGGCTTTCGCCGGGCTCGACGAAACCGGCTATCGTGGAGTAGCGGTCCTTGGACCAGGACGCCTGGCGCCCTAACAAGGCGCGTTCGCCACCGGCGTCGGTCACCAGCACGATGATCGCCGGGTCGAGGCGTGGGAATGCTTCGGTGCCGCAGCCGGCGCGGCTGCAACGCATGACGTGACCGGCCCGCGCGGGCCGATTCGGCGCTCCGCACACTCCGCAATGCCGATGTCGCGCCTTCCACAAGGCGAGTGCCCGCGCGTAGGCCAGCAGCGAAGCGGAATCAGGAGGCAGCAGGGGCGCTAGCGGCCGCAATTCGCGAAGTTCCGAGCCGGGAAGGGCGGTGTGGGCGAGATTCGAATCGCTCACCTCGACGAGGACGCAGCGTTCGCCGCGATACCAGCCGAGAAGCGTGAGATCGTCATCTCGGGCGCCAGCCACCAGCACGTGGCTGCCATTCAGGAAGGCGATTTCCACCGATGGCCCGCCGGTCACCAGTTGGGCGGCGCCGGAGGTGAGGAGATAGCGAGTCGTCGCGTCGTTTCGTGCGGCGGTGATCCACTCGGGATCATCGCGCAGTTCCGCGCGCCGCTCGAGAAACGGGCCTGCGAACAACGTGGGGCGGGTGGTCACGCGGGCAATTTACCTCACCCGCGTGGGCGCTGGTCGCCCGCGTCAGGTCGGAGCGACTTCGTCCCACTGAGCCTGCCTGCCGGAGCAGTCATTGCAGACCGGAACGCGCAGCGCCAGCCGGTCGGTCACCAGCACGCCGCTGCAATCGCGGCAATGGGCGACCCGCAACTCCTCGCCGGAAATCAGTGCTCCGAGCAGGAACACCGCGTGCTCGAACGAAATCTGCGTGTCGCCGACGAGCGCGCAATACACCTCGAAGGTTTCGCACAGCAGCGCGCCGCGCGCCACGGTCGGTGCTTGCGGTGCCGGGCGGTCAACCACGATGGATTGCCGGGTGATGAGGCCAAACAAACTGCTCACGCTGGCGAACACCGCCGACTCCCGCCGCATTCGCGACGACCGGGTGAAGAAGGCAGCCTGGCGCGGTGACTTGCCGCGATGCCGGGCGACCGAAGCGCCCCCGGCTTCGAATAGGTAGGTGCGGTACAGCTTGCGGATTCGATCGTCGGTCAGCCCGGTCCATGCACGAATTGTGTGCGTGCGGGCCTCGTGATGGATGAAGCGCAGCGCGAGATCGAGGCGCAGGCGGTCGCGGCTATAACGGTCGTCGGAGATACGCATCTTTTCACCCTTTTCTGTTGTTTTGTGGATGCTGTCAATTTGGGAAAAATTTCCCAAATTTGCAAATGACTTTCAAGAGGGTGGCGGGCAAGATATCTCGTGCGTATCGGGAGGAATGCCATGAAGAGACAAGGAGGTCTGCCGCCGCGTGATGGTGGCCGCCACTGGTTGCCGTCCCAGGGTGTAGATCCGGCACCATTGACCGAGCTCAACGCCGAATGCCTGGGGCAATTGGTCATGCGTGCCGCCGAAGGCGACCTCGTCGCGCCGGCGCCGCCGTTGCTGGTGGGATTGCAGTCGCACTGGGCCGCGCTGCCGGCGCACGCAGTGCGCCGGTTGTCGGCCGCGCCATTCAGCTTGTTCGATGCCGGCTTCGCGTCGGCGCCGCGTTGGCTGGAGCTGCGCGCTCGGGGAGTGCACGAATTGCCGCAGCGCGGCGAGCCAGCGTTTTTCGAGGCAAGAGTCGCGCGCTCGATCACGCGCCGCATGCTGGTGTACGGCTGGCACCTCGCACGCAGCCGGCCGCGTGCCGCCTGCCTGGTGTTCGGATCCACCATTGCCGCCGTTGAATCGCTGGCTGCCTGTTCGCTGGTGGCGCTCGAAGCTGCCGCCGAACGCAATGCCGACGCGTTACGGCCTCGCTGGCCAAACCAGTTTGGTTTCTGGCGAGCGCTGCTGGTGGCGGCGTCGGACGGCACCGACCATCGCCTGCACGAACTACTCCTCGGCGGACTTCAGCGCCTTGCCGCAGAAACACTCGCGGCGCATGATTCTTGAGCAATTCCGTACGCGTTGCTCATGAAGAAATGCGCGTGCGATGCAAGCAACACCGAACTACAGCGGGCGGAGCCCGCCAACGCAACACCACTCGGGGTACAAATGATCACCTTAAGATCAGCCATTGCGGTCATGGCGGCCGCAGCGATGCTGTTTTCCACTGCATCTTTTGGCGCGAATCGCGGCGCCGCTGTCGCCGCCAGGGACGCGGCGAAATCCGGCTCCGGCGCCAGATTGAGCGCGAGCCTTGCAGTGCTGCAGAAGGCGGCCGAGCGCCGGGTTCCACAGCAGACCATCACGCATAACCTGAAGTACAAACTACCCGCTCTGCGCGCAAGCCAGGGATACGTTTCCGTCAGCGCTTATGGCGACGACCTTGCCGGCCTGCGCGCGCAGCTCGAAGCAAAAGGTCTCAAGGACGCCGTGGTTCACACGACAGCGGTTTCCGGCAAGGCGCCCGTGGCGGCGCTGCGCGACATGGCGGAAACGAGCGGTCTCAAATTCCTGCGACCCACGCTGGCGATGACGCGCAGGCATCCGGTGATCTCGCAGGGCGATCGCTCGCTGCGCGCAAACCTGGCGCGGCGCGAAAGCGGAGTTACAGGAAAAGGGATCCGCGTCGGCGTGCTCTCAGACAGCTACGACTGCGCCCCGGGCGCGTTCGAGCCTGGAGCGCCATTCACGCGCGCCGCGCAAGACATCGCCAACCATGATCTGCCGCGAGACGTCATCGTTCTCAAGGATTTGTCCGACGTGCCGAGCGACGATTGTTCGGACGAAGGGCGCGCGATGATGCAGCTCATCCACGATGTCGCTCCCGGATCGCCGCAGGCGTTCTACACGGCATTCGAGAGCCAGGAAGACTTTGCGGCGGGAATACGCGCGCTTGCCGCCGCGGGTTCGGACGTCATCGTCGATGACATCATCTACTTCGCAGAGCCGATGTTCGAAGACGGCATCATCGCGCAGGCGGTCGACGATGTGTTTGAGCATGGGGTCGCGTATTTTTCCTCCGCCGGCAATGACGCACGTTCTTCCTATGAATCACGGTTCCGGCTGTCGACCGAGCAGGGCATCTCGGGCCCGCGCCACGACTTCGCCAATGGCCGCAAAGTAGACGGACTGCAGACCGCCACCGCCTCGGCGGGCAGCGCGACCCTGCTGTCAGTGCAATGGGACCAGCCCTCGTTGTCCGCGAACGGCCGGCGCGGCGCCAAGAGCGACGTCGATGTCTGGTTCTACGACAAGGATGGCGAGCCCATCGAGATCTGCACTGACGATCCGGCGCAGGTGGTCTGCCAGATCCCCGGTTTCGACGCCAACATTGGTGCCGATGCGATCGAAACGCCCATCCTGGTGAATTTCAGCGACGTCGATATCGTGGTGCAGATCGGCATCGAGTTGTTCGAAGGGCCTGCGCCTAACTACGTCAAATACGTCTGGTTCGACCTCGACGCCGGAGTGTTCACCGTCGACGAACACGATACGGCCAGCGGCACCGTCTACGGTCATGCCAATGCCGCCGGAGCCGAGGCCGTCGGCGCAGCCGCCTGGTACCAGACCGAGGAATGGGGCAGCCCGTTGCGCCCGCAATGCCTGCCGGCTTGTCTTAATTCGTTTTCGTCCGCGGGTGGAACACCGGTGTTTTTCGGTGCCAATGGGCGCCGCCTGAGCACACCGGTGGTACGTCTGAAGCCGGGCGTGACGGGGCCGGATGGGGGCAACACTTCTTTCTTCCTGTTTGATCTGAGTTTCGAGGTGCCGGGAACTTCGGAGCCCGATGGCATCCCAAACTTCTTTGGCACGTCGGCTTCCGCCCCGCATGTGGCAGCTGTAGCGGCTCTCATCCTGGATCAGCGGGCGCGCGACGTGGCTGCCCATAAGCATTTCATGGGTCCCCGGAAACTGACCCCTGATTTGATTTATTGGGCTATGCGTTTGACCGCTGATGACATGAAATTGCGCAACTTCGGGGGCGACATCGGGCCGCAACGCGTCGATAATGCCAACGGTTTCGATTTCGATACCGGATTCGGATTCGTGGACGCGCAGCGGGCGCTGCGCGCGACCCGCGGCTTCTAACAAGCCCCAGATTTGCGAGACAAAGGTCTCTGGACAAGCTAGTTGTCGCCGGTACCCGCCCAGCGCGGGTACCGGCAAATTTTTGATAAATGGAGTTAGCTCTCACATGCTTTCAACTGCGCGTGCAGTGTTCCCGATCACCCTGCTTATATTTCCTGCCGCGCTTCTTGCGCAGACCGGACCCAGCGAGCCACAAATCATCGCCGCTGCCGGTACCGCCAAGATCAACGTCGGCACCCACAAACTTGCCGGCCAGATGGTGGCCACGGTACGCGTGGGCGACGACGGCAAGGTGCGCGAAGTTCTGGTCACCGAAAATACCGCCGAGAGCGTGTTCGAACCTCAGCTCGTCAAGGTTCTGCAGAGCGCGCGTTTCCGTCCGGCCATCGACGCCAGCGGAAAGCCCATCGAGAGCAGCGTAGAGATGAAGGTCGAATTGCGTACGTCGACCGGCGCCAACCCCAAGCCGACGGCGGCGAAAGCCGATCCGCAGCTCACCGACAAGGAAAAGGCTCGGATCCGCAGGATGAAGTGCTCGGACTTCGTGTGGGAGTGGGAAGTGTTGAGAGATGAAGCCGACGCCGCGGCCGCCACCGAATTCATGCCGCGCATTGCCGTCACCATGTATGCAGCCATGCGTACCGAGGCTGGTGAATACGTGGACGCCAAGGTCTGGAAGGCCTCCGCCAAGGCACTCAAGGAATCCGCCGACCGCTGCGACAAAGATCCGCAGGCTCCGTTCTGGGAAGGGGTCTTCAAGTCAGTCATGGATGAAGCGGTACCGAAGTAGTCCGTATCTCCCCAATGACGCATTGATTTCACGCGCAGAAGCCTCAAGCTCAACGGCATCATGTACGCACTGTCGATCCGCGGCCTCACCAAGACCTACAAAAATGGCGTGCAGGCACTCAGGGGTGTCGATCTCGACGTAGAGCAGGGCGATTTCTTCGCCTTGCTAGGGCCTAACGGCGCCGGCAAGACCACGCTGATCGGCATTCTCACCTCGCTGGTCAACAAGTCTTCGGGCTCGGTGAGCGTGTTCGGCCACGATCTCGATCGCGAGCTCGAAGCGGCGAAGGCGTGCATTGGCATCGTGCCCCAGGAACTCAATTTCAATCAGTTCGAAACGCCGCAGACCATCCTGGTAAACCAGGCGGGGTTCTACGGCATCGATCGGTCGCTCGCGCGCGAGCGCACCGAGAAATATCTGTCGCTGCTGCAGCTCGCGGACAAGCGCAACAAGATAGCGCGCGGCCTGTCCGGAGGAATGAAGCGGCGACTGATGATCGCGCGTGCTCTCGTACACGAGCCGCGTTTGCTGATCCTCGACGAGCCCACCGCGGGCGTCGACATCGAGATCCGCCGTTCGATGTGGGACTTCCTGCGCGAAATTAATGCGCGCGGCACGACCATCATCCTGACAACTCACTATCTCGAGGAAGCGGAAACCCTGTGCCGCAACATCGCCATCATCAATGGCGGGCTCATTGCCGAACGAGACCGGATGTCGACGCTGCTGCGCAAATTGCAGGCGGAAACTTTCGTGCTGAACCTGCGCGAGGAGATCACTGCCGTGCCGCAGGTGCCGGGTTATGAGTTCGACCTCATCGACGAGCACACACTCGAGGTCGAGGTTTCCAAGGAACAGAGTCTCAACGAAGTATTCGCAAGTCTGACCGCGCAAGGCATCGGTGTGCTGTCCATGCGCAACAAGGTCAATCGTCTGGAAGAGTTGTTCATGAAGCTGGTCGAGCGCAAACCTGCCGCGGAGGCGCGCTCACCATGAGCGACATTGCCGCACAAGCGCGCGCCGCAGACTCTGCGAGGTCGCTGCGCCAGGCACGCTGGATCGGGCTCAAGACCATCATCATTCGCGAATACGGACGCATCATCCGCATCTGGGCTCAGACCATCGTGCCTTCGGCGGTCACGTCGGCTCTGTATTTCGTGATCTTCGGTAGTTTGATCGGCCGGCGCGTGGGCCTCATGGATGGCGTGCCGTACATGCAGTACATCGCGCCCGGGCTCATCATGATGGCCGTGATCACCAACTCTTACGGCAACGTGGTGTCGTCATTCTTCGGGGCGAAGTTCGGCAAACACGTCGAGGAAATGCTGGTGGCGCCGTTGCCCAACTGGATCATCGTGCTCGGCTATGTCGGCGGAGGTCTGGTGCGAGGCTTCCTGGTCGGCGGCGCCGTCACCATCGTCTCGCTGATCTTCACTCAGCTCGCCGTGCACCACGCATTCGTGATCTTCGCGGCGGTAGTGCTCACCTCGGTGGTGTTTTCGCTCGGTGGGTTCCTCAACGCGATGTTCGCGAAGAACTTTGACCAGGTGAATTGGATTCCCACCTTCGTGCTCACACCGCTGACCTATTTCGGCGGGGTGTTTTATTCCATCTCGCTGCTGCCGGAGTGGGCCCAGACCATTTCCCACGCGAACCCCATCCTGCACATGGTGAACGCGTTTCGTTTTGGCTTCCTCGGGGTCAGTGACGTCAACGTGTACGTCGCCTTCGGCATCATGCTGGCGTCGGCCGTCGTGCTGTTCGCGGTGGCGCTGGTCTTCATGAACCGCGGCACCGGAATGCGCGAATAATTTAGAAGGATGGGGACAGCCCTCAATTCCTGAGCAAAAGGGGTCAGACCTTGAAGAAAGTTCTGACCCCTTTTGCCCGCTTTGCGGGGAATTGGGGGCTGTCCCCATTCTTATTCATTGCCTGCCTCGGCCTTGGCGCGCGCATCGGCCGCTGCTTTTTCCGCGGCATCGATGTCGCGCTGCACCTTGGCTTCCAACTCCTTGCCTTGCTTCGCCTGTTCGGCAGCCGATTCGGCTTCGCTCGCCGCGACCGCGGTGGTTTCCGCGAGGCCGCAGCCCGTGAACAGCAAGCCCACTGCAGTCGCGGCCAACGCCAGACGCAGATTGGCCCTTGGTGAATTGATCATGGTGATCCTCCGGATACCGACTTGCTAAATACGCCGTTCTTGTCGAGGAAACTGAGCACCAGCTCCCACTGCGGAGGACAATCATTGTGGCCACAATCCTGCAGATGCAACTCTGATCGCGGCGAAGCCTTGTGCAGCGCGTGGGCAAGCGCAACCGGAAAAGTGCCGTCCTGAGTGCCATGCAGGATCAGCACAGGGCCAGGATATTTCGCCAGGACGGCGCGAGTATCGAATTCGTTCACGACCAGCCAGGACGGTATGCCCTTGGCGCGTACCAATGCGCCGATGCTGGTAAATGTCGATTCGAGCACCAGCGCCGCCAGTGGACGGAGTGCGGCGAGTTGAGCAACGGCTCCGCCACCGAGCGAGCGTCCGTAGCCGATGATGCGCTCCGGATCGACGCGAGACTCGTGGCTCGCCCAGTCATAGGCGGCAAGAAACGTTGCCACGACACTCTCTTCCGAGGGGCTACCGGTAGAGCGACCGTAACCCGGATATTCCACGAGCAGCACGCCGATGCCGGCATCGCGAAGCGGGGCGACGGATTGAACCTGTATGTCGATGAGCTCGCCATTGCCATGCGCGTGGACAAGGAGCGGAGCGCGCGCGGTGGTGCGTGCCGGCAGAAACCACGCCTCGACGCGGGCACCGTCAACATCGAACCAGATCTCTTCACCACCGGCCGCGGTTCGCGCGCCCGGCTGCTGCACGGAGGGACGCGCGCGAGGAAAGGTTATGAATTTCTGCAGGGCGATGATCACCCAGATTGCCCCGATGGCGATCAGCAGAACGAAGCCGGCTGAAATCATGAATGCCCGGGGACGGAAAAAGCGAGGGCCCGATCCGTGCGACGGAACGGGCCCCGCATCGTTCATCTAACTAAATTACTTCTGCTTCCAGGAGCCGTCATCGCCCTGGTAGTACCAGCCGGGCTTGGCGCCGGTCGCGACCCAGCGCTTCGCGAAGCTCTTCTTGATGTCCGCCTCCCATTCCGGGTGATTGCTGGCTTTGGCAATCTCGGAGTAGAGCTGA
>Ga0163162_10007685_pt1 | contig 10499 bp, 9 predicted proteins | sample S55metaG_FD_115310 | JGI IMG/M metagenome (GOLD analysis project Ga0163162, IMG submission 115310) | Switchgrass rhizosphere microbial communities from Kellogg Biological Station, Michigan, USA - S5-5 metaG | ecosystem: Host-associated > Plants > Roots > Rhizosphere > Soil | place: USA: Michigan...
CCGATCGCCAGCGTGAGCACGGCGGTGGCCGTAAAAGCCTTGTGCGACCAGAGAAAGCGGACCGCGTAGCGGAGATCGCGCACAGACGATTCTACCAAGGCGTCGTCCCGGGTTATGATGCGCCTCACCGTTTCTCATGCGCCCCGAGGCAGAGACGCGCCTTGATGTGCTCGACGTGCTCCGCGGCGTCGCGCTGCTGGGCATGTTCCTCGTCCACTTCAGCAACTTCGCCGCCGAAGGGGGTCCGCTCGACCAGCGTTATCAGACGGTGGTCGCGCTGTTCTTCGAGGAGCGGTTCTGGGCGATGTTCGCGATCCTCTTCGGCGTCGGCTTTGCGCTCCAGTTCAGGCGCGCCGAGGCCCGCGGAGAGAACTACCTCCCGAAATACCTCCGCCGCATGGCGGCGCTCGCCGGATTCGGACTCATCGCGCACGGCGTGTTTGGATTCAACGTCCTCCTCGGCTACGCCGTGTGGGGCCTCGTGCTGCCACTCGTGCGCCGGTTGTCGACGCCGGTCCTGATCGGCTGCCTCGTCGTCAGCGCAAGCTCGCTCAATCTCTATGCGATCGCGCAAGCGACCTATGGCGTCCGGACGAAGGGCGTGGAGGCATATCGAACCGAACGCCGCGAGGCCGTCGAACGTTATCGTGCCTTCATGACGGCCAACCGCGCCGCGCAGGACGCACCGGACTTCCCCACCGTCTTCAAGGCGCGCCTGCAGCACATGCCCGTGTTCTACTCGCAGCCTTTCTCGTTCCTCCCGACGAACACGATGACGCTGTTCCTGCTCGGCGTTCTGGGCCTGCGGCTCGGCCTGTTCGATCGACCGGGCGAACATCGCCGGCTCATCGCGGGGCTCGCGGTCTTTGGCCTGGCGGCGTGGGCGTACGACACCTTCATGTCGTTCCCGCCCCCGAATCCTCAGGCGCCGTTCTTACGATCGCTCATCGTCGCGCGGCTGATGTTCGGCTTTGGGCTGATCCGTGGCATGTGGCTGACGTTCACCTACATGGGCGTCGTGCTGCTGCTCGTCGCGAGGAATCCCCTGTGGCTCAAGCGGCTGTCGTTCTTTGGATGGGCGGGACGGATGGCGCTCACGAACTACATGCTGCAGATCATCCTGCTCGACCTGCTGTTTTCGCACTACGCCTTCGGCGTGTCGCTCCGGCCGATCGCGGGGGCCGCGGCCGCGATTTCACTCTTTCTCGTCGATAGCGTGATCAGCCGCTGGTGGCTGGCGCGCCACCGGTTCGGACCGCTCGAGTGGCTCTGGCGCTCGGCCACCTACGCGCGATGGCAGCCATGGCGTGTGGCTGCCACGCTTCCTGCCCGCATCGTTTAGCGCCCGAGTAATCGCCCGTCGATCAGCGCTCGAGCTTGAAGTTCGGATCCACCGCCGGGCGTTTGTCGGCCTCGCCGACGGTTCGGCCGGTCGCGTACATCCAGCGCGTCATCCGCGTGAGTTTCGCGAGATCGATCCGATCCGGGTTGTCGCGCGGCGTGTGATAGTCCGGATGCAGCAGCGTCGTGAAAAACAGCGCCGGCACTCCGGCGCGGGCGTACGACAGATGATCGCTGCGGAAGTACCAGCCTTCACGATGCTGCGGATCGTCCCACGACGAATCGATGGTGAACTTCGTGACGCTCTTGTTGGCCGCGAGCGCCATGTCGACGAGCTCAGGCGAATTGCGATGGGGCACGGTCGCGCCCAACAGGGCCGCGGTGTCCGGGTCGTTCCGGCCGATCATGTCGCCGTTGAGGCACGCAGCGATCGAGGTCAGCGGCACCGTTGGGTGCTTGACGTACCAGCGGGATCCCAACAGGCCGCGTTCTTCGGATCCGTGCCAGATGAACAGCGCCGAACGCCTGAGCGGCGATGCGGACACCGCGCGGCCAATCGCCAGCAGCGCCACGGCCGTCGACGCGTTGTCGTCGGCGCCGTTCCAGATGTCGTCGCCCTCCACGGAGTAGCGGACGCCATCGTGATCCTGATGCGCGCTGAAGAGGACGAACTCGCCGGCGAGTGCCGGATCGCGGCCGGGCACCTTCGCGACGATGTTGACCGACGGGAACTGGAAGCTGTCGGTGAAGATCGACGCGACGAGCCGCGCGTCGGCGGCGAGCGCGCCGCCGAGTGCCGATTCGCGGACATAGAGCAGCGGCACGCCGCGGGCGGGGATGCGCGGTAGTGCCGTGCCGTCGAGATCGACGCCGTACGTGCCGCGCGGAAACGTGTACGCCGTCCGATCCCACTGATCCTTGTACTCATCAGGCACGATCGCCACGATGGCGGCCGGATTCTGGGCGGCGACGTTCTGCCGAATGCCGCGCAGCCACGTCCGCAATCCTGACGCGGCGTTGGGACTCGACTGCCCCGGCATCGGCGCCGGCGTTGCGGGCGGCACGTACCGCACGACCAGCGCCTTGCCCGCGACCTGCACGCCGGCAAGCCCGTCGGCCGGCGCCATCACGACCGGCGCGTCGACATTCGCGAGCACCGTGTTGTCGGTAATGACGTCGCGTCCCATCCGCAGCGTCTTGCCGCCAAGTGCAACCGGGCTGCTGGCCGACACCCGGGATCGCTCGAGCGGGAAAAACTGAAAGTACGTGCCGTTGTCGCCCGCCGGCAGCAATCCGGCCTCGCGCGCGCGGTCGGCCACCCACATCGACGCCGCCAGCTCGTCGATCGTGCCGCCCTCGCGGCCGCGCATCGCGTCGCCGGCCAGCGTGAAGAGATCCGCCTTGAGGTCGGCCTCGCGGATGCGGTCCATCGGATCCTGCGTGCGCGCGCCACCGGCAGCGACGGCCGCGGCCATGACGAGTACGAACGAGAGTCCGCGTCTAATGAGGTGCATAGGAGTCCTCTGGGATGCTCGCTTATTTCTTCTTTGTCGCCTTCGCCACCCGAATCGATCCGTTCGCCCATTTACTCACGGTCTCAGGGTGCTCGAGCACGCTGACCGGCACGTTGTAGTAGGGCATCGTCATGTTGCGATCGGCGTAGGGCTTGAAGGGCTTGCTGCCCGCCGACTCGAACGGCTTGCGATTGGTGTCGCCAACCTTGAAGTACAAAACGTCGCTCGCGATGATGCCGAAGAACGTGTCATCCGCGTACAGCCCGATGCCGCCGAACATCGCGCGCGCGCGGATGCCTTTCAAGGACGACAACTGGTCGAGCACGAAGTCGCGAAAGCCATCGGTCGAGCGCATGGGCCGCAACTTCGTAGGACTGGGCGTTCGGCGCGGGGGCATGACGCCAGTGTACCTCCATCAGCAGCGACGCCCCGGCCCGAGTACACTTCTCCCGGCTTGGACGTCTACCTCATCGACGGCACCTACGAGCTCTTCCGTCACTACTTCGCTCTGCCGCAGGCCAAGGATGCGAGCGGTCGCGAAGTCGCGGCCGTTCGAGGCGTGCTCTCCTCCGTCCTTGGCATGATCAACCGTGACGTGACGCACATCGGCGTCGCCACGGACCACGTCATCGAGTCGTTCCGGAACAAGCTGTGGCGCGGGTACAAAACAGGCGAGGGCGTGCCGGAGAACCTGCTGTCGCAGTTTCCCCTGCTCGAAGAGACCCTCACCGCGCTCGGCGTCGTCGTCTGGCCAATGGTGGAATTCGAGGCGGACGATGCGCTGGCGTCGGCCGCGGCGCAATGCGCGGCTGACGATCGCGTGAAGCGGGTGGTCATCTGCACCCCAGACAAAGATTTGGCGCAATGCGTGCGCGGCGCGCGAGTAGTTCAGCTCAATCGAAGGACACGCGTGATTCGCGACGAGATCGGCACGTTCGCCAAGTTCGGCGTTTCGCCGGCGTCGATTCCCGATTACCTGGCGCTCGTCGGCGACTCCGCCGACGGTTATCCCGGCCTGGCCGGCTGGGGCGCGAAGTCCACCGCCGCCGTGCTCGCGAAGTTCGGTCACATCGAGGCCATTCCCGACGACTGGCGCGAGTGGCACGTGAACGCCTCCAATGCCGCGCGGCTGGCCGAGACGCTCGTTCGAGAGCGGGATCGCGCGCTGTTGTTTCGCACCCTGGCGACGCTGCGCACGGACAACCCGCTCGTGAAAGACGTTGACGAGCTCCGGTGGCGCGGGCCGAAGTCGGGATTCAAGGCGCTGGCCGCGAAGCTCGATGCGGCGCGGACAGCACCAGCCAATGATCAATAACCAATAACGTGCCGGAACTTCCCGACGTTGAGTTGTACGTGCACGCGCTGCGGCCGCGAATTGTCGGCCAGACGATCGAGCGCGCGCGCGTAGCCGGCCCTTCGCTCGTACGCACGTTCGATCCTCCTGTTCGCGATATTCAAGACCGCAAGATCACGGCCGTCACCCGACTCGGCAAACGGATCGTCTGGCGCCTCGACAACGACTACTTCGTGGTCATCCACTTGATGATCGCCGGCCGGTTTCGATGGCGGCCAGCGGGCGCCGCGCTGCCCGGGCGCCTGGGACAAGCGGCGTTCGATTTTCCGGCAGCGACCCTGCTGCTCACCGAGGCGGGCTCCAAGAAACGCGCGTCACTGCACGTCGTGCGCGGCGAAGCCGGCCTGGCCGAGCTCGATCCCGGCGGACTCGATGTGCTCACGGCGACGCCCGAGGCCTTCGCGACGGTGGTGGCGTCGGAAAACCACACGCTCAAGCGCATGCTCACCGATCCGCGGCTGCTCGACGGCATCGGCAACGCATACTCGGACGAGATCCTGCATGCTGCCAGGCTCTCACCGATGCAGCTGACGAGCCGCCTGCGACTCGAAGAACTCTCCCGGCTGCACGAGTCGGCCGTCCGTGTGCTGACGACGTGGCGGGATCGACTGATCGCGGAGACTGGCGACGCATTCCCGGAGAAGGTGACGGCGTTTCGAGACGGCATGGCCGTGCACGGGCGCTACGGCAAACCCTGTCCGGTGTGCGGCACGCCCGTGCAGCGCATTCGCTACGCGACGAACGAGGCGAACTACTGCCCGACGTGTCAGACCGGCGGCAAGCTGCTCGCCGATCGCGCGCTGTCGCGGCTGCTCAAGGAGGACTGGCCGCGGTCGCTCGAGGAGCTGGAGCAGTACAGGAAAGAGCGGCGGCGGTGAGTCCACGAACGCGCTAAAGTACGCGCATGACGACGCCTTCCACTCCGCCGATCGTGAAATACGGCCCGCCGATTTCGCTCGAGCTCGCGATGCGAATCGTCGCTGCCGCCGAAGCCGAAGCCGCGGCTCACGGCTGGCCGATGGTGATCGCGATCGTTGATTCCGGCTGCCGCCTCAAAATCCTCCACCGCCACGACGACGCGCAGCTCGGGAGTATTGACGTGGCGCAGCGAAAAGCCGAGACGGCACTGAAGTTCAAGCGGCCGACCAAGGCCTTCGAGGACGCCCTCATCGCGGGCGGCCCCGGCTTCCGCATGCTGTCCGTGACGGACGTCTGCATGCTCGAGGGTGGACTGCCCATCGTGAAAGATGGCGCGATCATCGGCGCGATCGGCGTCTCGGGAATGACGTCCGCCCAGGACGCTCAGGTCGCGGTCGCGGGTCTGAGGGTGAGCTGAGACCCGTACCCCAATTCACCATGGAGGGCCGTGGAGGGCCATGGAGGAAGACTCGGTTTAGCTCTCGAGTCCTAAGCCGCTGAGCCTAGAGCCCCAAAACCTCCATGGCTCTCCATGGCCCTCCATGGTGAAGGAGTACGGAGAGCCCCGCGGTTACAGGACTCAGCGCACCGGACTAGCGCACCGACCCGCCGTCCCACGTGTGATTGGGATCGGGCATAAACGCCAGACCGTGCGCGCTCCCGATCTTGAATTGGCTGATCACGAGACAGCCGCCCGGCACCTTCGCCCGCTCGGCGAGGTAGTCGGAGTGCAGCAGCCCCGTGACTTCGCGGGTCGTGTTGAGCATTTCCCAGAAGAGGACAGGCTTGTCGGAGTGCGGTGTGCTCATGCGGGGATTCTACGGCGAGTCAGTCCGTATGCAACACCCCAGACGGCTTGAGCCGTGACGCCCGCCACGCCGGAATCATCGTCGCCACGGCGGTGATGACGCAGACGAGGGCGATCGCGGAGGTCAGAGCCAGCGGATCCGACGCGCGAATCGCGTAGACCTGGCTCGCAACAACCTGGCCCGAGACGTACGCAATGACCAGACCGATCGCAGCGCCGGCGAGCGCAAGCGTGCCGCCCTGGCGCATCACGAGCCAGAACACGCTGCCGGGTGTGGCGCCGAGCGCCAGGCGTGTCGCCATCTCGCTGCGCCGCTGCGACACGGCGTAGGCCACGACACCGTAAATCCCCACCGCGGCCAGCAGAATGGCGACGCCGCCGAAGATCAACATCAACGTCATGCCGAGCTGCTGGCGCCTGAGCGTGCCCGCGACCAAGTCCGAGACCGCTTCGAATTCGACGGCGATACTGGGATCGAACTTGCGGACCTCCTCACGAATAGCCGCCTGAATCGGGGTGAAATCCGCGAGCGACGTCGCCACGACCATCGTCTGACGCGGAAACGGCGCCTGGGTGAGCGCCTGGTAGAACGCCGGCTCGGCCTCGTCCGCCACGGTCTTCTGCCGGATGTCGTCCACCACGCCAACCACGGTCACTTCCCGGCTTGGATCGGGGACCGGGTAGTTGGCGGAGAACTGGAGCCCGATCGGATCCCGTCCCTGCACGTACCGCTTCACGAACGTCTTGTTGACGATCGCCACGGGTGTTGTATTGGGGCGATCGTCGGGCCCGAAGTCGCGGCCCTGGAGGATCTTCGTGCCCGACGCGGCGAAGTAGCCCTGACTGACGAAGCGCTGCCGCGTGCCCATCGGATGGACGGGGTCAACCGTCCCGCCATGGAACTGCATGATGAGCGAACTCTCCGTCGTGCCCTTCAGTGGGAAGTTCGACGTCGCGCCGACGGCCGTGACGCCGGTGACGGCGCGGATGCGCTCGGACAGGTCCTGCATGGCAGCCACACGCGCGTCGGCGTTCTGATATCTCGGCCCCTGGTAGGTCACATCGAACGTGAGGCGCTTATCCGGAACGAATCCCAGATCGGTGCTTCGCAAATTCGCGAATCCGCGGACGAGCCAGCCGGCGCCGGCTACGAGCACGATGGCCAACGCGATTTCGACGATAGTCATCACGCTCAGCCATCTCGAAGTGCCGCGGCCTCCGCTGCTGGATCGGCTGCTCTCATTCATCAGCGTACGGGTGTCGGTGCCGGCGAGTCTGAGGGCCGGCGCAAATCCCACGATGAGGCCGCTCACGACGAGCGCTCCGAGCGCGAACAGCAGGACGCGCGTGTCGAACGTCACCGCGTCGAGCCGAGGCAGCTTCGACGCGCCCAGCGCCAGCAGCCCGCGCAGGCCCGCGAACGCCACGAGCAGGCCGAGCACGGCGCCCGCCGTTGAGAGGAGCACCGACTCCGTCAGCAGTTGCCGGATGATGCGGCCGCGCCCGGCGCCGAGCGACACGCGCACGGCCATCTCGCGCGCGCGCGCCGCGCCGCGCGCGAGCAGCAGATTGGTGACGTTGACGCACGCGAGCAGCAGCAACAACCCGGTCGCCGACATCACGATGATCAGGATCGGCCCCAGATCGCCGACCACCGCGGCGATCACCGGCTTCGTGACGTAGGCGCGATTGCGGTCCGCCGCTGGAAAATCATTCGCCAGCCCCGCAATCACCGCCGCCATCTCGCTATTCGCGCGTTCGAGCGTCGTGCCGGGCTTGAGCCGCATGAATCCGTCGAAGAAGTGATTGACGTCGTCCCTGTTCAAAGACCGGCTGATCCAGAAGTCGCCGTCGTGCGGCGTGTCGAAGTCGCGCGGCGCGACGCCTGCGATCGTCGTGGGAAATTCCGCAAATCGAATCGGCTTGCCGACGATGGCCGGATCGCGTTGGAAGAGATCATTCCAGACGCGATACGAGATCACGACCACCGGCAGCTGTCCCGGTCCCGGCGGCGCGTTGGGCGCGGGCGGCGCCGGCGGCGCGTAATTCTCGCGCGTGAAACCGCCGAGCGTCATCGGCAGGCCGAAGAGCTCGAAGAAGCCTTCCGTCACGCCCTGGACCTTGACGTGCTGCGGCGTGCCGTCCTGGTGAATCATCGTCAAGTCCGCCGCCACCATCCCGGCCGCCCGATCGATCGACAGCTTCGGATCGTTCAGGCGCGACAGCTCGCCATTCGACAGAAAGCCCGTCGTGACGCGGCCGTCGGTGAGCGTGGTGCGGATGTTGTAGAGGTCCTCCGCGTGCGGGTACGGCAGCGGCTTCAGCAGCACCGCGTTGAGCGTGCTGAAAATCGCGGTCGTGGCGCCGATGCCCAGCGCGAGCGTCACGATGGCCGCCAGCGGAAACGCCGGCGCGCGACGCAGGCTGCGAAGGGCGAAGCGGAGGTCTTGTATCAGTGTGCCCATGGTGGGTATATGACGAATATGGAGCTGGTTCAGTTTAGTGCCGGTGCCGTGTCCCGTTGCGGACACTCCGGCTCTTTCAGATAGACTGCTGAACCGGGCTCGTCATCGAGCCCCTGGAGGCTCTGAACACATGGCGACACGGACGAAAGCAAAGAAGTCGAAGAAGACGAGCAAGAAGCCCTCGAAGACCCGCGCAAAGGCCGCGTCGAAAACCGCGACCCGGCGATCCGCGGCCAAGCCGGCCCGCGCGGCGGCGGCCAAGGCGAAGACGAGCGGGCTCCAGCTCACCGAAGGCGCTCCGAGCATTACCGTCAATGACGTGGCCGCGACGTTGGCGTGGTATTGCGACGTGCTCGGGTTTGCGGTGAAGCAGCGCTGGGAGCACGAGGGCGTGTTGCGCGGCGCCGAACTCAAAGCGGGCGGCGTGACGGTGTACGTCGGCCAGGACGACTGGAAGAAGGGCCGCGACCGTGTCAAAGGCGAGGGCTTGCGGCTGTACTGGTATACGAACCAGAACATCGACAAGCTCGCGGCCGCGATCAAGAGCCGGGGCGGCACGCTGGAGTCCGAGCCGCGCGACGAATACGGCGCGCGATCCTTCGGCCTCGTCGATCCAACGGGCTACAAGATCACCGTGTCGTCGGAGATGTAGAAGCGATGCCCCGCTTCGCGTCCTCGAGTGTCGCCTGGCCGCGAAAGGTCTGCGGCCGGAACGCTACTCGCTGATGGCGGCTTCTCTGGCAACGAACGACTCGGAGAGACCGCGGGCGGTGGCCAGCACGGCCTCGAACCGCGGCAGGCCGCGCACCGGATCGAGGAAGCGGCAGAACTTCGCCAAATAAGGATACGGATAGAAACCCGGGACGGCCTGCTCGAGCAGGTCCAGGCCCCGATCGAGGTTACCCGCCGCAATGAACGACTCGGCCAGATGGAAGGCGTGGTGCGCGTCGATGGCCGTCACGTCGACCGGCGCGATGCGATCGAGCGCCTCCCGCCGGCGTCCTTCGAGGCCATCGACCAGCGACAGCAGCTGACGCGTGTACGGATTGGCCGCGCTCATCTCGGACAGCACCTTCGCATGCCGCGCGGCGTCCGGGAGCCGCCCGGCGAGCGCCTTGGCGTATCCGGCGGCCCAGTGCACGATGAAGTTCTGCGGGTCGATCTCGAGGCCGCGCTCGAGATCCGCAATTCCCTGTCCATGTTGGCCTTCGAACCAGGGCACGAGTCCGGCGGCCATCCATGAAATGGGCGACAACGGATCGCACGCCACCATCCGCCGGGCCGTCTCGCGAGCGTCGGTGTTCTGGCCGGCGCCGACGTAGCTCACGCACATCATCAGGAGCGTGTCCGAATCATTGGGCTCGCGCTTGAGCGACAGTTTGCAGTGATACACGGCCTCGGGCAGGCGGCCGCGCTCGTATTCGATGTGCCCGAGCATCGAGTGCCCGTAAGGCGCGTCGGGCGCCTGCGTCAGCAGGCCGCGGGCCAGCCGGAGCGCCTCCTCGATCGGCGCGCGATCCGGACTCATCCCGGATCGGACCATCACCACTTTCAGCCAAGTCAGCAGCGCCACGAGCGGAGGCGTCTCGCCCTCGATGCGCACCGCCTCGCCGAGAAGGGCGAGCGCCCGATCCACGGCGTACCGGCGCAGTTCCTGCCGCGCCTGGAGGTAGAGTTCGAACGCTCGGGCGTCGGCAATCGGCCGTTCGGACAACCGGCGGTGCTCATCCGAGGTCAGCGTGATGTCGAGCGCTCTCACAATCTCCCGCGACACCCGCTCCTGCACTTCGAAGACGTCGTCCAAGGTGCCGCTGTACTTGTCGGACCACACGGGCGCGTCCGTCGCCGCGTCGATGAGCTGGGCCGTGATGCGAAGGCTGTTGCCGGCCTTGCGGACGCTGCCGTCGAGCACGAACTGCACGTTCAGCTCGCGGCCGATCGTGCGCGCGTCCTTCTTTGCGCCTTTGAGTTGCATCGCGGACGTGCGTGAGATGACGCTGAGCGCCTTCACTTTCGACAGGTCGGAGATGATTTCCTCCGTCAGGCCGTCGGCGAAGTACTCGTTCTCGGTGTCGGCCGTAACGTTAAAAAACAGAAGG
>Ga0163162_10007688_pt1 | contig 10498 bp, 15 predicted proteins | sample S55metaG_FD_115310 | JGI IMG/M metagenome (GOLD analysis project Ga0163162, IMG submission 115310) | Switchgrass rhizosphere microbial communities from Kellogg Biological Station, Michigan, USA - S5-5 metaG | ecosystem: Host-associated > Plants > Roots > Rhizosphere > Soil | place: USA...
CAATCATGCGGATGATAGCGGGATGGGTCCCCACCGTGCCCGCGCGCACCATGCGAATGCCCAGTTCCTCGCAGACGGCGCGCGCTTCGGTGTCCAGGTCATACATCACCTCCATGTGATCCGAAAGGAAGCCTATGGGGGCGATGATGGTGTCGCTGGGGGATTCGCGCAGATAATCGCAAATGTCCGGACCAAGCCAGGGCTGGGTGGGCGGTCCGCTGCGGCTCTGGTAGACCAGCTTCCACTCGCGCACACCGAGGACTTCGGCGACGTGCCGGGAGGCGGCTTCCAGTTGCTGCACATATGGACTGCTCTCCGCCATTGAAACCGGCACACTGTGGGCGGTGAAAACCACCTGTGCGTGGGGTAACTCGGCCAAAGCGGCGCGCACCCGATCCGTCATAGCTTCCAGAAACAGAGGATGTGTGGAAAACGGCGGGATCTTTATGATTTCCGGTGCGTTCTCGCCGACTTCCGCCCGGGCGCGCTCAATATCTTCCAGATACTGGCGGCAGCTGGAATAGGAGCCGAAGGCCGATGTCGCAAGCGCCACCGCCCGGCGGATGCCGTCCTTCTGCATCTGGCGAACCGTTTCAGGGAGCAGAGGATGCCAATTGCGATTCCCCCAATAGATCGGGATTCCCACAACCTGCCGCAAAGCCGCGATCAAAGTCCGATTTTGGTCGTTTATAGGGCTCCGGCCATCAAAATGGTAGTAATGGGCCGCCACGGCTAAAAGGCGCTCCCGCGGCACATTTCGTCCCCGTAAGACATTCTCCAGAAAGGGGATAACGTCTTCGCGCTGCTCTGGACCACCAAACGAAACGATCAGGAGGGCATGGAAGACGCGGGGCACCTTTCCATTGTAGCGGGGTATAATTGAGGTCTTGGCGCGCAAAGGCGTGGCACACAAGCCTATTCATGCTCGCACTCAAAATCGCAGCTACTGTCCACATTAGTGTCTTGGGGTCGTTCCACCCGGTCCAATTCGAACTACAACCAGCCACAGGGCAGACCCTAATAGTCGAATCGCAAGGGCGCATTGAGTTCGTTCAGGGTGAGCGCACTGTGCCGCTTACCGGTCCGGCCAAGGTTGCCGGGCGCAACGACGCGATGGTCCGTTTCCGCTTGGCGGCTCCAGGTGTGGCGCCTCGGGAGTACATAGGACGGCTGGAAGTGCGGCGCTCTGGCTCGGAACTGTTAGCGATTGTGGAGATGGATCGCGAAACCGCAGTAGCGGCCATTGTCGAGGCGGAGGGCGCGGACGGACTCCCCTTTGAGGCCCGCAAAGCCCAGGCGGTGGTGACACGCTCCTACCTGGCCGGCGCGCACAACCGGCACCAGGGTTTCGATTTTTGCGATAACGAGCACTGCCAGCTCCTGAAGGGACTGGCTCACCCCACCAGCGCAGGGAGCCGAGCGGCCTTGGCCACGCGCGGGCAGGTGCTGGTTTATAAAGGCGACATCATACCTGCCATGTACTCGGCCAACTGCGGCGGACACACCAAGTCCCTGGCGCAGACGAAGTGGGAAGGCGCTGCCATCCCGCAGCCGGGCTATCCGTATTTCTCGGTGGCCTGCCCGCTGCGCGGCAAAGCCTCCGGGCACGGAGTCGGCATGTGCCAGATGGGTGCGATCGAAATCGCCCGGCATGGCTATCCGGCGCAAATTATACTGGGGCATTATTTCCCTGGCACAACCATCGAGGCAGTGTCGATGGCGGCACCCAAGTCTACGCCGCTGAGCCGAACCCAGATCAGTGCGGCTGCCACCGTTCGCCCGCCGCAGTCGGCTCGCTCAGCTGTGCACACCCCCAGCCCGGCCCTCACGGCTAGCGCGGGTAGGGATGCCCGCGCAACGCAGTAAACGCGCGATAAATCTGCTCGGCCAGCACCACGCGAGCCAGTTCGTGCGGCATCGTCATCGGCGATAGCCCCAAAAGCAAATCCGCGCGCGGCCTCCATTCCGCAGGCAGTCCATCGGCGCCTCCGATGAGAAAAACCATGTCGCGCCCGTCGCGCTCGGCTTTTTCGACCAGCGAAATGAATCCTGCGGAATCGAGCGCGCGGCCGGCGGGATCGAGAAGAACCTTCGATGCCGTAGGATGCTTAACCCAGGGATCGAAGCGCAATGGGTGAATCTCACGCATCTCGCATTTGGCGAAGCGCGTGGAGCGCTTGATGTATTCCTCCGCCATGGCGTTGGCGTGCGTGTCGCGCGCCTTGCCGATGTAGTAGAGGAGGAGCTTCACGCTTTGCGAAAGAATGCTATACCGTTGCGGTCTTCAACGAAATCCACGCGATCGCCAATGACTACTCGCTCACCATCAATACGAGCCGTCAGGCGTCCGCCTTCTTCGAGCGATACAATTGCCAATTGATACGGCGCGTCCGCAACGAACTGCTCTGGCGCGGCGTGGACTACGGTCTCGGTGTAAACTACGCCGCTCTTCATGCGACCCCCAAAATCGTGACCACGGCAGTTGCCCCGGATCCGCCCAAGTTCTGCGCCAGTCCCAACGAGTGGCGCTCCAACTGACGCTCCCCGGCTTCGCCGCGAAGTTGGTAGACCAGGTCGCAGATCTGTCCCACGCCGGTCGCGCCGACCGGGTGTCCCTTGGACTTTAACCCGCCGCTGGTGTTGATGGGCAGGGGCCCCGTCAGCCGCGTGCACCCCGCTAACGCGTATGGACCGCCTTCGCCCTTCTTCACAAACCCGAGATCCTCGGTAGCAATGATCTCAGCAATGGTGAAGCAATCGTGCACTTCGGCGAATTGGATATCTTGCGCCGTGACGCCGGCCATTTTGTAGGCCTTCTGCGCGGCGGAAGACACTGCCTGAAAAGTCGTGATGTCGTCCTTCTGATCCAGCGCCACATAATCGGAGGTCTGCGCAACGCCCAGGACCTTCACTGGCTTGTCAGTAAACTCCGCAGCCCGTTCGAGTGGTGCGATCAACACCGCGGCTGCGCCGTCGCTGATCAGTGAGCAATCGAAGACCGTGAGGGGCTCCGAGATAGGCTTGCCTCTCAGAGCCTGTTCCATGGTGATGACCTTGCGCATGTGCGCCAACGGATTCTTGGCCCCGTTCTCATGGTTCTTGACGGCCACAGCGGCCATCATTTCCCGGGTCGTGCCGTACTGATACATGTGCCGCCGCGCGATCATCGCGAACAGTGCCGGGAACGTCGCCCCGGCGCGAACCTCGCCGCAAGTGTCGCCCGCTCCCGCCAGAATCTCAGTGACCTTGGGAGTGGTCTGCGAAGTCATTTTTTCGACTCCCGCCACCAGAACCACGTCATTCAGCCCGGCGGCGACGCTCGAAACCGCGTGATAGAAAGCGGAGCCGCTGGATGCGCAGGCCGCCTCAAAACGGGTAGCCGGAACTCCTGTGATTCCCATCGCTCCGGCAATGTACGGAGCCAGATGGTTCTGACCCACGAAAGATGGTCCCGCGAAGTTGCCGAGATAATAAGCTTCTACTTGTGAAGGACTTACGTGGGCGTCCGCCAGGCACTTCTGGCCCGCCTCTACCGCCAGCGAGCGCAGGTCCCGGTCCGGGAACGCGCCAAAAGCCGTCTTGCCGATGCCGATAATCGCTACAGGCCTCATATATGATTAGGATAACGCCGCCGGTAGAATAGATTCAGGCTACACGCATGAGTTGTTTAGATCGTCATATTGGTAGGGCCGGGAACGCCCAAACCAGCAATGAGTGCGCTAGCGGCGACAATTGAACAGCAGATGAGCGAGACCCCAGGCTCGGCCCGCTATGACGCATCAACGCTCGCCTCGGAGGCGCAAAGCCGGTTTGTGTCCGAGAACATGCGCCGGGTGTTCCTGCTGATCTATCGCATCGTGGGAAACGTATCCGACGCCCAGGACCTTACTCAGGAAGCTTTCATCAAGGCGCTGCAGCGGCAGGATCAACTAAAAGATCTGGATAAAGCCGCACACTGGCTGTCGCGTATCGCCAGCAACACGGCGATCGATTTCTTGCGCCGGTCGGGTCGCCTGAGTTTTTCCGAATTAGATGACATGCCTGAGCCCGTGGCCGTCTCTGCGGTCGAGAATCCCGAGCAGATGGTGCTCCGGACTGAGCGCCGCGAATATCTGAAAGCGGGGCTGGATATCCTGACCTACCGCGAGCGAACCGCGCTGCTGCTGCGCGACGTGGAAGATCTCCCGGCGGAACAAGTGGCAGAGCGCTTGAGCTGCTCCAAAGCAACGGTGCGTTCGCATATCGCCAACGCGCGCGTGAAACTTCGGAAACATTTCGCGCGGCTGCAGAAGCGGGGTCTGGCATGACGCACCCCCTACAATCCGACCTGGCGCTCTACTCAACAGGCGACCTGCCATTGTGGCGCCGGCCGCTGGTCCGGCTTCATTTGGCTGGCTGCGACGGCTGCCGGAGTTGGGTGGCGGCTTTTGGTAGCGATCGGGAATCCATTCGGCGCTTGGCGCTGGAAATGCCGCAGGATATCAATTGGGATCGCATGGCGGCGGAGATGTCGGCCAATGTGCGCGTCGGTCTGGAGGCAGGGGAATGCGTAGCCTCGCGAGTCCGCAAACCCGCGATGTCCACGGGATGGCGAGTGGCCGCCGCTAGCGCCGGAGTCGCGTTTTTGCTGGTGAGCGCCTGGTGGCTGAACATGCCGCGAGCGGATAGCGTGGCTTTGGGCCGGGCCATGGAGAAGATTGTGCAGGGGTCTTGGCGTGGGGGCAGTCTGGCGCTCGAAGATCGTGGGCCAACGGTTGAAGTCTCTGCATCCGGAATTCAATTGCAACAGAATGGCGGCACGCTGGGCATGTCGCAGGGACAACAGCGGCCGGTGAATGTAACACTGAGCGTGCAGGGATCTGCGCGGGCTCGGTATATCGACGCGGACACCGGCCAAATCACCATTACAGGCGTATATGCGCAGTAGAATATTGCCGCTTCTGCTGGGAGCGAGTGCGCTGGCATTCGGCCAGTTCGGTCCGCAGAACTCGGCCCAGCAGAATCTGGCGCATAAGATCGATTTTCCACACGACGCTCCGGTGACCCTGGCCGGCGACGAATGGGGCGGTTCAGCCGCCACGGTGCGCGGCGGAGCTTACGCCATCGATGTGCGCGTGGCGCTCTCCCTGCGCAACACCAGCCAGCGTCGCATTCGGAGCATCACGCTGACCGTGCTCGCGCAAGAGGCTACGCCGGGCGGCAAAGGGTCAATCTCGGTGCCCAGCCTGGACGTTCCGCCGGGCGAAACATTTTCCGTCCGCGGCGATTTGCACCTGTTGCGGCCAATTGCGGCCGGAGTCAGTCCCATGGTGGAAGTCAGCCTCGACGGCGTCTTGTTCGACGACCTGAACTTCTACGGTCCGGATAAGCTGCAATCGCGGCGCACCATGATGGTTTGGGAATTGGAAGCCCGCCGCGACCGCCAATTCTTCAAGGCGCTGCTGGAGCAAGGCGGGCGCGACGGATTGCAGAAAGAATTGCTGGCCAGCATGGCGCGGGACGCCGACCGGCCGCAGTTCGGCGTACAAATGGTTCGGGGGCGGGCGACCAACACCACCGGGGAGCGCGACTTGCAGTTCGCGTTTCTGCAATTTCCCGACGCGCCGATCGAGCCGACCAGCGGAATGGCGCGCATCGCGGGCAATGAGGCGCGCGGACCGAAGTTGGTTGTGCACAATCGCTCCCCCCGCGTGATCCGCTATCTGGAGATGGGCTGGATCGTGCGGGATTCGCAGGGGCGCGAGTTTCTGGCGGCTTCGCTCCCGTCGGAGATGCGTCTGCCGCCCAGCAGTTCCAGCCAGCTTCTCCAAGACGCGTCGTTGCGCTTCGACCCGCGGACTTCCGTCGAAAGCATGACGGGATTCGTATCGAGCGTGGAGTTCGTCGATGGCTCGATGTGGATTCCCAATCGTGCCGAACTCGACGATCCCGTGCTACGCCGCGTGATGGCGCCTTCGCCCGAAGAGCAGCGCCTGGTGCAGATTTACCGCAAGCGCGGTGTGGCTGCTGTGATCGACGAACTGAAGAAGTTTTGAATCCTTCGATCCGGGCTGCGCCGTGCCTCCCGCTAAAGACGCTCGAAGCGAGACCGCCGCGCGCTCCCGCTTGTCGATGCCTGCGAAATTTTTTGGGGTCGTCATGTTGGCGGGCAGCCTGTATGTCATTCTGCTTGCCTTTCCGTCTCCCCTGTTCAGCTATATAGAGCGATTCCACGACATCACGATTTACTCGGATCGCCCAATGTCTCCAAATCTGCGCTTCGTCGCGGATTCGGTGAGGGAACGCCTTCGAAAGTCTCCTCTAAATGATGGATCTCTGCGTCATCGGATTTTCATTTGCAATAGCGACTGGCGATTCATTCTGTTTACCAACCGGGATTACCACGCAGCGGGAGTCAACCAAGCCTGGCTGAACCGGAACATTTTCCTGAGGCGTTCGGACACCGAGCATAACCGCCTCATCGGCCCGTCAGGGAAGGCCGTTCCCGGAGAGCGGACTCTTGGGTATTTCATGACTCACGAGATCGTTCACTCGCTCGAAGTGCATTTTCTTGGACGCTGGTCCTACCTGCAACTGCCGGCGTGGAAACGCGAAGGCTACGCCGACTACGTCGCAAAAGACGCCAATTTTATTTCCGCGGAACGCCTTGCCGCGCTGCAGAGGAATGCACCGGAGATGAACCCCAGGCGTTCAGGTTTATATTTGCGGCATCATTTGCTGGTCGCCTATCTGCTCGACGTTCAAAAAATGGACGCCGGGAAAATGCTCAGGCAACCATTCAGCGAGGCGTTACTCGAACGACAGGTTAAGGAAATGAGATAGCTGATACCGTAACATGGGTTCGATGAAGTTTTACCAGAAGCCCACATGCTCCACCTGCCGCAAGGCCAAGAAGTGGCTCCAGGAACAAGGCGTCAAGGTGGAGGAGATCGATCTCAACCCTGGCCTCAGTGAAGCCGAAATCGAGAAATTGATTGGCACACGCGACTACCTCAAATTCTTGAACTTTCGCAATGAGCTGTACCGCGAACGCAAAATGAAGACCAACCCACCCTCGCGCGCCGAGGCGATCAAACTGATGTCGAAGCATCCCAACTTGATCCGGCGGCCGATTCTGGTCCAGGGGTCCAAGATTGCTCTGGGCTTCGACGAGGAACAGTTTCGAGAGCTGACGGCACGTTAACGAACCCCTAACCCACGACGATAAGCCCTGCGTGGGAAGCTCGCCCAAGCCTTATCTGACGTTTCGCTTGGCTCGCCAGGATCTCGCGATGGAGGCAGGTTGCATTCGTGGGATCTTACCGCTCACCGACCTCGAGCCGACGGCGACCGAGCGCAGCGGGTTTCTGGGACTCACCAGTCTGAAGGGCCAAATGGTGGGCGTCATCGACTTGCGGACCAGACTGGGGTTGCCGCACGCCGGTCAGGGCAGCGCGCCGAAAATTGTGATTCTGGAATTGACGTCGGGCACGCGCCAGCATCTGCTGGGCTTCGTGGCGGACCGGATTTCCGATGTCGTGGTTTATCGCGATCGGGATCTGCGGAGTGGCTCGTTGCGCGGCAAGGGGCGCCCCCGCAAACTGGTCGATTTCGATCGGCTTGTCAGTGAGGCCGAACTGGCGGGCCTATGCGTCTTCAGCCTTTGAGGCCGTCGAAAGCCTGCTCGATCTCTGTCTTGGCTTCGGGCGTGATCGCGGTCAGCGGAAGGCGCGGCGGACCCCCATAGTAGCCGTTCAGATCCATGGCGTATTTTAAGCCCGGCACTCCGTATTTAACGGTCACGAGCTGGGCCGCGCGCAAAATGCGATTCTGCCAGTCCATGGCGGCCGCAAACTCGCGCGAGCGGTGAGCTTCCCAGATGCTGATGGTCGAATACGGCGCCGCATTGGCGAACGCCAGCACCGCTCCCGCGCAGCCAATGGCCAGCGACGGCGCGAGAATAGGCGCGGAGCCGGTCAATACCTGAAAGCCCGGCTGCACTTCCTTGATCATCTGGATGCACTTTTCCAGACTCCCGGAGCTCTCCTTGATCCCAAAAATATTTGGATGATGCGATAGCGTAGCGACCGCTTCCGCCGAGATGTCGACGCCCGTGACTTGCGGCCAGTTGTAGATCATTACCGGGATCTTTACCTGATCCGCGACGGCTCGGAAGTAGAGAATCTGGGCATCCATCTTATGCACCAGGTTCTTGTAGTAATGCGGCGTGCGCACCATCGCGGCCTTGTACCCGCGCTCGGCAGCGGCATTCGTAAGCGCGACCGTTTCGCGGACGCTCTCCATGCCGGTCCCGCAGACCAGAATTTTATCCGAGGCAGCGTATTCCGCCACCCACTCCCATAACTGGAGTTTCTCTTCAGTGGTGAGATAGACGCTTTCGCCGGTCGAACCACAGACCACGTAGCCGGTCAGACCGGTACGATTCCACTTCTCGACGTTGTGCTGGACTTTGACTTTGTATAAATCGCCGCGGTGATCGAAAGGCGTGGCGATGGGGGGAAGAATGCCGTGCAACTTCATAGTGAATGGGGCGAGCGCCTGCGCTGCCCGCCCCGAGGAAAACTGCCTAGCCTCTCAAAACAATAGCCAGTGCGTAGATGGTCAGCGTTTCGATAAACACCAGACCAAGAATGAGTGCAAATCGGATTCCGGCTGCTGCGGCGGGATTCCGCGCGATTGCTTCCGCGGCGCCGGCAACTGCCTTGCCCTGGCCGATTCCGCAAAGTCCTCCGGCTAGTCCCAATCCCAGCATGGCGCCGAAGAACTTCACTTCCCCGGGGGCCATGCCCGAACCGCCTGTGGTCTGCGCAAAGATCGGGCAGGCCGCCAGGAGGAATAGCACCACCATCAGCAGCATCATTTTGTTTCGCATTTCCGTGTACCTTGCCTTTCGTGTATTAAAGTTGCGCCGAGGAGGTGGTTCCAATCCGAACCGGGGGGAACGGCGGCTCACGCTCGAACGCGATTATGCCGGATTAATGTTCGTGCGAAGTTCCAATGCTCACATAGATCATGGTGAGCAGGGTGAATACGTAAGCTTGCAAAAATGAAACAAACACGTGGAGCGCCATAAAAATCACCGGGAACACCAAGTACGTGAGTGTGATAAAAACGTTGGTAATCTGCTCGCCGGCGAACATGTTGCCATAAAGGCGGACCGTGAGCGAAAGCATGCGCGCTACGTGACCGATAATTTCTATAAAAAACATCAATGGGGCCAGAGCTAGAATCGGCCCACCGAAGTGAGCCAGGTACTTCCAGAAGCCCAGTTCGCGGACCCCCATCACGTGGTAGTAAACCCAAGCCGAGACTGCAAGTGCCGCGGGCACGTATACGGACATGGTGGGAGATTCGAAAGCGGGAATGATCCCGATAAGATTCATCGCAAGAATAAAAATGAACAACGTCGCAAAAAAATTGAGGTAGTTCTCGGGGTGCTCGATCCCAACTTCTGAAGCCTGCGTGCGAAGGAAGCTGTAAACCCCTTCCGCCGCATGTTGGAGCTTCCCGGGATGGTCAACCGAAAACCGGGACCGAGCCATCGCAACCGTTACCACCAGGATCACGACGACCAGTAGTTCCATCACCAGCCAGGTTTCCCAGGGGTGCGCAGGATCCTGCGCCGTCATGCCAAACAGTCCTAAGACAGAGTTTGCGACACCGGCTAGATATTTATTGAAGATGGCAGTAAGCCAGTTTTCACTCATGGATACGAAAGATTAACTCGTAGAGAATTTCCAGGATTACGGCCGCAAAGGCAGCCAGCAATCCCCACACGACGGCCGCTGGCGTAACCCCGAGAAACCTCACTATAGCATAGATAGCGAAGCCAATCAGGAGATATCGGAGAGCGATCAGCACGGCGGCGAGCGCTCCTGGCTTGGCCCCCCCGATGACATTCACCAGCATCGACAACCCTCGAAAATTGAGAATCGAGAGGGCTACGCCCAGCATGAATCCCACTGCCGCGCGCACACCGTATGCCGCTAGGACGACGGCGGTTCCGGTCAACCCCAAGATTAGGGCAAAACGACGCACACGCCGGAGCGCCTGCTCGTAGAAATCGGCGGTCATTTGATATCGCTGCTGAGGATCCGCATTAACTGAACGATCCCAGATGCCACTCCTAGGATCATAAACACGTACCGGAGAAAAGTCGTCGCGAACAGATAGTCAAGACCGTAGCCAATTGCGTATCCGGCAAGGACGCTGGCCGGCAGCAGGCCAATCGCCGGAGAGTAGCGCGCCATCAGGCGCCAAAACTCGTCGCGGCCGTTGACCGCGCCTGGATCTTCCGAGCCCGGCTTCTGGCGCGTTTTGCTCACTGCTTCGATTGTAGAATCCGCCGGGCCTGCTGCGCGGTCTCATTCACCAGCAACCCCATCTTGGGGTGACTGGGCTCGAAGTCGGCGGGCAGGCCCAGTTCGGCCAGTGTCTCGCTGGTGGTGGGGCCGATCGATGCGACCACGAGGCGTCTGCACGCGTGCCGCACGGCGTC
>Ga0163162_10007689_pt1 | contig 10497 bp, 8 predicted proteins | sample S55metaG_FD_115310 | JGI IMG/M metagenome (GOLD analysis project Ga0163162, IMG submission 115310) | Switchgrass rhizosphere microbial communities from Kellogg Biological Station, Michigan, USA - S5-5 metaG | ecosystem: Host-associated > Plants > Roots > Rhizosphere > Soil | place: USA: Michigan...
CCGCCTCCGCCGGACTCTCCGGCTCCGGATCGCCGTGCTCGCGTGTTAGCGCCGCCACCGACTGGCAGAACCCCAGGACCAGTGTCACCGGAAGCACCAGGTAAATGAACACGCGCAGCACCATGACCCAACGCGCCAGCCACCGCCCATTGGTCCGCGAAAAGAAAACGAAAGGCAGCAGCCGGTTGCACACGATGACTACCAGAATCATGCTGACCGTTGCCTGGATAATCTCGTGAATCGTCCACGCATTATCACGAAAGACCGAGTAAGCGATGATCATCGCAATCGCTGCCGTCAGCAGCTGCGTCAGGATGGCCATCGAGAGCGATGCCCGGCCTCGCGTCACGCCCAGCTTGGGCTCGACTTCTTTTTCGAACGCATCGATGTTGTCCTGGAATTCCCGCGACAGGAACTTCCCGATTTCCTGGTAAAGGCGGTCGACATACGACACGAGTGTGAGAACACACAACAGCAACGTGATGGCGATGCCTATGCCGATCACCGCGCCCTCCGCATCGTTTGTGTTGTGCGGGCGCCCGCGATCCGCGTCACGACCTTCTGCCCCGCCTTCCTCCGCGCACTCTGCGACCCTTGGCGAACTCTGCGGCGAGCTTTCCCGCCCTCGCGACGCTCGATCAATCCGGCCGGTAGCTTCATCTCTTTCCGCAGATTCAACTCCGTCCGCGCCATTTCCCCATCGTCGCGTTCGTGATCATACCCGCTCAAATGCAGCACGCCATGCAACACCAGAATCTTCACTTCCTCAGCCGCAGAATGTCCTAGCGATTTCGCGTTCGCGGAGGCAATCTCGGCCGAGATAGCAACGTCCCCAGCGAACCTCGTCACCACCCCGCGCAGCGCCGGGAAGGAAAGCACATCCGTCGCTTCGTCCTTTCGCCGGAAACGATAATTCAGCTCGCGCATCTCGCGGCTGCTCGTGATCAGCACGCTGACCGCGCCCCTGAGCCCGACCTTCTTCTTCGCGCGTACGACGAAGCGTTCTAATGACGCCTCCGTCACTCCCGGCACGCGCTTCTGCAAAATAATCAAGAATCCTCGATGCTGCTGACAACGCTTCAAAGCAAACAGGAGGGGCCTGACGGCGCCCTCCTGCAAGACTGACCCACTATTCTATCCCCGATTCGGCTCGGCGCCCCGATTCGGCTCAACGCTCGTTGCCGTCTTCTCCACGGGCGCAGCTGGCACTGCAGCATCCGCATGGCTCCCATTGCCCGTCTTGCTCTCAGGAAGCAGTGGGATCTGCTCTTCCGCCAGACGCGTCTTGTGCTCGTCATAGGCGCGGATGATCCGCTGCACCAGATGGTGCCGCACCACGTCGCTTTCGTCGAAATGCACGAAGGCCAACCCGTGCACGCCTTTGAGGATGTCGATCGCTTCCAGCAGTCCGCTACGCCGCGCGTTCGGCAAGTCAATTTGCGTGATGTCGCCCGTGATTACCGCCTTCGAATTGAATCCCAGGCGCGTCACGAACATCTTCATCTGTTCCGAAGTCGTGTTCTGCGCTTCGTCCAGAATCACGAAAGAATCGTTCAGCGTGCGCCCGCGCATGAACGCGATGGGCGCGATCTCGATTACGTTCTTCTCCAGGTACCGCTCCACCTTCTCAGGATCGAGCATGTCGAACAGCGCGTCATACAGAGGCCGCAAATACGGATCGATCTTCTCCTGCAGCGTGCCCGGCAAAAATCCCAGCCGTTCTCCCGCCTCGACCGCCGGACGCGCCAGGATGATGCGATTCACCTGCTTGCTGATCAGCGCAGAAATCGCCATGGCCACCGCGAGGTAGGTCTTGCCGGTTCCCGCCGGCCCCACTCCAAATACCATGTCGTGGGTCTCGATCGCCTCGAGATAACGGCGCTGGTTCGAACTCTTCGGCTGCACCGTGCGCCTTCCGAACGCGCGCTGCTTGCCCGCTTCCGCCAGCCCGCGAAGCGTCACCTTCGGATCGCTCGCCAGCACGCGCAGCATGCTGTTCAGATCGCCGTTCTGGAACGTGTGCCCAGACTTCCGCAGATGCTCGAAATCTGCAAACACCTGCTCGCCGCGAGCGACGTCTTTCGTCGCTCCCTCCAGGTCGATCCGGTCCGCCCGCAGGTCAATGTTGATGTTCAACCCGTCTTCCAGAATGTGCAGGTTCTCGTCTCGCGTGCCAAATAGCGTTTCGATATTCGGAGTGATTTCAATACTCTTCTTCATTCAATAAGCCTTCAATTCATTTCCCGTCGGGCGCAGCCCTGAGTCGCTCCACTGCGAATTCACCCGCAGGGCGCCCCATAAGCACAACAAAAGTCTTTCTGAAGTTGGAATCGTCCGGAATGCTCGCCCCACAGTGCAAGCAACTACCATTGCGTTAAGCGTACCCCCCGCCAGAAAAGAAATCAATGCTGGCGAACCGAGCTGACCCTCTCACCGGTCTCTGCGGCGTTTCTCAGCGAACTCTGCGGTTAAAAGCTTTCTAGCCGTAAAAATGCCGCGTCGTACTCTACTTCGGTTTCGTCGGCGCGATATCAACCTTCACGGCCGGCGGCGATTGCGTCTTCACCGTATCTACTTCCACCACCGCCAGGCTCCCGGACCCGTTCAGCGTCTGCGTTGTCCGTGTCTGGGACGTCCCACCCTGCCCGGCCCGCACGATGTCGATTGTCTTCGCACCCACGCGCAGCCCATCATTCGGACTTCCCGGGTTTCGGTTCTCCACCTGCTGTTCCGTTCGCGAGCCCTTCTCTCCCGTCTTCTTCACGGTGGTCACGCGCTGATTCAGGTGCAGTTTCCCGTCCGGCGCGGCACCAGGAATCTCGTTCGAATATTCTTCCACCGTGCTTCGCGTGTCGCCGCTTTTGTCCGCCGCCTCTTTGCTGACCGTTCTCCCGGCCACCGACAGCACGCCATTCCCATCTACTCGCGACACCGTCTCGTCCGTCGTTTTTTCCTGCCCGGCCTGCCGGACCTTCCCTTCCCGCTTCTCCGTCACCTTCCAGTTCCCGCTCAGGTCGGAGCTTTCCACTGTTGTGCGGTACTGCGATGCGTTCTCACCCGTCTTCGTTTGTACTTCGACCGTCTTTTTGACCGGAGCGAAGTTCGAGTAAGAATCAGTCGCGAATAAGGTGGTCTTCTTTTCCACCGTGTTCGCACCCGTGGCCCGGGTCTCTTCCACCTCGCGCTGCACCATCTGCAATCGCCCGCCGGCGTCGGGAGCCGAATTCGTGCGTACACTCTTCGAGCCGCCGTTCGCCAATTCCTGTTTCTCCTCTTCCTGCACCTGAACCAGGTTTTTCTCTCCATTGCTTCCACGGCCATAGGTTCGCGTGATCACCCGCGTGGTCGAGTCATTTACCTTCACCGTCTCGGTCTCAACATCCATGTACGGCTCATATTGACCATTCGCTCCCATGCGTTTCATTGAGCTCTTATCGATGGTCCGATTGCCCTTTTGCTCATGCGTTTCAGTTCGTTGCACGGGATTCGCCGAGTTGCCATATTGCGACTCGCTCTCCACTTGGCGCGGTTTCTCAGCGGCCGGCGCGCCGGACTGCGCCCAAACACAAGGCACACCAGCGCCGAAGACGGCCACCGCCAGCACGCAAACTGCTCTGCAAAGCGCTCTAGCTGTCATATCGCACTCCCCATATCGATCTCTTCTTCTATGATCTCACTATTTACGGCGGTAAAACAGGTATGATGCACCCCCGAGCTTGTCATCCTGAGAGCAGCGAAGGACCCGCTTTCTGCCGGCATGTGGCATTGCTTCGCAGGTTTGATGGCTTAAGGGAAGAATGGGATGCGCGCAGATTTGTCCCGTCAAAGATGCAGGCGCTCGCGAACGTCCAGCGCTACTCCACCGTCTTGTAATCGCACGCCGTACGGCACGGCTCGCAGTACCACAGCCCGTCGTGACACATGCGCGGATCGATCTGCGACTGGCAGAGGCAGCAGAACTTTTCGCATTCGCAGCGGCTCGCGCTCTGTTCACACTGCGCGCAAACGACTTTGGACTTTCCAGGTGCGGCCATAAATGAAACTTTACCTCGGTGCCGAATCCCGGAAAACGTCACGGTAGTAACCGCTAAAACCGGCTCTGGGCTCTAGGCTTTAGGCTCTAGCGAAGAATTCTCGACCAGGAGTTGTTGGGTTTCGCCAGAGCCTAGAGCCCAAAGCCCAGAGCCCTCTCTTCCCAGAGACCGCCCTTCCTTGATGCTCGCCCGAACCGCGTGATACGGTAATGAGTTCCAGACCTCGGCAGCCCAGCCACTGTCCGCCTAAGGAAAGTTCTTTGTCCGCAGTCGCAGCCACACCGACCGTCCGCAAGACCGCGCTGAATGCCGTCCATCGCGCCCTCGGGGCCCGCATGGTCGAGTTCAACGGATGGGACATGCCGGTCGAATACCCCGCCGCCATCGGTGGCGGCATCATCGCCGAGCACATGGCCGTTCGCACCGGCGTCGGTATCTTCGACGTCAGCCATATGGGCGACATCCGCCTGGCCGGACCCGACGCCCTCGCCGCCGTCCAGCACATCTCGATGAACGATGCCTCACGCCTCGCCATCGGACAGGCGCAATACTCAGCTCTTCTCTACCCGCAGGGCACATTCGTCGATGACGTCATCGTCCACCGTCTCGGCGAACAGGAATACCTGCTCGTCATTAACGCCGGCACGCGCGAAAAAGATTTCAACTGGGTGCGCGACAACACTTCCCAGTTCAATTGCAAAGTCGACCATCTCTCCGACGACTTTACCCAGATCGCGATCCAGGGACCGAAAGGCGTCAATCTACTTCAGAAATTAACCGACGCCAATCTGAGCGCAGTGAAGTTTTATTGGGTCACTCGCGGAACCCTTTGCGGACTGCCCAACATACTCATGGGACGCACCGGTTACACCGGCGAAGACGGATTCGAGATCTACATTCCGTCCGATGAAGCGACCAGCGCGCGGGTGTGGAACGAGATCCTTGAAGCGGGAAAAGAATTTCATGTCGTCCCCTGTGGCCTCGGTTCACGCAACACGCTGCGCCTCGAGTCCAAGTTGCCTCTGTACGGACACGAAATTTCCGACGGCATCAACGTCTGGGAGGCCGGGCTCGACCGCTTCTGCAAAATGGATAAGCCCGACTTCCTCGGACGCGCCGCGTTAGAAGAAGCCAAAACCGCGCCATTGAAACGGACTCTGGTCGGCCTTGAAATGATGGAACGCGGCATCGCGCGCGATGACTACAAAGTCCAGGACCTATCCGGCAAAGAAATCGGATATGTCACCAGCGGTTCGCCAGCACCTTTTCTGAAGAAAAATATCGCGCTGGCCTATGTCCCAACTGAATTCAGCGGTCTGGGCCAGGAACTCAAGGTGGAAATTCGCGGTCAGGGCGTGAAAGCCATGATCGTTCCAACGCCGTTTTACAAGCGTCCGAAGAAAGTGTGACCAAACTCTGAATGAGCCGCGAAGCGGCGCAAGGGTGGAGCCCACGGCGCAAGCCACGGGAATTTTGCAGGAGATTATAACCAGCCCCGGAGGGGCGACAGAACAGTACGAGTAGCCGGCACCCAGGAGCCAAAAGCTAAATGTCCTACCCAACCGACCGCAAATACACCAAAGAACATGAATGGATCACGCCCGACGGCACCGTCGGCATCACGCAGTACGCCCAGGAAACCCTCGGCGACATCGTATTTGTCGATTCTCCCAAGGTTGGCGCAGAAGTCAGCGCTGGCAAAACTTTCGGCACGGTTGAGTCCGTAAAGGCGGTATCCGATCTTTTCGCCCCCGCCTCCGGCACCGTCACCGCCGTCAACAATGACCTGGCTACCGCTCCTGAAAAAATCAACAAAGATGCCCACGGCTCCTGGATCATCAAGATCCAGCTAAAAAATCCTGGCGAACTCGACAGCCTTCTCTCCGCCGAGGACTACGAAAAATTCGTCAACGAAGAAGGCGGACATTAGAAATTGACGATTGCTGATTTCCAATTGCTGATTGAGCGGCACGTGAACAACACCACGCTGTTTTTCCATTCAACATTCATCAATCAACAATCAACAATGAATTTCGCGCAAGCGTCCATCGACAACTGCAACTCGGCAATTTCCCTATGAGATATCTTCCCAAGTCTCCCGCGGACCGAGCCGCCATGCTGAAAGCCATCGGCGTGCGTTCGATCGACGACCTTTTTACCCCCATCCCCGCCGAATACCGTCTTACTCGTGATCTCCACATTCCCCGTCAGATGGCGGAATCGGAAATCGTCGACTGGTTCAAACAGCGCTCGAAGGAAAATGGCGATGGGTATACCAGCTTTCTCGGTGCGGGCGCGTACATGCACTACCGCCCGGTTATCATCGATTCGCTCATCTCGCGCGGCGAATTCCTTACCGCCTACACGCCGTATCAGGCCGAATTCGCGCAAGGTACCTTGCAGGCGATCTTCGAGTTTCAGACCATGATTGCGGAACTGACGGGCATGGAAGTCGCCAACGCTTCCATGTATGACGGGTCGACCGGTGCCGCCGAAGCCGCCATGATGGCGGTCCGCATCACCGGACGCAATTCCGTTCTGATCGCCCGCAGCGTGCATCCGGAATATCGCGAAGTGCTGGCCACCTATGCGTTCCACCAGGGCATGCCTCTAACGCCGGTAGGCTTCTCCGATAGCGGGCGCATCAACCTGCACGAACTGGAGAAGTCGATCACATCAGACACCGCCTGCGTGCTCATCCAGTCGCCGAATTTCTTTGGCACCATCGAAGACGTCACCGCCATCGCCGATATCGCGCACAAAAACGGCGCGCTCCTGGTCGTCTCGATTGCCGAAGCGGTCTCGCTTGGGATCGTCGAGCCTCCGCGCGCGGCCGACATTATCGCGATGGAAGCCCAATCGTTTGGCGTGCCGCTTGGCTTCGGAGGCCCCTACTGCGGTGTGCTCGCTACGCGCGAGAAGTACGTCCGCCAGATGCCTGGCCGCCTCGCAGGACAAACCGTCGACCGCAATGGCAAGCGCGGATTCGTCCTGACCCTCGCCACCCGCGAGCAGCACATCCGCCGCGAGAAGGCGACCTCGAACATCTGCACCAATCAGGCGCTGGTCGCGCTCATGGTCAACATCTTCATGACCATCTACGGAAAAGTTGGATTGAAAGAACTCGCGAAGCAGAACTTAGCGAAGGCTGCTTACGCCGCCGAGCATTTCGCGCAAAGTTCCAAGGTCCTGTTCTCGGGCGCGCCCCGCTTCAACGAGTTCGTGGTCGAAACCAGCGAGGATCCCTACGCCATCAACTCACGCCTGCTCGGACACAAAATCGTCGGCGGACTTCCGCTGAAGAAGTTCTACCCCGAGTTTGGACACGCCGCCCTCTGGTGCTGCACGGAAACCACGACCCGGACCGCCATCGACACCGCCGTCGGCTTGGTATCCGAAAGCGAACGCTCCGTGCGAAGCATGAAAGAGACAGAGACCCATGAGGTGACGCGATGAAGCACTTCACCCGCAAAGCCACGCGCCACATCAGCCAGAACGAAAACCTGATTTTTGAAAAATCCTCGCCCGGCAAAGCCGCGTTCAAACTGCCGCCGCTCGACGTCCCTGACGTCGATGCCTCCAAGCTTCTGGGTTCCTCGGAACGAAAAGACCTCGGCAACATGCCCGAGGTCAGCGAACTCGAAATCATCCGCCACTTCACGCGCCTTTCCACCTGGAACTACGCCATCGATCTCGGGATGTATCCGCTCGGCTCCTGCACGATGAAGTACAACCCGCGCGTGAATGAATTCGTCTCTCGCGTGGAAGGCATCGCCAACGGACACCCCTACCAGCCGGAAAAAATCTCGCAAGGTGCGCTCCGCATTATTCAGACCTTGAGTGAATGCCTGATCGAAATCACCGGCATGGACGCGATCACGCTCCAACCCGCCGCCGGTGCGCATGGCGAACTCACCGGCCTGCTGATGACGCGCGCCTATCACCAGTCCAAGGGAAATCCGCGCAAGAAAGTTCTAATTCCCGACTCCGCCCACGGCACGAACCCGGCCACGGCCGCCATGGTCGGCTACGCGGTCGAAAACCTGAAGTCGAATGATCGCGGCATGGTGGAAGTCTCAGCGCTTGAAGCGCAGATGAACGAAGACGTCGCCGCGCTCATGCTGACCAACCCGAATACGCTTGGCGTCTTCGAGCAGGAAATTCACAAGATCGCCAACCTTATGCACGCCAAAGGCGGCCTGCTTTACATGGACGGCGCAAACATGAACGCGCTTGTCGGCAAAGTCCGTCCTGGAGACTTCGGCGTAGACGTCATGCACCTCAACCTGCACAAGACGTTCTCGACGCCGCACGGCGGCGGAGGCCCGGGCTCGGGCCCGGTCGCAGTCAAGAAAATGCTCGAGCCCTTTCTGCCGAAGCCCGTCGTCATCACCAGGCCCGACGGAACGCTGGCCTTCGAATACAACCGGCCAGACTCCGTCGGACGCGTGCGCGCCTTCTATGGCAACTTCGGAATGTTTGTCCGCGCGCTCGCCTACATTTACGCGAACGGCCCGGACGGCCTGCGACAGACCACCGAAGACGCCGTCCTGAACGCGAACTATATTCGCAAGGGCCTCGAAGGCGTTTACGACCTGCCCTACGAAACGCCAAGCATGCACGAGGTCGTCTTCAGCGACAAGCTGCAATCTAAAAAAGGCGTGAAGACCATGGACCTGGCGAAGCGCTTGATCGACTACGGCTTCCATCCATACACCACGGCCTTCCCGCTGATCGTCCATGGCGCGCTGATGATCGAGCCGACCGAGAGCGAGCCGCTCGAAGAACTCGATTTGTTTATCGAAGCGATGAAGTCAGTCGCCGAGGAAGTGGAAGAAGATCCGAATTACGTTTTGGCCGCCCCGCACCACACGCGCGTGCAACGCCTCGACGAAACGCAGGCCGCACGGAAGCCGATCCTGCGTTGGAAGCCGGAGAACTAGCGGTTTCTCATTTGCAATTGTCGGTTGCCCTTCGAAGCGTTACTTCTTTTCCGGCAAGTATTTCTTTTCTATCGACGCGATCACCACATAATTCGGGTCGACCATCTCGGCCAGCCGCACCTTGGCCACTTTCGACAGCAGCTCGTAGGCGTCCAGCTCCGATAATCCGTAATCCGCGTGAATCCATTTGACGAGTTCCGTGAAAGCAATCCGCGCCGCGTCGTCCAGCGGACGATATGCTCCCACCGCCATGATCGCTTCATCGTTTTCAAAGCGCGGCCAGCTGATCTTCTGACGCTTGATGACGGATACCTGCACTCGCGCCCGCAGCGGCACCTCGATCGCCGTCCCGCCAATTTCTCCGTCGCCCATGGCCGCATGACCATCTCCGACATACAGCAATGCTCCCGGCACGCTTACCGGCAAATAAACCGTGTTCCCCACGCTGGCTTCCGGAGCGTCCATGTTGCCGCCAAACTCTGCAGGAACGATGGAGCTGCGCGCTTCGCGGTCCGCGGGCGCAACACCAATGCATCCAAAGAACGGGCGTAGCGGGATCTTCACCGAAAACTTTGTATCGTGCGCCGTGAACATAGCCATGTTCGTCGCGTGGTCAATCGGATAAAGCCAAATCCTCTCCGGCAAATCCGGGTTCAGCACGGGCGTGTACTTGCTGGAGTTAATTGCGCCAAATCCGGGACCGATCGCCCCGACGCCCTGATTGCTGTCGACTTGCAGGTCGAGGATCTTTACAGCGAGCGTGTCGCCCGGCTCAGCGCCCTCAACAAAAAACGGTCCAGTCAACGGATTGTCGCCTTTCACCATGCTGAGCGTGTCCGTCGGTTTCTGGATTGCGTTACCGAAAGCGTCAAGCGTGTTGGTTTCGAGAATGTCGCCAGACTTCAACCGCGCCACTGGATCGGCCGTCGCGAAAACATACTTCACGTTGTCGGCAGCGCCGTGGTAGCGCACGACAGTTTGTGCCGCAGCCGGCGTGGCCCAGACTGCTGCCGCCAGCACGCTCAAAAAAATTAGCTTCATCCTGTCCTCCGAAAATGAGAACTCATTGGAAAACGCGCAGTCGAAATCCGCAATGCTAAATACGGGTTCACCTGCAAGCAGGCAACAAGCAGATATTTAACGGGGATCAACACTGCCTGCGCCGCGCTCCGAAACTTTCTCGGGCATCAAAGCGAAAGCTATAGTGACACCCGGTCAGCACAAGATCGGGAAATGAGTGAATTTTGGAATTTGCATTTAGAAGCGCGCAGAGAGGCGCTTAGGATTTCGGCGATCCCAAACCTCAGCGAAGGGACGAAGTCCTCGCTACGAGGCCTATAACGCTCGCAATGGCCATCCTGGACGAGGAAGGTGAAGGGAATTTACCCCGGCGACTAGGGCACCTGCAGCCGCCGGGAAGTTTTCTTGCTGCTAGCTCAATGAGTTATCAACAAGTTGCAGTGAATATCAATAAGTTACGATTCGAAACTACTTCTTTTCCGCAAAATCTACTGACGCCC
>Ga0163162_10007691_pt1 | contig 10497 bp, 12 predicted proteins | sample S55metaG_FD_115310 | JGI IMG/M metagenome (GOLD analysis project Ga0163162, IMG submission 115310) | Switchgrass rhizosphere microbial communities from Kellogg Biological Station, Michigan, USA - S5-5 metaG | ecosystem: Host-associated > Plants > Roots > Rhizosphere > Soil | place: USA...
ATCAGCAGGTTTTTTTGCCCTATTTGAACCATGGCATCGCCTATAGATGCATCGCCGTGCGGGTGATACTTCATGGTGTTGCCGATGACGTTCGCGGCTTTGTTAAAGCGCCCGTCGTCCATTTCCTTTAACGAGTGCAGTATCCGGCGCTGTACCGGTTTCAAACCATCATTTAAATGTGGAACGGCACGGTCGAGGATTACATAAGAAGCATAATCAAGAAACCAGTTTTCGTACAGGCCGTCGAGTGAGGTGATGTTATGTAATTTGTCTTCGTTATTTGCAGGTATCTCGTCTTGATTTAAATCGTCACTCATTATAAGCTGTAAAAATTATGGATGGGTAAAGATAAATGATAATGTGCAGATGTGCGGATTTCGGATGTGCGGATTTTTTAACACTTCATCAAATATCAACACCTGGTTGATTAAAGCAATCAAAAATTAGCGATCTGTTGGAGCAAAATGGTTTCGATATTGATTTGAAGATTTGATAATTTTAAAAATGTGCGCCTTAGGATACTCCCATAAACACATCAATTTTCATCCGCACATCTGCATATTTGCACATCCGCACATCATTTTCCATCCGCACATCATCTTCTGATCTCCCGTATCATCGTGTTATAACTCCATTTGCGCAGCATGGCATTAACGGTATTTATTATACGCCTGGCCCTGGTTTCGTCAGTTTTAGCGCCGTTAATCCATTTTATAAAATATTCCCGGTGCGATTTCACAAGGCTGTTAAAGAAGTCAAAAGCTTCGGGCTCAAAATCGAAACAGGCTTGCAAGTCTTCGGGCATTTCTACTTTATAATCAGCATCCTCCTCAATCTTTACGTGCAGCATAGCGCCTTTACTTTTATGGATGTTTTTTCGGATTTCAGCCTTGAGCGCCATAATAAAATTGCCATTGCCCATGGGCATCAGGGCCATGCCGCTAACCGCAAATGCATCCAGCATGCCCCTAACCCTAAAGGACTTTTTGTTGCCCGGTTTTAGCTGCTGCGCTATATCAGCAGGTACCTCGATATACGACCATCCGGTTTTTTCGCCTCGTTCTGCAAATTGTAAAATGACCGTGTCAAACGCTACCATAACATTTCAAAAATAAGCCGTTTTACAGAAACACCGTAATATAAGCCGAAGTGTTAAATATTTGTTAAATACCCATAAAATTTGTTAAATCCACTATAGAACAAGGTGTGTTTTGTAACTAATAAGATACATGGGGTGTCTAATCATCAATTAAAACTTAAACAAACATTATTATGAAAACTTTAAAATCACTTATGATGGGGCTGGCCTTACTGCTGGTATGTGCCGCCGCAAATGCGAACGCTAAACCAAACCAGCAATTAACAAAAGATTACGCTGTTAATATTTATGTAGATGCCATGACGCACGGCAAATTAACCGGCCTGAACAAGGTCTTGGATGAATCTGCAGAATTCAGCATGCTGCGCGGGAACACCGTTATTAACTTCAGCAGAAAAGAAATGCTCGACTATTTGCAATCTAACAAAGGGATTGAGCAACCCTGCACTACTACCACTTCTGTAGTTGAAGACCATGCCAACGTTGAGGTAATAAAAGTTGATATGAAATTTAATGGGTTTGTACGCAGTAACCTGGTAACTATTTCTGATACCGGCTACGGATGGAAAATCACTAAGGTTTACAGCACTTTTAGCTAGTGGGTAAGCTGAAAGCAGAAAGCAAAAGGCCAAAAGCTAAGACAAAACAATCCCGCTTTTGGCTTTCAGCTCAATATATGGCTTTTTGCTTTCTGCTTTTCGCTTTCTGCTCAATTTCAGTTTTCACCTCTAATTCACATATGGCTCCAGCACTTTTTGCCATTTATCGTATCCTTTGCTGTTAAGGTGCAGGTAATCGGGTTTAAATAGAGACGAATCGGGCAATGAGGAGTTTTTTTGTAATATAACATCGCTCAGATTAATATAAGTGCTCTTTGGTTTACCGATAAGATAATCTTTGATCAGTTGGTTTGCCAGGTTCATTTCAGTTATATATTTTAAGCGGCTGGGACTAGGTTTTATCGACATATAATATATGTATGCGTCCGGTAAATCCTTTTTAATCATGCCAAATAACTTACGAAATTCATCGAATACAAATTGCCCGCTTTTGCCTGCTGCAATGTCGTTTTCGCCGGCATAGATGAATATTTTGTGGGGATGGTAGGGAAATAAAATATAAGGTGTGTAATAATCTACCAGTTGCCATAACTCGCAACCGCCCACGCCACGCCTGATGATGGGTTTACCTGCAAAGCGCTGTTCCAGATCGGTCCAAAGGCGTATAGATGAGCTGCCGATAAACAAGATGCCATGCTTTGGCGGAAATTTCAGGCTGTCCTGACGTTTAAATTCCCTGATTTCATTGGCGAACGGAAAATTTTGCTGTGCCTGTACACGTTTACCAACCCCCAGGCTCAGGAAGAGCAGCGCTAATAATTTAAGTCTCATAATCTGTTAGTTAAAGTAATATGTAACATCAAAAAAAAATTCCGCTTACGACCTTTCACCCAAGAGGCTTTTCGCTCAACGCCCTCCAAGCCTGTTTTCAACGAATAAAAATGGAAGGAAGGTTTGAACACCGTCCATTACCCAAACCGGGCCGTTATTACAAAACAAAATAACCTCAATGGGTTTGCCCTGCATTTTTTCGCACTCAGCTAATACTTGCAGACATGAGCCGCAGGAGGTGACAGGATTTAAAATTTCAAATTCATCGGTATGCGCGGTCACCGCCATTGCCTCAATCGGGTCATCCGGATAATTAGCACCCCAATGAAATAATGCGACCCGCTCGGCACACAATCCTGATGGATATGCTACGTTTTCCTGGTTGCTACCGTGGATTATTTTGCCACTTTGTAACCGCAACGCAGTCCCAACCCTGAATTTTGAATACGGGGAATGGGAAGTTTCGATTGCTTTAGTAGCTTCGAGGCATAGGTCATATTCGGGCTTAGCCAGTTCCTGTAAAGTATTGTATTCTTTGAAGGTAATTTTTACTTCGTGGTTTGTCATTTGATCTCCCGGCAATTGGGATAACAATATAATATTAACTTTTTCTTAAACACCATTAATTTTTAAACTTCCAAAATTTTGCAATGCCATCGTCTTGTGAATCCATAACCAGCGTATCATCTATAAAGTAAACTTTAGCAGTGTAGGTAAAATCCGGGTAATAAATTTTGATTGAATCTTGGTTTAGGGAATATCTGTAACTTTTAAATTGATCGACGTAAAAAATCGAATCTTTTTTGATATCGAAAGTTGCATTGTCACTGCTTCCATCTGTCCATATACCAATTAGTTTTTGCTTAAAATTATTCAGCTTACGGCTGAGTTCATTTGCGGATTTCCGTTTTAATGAATCATGTAATGAACGGCCGCTTTTAGGCGCATTATTACAGCCATAAAAAATAGCGATAGGCAGTATGATAAGGTTTTTGTTCATTGGGATAATAATACTTAACGGTTCATCCAAGATAAAGAAATATTTGTATTATTAAATTGACAAGTGTAAATTTACAGTTTACAATTAAGAATGATCCAAAGTTTTAGGCACAAAGGGCTTCGTTTGTTGTGGGAAGAAAATAATAGCAGCAAGTTGCCTGCCGAACATGTCAGCAGGATTGAAAGAATGCTTGCTATTCTTGATGCCGCCCAACAAGTGCCTGAAGATTTTGGAGCATACCCGAATTGGAATATTCATAAGCTTTCGGGCGAATTGAAGAATTATTGGAGTATCAAGGTAAATAAGAATTATCGGCTTATATTTCAATTTGACGGGCACCATGCTTACGATGTTGATTACATAGATTACCATTAAGAAAAGGCCATGAAAAGACAAATGAGACACATACACCCCGGTGAAATTTTACGTGAAGAAGTAATTGCCGCAAATGAATTGACTGTTACAGAGGCTGCAAAAATGTTGGGTATTTCGCGTCAAAGCCTCAATAATATAATCCATGAAAAATCAGATATCACGCCTGAAATGTCTTTTAGGATTGCTAAGGTGTTTGGCGGAACAGCTGACATTTGGGCTAACCTGCAAACTAAATTTAACCTGCATCTGGCTGCTGAGAAAACTAAGGAGCTTGATTTGAAACCTTACGATTATAAGCATTCGGCGTAATGTATCACACCGCCACCGGCAAAACCACACCCTCAACTTCTTCCGCCACCAAAGGGTTAATGGTTTCATCATCTTTCTCAACCCTCAGGTTATTCACAATATGCAGTTGACGAGCGGGCGTATTCTTACCCATGAAGTATTCGAGCAGGCCCTTGATGTTGGCATCTTTAAGGATAACCGGATCGAGGCGGATGTCTTTGCCGATAAATAAACCAAACTCATCGGGCGAAATTTCGCCCAAACCTTTAAAGCGGGTTATTTCGGGTTTTACGCCCAATCTTGCTATCGCGTTCCGTCTTTCTTCGTCGCTGTAACAATAAACGGTTTCCTTTTTGTTACGAACCCTGAATAAAGGGGTTTGTAAGATAAACACATGCCCAGCCTTTACCAAGTCAGGGAAAAATTGGAGGAAAAAAGTCATCAGCAACAAGCGTATGTGCATTCCGTCCACATCGGCATCGGTAGCAATAACAATATTGTTGTACCTTAAATCATCCAGGCCGTCTTCAATATTCAGCGCGTGCTGTAGCAGGTTGAATTCCTCGTTTTCATAAACCACTTTTTTGGTTAGCCCGTAACAATTCAGGGGTTTTCCCTTCAGACTGAAAACGGCCTGGGTCATCACATCGCGCGATTTGGTGATCGATCCGCTTGCCGAATCGCCCTCGGTAATAAACAAGGTGGTATCCTGGTGACGCTCGTGATTTTCGTCAAAATGAACCTTGCAGTCGCGTAGTTTACGGTTATGTAGTGATGCTTTTTTGGCGCGTTCGTTGGCCAGTTTTTTAATGCCGGCGATATCCTTACGCTCCCGCTCCGACTGCATAATGCGTTTTAATAATGCATCGGCGACAGCAGTATTTTTATGCAGGTAGTTATCCAGTTCTTTCTTGATAAAATCGTTGATGAAACCGCGTACTGAAGGCCCGTCGGGTGCAATATTTTGTGAGCCTAATTTTGTTTTGGTTTGCGATTCAAAAACAGGCTCCTGCACCTTAATGGCAATAGCGGCAACGATAGACGCACGCACATCCGACGCATCAAACTCCTTTTTATAATACTCGCGGATAGTTTTCACCACCGCCTCGCGAAATGCCGCCTGGTGCGTACCTCCCTGCGTAGTATGTTGTCCGTTAACAAAGGAATAATATTCCTCGCCGTACTGCTGCCCATGGGTCATCGCTACTTCAATATCCTCCCCCTTCAAATGTATTATCGGATAGCGCAATGTTTCCGCGTCAGTATTGCGGGTAAGCAGGTCATAGAGGCCTCTTTCCGAAAAATACTTTTGGCCGTTAAAATTCAGTGTGAGGCCTGAGTTAAGGAATACATAGTTCCATATCATGCTCTCTACAAACTCCGGTATAAAACGGTAATGCCTGAAGATAGTGTCATCGGGAATGAAATTTATCGCGGTGCCGTTGCGTTGCGAAGTTTCCTTTTCCGGCTCGTCCCTCACGAGTTCACCTTTTTCAAATTCAGCTAATTTGGTGCGCCCGTCACGATAAGATTGTACGGTAAAAGAGTTTGAAAGTGCATTAACCGCCTTTGTACCAACGCCATTTAACCCTACCGATTTTTGAAAGGCCTTGCTATCATATTTACCGCCGGTATTGATTTTTGATACACAATCAATCACTTTACCCAAGGGTATGCCGCGCCCGTAGTCGCGTACGGATACCTTGTGATCGCTCATGGATACCTCTATAGTGCGGCCAGCTCCCATCACAAACTCGTCGATGGAATTATCGATAATCTCTTTCAGCAAAACGTACACACCATCGTCATACGCCGAGCCGTCGCCCAGCTTACCGATATACATTCCCGGCCGTAAACGGATATGTTCTTTCCAGTCCAGCGAGCGGATACTATCATCACTATAATCTACAAGTTCAGCCATTTTCTTTAGTCATTAGGTCACTATTCATCATTCACATCTCACCCGGTTGCAAAAATAATGGTTAAGGCCACAAGTTATAATTTGAATGTGTTAACTTATCAACATTAGGCGCCCGTCTTAAATTTTATGCAATTTCTTGCCCGTTCGATGTTTTTAAAAAATTCGGGGCCTTTTACATTGGTAAAGCAAACCGCTAAAATAGTTCCGGTATGATTTTTTTGCAGGGTAATTAGCAATGCATATTTGTAATGCTTTGTTTCGGGAAGGTCAAGCAGGGTTAAAAGGTAGGTTTTACCGGCATCGGCATTGTATTGAGCGAGTATCTGAGGCGGAATGGTTCGTACAAAATATTGTTTGTTGCCCATAAATGTGATTGCGTGCGCCGTGCCAATGTCATTGTACAACGAATCGGGATTGGCTTGCCGGGCGTTTTGAGAGTTTTGGGTATGCTGATAACTTTCCCAATTTTGTTTTTGCGATTTAACCTGGAACCAAATCTCAAAATCCTTACCAGCAATACCTATTGCGTAGTCGAAAGAGAAGTATTCATCGTCGGGTGCTTTTATTTCTTTAAAGCCTTTTGGAAAAACGAAAGCTACATTAGCTTCTGCGGCAAGACGATAAAATTCCTTAAGCCTGCTGCTTGTAAACCGGGTGTTTACCGCCCGTGGTCGGGCCAACTGTGAAATTGCAGGCACGACGCAGGATATAAATATTGTCGTGATCAGTATTTGCTTAAATTGCTTCGAAATAGTGCCCATTATCGCGCAAAACAATATTATTAATCAATAATTAACGGGGAGGTTAATTGGTAGTCAAATTAAGCAAATTAAAATAATATATTAAAAAATATGCTGAATAATATTTGTAACCTATCCAGAATTTTACAATCCATAGCTCGCCGTTTTTTAACCCCGGCGTCCGGATTTTTTTGATCAATCGGTTACTAATCCAGTCAACTTAATCAACCCCTTTTTACTATTTTAGCCTTTTTGATAAATACCCGTTAATTGAATATGCATACATCCCCCGGCTTTCATATACAAAGATATTTTTTTGCGTCAATCATTTTCATTTTATTATTCGCCGGCAGGTGTAACCGCGGGCTAAGAATTATACAAGCCGAAAAGGCGAAAAAGGAAGCCGAGGCGAAACGGACAAAAAACCTGATAAAAGCAATTCGCGGTATAAAGTATACCGAGGTAAGCCGGAAGTTTGATAATGGCCTTTCGTTTAGCCCGGTTGGTTATCAGCTTATCCCTGAGTGGCGGATATCTTTTCCATCTAACGATTCGGTGAATATTTACAGCCCCAAAAAGCAAAAATTTTTGAATGCGCCGGTGGTTTTTGACCACGATTCGGTATTCAATGTTGCCTGGGCCTGGCTTAAACTCATTTACCTTAAAAAGGACAGTATACAGTTTATGGTGCTGCATGTGCATGATAATATTATACAGGATGAAAAAGTGCATGTTTTTATGACCTTTTATGCAAATGATTATATAAAAAATGTACTTCACAGCGACACGGCCACACTGTGGAAACCAACACGAAAAGATACGCTGTATATAAAGGCGAAAACGTTGCTGGCCGGCAAAATCCCGGATAGTGCATTTGCGGGTACCGAACCGGTGATATTGAGGTCGAAAAATAAACTTGTTACCGTAACAAAACAAGCTGTAGATGATGAGATTGACGGTGGAAAATCATATGATGCCTACCTTTCGCCTACATATAACATCGTTATCCGTAAGGCTTATGATGATTTCTCGTATTCATATACTGCATGGGTGGATGAAAAGGGGAAATTAACCTTCAGAAAATCGTTAGACATAGTAATGCCGGAGTTTAAAGAGTCAACAATAACTACGCTGAAGGGAATTACAGATGGCTATTTAAAGCTGTATCTGGATGTTAGCCCTGCAAAAACGCTGGGAATTCCGCATAATAGTATTATATTTTTAAACGTTCGGGGGATTAAAAATAAATGATCGAAACACTCAAACCCGATTAAATGATATGTGGAACTGTCCCTTATGTAACCAAACTTTTGTTAATGTCAACCAGGTGCATTCCTGCAGGGACAAGGAGCTATCAGATTTTCTGAACGGAAAGCCACAGCATACTATTGATTTGTTTAACCACCTGGTGAGCGAGTACCAGCAAATTGGCGACATAAGCATACATCCGGCGAAGTCTATCGTTTCGTTTGCGGCACGTACACGGTTTGCCTACATCATCCGGTTGGGCAAAAATTTTATTGATGTAGTTTTTCCATTTAGGGAAGCCTATTTGGATAACTTATGTTTTAACAAAATAAAACCTGTGCCGGGCAGTAATGATTACAATCACCATTTCCGCATGTGCTTTATTGCCGACTTGAATGAAGAAGTGCGGAAGTATATGAAAATGGCTTATGAAAACGGATGCTGATTTGCAAGCTGGTTATACCCGCTCATATTTAGCAGCTTCACTTTCAGGTAACCACAAATATCTTTTTTTTGCGCATTTAGCGCAGAAGTAAACTTTAACCGGTAAAAATGGTATCAGGTACTGTTTTATCCAGTCGTGCCTGATTTGGTAATGAAATAACGCAGAACATTTACTGCATTTAAGTAAGGGTTTACCCATAGTGCATATTTTCAATAGACGTGCAAAAGTTGTAAATTAATTGTTGTAAAACAAGTTTTTGGCCTCGGTCGTCCGGTAGCCCTTCCAAAAAGCAAAGTGCATTCGGTATTTTATGCAACCCTTTATTGGGCGTTATTGTTTTTAGGGCCAGTATTTTTTGCCCGGTTTTTTTATCTTAGTAAAATAATATGCGACTTCTCAAACCTTATCTTACACAATTGGGTAGCTTCTTCCTGCTGATCTCTGTCGTCTCGTTACAAAGCTGCACTGACAAATCGGGCGTTTGGAAAAACGATAAAATAAAATCCGGAAAAAAGGAAGATTTTCATGCCCTAAACAGCCAGGTATTTAATCTTCTCAAGGCAAATGATGTTAAACGGCTTGGCTCTTATTTGTCCAAAGAGTTAATTGAGAATCATTATACTACCAGGTCGGTTGAGTTGATTAGTAATAGTTTAGCCGATTACAAGTACGATCTGCTTGACGAATATTATGTTGTCAATAAATTCAGAGATAATGACACGATAATAGCCGCCAGGGCAGGCAAAAACGGTTACGACTTGTATTACCAGGGCATAACCAGGGAAATGTATTTCAGCTTTTTTTTACCGAAGACGGGTGATAATAAGTATATGATCACCGTTGCTTATGCCAGGTACGACTATGGCTGGAAAATCAGCCAACTTGATTTGGCGCCTTATACTATAAATGGTAAAACTGCGCCTGAACTTTTCGAGCTGGCTAAGCAACAATATGCCAAAAACTATCTTATAGATGCGGTAAACGATATGTCACTGGCTACCAGTTGCCTCCGGCCCTGTGATATGTGGCAATATCCCGCTGAAACGGAGATCACTGAATTTTATGCAAAAATTATGACCGAGGCTAATGAAAAGTATAAGTTTCCGTTTACTTTAACAGGGGTGCCGACAAAGCCGCGCATCATAAAAATTTATTTAAAAACCGATCCCGGAGGCAGTTTTCCCGTGGTTTATTATTTTTCGTCTATCAAATTGGCAGATACTACGGGGATAAAAAGGGAAAATGAAAACATCAGGAAAGTTATCGGTAACGTAATGCCCGGTATTGATAAGAATAATAAATATATTTACTATTCCGCGTTCAATATGAAACCAAATGGTAAGAAAACCATGGATCACTTCGATATAACCGAAAAATTACGATGATATAGCGCCCAGGTACCAATCGGCTTTAATCATCATCCTTTTTCTTTTTTTCCAACAGCACAAAAGCGCTCCGTTTTGGCGCGGGCATTACGGCATTTTCTCCTTTTACATACTTCCATATCACTTCGTTCAAATCCAGGTCGGGCACGGCGTCTTCTTTTGCGAAGTTGAATTTCTGCGAGCGTTTGCTGCTTTCATTTACGGCAATATTTCGCTGCTCCAGGTTAACCTGGGCAGGTTTTAAGCGGTAAGGTGAAAGATCTGGCTTATCCGTGAAGCATTCAAACAAAGGCGTGGCGGCGGCATCGTACTGGCTCATCGGTGGTAAACCGAGTATCAGTTCGATGGTGCGCAGTACGCCCGAAGTGGAATACATATTATGGATCACTGCATTCCGTTTTACATAAGGGCTGGCAACATACACTGGCGACCGGTGCGCATCCACATGATCAGGGCCGCTTTGTGCGTCATCTTCCAGCACAAACACGACTGACTCCTTCCAGATGGGGCTTTTTGACAGGTGTTCTAAAAGCCGGCCAACACCCTGGTCGTTGTCCGCCACAGCGGCAATCGGCGATATCGCGCCTTTTTTTTGTCCGCTGGTA
>Ga0163162_10007694_pt1 | contig 10495 bp, 10 predicted proteins | sample S55metaG_FD_115310 | JGI IMG/M metagenome (GOLD analysis project Ga0163162, IMG submission 115310) | Switchgrass rhizosphere microbial communities from Kellogg Biological Station, Michigan, USA - S5-5 metaG | ecosystem: Host-associated > Plants > Roots > Rhizosphere > Soil | place: USA...
AAGTGGTATACACTGGGTCCTCTGCGGGAGCGGTACGGGGATGCTAAACAAACGCTGCACGTAGCCGCTCAAAAAATCACTCCGCTAAAAGCTTTTTCTTTTGGGCATCGTACTCGGCTTTGGTGATCGCCCCGGCGTCTAACAGTTTTTTTAGTTTTAATAATTCGTCGGCAACGCTCCCGTGGTTGGTGGCGGTTGAGTTTGTGCCGGTGCAGGGCGTTACCTCGCACGAGGCAATGGCCTCCTCTATCCAGATATCATAATTATTTATGCCATGGGTTTTTGTGGTGAACACCACTTTTTCGGTGCCCGAAAGCTGCATAGTCTTTTTTATTTTTTTAATTACAACATTGGTTAGCGAAAAGTCGCGGCGGGCTTTTAAATCATTTTCGTTGCGGCGTGGCGGCAAAAACGACGGCGTTGAAACCTGGATATATTTAAAATCGCCGTCGGGCATCGAGCCCATTCCAACTTTTATGGTGTCGCCAACATGGTAGGTTTTTCCGTTTGCGGCTTTAAATTCGGTGAGGGTTTGGCAAATAGCCGAAAACGGCAATACGCTTAGCGCGATAAAAAGTAATTTTTTCATGTTAAATATTCAGGTATTAAAAATACAAATTTCGAGGATAATTGTTTTTGCAGAACTGTTGGCGATCTAACCAGAGTTAACATACCAACATGCGCGCACAATAAGTGAATTATCGCGACAGCCAACCACCCCAAAACGAAGAAAGTCTTTAGCTTACGGCTAAAGACTTTCCAATTCAAAACAAAGTGTCACTCCACTGTTGACACCGCCTGGGCTTATTGTACTTTTTTCAGTTCCAGCGCAACGTCGTTATCCTGTACCTTAAACGAAAGGGTAACCACATCACCATTCACCTTTCCGGTTACTTTGGTTGCTCCGCCCATAATATCTATGGTGAAGGAAAGGTCGCTGCCTTTTATTACGCCATCTTTTATTGGCTGTTCAGATCCATCGGGGCCTGTTGAGGAGCCTGTTAGTTTTTCACCATCCACTTTAAAGGTGTAGTTGATTTCAAACTGACCATTAACCATACCCTTCCATTTACCGGTAATGTCCTGGGCATGCGAAACAGCAACAAATGCCATTATTACGAATACGGTTGTGAGCGCTTTTTTTAACATAGCTTTTTAATTTAATAGTAATTAATAATTGGTTAATTGATTTATTGTATGTTCAGATGATTGCTTATTTTTCATGCCTTCAAATCGGCATGACTCAAAGTAAGCTATTATCACTTTTATAAAAAAGCAATATAGACATACAGCTATAAAATATAGACGGAACCGCCGTTTAAGTAGATGGAGCCAAATTACCAGCAATCTTCGGGGCAGAAAATCAGAAATATAAAACCAACCTTCAACTTTTCGAGATGAGGTTTGCCAGAATCAGTTACATAGCAATTAAATCCTGTGTATTTAGGGTCGTGTTATCGTAAAGTCTGGATATACCTGCTTTTTCGCAGGTGAAAAATCCACTTGTTTTTAAATCAATGATAGGACGATACGACCTGATTGGGTGACGGTCAGTTACGCCTTAATCAACTCAAAGTAATTCCTCTAAAGATCTACATTGTATATCGCGTTTGTCCAGTTCCCCCCGCTCTCGCCCAATCCGATATATACCTTATTATTTACAACGAATGCAAATCCAAGGGCGTCAGCGCCTGTGAGTCCCGGTATTCCACTTACTGTCCAGCTATCCGTCGGTGGGTCATATACAAGAAATCCATTACCAGATATTCCCGAATATCCATATCCCATACCGCCCCAAAGATAAATCTTGTTGTTATAAGTAAATAAATAAGGCTCAAGTATACTGGTAAAATTTCCGCTGAATATGCTTTTTGGTATTAATGTTTTATTTGTAAGGTCCAGTTCAAAAAAACTGGTATTAAAAACACCGTATCCATATTGGGCTGGCGCCGAAGTTGTAGCCAATAGGTAAATTTTGTTATTTAGCGTAACTGCATTAAAGCCACCCGCATAGCTGGCAGTGTTGATGTCCATCACTTTTGTCCAGCTGTTATCAGATGGATCAAAAACTTTGATTACATTGGAATTTGTCGGGTAATTTGCTGTCCCGTGCGTCTCCTGGATAACACAATAAAACTTATTGTTGGATACAAAGGAAGTATAACATTTGATTCCGGCGCCGCCTGCAACAGTCGTATCGTTTAAAGTCAGCGTTTTCCACTTGCCGGTTTGAGGTGTATAAGTAACCAGGTACTCGCGGTAATTAGGATCCGTGACTGGCACCAAATATGCAGAAAAACTTGTAGGCTCAAAATAAATAGTATTGTTAATTAAATTCCCCCGGGCCGACTTGGTCATTAGTAAAAACGCTGGTATAGGCAGTTGTGTCCATTGATTAGTGATAGGATCCCAACTATCAAAACTGCTTGTCAACTGCGAACTGTAGTTAATATAAATCTTATTGTTATAAACAAAGTAGTTGCCGCCGCCGGAAAAATCAGGATCAGCACCAACTTGTTTGAACGCATAGGTAGGCAACGTAGTTTGTGAATAAATTGGCGAAACTGCCGCCGTGCCATCCCCCTGTATCCAATAAATCTGGTAATAGCATTTTGCGTGGGTCATTAACCCGCTGATATAACAAGAATACGACTGCGTTACTCTGTTATATCTGGAGGCAATAGAGGCGTTTGAACTCGCGCCCAAACTTAATCGCGCAGAGTCATTTGACACAAATACCATTGTTTGCAATACCGTGGGCGAACTGAATTTATAATTAACAACGAAACTCGTTAGCATAACACTGTCCGTGGTAACCTGGCTGATGCTCGAGGGTGGAGCCACGTTAGAAGTTGGTTTCGATTCTTTTTTACAACTTAATAAAACACAAATTAAAAAAATGAAAGTTAAAACTATAAGTGTTTTGTTAAACATATGATAAGGGATAAATCAAAAATGTAAATGTAATTAATTACGGTGTAATTACATTTGATGATTTACGTAATAACCCGGGTGCCTTGTAGCCCGTACAGCATGCTGCATATGATCGCGAATAAACACCGAAAAAATGTTTCCAATCATTTTTATGCCATCACTTCACTGCCTGGCAATCATTTTATAACTACCAGGTCGTTACCGGGGATTTGCCACACCACACCTTTACTATCCGTAACGTCATAATAAATCACTGAGGCGGTATCTCCCTTATATATATCTGTAATAGTTACAGGCTGGCTTGGCTGGTAGGCGCCAGTTGTAAAAACCCCGGAAACGATATTGCATTTGGTGCCGTTGGGTATAATTCCAGGGTTAACGTTGCTTTTAGTACAGCTTAACAGCGATAAAAGGACAATGGATAAAATTAATTTTTTCATATGATTGTAAGTATTATAAGGTTCAATAGCTCTCCGGTAGCACATCTATTTCGCTATCTTATTACTACCATTAATGTTTTGCGAAGGTTTAATAAATTGTCTTATAGTTAATGATTTTATACGAAATATTTTATCAAAGGTTAATATATTCGACTTTATTAATTATCTAAATTATTATATTTATCTTTAGTTAAGTGTAGCTGTAACCACGAAATTATTGTAGTTGTTTCGATTACAAATAATAAGGTTATAAATCCACCCGACCATGCGTAAACGCCCGACCTGTCAGGCCGGTATTCGATCCTATGCTTAAAAAAAAATTGCCTGCAATCTGAGAGGCAAAAAATCGCCTCAAAAACAAAAAAAGCCTCAGGCTTTCTCCGTTGAACCCGCTAAAATAATCTTTGCAAAAACCTGCCGCCTTTGTATCTTGTGGGCCAAAACCATCCTAAATTATGATCAAGTCACTCACGCCATCCGGAGTACTCCTTTTTCTATTAATAAGCGGTTCTTTATTCGGCCAGTCAAATACTGGCAACATCGCCATCGCCAGTGCTGATATTCAAAAAGCCGGGCGCTCAATCCCAGCTTCAGCTATTGGCGAGCCGGTTGGTTCGGTGGTACTTTATGAGCCGCGCTGGGTTGAGGCTGCGGGAACAACCCCTGCCTATGGAATTGTTGAAGGTTCCATTATGCCGGTGGACCCGAATGGGTGGCCCATTAATTTCAGGGTGTTGCTTCCGGCAAGCTGGTCGCAGAGAGGTATGCAGCAGGGCGGCGGCGGGATGAACGGAACGCTTGGCATAGGCGGCCGCGGTGCAGGCTCTGTACTCAGTAAAGGCTTTGCCGTTTACGGCAGCGACGGCGGCCACCAGTCAGGCGGCATGGGACCAGCATCAGCGCAGAACAAACCCCTGGCAACAGGGCCAACTACAGGCGATGAATGGTCGCTTAATGATGAAGCCATAAAAAACCTGGCCTACATGCAAATGAAAAAAACGCACGACGCTGCTTTAGTCATCATGGAACGCGTGTATGGCAAAAAGCCGGTGTTCAATTATTATGTAGGCACTTCGCAGGGCGGGCGCGAAGCGCTTACGGTTGCGCAGCGTTACCCTGCCGACTATGACGGCATTATAGCCAATGTTCCTATTCTTAATAATTCTACCCTCATGCTTGCCCCGGTGCTAATGCGCATACAGGAAATACCAAAAGCAAACTGGGTAACGCCAGCAAAAGTAAAAGCCATAACAGCTGAGGTTATGCGTCAGTGCGATACCCTTGACGGCGTTGCCGACGGCATGATAAATAACTATATGGCCGCACGGGCAATTTTTAACGTACAAGACGGCATAGGCCCTAATGACCCCTGGAAAGCATTGCGGGCGCCAAACGGAGTAGATCCAAATCCAGCGGATGCGACGGCAGATGCGAAGCTTACCGACGGGCAAATAAAAACGCTCGAATTTCTTTATAGTTCCTACAAATTCAAAAAGCCTTTGGCTAACGGTGTAAAAACCTTTGGGATGTGGCTGCCCAATACCTCGCCTGCCGACTTCGGGGTTATCACCGGCACCCGTTACAAAGGGCAGGAAGGCGCGGCAGATAATGCACCGCTATTCAGTCACCTTGGTATTTTGGGCACCACCGGGTTCCTGATGAAGGATCTTAAAGCTAATTCGCTTGATTTTGTAGAAGGCGGCCGTTGGGAGCAGCGCCGGGAAGAAATATCCACCTGGCTTGACGCCACCAACCCCGACCTTTCGGCATTCAAAAAAAGAGGCGGCAAAATAATCATCACCATAGGCCTGATGGATAACCTTGCTTCCGACGGGTCGCAGTTGGATTATTACCAGGCGCTGATTGATAAAATGGGAAGAAAAAAAGTGGATGAGTTTGCCCGGTTATTTGTTGTACCGCATGGTGGCCACGGTTTAAGCGGCAAAGGATACGCCACTAACGGTGAGGGCAAACCGGTTAAGCCAAAAAACATTGCCTCACCCAATGGCGACGATAACATCGATCAACTGGTATCATGGGTAGAGAAAAAGCAGGCTCCTGCTAAAACGCTGGTAGTGGATGAAAAAGGCCGCATCGGCACGGATACAAATGTGAAAGGCTATTTGCTTTGTTCGTACCCGAACTATCCCAGGTATATAAGCGGTTCTGTTGAGGATGCATCCGCTTACGTGAGTACTGCCCCCGACCTGAAATTGCTGAAGAAATAAATATGGACCGCGCTAAAATACTCATCGCGGGCGGCGGCATAGGCGGATTAACTGCCGCCTTGAGTTTGCATAAAGCCGGCTTCGAGGTGTTGGTCTTTGAATCTACAACGGAGCTTAAACCGCTTGGTGTAGGCATCAACCTGTTGCCGCATGCCGTGCGCGTGTTGACTAATTTAGGTTTGCAGGAAGCCCTGGCCGAGGTAGCGGTTGCTACCGGCGAACTCATTTACTTCAATAAATTCGGGCAAAAAATATGGGGCGAGCCACGGGGCATATTTGCCGGTTATCACTGGCCGCAGTTTTCGGTACACCGTGGTACGTTTCAAATGCTTTTACTCCAGCATGTGAAGGATATAATTGGTGCCGATAGAATTTTTACCGGCCATCATCTGCAGTTCTGCGAGAACAAAGGCGCGGGAGTGACTGCGGTTTTTACCGACAAACATAGCGGCAAACAGGTAACCGTTGAAGGCGATGCCCTCATCGGTGCCGACGGTATTCATTCCGTAGTGCGTAAACAGTTTTATCCTGTTGAGGGGATCCCTAAATTTTCAGGTGTTATCCTCCACAGGGGCACTACCACAGCAATGCCTTTCCTTTCCGGCTCTTCCATGATCATGGCCGGGAGCCGCAGCAAAAAGTTCGTAGCCTACCCCATCACAAAGCCCGATAAAGATGGCAACCAGCTAATTAACTGGATTGCCGATTTACAGGTGGGCGAAGACGAAAACATCATGGTGCGCGACTGGAACCGCAGGGCCGATAAAGCAAAGCTGCTGGCACAATTCCAGTCGTGGAAGTTTCCCTGGCTGGATGTTCCATCGCTGATCAATAATTCGGAAGCCATTTATGAGTTCCCTATGTCGGACCGTGACCCCTTGCCGCAATGGTCGTTTGGCCGGATTAGTTTACTGGGCGATGCGGCGCACCCCATGTACCCCATCGGTTCCAACGGCGCCTCGCAGGCCATACTGGATGCCGAATGTTTAACACAATGCCTCCAGCACAATGACGAGGTTGCAGCGGCTTTAAAAGAATATGAGGCAATCCGCCTGCCTGCTACCGCAAACATCGTATTGCAGAACCGCAAAATGGGCCCCGAAGAAGTAATGCAGATCGTAGAGGAAAGAGCCCCGAACGGTTTTGATAATTTACACGACGTCATCTCCCCGGAGGAACTGAACGCTGTATCGGCACGGTACAAAAAGATAGCAGGATTTGAGTTGGAAGCATTGAACCAGAAACATTAAGAGAGTATCAAGATACAAGTATCAAGTATCAAGACAGGAGAATAGACCATGACGTCGTTAATACGATCGGGTTTAGAAATCCATTTCGTGCCGCTATTCGCAGCTTCTTGGTTCTTGGTTCTTGGCTCTTAGTCCCTAACAGTTGATCCGGGGCTGAAACCGCCGATTATACCAATTTTTTATTCATTAATAGGCTCTATTGAGCCAATCTAACATTTTCTTGCCAACTTGCCAGCTGCTATCCCGGCTATAAAAGGTTTAGAATAATATTTTTTTATTTTCTTTAATTTTGTTCCATGTCGAACCAATTAATAGACTTTATTAAACTGTTCCGTTATATTCCCGCCGAGGACGAGGCTTTAATCGCGGGGGCAATGGAAATGCGTCATTACAAAGAGGGCAATTACCTTTTCAAAGGCAATAAAATATGTCGCGAAATGTTTTTTGTATGTAATGGTATCTTACGTATCAAGGTTACAAACGAAATGGGTAACGAGGTCACTCATTTCTTTGTCAAGGAAAATAAGTTCTGTTCCATACTCAATAGTTTTAATAACCAGGTTATTGCCCGAGAACATATTCAGGCCGCGTGCGATACAGATGTATTAGTAATCAGCCGCGCTGGTTTGGATGAGCTTTATCTGAAGTTAGCCTATTTAAAACCACTGATCACTGAAATAACCCACCAGGCATTACTGGATAAAATAGCAGTAAGGAATGGCTACCTGGGGCTGGACTCCACCACCCGCTACAAAATGTTTTTGATACGTCAGCCGGAAATTGCCTATCGTGTCCCTTTGAGTGACATTGCCTCCTATTTGGGGATCACGCCCCAATCACTTAGTCGCATCCGAAAAAACATCAACAAATCGTTTTTTACCATTTGTTAAGTGTTCTCTGCTATTTCGCTATGAAATTTGCATAAAAAAAATGCAAATATCATGGAAGATTTAAAAGGTAAAAAAGTACTTGTACTGGGCGGAAGCTCTGGAATAGGATTCGCGACCGCCAAAGCGGCAGCAAATGCAGGGGGCGAGGTCATCATCGTTTCCGGCAATCAACAACGAATTGACAAGGCATTGGCAGGACTTCCCGTAGGGAGCCAGGGGTTTGTGGCAGATTTGAGAGACGAAGACCACGCGGGAAAATTGTTTGCGAAAATCGGGCAGTTTGATCATCTCGTTTTTACTGCCGGTGAACCTTTGCAAATAGGTGCTATCAGCGACCTCGAAGTTGATGTGGCCAAAAAATTTTTCAACTTGCGTTACTGGGGTGCTTTTATTTCGGTAAAATATGCTTCGCCATACATTAATAAAGGAGGTTCAATTACCTTAACAAGTGGGTGTGCAAGTTTACGGCCTGGAAAAGGATGGTCGGTAATAGCAAGTGTTTGTGCAGCCATGGAAGGTCTTACAAGGGCCCTGGCAATTGAACTGGCACCGGTTCGTGTAAATTTAGTGATGCCTGGAGTGGTGCGAACCGATCTATGGGATGGGATGGAAAATACTGAAAGAGAGGGCATGTACGCTCATTTCAATGACCAGCTACCTGTAAAATACGTAGCCGGCCCCGAAGACATTGCACAATCCTATCTCTATTTAATGCTACAAAAATACAGCACCGGGCAAACGGTGGTTGTTGATGGGGGCTATGTATTAATTTAAATCGATTGCTTCCGGCGAGGGCTATTTTTGTCTTTTTTCCACAAAAATAGCCCCTCCGTTCTATCCTGCCGATTTTAGCGGTTTCTTGTATCTTGGCTCTTGATTTTCGAACAAACAATCATTCAAATGAGCACAACACACAACGGGCAGCCCGGGCTGGAATTTGCCTTCCGCATCAGTGTCGATCTGACCGCCGGTATACAGGAATTAGGCAATACAGGTAAGGGCATCCGTAAGGTTGTACCTATAACAGGCGGGACTTTTGAAGGGCCGAATATTGAGGGCAAGGTGATACCCGGCGGGTACGACTGGCAGCTGCTTCGCTTTGACGAAATAGTGGAAGTTGATGCAAGGTATATGCTGCAAACCGATGGCGGCGATTTAATCACTTTGCATAATACCGGCTTGCGCCATGGCTCGCCGGAAGTAATGCAGCGGCTGGCGAAGGGAGAAGAAGTGGATGCTTCGGAATATTATTTTCGCTCCATACCCCTGTTTGAAACAGGTAATCCTGAACTCGTCTGGCTGATGCAATCTGTTTTTATCGCAACCGGGATACGCAAGCCAAAACAGGTGTTTATTGATGTTTGGCGGGTGGTGTAGTGCCTGAAATCGGCATTTTTTCAGGCGCAAATTGGGTTAACATGGGTTAACATATTTCAATGTTAACCTTTTTAAGTAATTGATAATAAGCAACTTAATAAAATTGAATTTTCGTCATGTTAACCCTTTTGGTTTTTGGCGTGTTTTAGGGTGAAGGTTGGGGAAACATTTATTTTTTCTGTCACGGGCTGTGTGTCGGTGGCGGCAAGCCGGGAGGCTTGGTGTGGGAGAAATTGCTTGCGAGAGCCGAGAGATGTCGCTGATTCGATATTATCCAATATTTATATCTAATTTTATTGTTTAATATTGTATGTCCTGTAAATTTCAAACTGCTTATTCCGGTAGTATCGAGAATGTATTTAAAATTGCTCTTAATGAGCTTTCCGCTTGGCACGGACAATTTGATGGAGATATCAATGGCGGAAGTTTTTCAGTAAATGCTCTCGGCTCGTCATTTCAAGGAAAATTTTTCGTAAAACAAAATTTCATTGAATGGGAAATTTCAAAAAAGCCGTTCTATATTCCGTGTACAATAATTGAAAACTTTGTAAAAACATACGTAAATTAACCGAATTAACCGCCTCAAACCTTTGTTACAAAAATGGATACATCTAAAATTCCTTCTGCGTTTATTAGTTACGCACATGATACCACCGAACACGAGAAAAACGTATTAAATTTTAGCAATAAACTCTGTTATCATTACATAAATTGTAATTGTGATCAATATGTAGAAGATGGTAATCCTAAAAGAGGATGGCCGAACTGGATGGAGGAAAATTTAAGGGTTTCCAACTTTGTGCTTGTAGTGGTTTCTGAAAAATATTTAGAACGACTGGAAAATCGCGCGCCAGTGGGTTCGGGCCTCGGCGCGAAATGGGAAGCTATGTTAACTGCGAACGAAATTTACCAAAATGGCGCTGTTAACTCTAAATATATCCCTATCATCCTCCATGAAAATGATAAGAAATATATTCCAACGTTCTTACAATCTTATACACATTACAATATTTCAAAAAGTAGCGACTTCGTCGACCTTTTAAAAAGAATGCGAGGGGAGTTAAAAAACAGAAAGCCAAAGCTTGGACCCGCTGACGATGAAACGTTCACGGACTCGTTAACTCTACCCATCTTACCCCAATTTACCACCGACATGAAACCAGCAATGAAAATTTTACAAGCATTTTTCGTGCTCCCTGTGAGCAATAGGTTTAAAATAGCCTCCGATTTAGGGCTTGTTGAGGAGGGTGAAACCGTAAATGAAAAAAATCTAGATGAATTATCTGGAAAGTTTTTAATACGAGCGAAGGAACGTAATTTATTATCCGACCTGTGGTCGAAATTATTTGACGAAAAATTAGACCCAAACCCTTTTA
>Ga0163162_10007695_pt1 | contig 10495 bp, 11 predicted proteins | sample S55metaG_FD_115310 | JGI IMG/M metagenome (GOLD analysis project Ga0163162, IMG submission 115310) | Switchgrass rhizosphere microbial communities from Kellogg Biological Station, Michigan, USA - S5-5 metaG | ecosystem: Host-associated > Plants > Roots > Rhizosphere > Soil | place: USA...
CATCTCTCCTCAATGACCCGCTCGGGCGACGCGGAGCCGTTGCCGGCGCACGCGCGGTCGCGCGATCAGATCTGCACCATTTCGAAGTCTTCCTTGCGCGCGCCGCACTCCGGGCACGTCCAGTTCATGGGGACGTCGGCCCAGGCCGTGCCCGGTGCCAGACCGTGCTCCGGGTCCCCAGCCGCCTCGTCGTAGATCCAACCGCAGATCAGGCACATCCAAGTCTTGGGGTCGCTCACGTCCGAGGCGGTGCCTTCACTACAATGCCAAGAGATTGTAGACACGGCCCCTTTCGCAAAAGCAAGGCTGTGTAGGGACATACGCAACATTGTTCACGTTCGCCTAGAGGTCCCAGAAGACCTTGCGAACGGCCTCCCTCGCGCCTTTCGACGATCCCATGACCGACGTTTCCCAGCCTGTCGACCCCGATCCCGGCGATCTGGAAGAGCAGGCCGCGCCGGCGTGCGTGATGACCTTCAACGTCAATGATCCGAGCGGCGCCGGCGGCTCGGCCGGCGACATCGCGACGATCGCTGCGATGGGCGCGCACGCGCTGCCGATCATCACCAGCATCGTCATGCGCGACACCGCCGAGGTGTTCGACCACCACGCGATCGATGCCGACGTCGTCGTCGAGCAGGCGAGGAGCGTGCTCGAGGACGTCACGATCGCGGCATGGAAGGTCGGCTTTCTCGGCTCGACCGAAGGCGTCAGCGCCGTCGCCGAGATCCTCTCCGACTATCCCGACGTCCCGCTCGTCGCCTATCTTCCCAACCTTGCGTGGGTCGACGAGGACGAGCAGCAGGCCTACCTCGAGGCGTTTCGCGACCTCGTGCTGCCGCAGACCGAGGTCCTCGTCGGCAGCCACCAGACGCTGACCGACTTCCTCCTGCCCGAATGGGAAGGGGAGCGGCCGCCGTCGTCGCGCGAGCTCGCGGTCGCCGCGAGCAAGCACGGCGCGCGTTTCGTCCTCGTGACGAGCATTCCCTTGCCCGACCAATTCCTCGACAACGTGCTGGCATCGCCGCAGGGCGCGGTCACCGGCGAGAAGTTCGAGCGCTTCGAAACGACCTTCGTCGGCGCCGGCGAGACGCTCTCGGCGGCGCTCGCGGCGCTTCTCGCGACCGGGGTTGAGCTGCACGCCGCGGTCGGCGAGGCGCTCGCCTTCCTCGATCAGGCGCTCGACGCGGGCTTTCGCCCCGGCATGGGCAACGTCGTCCCCGACCGCTTCTTCTGGGCGCTGCCCGCCGAGGGCGACGAGGAAGGCGATGGCGGCGACGACGTCGCTGCCGGAGACGCCGAGACCGTGCCGAAGAACCCGCGCCACGTCCACTGAGCGGCGCGACGCGAGCGCGAACGATGCCGTCCAACGTCGAGCTGTTCGAGCGCGCGCGGCGTGTCATCCCGGGCGGCGTCAACTCTCCGGTGCGCGCGTTTCGCGCCGTCGGCGGGACGCCGCGCTTCATCGCCCGCGGCGACGGTGCCTACCTGTTCGACGCCGAAGGCAGGCGCTACATCGACTACATCGGCTCGTGGGGACCGATGATCCTCGGCCACCGCCATCCTGCCGTGCAGGCGGCCGTGCACGCGGCGGTCGACGAGGGCCTGTCGTTCGGCGCGCCGACCGCGCGCGAGACCGAGCTCGTCGAGACGATCCTCGCCCACGTGCCGAGCGTCGAGCAGCTGCGCCTCGTCAGCTCGGGCACCGAGGCGGCGATGAGCGCGCTCCGGCTGGCGCGCGGCGCGACCGGCCGCAACGTGATCGTCAAGTTCGAGGGCTGCTACCACGGCCACGCCGACGCGCTCCTCGTCAAGGCCGGCTCGGGGCTGGCGACGTTCGGCCATCCGACCAGTGCCGGCGTCCCCGAAACGGTCGTCCAGCACACGCTCGTCCTCGAATACAACAACGTCGCCGCGCTCGACGCCGCGTTCGCGAGCCACGGCAGCGCGATCGCGTGCGTGATGGTCGAGCCGATCGCGGGCAACATGAACTTCGTCCGCGCGACGCTGCCGTTCATGCGGCGGTTGCGCGAGCTGTGCAGCGCGCACGGAGCGCTCCTCGTCTTCGACGAAGTGATGACCGGCTTTCGGGTCGCGCTCGGCGGCGCGCAGAGCCTGGTCGCCGAGGCGCTCCCGGGCTTCGCGCCCGACCTCAGCGTGTTCGGCAAGGTGATCGGCGGCGGCATGCCGCTCGCCGCGTTCGGCGGCAAGCGCGCGTTGATGGAGCAACTCGCTCCGCTCGGGCCGGTCTATCAGGCCGGAACGCTGTCGGGCAATCCGGTCGCGACGGCGTGCGGCCTCGCAACGCTGCGCGAGATCGCCAAGCCTGGCTTCTTCGCAGCCCTCGCCGAGCGGACGCGAGGCCTGGTCGTCGGCCTCGTCGAGGCGGCGCAGAGCGCCGGCGTTGCGATGACCGCCGACTGCGAAGGCGGCATGTTCGGCTTCTTCTTCGCCGCCGAGCTGCCGCAGAACTACGGCGAGGTGATGGCGACCGACAAGGAGAGCTTCAACCGCTTCTTCCACGCCATGCTCGAGCGCGGCGTCTATCTCGCCCCGGCGCTCTACGAAGCCGGCTTCGTGAGCGCCGCGCACACGCACGACGACGTCGCTGCGACCGTTCGCGCGGCTCGGGAAAGCTTCGCCGCCTGAAGCGCGACATGTGCCGCAGGCGGCGCTGATCAGGGGCATTCGCGCTCCCTAGAATCGTCCGATGCATCTCCACATCCTCGGCATCTGCGGCACGTTCATGGGCGGCCTTGCTGCGCTCGCGCGCGATGCCGGCCACCGCGTGACCGGGTGCGACGCCAACGTGTATCCGCCGATGAGTGATCAGCTCGCGGCGCTCGGCATCGAGCTGATCGAGGGCTACAGCGCCGATCAGCTCGAGCTCGTACCCGACCTCTTCGTCATCGGCAACGTGCTCACCCGCGGCAACCCGCTGGTCGAGGCGATCCTCGACGCCAACGTCGCCTACACGAGCGGCCCGCAATGGCTCGCCGACCACGTGCTTTCGGGTCGCCACGTCCTCGCCGTCGCGGGCACGCACGGTAAGACCGGAACGACCGCGATGCTGGCGTGGATCCTCGAGCACGCTGGTCGCGCGCCTGGCTTCCTGATCGGCGGCGTGCCGCTCGACTTCGGCGTCTCGGCGCGTCTCGGCGAGCCGGGCGCGCCGTTCGTGATCGAGGCCGACGAATACGACACGGCGTTCTTCGACAAGCGCAGCAAGTTCGTCCACTACCGGCCGCGCACCGCGATCCTCAACAACCTCGAGCTCGACCACGCCGACATCTTCGACGACCTGGCCGCGATCGAGCGCCAGTTCCATCACCTCGTGCGAACCGTGCCGCGCAAGGGCCGCCTCGTCGTCAATGCACGCGACGAGGCGTTGCAGCGCGTCCTCGCGATGGGCTGCTGGAGCGAGGTGCAGCGCTTCGGCGCGCGCAAGGAAGAGCCCGGCATGCTGCGCGCGCGCGGCGAGCCGCATGCGTTCGACGTCCTGCGCGGCAGCCTCAGAGTGGCGCGCGTCGAGTGGTCGCTGCTCGGCGAGCACAACCAGCTCAACGCGCTCGCAGCGATCGCCGCCGCCGAGCACGTCGGCGTCGCTGCCGAGGCCGCCGCGCACGCACTCGGCGAGTTCCGCAACGTTCGCCGCCGCCTCGAGCTGCGCGGCACCGTCGGCGGGATCGCGGTCTACGACGACTTCGCGCACCACCCGACTGCGATCCGCACGACCATCGAGGGGCTGCGCCGCAAGGTCGGCAACGCCCGCATCCTCGCCGCCTTCGAGCCGCGCTCGAACACGATGAAGCTCGGCGCGATGAAGGCGCAGCTGCCGTGGGCGCTCGAGGAGGCCGACCTCGCGTTCTGCCACTCGGGTGGACTCTCGTGGGATGCCGTGCAGGCGCTCGCGCCGATGGGAGCGCGCGCGGTCGTCGCGCCGACCGTCGCCGAGCTCGTCGAGCGCATCGTCGCCGCGGCGCGCGCCGGCGACCACATCCTGTGCATGAGCAATGGCGGCTTCGGCGACATCCACCGGAAGCTTCTCGAAGCGCTTGCACCGCCCGGCCGCGCCGCGGCATGAGCGCAGCGGCCGCCGCCGCCGCCGCGGCGCCGGCGGTGACGCACCTGCTCTACCTGCACGGCTTTCGCTCGTCGCCGCAGTCGACCAAGGCGACCAAGGTCGGCGCCTGGATCGCGGCGAACCGCCCCGACGTCGTCTGGTGGTGCCCGCAGCTCGCGGCCTCGCCCGCGGCGGCGATGCGCGATGTCTTCGCCGGCATCGAACGCTGGCCGCGTGAGCGCACCGGGATCATCGGCAGCTCGCTCGGCGGTTTCTATGCGACGGTCGTCGCCGAGCGCCACGGCGGCCGCGCCGTCGTCCTCAATCCCGCGGTCGATCCGGCGCGCGATCTCGCCAAGGCGATCGGCACGACGACCGCGTGGCACAGCGATGTGCCGTTCGAGTTTCGCGCCGAGTACGTCGACGAGCTGCGCGCCCTCGCGCCGCCGACCGAACTGACCGACCCGGAGCGCTACTTCGCGGTCATCGCGACCGGCGACGAGATGCTGTCGTGGCGCGAGATGCGCGCGCGCTACGCGTCTTGCCGGCTGCGCGTCATCGAGGGGAGCGACCACGCGCTCTCCGACTTCGACGAGCACCTGGGCGCGGTGCTCGCGTTCCTCGGCCTGACGACGTAGCCGCGGTTCAACCCGCCCAGTGGACGAGCGTGTAGATGACTCGGCCCCAGACCTCGCCGTTGAACCAGGCAAGCGCGACGACGCCGAGCCAGGAGCGCAGGCGTCGGGTGCGCCGGCGCCAGACTTCGTTCTCGAACGCGACCGAGATCACGAAGCCGAACAGCGCGGCGGAAGCAAGCAGCACCGCGACGACGCCGATCGTCCAGCGCAGGATCGTCACGAACACGGCTTGACCCCTTGCGCTCCGCGGCGGTAGCGCCTCACCACGCCGGCGCGAGCTCGGCCAGCCCCGCCGGCGCCGTGGCCTCGTCCTCGAAGGTGACGATCTGCCAGGCCGAGCGGTCGGCGAGCAGCGCGCGGACGAGACGGTTGTTGAGCGCGTGTCCCGACTTGAACGCGCGGTAGGCGGCGAGCAGGGGATGGCCGGCGAGGACGAGGTCGCCGATCGCGTCGAGGATCTTGTGCTTGACGAACTCGTCGTCGTAGCGAAGGCCGCCGCTGTTGAGGACCTTGAACTCGTCGACGACGACCGCGTTGTCGAGGCTGCCGCCGAGCGCGAGGCCGCGCGAGCGCATCATCTCGACGTCCTTGGTGAAGCCGAACGTGCGCGCGCGGGCGATCTCGTTCTTGTACTTGCCCGACCCCATGTCGAAGACGAAGCGCTGGCCGGTCTCGCTCACGACCGGATGGTCGAACTCGATCTCGAAGCCGAGCGTGTAGCCCTCGTGCGGCTCGAGCCGCGCCCACTTGAGGTCGGCGCCCTCGCCTTCGCGGATCTCGACCGGGCGCAGCACGCGCAGGAACCGCTTCGGCACGTCCTGCAGCACGATGCCGGCGCTCTGCAGCAGGAAGACGAACGATGCCGCCGAGCCGTCGAGGATCGGCACCTCCTCGGCGGTGATGTCGACGACGAGGTTGTCGAGGCCGAGCCCCGAGCATGCCGAGAGCAGGTGCTCGACCGTCTTCACCTTCGGCCCGGCCGGCGTGCCATCGGCCGACAGCGTCGTCGCCATCCGCGTGTCGCAGACGTTGAACGCGTTGGCCGCGATCGTCACCGGCCGCGGCAGGTCGACGCGGCGAAAGACGATGCCGGCGTCGGCGCGCGCCGGATAGAGCGTCAGCTCGACCTTCTGACCGCCGTGCACGCCGACGCCGACGGCGCGCGTCATCGACTTGATCGTGCGTTGGCGAAGCATGCCGCGATTTTAGGCGGCACCCCTCGCCCGCGCACGATCCACGTCGGCCGATGATGTCAATCGGCCTGCTTGCGAAGAAACGCCGGAATCTCGATCTCGTCCATGCCGTTGCTCGCGAGCGCGTCGACCTTCGCCGCCGCGGTGCGGCCGTTGCGCCAGACGCTCGGCGTCGTCAGGCTGCTGTAGTCGTGCGTCTGCGAAGGCGCCGCCGGCATCGGCACCTGCTGGTGCAGCACGGGCAGGTCGTCGGTGCCGGTGCGCTGCGCCTGCACGTTGTGGACGACCTGCATCGGCGGCTGCTGCGCGCGCCGCGCCGGGCTGAGGCCGGTGGCGATGACGGTGACGCGCAGCTGGTCGCCGAGCGACTCGTCGTACGCCGTGCCGTAGATGACGTGGGCGTCGTCGGCGGCGTAGCGGCGGATGCAGTTCATCGCGTTTCGGCTCTCGGCGAGCTTGAAGGTGTTGCGGTTGGCCGCGATCAGCACCAGCACGCCGCGCGCGCCCGAGAGGTCGATGCCTTCGAGCAGCGGGCACGCCACCGCCGCCTCGGCGGCCTTGTTGGCGCGGTCGGGGCCGCCGGCGATCGCCGTCCCCATCATCGCCTTGCCGGGCTCGCTCATCACCGTCTTGACGTCCTCGAAGTCGACGTTGACGAGCCCCGGCATGTGGATGATGTCGCTGATGCCGCCGACGGCGTTCTTCAGCACGTCGTTGGCATGCGCGAACGCCTGGTCCTGCGTGACGTCGTCGCCGAGGACGTCGAGCAGCTTGTCGTTGAGGATGACGATCAGCGAATCGACGTTCGCCTCGAGCTCGGCGACGCCGAGGTCGGCGGCCTTCATCCGCCGCTGGCCCTCGAAGTCGAACGGCTTGGTGACGACGCCGACGGTGAGGATCCCCATCTCGCGGGCGACGCGCGCGATCACCGGCGCCGCGCCGGTGCCGGTGCCGCCGCCCATGCCGGCGGTGATGAAGAGCATGTGCGCGCCGTCGATCGACTGGCGGATGCGGTCGACCGCTTCCTCGGCGGCGGCCTTGCCTGCCTCGGGCTTGGCGCCGGCGCCGAGGCCGGTCGTGCCGAGCTGGATCAGCTGGTTCGCCGCCGAGCGGTTGAGCGCCTGCGCGTCGGTGTTGGCGACGATGAAGTCGACGCCCTGGACGCTCTCCTCGATCATGTGCTCGACGGCGTTGCCGCCGCCGCCGCCGACGCCGATCACCTTGATCTGCGTTCCCATGCTGAACTCTTCGATCAGTTCGATGGCCATTTGTCGCTCCAATCCTTGCAGTTGCCTTGCGTTTGTCGATGCCGAAAGAGAAATACGTTCTTGATTTGACGAGCCTCCCTCATCCGGTCGGCGGCGGATCGAGCGCGTGGGGTTCGGGCGCAATGGGCTTGTTCATGGCGGTCAGAAGTTGCCGAGAAACCAGTCCTTGGCGCGGCCGACGAGCGTCTTCACCGACCCCGCCTGCTGCGCCGCGCGGTGGCCGCGCGTGCGCGCCATGCGCGCTTCCTCGAGCAGCCCCATCACCGTCGCCGAGCGCGGGTTGGCGACCATGTCGTGGAGCGCGCCGCGGTAGGTGGGCGTGCCCTTGCGAACGGGCTTCAAGAAGATGTCCTCGCCGAGCTCGATCATTCCCGGCATCACCGCGGCGCCACCGGTGATGACGATCCCGCTCGAGAGCAGCTCCTCGTAGCCGCTGTCGCGGATCACCTGGTGGACGAGCGAATAGATCTCCTCGATTCGCGGCTCGATGACGCCGGCGAGCGCCTGACGGCTGAGCATGCGCGGCGGCCGGTCGCCGAGCCCGGGCACCTCGAGCTGCTCGTTCGGATCGGCGAGCAATTGCTTGGCGACGCCGTACTCGACCTTGATCTCCTCGGCGTCCTTGGTCGGCGTGCGCAGCGCCATCGCGATGTCGCTCGTGATCAGGTCGCCGGCGATCGGGATCACCGCGGTGTGGCGGATCGAGCCGTCGGTGAAGATCGCGACGTCGGTCGTGCCGGCGCCGATGTCGACGAGCGCGACGCCGAGGTCCTTCTCGTCGTCGGTGAGCACGGCGGCGCTCGACGCGCTCGGGTTGAGGACGAGCTGCTCGACCTCGAGGCCGCAGCGGCGCACGCACTTGACGATGTTCTCGGCCGCGCTCTGCGCGCCGGTGACGATGTGGACGCGCACCTCGAGGCGCCCGCCGCTCATGCCGATCGGCTCCTTGACCTCGTGGCCGTCGATCACGAACTCCTGCGGCTCGACGAGCAGCAGCCGCTGGTCGTTCGGGATGTTGATCGCCTTGGCGGTCTCGACGACGCGGGTGACGTCGACCGGAGTCACCTCCTTGTCGCGCACGATCACCATCCCGGTCGAGTTCTGGCCACGGATGTGGCTGCCGGTGATCCCGGTGTAGACGCGCGTGATCTTGCAGTCGGCCATCATCTCGGCCTCTTTCAGCGCCTGCTGGATCGACGAGACCGTCGCGTCGATGTTGACGACGACGCCGCGCTTGAGGCCATGCGCCGGAGCGCTGCCGAGCCCGGCGATCCGCAATTCGCCGTCGGGCATCACTTCGGCGACGACCGCCATCACCTTGGCGGTGCCGATGTCGAGGCCGACGACCAGGTCCTTGAGTTCGCGTGGCATCAGCCCCCCCTCTTCTTCTTCACCGGCTTGTCGCCTTCGGCGGTCGTCGTCGTCGCGACGCCCTTCAACCGCACCGCGTAGCCGTCGTGGTGGCGCAGGTCGGCGTATTGCAGCGGCCGCTGGAAGCGCGACGTCACCTGCCCGACCGTGGCGACGAAGCGCGCCGTGCGCGTGACGACGTCGTCGTCGCTGCCGCGGCCGAGCTCGACGACCGCACCGCTGTCGAGCGTCGCCTGCCACGAGCCGCGGCCCGAATAGGCGAGCTCGTCGACGCGAGCGCCGAGCGGAGCGAAGCCGGCGTCGAAGCGGCCGAGCATCGCGAGGACGTGCGCCGAGCTGCCGCTCGGCCCCGAGAGCGTCGGCAGCGCGTCGTCCTCGACGTCGCCGACGTTCGCCTCGAACACCTCGCCGAAGCTGTTGACGAGCTTCTCGCCGCTCTCGGCGCCCCAGAGCGCGACCGGCCGGTGCTCCTCGAGGCGCACCCGCAGCCGGTTCGGCCAGACGCGGCGAACGACCGCGACGCGCACCCACGGCACCGACTCGAACGCGCGCTTGGCCGCGGCGAGGTCGATCGTCAGGAAGTTGCCGGCGAGCTTCGGCAGCGCATTGGCGCGGATCGTCGAGACGCTGTTGCGCGCGACGTCGCCCTCGACCGTGATCGCGCGGATCGCGAAGAACGGCTGCCGCGCCAGCCAGAGGATCGCGGTCGCGACGACGAGCGCGGCGGCGACCGCGCCGAGCACGACCGCCGTCGCGTTCATCAGGCGGACGTCGGCCATCGCCGCGTTCGCGCCGTCGCTCGGGGTGGGCCGGGTCGCCATCGTCAGGGCGTCTCCGTCTTCGCTGCGGGCGCCGCTGCCGAGTCGAGCGACGCGCCGACCAGCAGGCGCACGCACAGCGCTTCGTAGCTGAGGCCGGCGGCGCGTGCCGACATCGGCACCAGCGAGTGCGACGTCATTCCCGGCGACGTGTTCATCTCGAGGAGGAAGGGCTTGCGGTCCGAGCTCCGCACCATCAGGTCGGCGCGGCCCCAGCCGCGGCAGCCGAGGACGCGGTAGGCGGCGAGCACGATGCGCTGGATCTCGCGCTCTTCCCCTTCAGGCAGGCCGCTCGGGCAGTCGTAGCGGACGACGTCGGTGAAGTACTTGTTCTGGTAGTCGTACGCCCCGTCGGGAGCGACGATGCGAATGACCGGCAGCGCGTGCGCCTCCTCGCCCTCGCCGAGCACCGGGCACGTCACTTCTTCGCCTTCGACGAACTGCTCGCAGAGCACGTCGCTGTCGAAGCGCGCCGCCAGCGCGACCGCGTCCTGCATCTGCGAGTAGCCGGCGACCTTGGTGATCCCGATCGACGAGCCTTCGCGCGGCGGCTTGACGATGAGCGGCAGGCCGAGCACGTCGGGCACCGCGCGCAGCTGCTCGCGCGCCTGCTGGTCGCGCGCGAGGCGAACGAACTTCGGCGTCGGCAGCCCTTCGGCGATCCAGATCCGCTTGGTCATCACCTTGTCGATCGCGATCGCCGACGCCATCACGCCGGAGCCGGTGTACGGGATGCCGAGCAGCTCGAGCGCACCCTGGACGGTGCCGTCCTCGCCATGGCGGCCGTGCAGCGCGACGAAGCAGCGCGCGAAGCCGTCGCGCTTCAGCTCGCCGAGCTCGCGCTCGGCGGGATCGAACGGATGCGCATCGACGCCCTGCGCGCGCAGCGCGGCGAGGACGCCGGTTCCCGAGAGGATCGAGATCTCGCGCTCGGCCGACGTGCCGCCCATGAGCACCGCGACCTTGCCGAATGTCGACGGGATGACAGCGTCGCTCATGGCTTGCTCCCGAGAAGCTCGACGAGCTGCTGCGGCACGTTGCCGATCGAGCCGGCGCCCATCGCGATGACGACGTCGCCGGGCTGCGCCTGCGCGACGATCGTCTGCGCCATCGCGCCGATCTCGTCGACGAAGATCGGATCGAC
>Ga0163162_10007699_pt1 | contig 10494 bp, 9 predicted proteins | sample S55metaG_FD_115310 | JGI IMG/M metagenome (GOLD analysis project Ga0163162, IMG submission 115310) | Switchgrass rhizosphere microbial communities from Kellogg Biological Station, Michigan, USA - S5-5 metaG | ecosystem: Host-associated > Plants > Roots > Rhizosphere > Soil | place: USA: Michigan...
TGGTAACTCAAATATATCAACATGACAAAGGCCGGGAATACTCCTGGCCTTTTTTATTATCCGTTCCCTCCAAAATTATTTTCCCCGGACAACAGTGAAATAAATTCAACATGACGATAATTTTTTAATCTTATCATCAGTAGATGGAACGACGAAGGAATGATGCTTTTATGTAGTAATATTTATTTCCAACAGCGTCTTACAACTAACTCCGGCAAATAAAAAAGGTCGAAATACTCTCGCAGTATTTCGACCCTACATCTACCTATGAAAAACAACCCTTTGAGAAGGGTAATAACATTTATTCAAACGAAATGCCAATCGACAAACAATGGCTTATTTACCTAAAAAACAGCTTTTTAATATTGCCTAAACGTTAAGCTGTAGAATTTTTGCCCAATTATGGGTGCGATTTCCACACATCGGGAAACAAGCTAATTAATCAAACAATTTTCAACATAAATGCTTAATAAAGAAACCATCCCATATAAACTTTGTTAACCCAATTATGGACTATAATGTATATTTACTGGCAACCGATCCTCAAAACCCCTGTAGGGATGTGATCCACTCCAGGGATACACGCCTCAAGGTAAAAGTTTACTGCCTTGATGAAGAGCGGTTTAGTCCGGATGATAACGAGATCCAGCTTTATGGCTATGCCGACCATAAGCTTTATGCTTTCGAAACCATTAATGTTGCTGCCGAAGATGCGCTGGATTTAGTCGGCGCTATACAATGGTACGCCCACTATATTGAATTTCCGGAAATGGAAATCCTCCCGGAAGATCCCCGCCCCCGCGCCCAGTACCGGGATGTGAAGTAACCAGCATTCTTATTTATTGAAAATCAGACATATAAAATTTTTTGAAATTTTATTTTGACAAGCAAACACCAACTCCTATATTTGCAGTCCCAAAAGCAAGGGAGCTTAGCTCAGCTGGTTCAGAGCATCTGCCTTACAAGCAGAGGGTCACTGGTTCGAACCCAGTAGCTCCCACAAAAAAGCCTAACAGCAATGTTGGGCTTTTTTATACTTGCATTCCTGGCAAAATACTTCACAAAAGTATTTGCATTATATGGCAAAGTGATTTAACTTCGCCACTCGGTTTTACCAAACATATGGTAAAATCAAAACAAAGGGAGCTTAGCTCAGCTGGTTCAGAGCATCTGCCTTACAAGCAGAGGGTCACTGGTTCGAACCCAGTAGTTCCCACAAAAAAAGCCTAACAGATATGTTAGGCTTTTTTTATTTTCTGCTGGTGTTACCAATAGTCCCCCGCAGTTTGCTTCTATTACTCGACAAATGACAACAATTTCATTTCGGTGACATTATCATCAAATAAAAAAACGGGCATAGTTGTTAGGTAATATATCTTTTGCCCAAATTCAGTTGGATGGTGGATGTAATCAGCTAAGATATCAGTGTACAGTTTTGTTTGAGGGAGGCTTCCAAAAGCTTTATAAATATCTGCAAAAAAGCACCCATTTCTTTTGGCTATCTCGTTAAGTTGTAAATTAAAATAAACGGATCGTGGATAGCTTTCATTATTCCATTTAGGGTTTTGCTGTAAAAAACCAACAATAACACAATCAATACCGCTGGCTTTTATGGATTTAACATCAATTTCAATATTATCTAAGTATTCATCCATGTTTTTGCTTCGGTCATGCTCGTTCATTCCAAATTCAATAAAAACCAAATCGGGTTTGTCGGCTTTTATTTTATTGACGTTGGCAGTTAAAAGTTCGCTTGTGGCCCCGCCGACTGCTAAATTTGTGACTGTTACATGGTTCCCATATAGCTTATTAAGTGCCTTCCCTACAAAATTTGGGTATATTTCGGTTGCCACCTGACCGTACCACGTAACTGTAGTATTTGCTCCCGCAGTTATCGATGTGCCTATTGAATAAATAGATATGTCTTTTTTCGACAATATTTTACTTTTCAAGGTATCCGATAAATACAAACTTTGGGAGTGTATTGTGGAATCAGTCCCCGTTGTGTAGTCAATCATAACTTGCCAAAAAAAAGGGAAGGGTGGATTTTGGGGAGTATAAGAAAACATACCATCAGGGTCAAAAATTACATTATAAGTGGAGAAATCGGGTATGGCTGAATTAACAGTTCTTTGTATGCCTCCATCCTTAGTTAGTAGATAGTCACTACCTGATTTATAAGTTTTAATATTGCCTCCGGCACCAATTTTATATACCGACGTTATTTTTGCATCTTTTTTTAGCGGGTAGGAGGTCAGCTGCGACGATAAGGTTATAGTTTCTCCTTTTACAAAAAACATAGGCTTTTCAGGGATTAGGTCGGGAGTATTTTTTTTGCAGCCTTGTAATATTAAAAAAATAAAACTTAGTACATAGATAGTGTTAAACAAGCGCTGGGCTTTCATTGTGAAGGTTTGGTTTTAAGATAAAAAGTACCGTTAATTTGGCCGCAAATATAGAAATATTTCTCAGGCCCGGCTGGCGCTTACCTATTGGATGCAAATGCGAGGAAATAATAAAAAGTAGCACCCGATCTTATATTGAGCTTAAGCAGGAAGGTCAGACTTCAGCCTAACAGCAGAAGGGCCCGGGTTAGAACCCAGCAGTTCCCACAAAAAAAGCCTAACATTTCTGTTAGGCCTTTTTTATTGACAAAGCTGATCCCTTAAAGCTTCAGCCCGGTTTGCTGGTCAAGTAGGGCTGCGCTGACCCGACAGGAATCCAGGCTAACACTGGTGGCAAGCTTGGTGTCATTTGGAAATATCCAGCACTGATAACTACCGTTAACCAACACTGCTTTATAACAGAACCGTGGAACAACAACCTGCCCATTCCCAATTGTTTTTAGGTGCCCGATGCCCCCGGCAATGATATGTAAAGACTGTGTTTTAGCCCAGGTACGGCATAAACCCTCCAATGTTTTCCATTTTCCTGCGTTAAGATAATGTGGCTGCGGCAGCATGTTGCTCATATAGAAACACTCTACCCGGTCTATACTATCGCAAGAAGCGTCTTCGTAGCTGAATAAATGGCCTTTGTCATAACTCGACCCTACATAATTGTCTTTCACCCTATAAGTATCCGGAATTAGCGGATCATCCGCGAACCGATCCTTCCTTATGGGTTTGTCTTTGCAAGTTACCATTTCAGGCGTCAGGTTCCAGCTCACGGAATCCGCTTCATGTTCAGTTACATCATAATAGGTGGTATAGTGACGATGCTTCACCGTCACGTGGGTCGGCAAATCCGTAGTGAATCTCTGGCTAACTCCTATTGCACCGGCAATCCCTACAGCAGCTAAAAGAATATTGTTTTTAATTTTCATCTCTCCCCCTTATTTGGTGGCCGAATTGTTTTCAGTTGTCTTCATGGCAGCGTAGGTAGCTGAACTAAGTCCGAGCAAAATCAGGTTATTAGTGGTAATAACCGGCATGATAGCATTAATTCCACCGCCAGGCATTTGCACCAGGTTGGCCAAAACTTCGCCAATGAACCATATACCGAAAATAAGATTGAATAAAACATTCTGAAAGCGAGGGATACTTACGCCGGTTTGATCGGACAGGATATCAATCACAAATCCCTGGCTATCCTGCGGAGGCAGTGCTTTTAGTTTATCCTGATCGTTTACATCAATAGCACGGGCGGTTGCTATGGTCGCCGTACTTATCCCGATCAGGATGAGGGTAGATGTGTTCAGATCGGGCGCCTGGCGGTCCAGTAATAAGATGGTGGTAAAAGCAGTAAGAACGATCAATGTCCACCAGGCTAATTGAACCCTTGACCAGCTATAAGAAACATCTTTTTTTACTTGTGTTGCACCTGTTGGCGTTGTAGCCGGTGGCCGGCCCACGTCTTTCAAAAAGTGATATTTTAGCTCCAGGAAAAGTATAAGAAAGAAAATAACAAGGAAGATGATCCAGAAAAAAAGGATTGGGTTCATGATGGTATGGTTTAAAGGTTAAAAATTCACTTTATACGTATTGAATTGCTGATGTTATTCACCGACCAGGTAAATGTTATAATACTTTGTTCCGTATTAAACCTGGCATAAAACAGCACGATAAAAGGACCAATCCATGTCTCTCCGTCATGATGCTAAAGGTTAGGTATGGTTACGCTTTTGGAGGCAATGCCATGTATTAAATATACTTTAAATATAATTATATGATATTCAAGCTGCAATATTTTTACATGTTATTTTTTTGATTTATAACACATTAACTATTTTCACAAAAACGCCAAACGATACAGCAAGTGGACTTAACAAGTTAATATGGGCAGCTATTTTAAAAGCAGAACAGGTTATAGCCGAACACATTTTTTTGCAAATAATGAGCGATAAGGATTTGGCACGATTTCTAAAACATTTATCAACGAGAAAGACATTGCCATTTTTAGAGGCAAAACAACTCCAATGCGCTCAGTAAAATAAAAAATCAGCGCACAGGAAAACCAAAAAGGGGCTTGTCCATGCGAAAAGCCCCTTCGATCTCTATATATTTAAACCCCTTACAGGATTTACCCTTGGCTGATCATTCTTTAGGCGCAACAACAAAGGCTTTAACCGCATCGCCGGTAGTTTGAAAATAAGCAGGACCTGCAAGCAGTGTTATTTTGGCTATGGGTTGAGAAGAGCTCAACGAACGATCTTTCAAAAATCGCTCAGTTTCATAAGCATTTACCGCCCCTTTAATAACATTCACCGCGACGGCACCGGTAGGCGAATCAATGCCGGCATCTTTTAAATCGCTGGCATGCGAATAGCTACTCACCCCTAACCTCAGGGCTTCACGCATTTCTACACGACCGACGCTCGTCATCAGCTCCGGATTAAATGCTTTCCGGTCGCCAAGCCCAATGATCAGCAGCTTTTCGGCAGGCATGCTGCCGGCGGGTGGTGTAATCAATATGGTTTCCAGTGCATGGCCTTCAAACCTGCCGCTCTTTCGCAATTCGGTAAGCATTCCTTTCAGGGCGTCATCTATATGTACCAAACCGTTAAGGTTACGCGGCAATGCGGGGGGCGAATTGAAAATATCCCCTTCGGTGTATTCAAAAACGCAAATAACCTGTAGCGGTGTTTGCTGGTTAGATGGTGACTGAACAGTAGTTGCTATGGTTATCCCGTCTATTTGGGCTAATACTGCAGATGTTCCGGCGGCGGGTAATGCTGGCGCTTGTGTTTGTGCCCAGCCGGTTGTAAAACTTATTAAGAGAATGGCTGCACTGGCGATAAGCAACCGCAAGGAACCTATATAAGATTTTACAGATGATTTTTGAGTTATTGTTATAGCGTATTCCATAATGACGATGTTTAAATTATTGATACGTCAAAAATGGAGGAAATGGAAAAACAAAAAGATGACGTAGATTAAGAAATACAAGATCTCTTAAAAAGCATCTAAATCTGCCATTAAATATAGATCAGATCTTTTGATCGGTAATGAGGGCTGCACCCGCTTCGCTTATCACAACATCGCAATCTTTTACTGATATATGGTGCTTAAACTGGCCGATGGGTTCGATCCAATCCCTTGAGGTGAACACCGGCGCTTCTATCTGAACAGATTCTACCAGGATTTCTTCGCCATCGAGCACAAGGCGCCAGCATTGAGTTTGACCATTACTATTGGTATTATAGCGAATATGAACTAACTCCACTTTCTTATGCATAAACGTATAGGGGTTTCCGCAACAAACGGCGAATTAACAGGAAAAGTATTTACCATCAAGAAACCGCTGAAATCTATCCTATTTGTTACTTCTATCAGAATACTCAGCTTAAAATAACACCGGTCTCATCCCGCCAGGGAAATCGCTTTTAAAAAGTGTTTAACTATCGCAGGAGATAGATAAGAAATTTTTACACAAATTTTTCCGAATTAATCGAATTACACGAATCTCAAATCAATATCAATAAAAAATTCGTGTAATTCGATTAATTGTGGCCGATTTGAAAATCAATTCGTGTGAAATTTTTCTTACTCCCCTTTATTCACAGGTTTGATCATTTTAAAGGCAATTTCCCTGCTCATCCCACTGAACTTAATATAAATGTTTGGGCTTTTTTGTTCCTTTGCACTCAACCTATGCAAACATTAAAGGAGTTACAAAACGGAGAATTAAAAGGGGCTATATCACTTAAACTATCTGAACAGCTGTCGCATTTCCCAGTCGAAATTTTTGAACTGGCAAATACGCTGGAATATCTCGATCTTTCATTCAATAACCTGAGCTCATTACCTACAGATTTTGGTCGGCTCCAAAAACTGAAGATCTTTTTCTGTTCCGAAAACCGGTTCACCGTTTTGCCCGAAGTACTGGCCGATTGTCCGCATTTGGATATTGTAGGATTTAAATCAAACCGGATAGAAACAGTGCCACCTGGCTCAGTTAATCCAAACCTCCGGTGGCTTATCCTTACCAATAACAGCATTAGCGAATTGCCTGCCGAAACAGGAAACTGCAACAGGATGCAGAAATTAATGCTTGCGGGTAATAAATTAAAGGAGTTACCGGTGTCGCTTGCTAATTGTCGTAATTTAGAACTACTCCGAATCTCGGCCAATCGGTTAAGCGAATTTCCTGAATGGCTTTTATCTCTGCCTAAACTATCATGGCTGGCCTTTTCGGGCAATCCTTTCAGCTATAAACCAACTGTACAACCGCTTACACCGATTGACAGTCACGAGCTGGAGATCAGCGAATTGCTTGGCGAAGGTGCGTCTGGCGTAATCTCCAAAGCTACCTGGCGGCATGCTGGTGAAACCAGCGAGGTTGCAGTTAAAATTTTTAAAGGAGCAGTTACCAGCGATGGCCTGCCCGAAGATGAGATGAACGCCTGCATAACTGCGGGCAATCACAACGGGCTTGCAGAATTAATAGGCCAGATCGCCAATCACCCCGAAAACAAAAAAGGGTTGGTGATGAAACTTATACCTAAAACTTTTTACAATTTGGGTCTGCCCCCCAGCTTGGTGACCTGCACGCGCGATGTTTTTAAGCCCGGCATGGGACTTACACCTGCACAGGTATTAAAAATTGCAGGAACTATTGCCTCTGTAGCAGAGCATCTGCACAGCAAAGGCATTATGCATAGCGACCTTTACGCTCACAATATTTTGGTTGATGACGAAGCGAACACACTGTTCAGCGATTTCGGGGCCGCCTGCTTTTATGATCTCTCAGATACAGAAACCGCTAAGAAGTTTGAATTACTTGAAATAAGGGCATATGGCTGCTTGCTTGATGATCTTATTAGTCTGTGCAATGAAGCTGAACATCCCGGCATTGAAAAACTTGCTGAGCTTCGGGATGCTTGTATGAGTGATGATATACAGAGCCGGCCCCTGTTTCAATTTTTAAATAGTGAATTAATGGCATTAAGCTGGGAATATATCACGCTATAACGAAGCCGCCATTGTTGAAAATCTTGTCAAATCATCATCTTCGCCGCTAAGCAAATCAGACAGGCTTGTAAAGTAGTTAATTCCGGCAAGCCCTGTTCCGTTAGGCGCTGCAGTTGTTTCAGTAATAAAATATCCGTTATCAAGCTCTAAAATCAGCTTTTCATCTTCAAATCCCCGGCTAAGCAAATCAACTATGTACCGGGCTTTAACATTCATTAGTTTGTTTTCAACAAATTCTGTTTTATGTGGCCGGTACGCTAAGATGTGCTTTATCCTAACTATCAGTCTTTTCCAGCCTGTGTAATTATTATAAGCCAGGTCAGCAATTGTTTTCTTTCCGGGATTAACGTGCTGTATTTCAATCAGCGGAAGCAGGAAAATACTTTCAGCATCTGCATCAGGTGCTTCTATCTTCACTTCATCTTCAAAATCATAGGGGATTGTTACAAACACGCTTCCTTCAAGCTCAATAAAGCAGCTGGCAAAATCCAGCCCATATTGCTCGGTTTTAACTAAACAGCGGATATCTGTTATCTTCTTTCCGATCAAGTCTTTTGGATGCATTGAACACAAACATTGGTTAAAACCTCAGGCAATTATACAGGATTTTTAAAGCTTTTACATGTATCCATCTTTTATTGGGGAGATGAAAGAGCCTTTCAACATTGCTTTTTTAGAAATATTTGAACGAAAAATGATAATTTTTACCAATCCGTCGATTCATTCACCGGATTCGTCGGTTTTTTTTTGATTTTAACAATCCATGTATTAGATTTGCAGCTATTTCAATACAAGGTTACCACCTTGATTTGTGATAAGGTTTAGGTTTAAAGCCTCCAAGCAGCGAGTGCAAGGAGGCTTTTATTTTTTTACTTTATCAATAACGCATCAACTAAAGTCTTAGTATTTAAACAAGCGATAAAATTCTTAAGTCTGTATTATTTAGCCGGAAGTCAAAAAATCTGAGTTTTGCTCTACTTTTTGGGTGTAAAACGCATGGGCGAAAACTGCCCGTTGTTGGTGTTCGGAAGATGAAATTATCTATATAAAAAAATATGTCATTGCGAGCGTAGCGCGGCAATCTCGTAGCCAATGCATGTCCGCCCTGTATAGCTACGGGATTGCCGCGTCGCCCCAAGTGCTTTTGCCCATTCAGCTCCTCGTATGACATGGTTTTTTAACCAGCATTTCCTACCGATCTTCATCTTCCGAACACCTATGAACACCAACAACGGCAGATAATTAAGAAACTTACATTACATACCCGACTTTCAACTTAAAACTGGCGACTTAAAGCTAAGGCAACATTACTTATTTTCCTTCACCACATCAATAAGCCAGGTTACCAGGCCAATGAAACCGGCAATAAATAATCCGGCTCCTGCACCACGCGCGTAATCATCCCATTTTTCGCTGGGGCCACTGGGAATGGCCATCCCTGCCGAAAACAGGATAACACCTATTAGTAAAAGATAAACAGAGCGCTTTGCTTTATTTTTCATCGGCGTAAATTAAAAAAATCATTTTTAATTTCTGTATTTTTGCAACCTCTTAAAAACGAGGTGAAATAATAGATGTACAAGGAATATAAGCAGTTAAATTTATCGCAAACCGGCAAAGAGATACTGGACTTCTGGAAACAGAAAAATATTTTCGAAAAAAGCATTACCAGCCGTCCGGCGGGTAACCCTTATACTTTTTATGAAGGGCCGCCGAGCGCTAACGGTATGCCCGGTATTCACCACGTAATGGCGCGCTCTATTAAAGATATTTTTTGCCGTTACAAAACCCTTAAAGGTTACCAGGTAAAACGCAAAGGCGGCTGGGATACCCACGGTCTGCCTATTGAGCTTGCTGTTGAAAAAGCCCTTGGCATCACTAAAGATGATATCGGTAAAAAAATAAGCGTTAAAGATTATAACGACGCCTGCCGCAAGGAGGTGATGCGCTATACCGATGTTTGGAACGACCTGACCGAAAAAATGGGTTACTGGGTCGATCTGAACGATCCGTACATCACTTACAAAAACGAATATATTGAAAGCCTTTGGTGGATCCTGAAGCAACTGCATAATAAAGATATGCTGTATAAAGGTTACACCGTACAACCATATTCACCAAAATCAGGTACTGGCCTTAGCTCGCATGAGCTTAACCAGCCGGGTACCTACAAAATGGTGAAGGATACTACTATAGTAGCTCAGTTCAAGGTAAAAAAAGATTCAGATTCGGCGTTTTTGTTTAATGGCATAGATACCGAAGTATTTATCCTGGCCTGGACAACTACCCCGTGGACTTTACCATCAAACTGCGCCCTTGCCGTTGGCGAAAGCATTACCTATGTTAAGATCAGCACCTTTAACCCTTACACCTACCTGCCGGTTTGTGTAGTGCTGGCTAAAGACCTGGTTAAAAAATACTTTAAGGCCGAAGGTGAGAACGCTTCGTTTACCGACTATAAAGGCGGCGATAAGATCATCCCATGGAAAATTGAAGCCGAAGTAAAAGGCAGTCAGCTGGTGGGTATCCACTACGAACAATTAATGCCTTATGTAACCAATGAGGATCTGGAGCAAAACGCATTCCGCGTAATCCTGGCCGATTTTGTTACCACCGAAGATGGTACCGGTATAGTACACACTGCATCTGTTTTTGGTGCGGACGACTTCAGGGCTTGTAAGGAAAACAACGTGCCATCGGTAATGGTGAAGGATGAAACAGGCAAGGATGTTCCGCTGGTGAACAAACAGGGCCGTTTTGTTGACGAGGTTACCGATTACGCGGGCCGCTACGTTAAAGAAGAATATTACACTGATGCCGAGCGTGCCGAAGAAGGTTTTAAACCAACCGATGTACTCATCTCTATCAAATTAAAAACAGAGAACCGCGCGTTCGACGTAAAAAAATACGAGCACAGCTACCCGCACTCATGGCGCAGCGACGAGCCGATATTATATTATCCGCTTGATAGCTGGTTTATCCGTACCACTGCGGTAAAGGATAAAATGGTGGAATTGAATAAAACCATCAACTGGAAACCAGAATCGACCGGCACAGGCCGTTTTGGTAACTGGCTGGAGAA
>Ga0163162_10007703_pt1 | contig 10491 bp, 11 predicted proteins | sample S55metaG_FD_115310 | JGI IMG/M metagenome (GOLD analysis project Ga0163162, IMG submission 115310) | Switchgrass rhizosphere microbial communities from Kellogg Biological Station, Michigan, USA - S5-5 metaG | ecosystem: Host-associated > Plants > Roots > Rhizosphere > Soil | place: USA...
CTGCAAAACCGGCGTTTATCGTAGATGCCTATCTCTCCTTCGGAGGAGTAGGCGTATTCGTATTTCTTTTCTTATATGGGGCAGCCGCTCAATTGATCTCAGTAAAAGCGGAGCGCTTATTCGGGGGCTATATCTTAGGAACAGCACTTATATTTAGCGGCTTGTTCCAGATCATGTGGCGCGGGCTGAGCTTCGAATTCATCATCAATACTATTTTCTGGAGCTATATCAGCATGCTGCTTATCCAAAAAATATTACTGGTTACCAACGTTCTAAAACAGGTTTGAGGATACTTCAAATAAACGCTTCGTATAAACCAGCCTATATCTATGGCGGCCCAACCATGTCTGTCTCCAAATTAAGCGAGCAACTGACCAAAGCGGGATGTTATATCGAAGTGTTTACAACCACAGCAAATGGCAGTACCGAGCTGCAGGCTGTCCCGGGAGAGCGTGAGATGGTCGACAATGTGCCGGTAACTTATTTTAAGCGACTGACTAAAGATCATAGCCACTTTTCACCGTCATTGTTAAGGCATTTATGGAAAGAAGTTAAAGGCTTTGATGTGGTTCACATTCATGCCTGGTGGAACCTGGTATCTGTATTATCCTGTTGGGTTGCTATAAAACGGAGAGTACCGGTTGTCATTTCACCAAGAGGTACGTTAAGTTCTTATTCATTCAGTAATAAAAACAGCTTGCCTAAACGGATCATCCATAGCTGGCTTGGAAAAAGTTTATTGAAAAAATCTTCCGTTCATGTTACATCCGATAGGGAAAAACAGGCAATTGAAAGTATCATCTCGCCTAAACGGATCATTACTATTCCCAACTTCGTAGTGTTATCCGAAACCGTAAGCGCTGATAAAAGCAAGTATTTCGAAGGTGCTCTACTAAAGCTTTTATTCTTCTCGAGAATAGAGGAAAAAAAGGGGCTGGATATTTTATTGAATGCTCTAACTAAGGTTACTATCCCATATCATCTTACAATTGCAGGCGATGGTGATAAGAATTATATTGATCACCTGAAAGCAATTGCAGTCAATAACGGAATTGTCGGTCGCCTGGGTTGGATAGGCTTCCAGGGTGCAAATAAATTTGAGATATTGCAGCATCACGATCTGATGATTCTCCCTTCACATGATGAGAATTTTGGGAATGTCGTAATAGAAAGTCTGAGTGTTGGTACGCCTGTATTGATCAGTAAATATGTTGGTCTGGCTGATTATGTGACAACATACAACCTTGGCTGGGTATGCGAGCTGGATGAAAACGACATTAGTGCTTATATTAACAGAATATTTAAGGAGAAAGATAAGTTGAACGGCGTCAGGCAGAGTGCGCCGGATATTATACGCTCCGATTTCGACGAGACAAACCTAACAGAAAAATATATCAGCATGTATAATCAAATCACTAATAATGGCTGACTACAAAGATTACGGCTACACTAATAATCAACCGAGCCACACCTTTTTTTATTTGCATGACGGTTTGTTTTCCATGCTGAATAAAGATAAAAACCGGTGCATACTCGACCTGGGCTGTGGCAACGGGCACCTGGTAAGTTACTTGGTAAAACAGGGTTATGACGCTTATGGAACAGACGCATCCGAAAACGGGATCGCAATTGCAAAAAAAGATTATCCTGATCGGTTCTTTGTTCAGGACTTGTCTACCGATCAATTACCTGTCGGTTTACAAAAGTTAAAATTTGATACGATCATTTCAACAGAGGTAATAGAGCATCTCTATAACCCGGATAGTTTTATTGAGTTCTGTAAAAATGCACTTCAGAGAAACGGCGAGTTGATCATTTCTACTCCTTACCACGGCTATTGGAAGAACCTGCTGTTAGCTATTCTGGGAAAATGGGATACGCACCATGATCCTAACTGGCATGGAGGGCATATTAAATTTTGGTCAAAGGACTCATTAAGTAAACTATTGATAAATAAAGGGTTTGCCATAACAGAGTTTAAAGGCTGTGGCAGAGCGCCTTATTTTTGGAAATCCATGATCATAAAAGCAAAATTGCTTTGAATCCGCAGTTTTCGTTTATCATATTAACCTTTAACGAGGAACTCCATTTAGGTCGCCTGCTACAATCGATCTGCGATCTGAACGCCCCCATTTTTATAGTCGATTCCGGCAGTACCGATAATACTATTGCCATTGGCGAGCAATACTGCGCAACGTTTTTTCAGCATGAATTTGAAAATCATCCCCGGCAGTGGGACTACGCGCTTAAGAATGTTCCTATTGTAACGCCATGGGTCATCTGCCTGGATGCCGATCAAACCGTTACGCCAGAGCTAATAGCAAAACTAATCCATTTTAAAGATAAGGATCATGCTGACGTAAACGGCATTTATTTTAACCGTAAGAATTTTTTCAAAGGCCGATGGATCAAACATGGTGGCTACTACCCTTTTTACCTGCTCAAAATGTTCCGGTATGGCGTGGGCTACTCAGATACAAACGAGAATATGGACCACCGTTTCATCGTTCCGGGCAAACTGGAAATATGGAAAGACGGGATTATATTGGAGGAGAACCTGAAAGAGAATAATATCCGCTTCTGGATAGAAAAACATAACCGTTACAGCGACCTGGTGGCGCAGGAAGAAGTGGAGCGCATGATGGAGATGCGCACGCAAACTATAAAACCACGGTTCTGGGGTTCACCTGATGAACGCACTGCCTGGCGCAAACAACTATGGTGGAAATTACCACGCTATGTGCGGCCGATGATCTACTTCACTCAGCGCCTCATCTTTCAATTGGGGATCCTTGACGGGCGGACAGGTATCATCTTTCATTTTCTGCAGGGCTTTTGGTTCAGGCTGATCGTGGATATCAAAATAGATGAGATCATTAAACAACAAGAACGTGAAAAGTCTGCATAGCGGTTCCCCATTACGATTTTTGCTGATCTTCCTCGGTTTGTTCGTATGCTTTTACTATTTCAACATTTACTATTTTAGCATAACATCACCTGGCAACCATTACATTCCTTTCTTTGACGGGCACCTGAATTATATTCGTTGGCTCCGAAATCTGTTGCTTACCGTTTCCAGGAGTATTGTGAATATGATCGGGTTTACCTGTATCAGTAACGATCACCAATTGCTCGTGGCAGGTCGCGGAATTATAGATGTCGTTTATTCATGCCTGGGTCTCGGTGTTATGAGTTTTTTCACGGCTTTTGTCATCGCTTATCCTAAAAAATTAAAGCCTAAATTAATCTTTCTGTTAACTGGTTTAGTATCCATCCAGGTACTAAACATATTGCGTTTTGTGCTACTGGCCGTACTATGGGATAAAAAATCACAACTGGTACTTGATCACCATACTATATTTAATATTGTAATCTATATCATTATTGCTACAAGTCTTTATTTTTGGGTAAAGCATGACGATAAACCTGCAGCCGGTGCAAAAAACTAACCTTTCATTATATAACAACCATCCTTACCACCCGGGCGGCAATGCGTTTTCAAGGGTGCTGTGGCACTATACCAACTCGTTCTTTTTTAAGTCTGGCTTGTTCCCGGTCTACGGGATCAAACGTTTTTTACTCAGAGCCTTCGGTGCAAAACTGGGCAAAAGCATCACCGTAAAACCGTATGTCAACATAAAATACCCCTGGAACCTCACCATCGGCGATCATGCCTGGATAGGTGAAAATGTTTGGCTCGATAGTTTGGAGATGATCACGATCGGCGCTAATTCTTGTATTTCGCAGGGGGCCACCATACTAACCGGGAGCCACAATTATAAAACGGCCACTTTCGACCTGATCACTGCCCCAGTGACTTTAGAAGACGGTGTATGGATTGGTGCGGGAGCAATAATAAATCAAGGTATTACGATAGCCTCACATGCGGTACTCACCAGCGGCTCGATAGCAACAAAAAACCTCGAGGCTTATTCGATTTACCAGGGTAACCCAGCTGTTAAGATAAGACAGCGGGTAATTGTCTAAATATATATTTGATGATAAGCACTATTACTAGAAAAGTAATCCATGATAAAATTGGAATTCTTTTTTTTGGCCTGGTTACTATTTTATTACTTCTAAACGTTTTTACGCCACTTCGATTAAATACTGACGGAACCAGGTATTTAAACATCTTACAATATTTTGAAGGCCTGTTCGATAAAAACAGTGGTCCCGCGAAAGACTTTCTTCCTCATGGCTATCCCTGGTTGTTATTCGTGTTGGATAAGCTGGGCATTCTTAATGCTGCATCTATATGTTTGATTAATATCATATCGTTTTTGCTCGCTTGTTATATTCTAACAAAAATACTTCCTGTTGAAAACAAGTGGGTATTTTACGGATTAGTATTATTGTCATTTGTCTATATCAAACACACTACGCTACCTGTATCAGATCCGCTTTTTGTACTGCTTTTTATGTCCGCCATTTATTTTTGGTCCGGATATTTTAACGGTAACAAGAATTATATTTTACCGTGTTTGCTTATAACTATTGTAGCAATATATGTAAGAACTGTCGGCATAATCATTGTTCCTTCTATCACACTTTATATTGCTTTTAAAAATAAAAAGCAATTATTCCAGAACCGCTTACTTTTATATGTGCTTTCCTTTGCATTATTTGCAGGCCTAATCGTCTTTTTTTATAAACTTCCATTTCTGGAAAGCAAGGTCAGTTACCTCCAGCAATTAAAAATAATGACGATGATGAAACAGCCTTATTCCATCGTTGACCGCCTGTCTATGCATCTTAAGGAGACAGGGGAGATATTTCTTAATGTACCCTACAGTAAATTGACCCTATTGAAAATCGGCAATTTCGATATTGCTTACTATTTATTAATTGTGGCAGGGATTACAGCTTTATATATTAGTTTTTTATGTACGGTACGGTTGAAATTATTTGACAAATTGATATTCTGGGTATTAGCGACCTATACTTTAATGATCTTTTTATGGCCGTTTAACGACGCAAGGTTCCTGATGCCAATTATACCCGTGATGCTATACCTGGTCTTCGTATACTTATTTAAGTTTTCAGAAAAAAAGCCGATGAAGATTGGATTACTATGTATTTACATCAGCTTAGGATTACTGAGCCTTATTTATTCGGATGCGCTTTCACTGAACAAAAATTTCTTTTTAAATCATTATGGCTTTGATCCGCAACTGACCAGCGACTATCGCACTCACTTCGGTAATAAAGCCAGCTCTGCCGATACGAAAAACAGTTATAATATTGAAAACGAGAATGTGCTATATCTCCTCGACAAGTATGACAAATAATTGTAATTAACAGCAATGTCAACGCAAAAAAAGGATTTTGCCCAATTACTTGTATTAAGTATACTCATCCTTACGTGCGCTTTGGGAGTTTTGTCGTTCATTGCTCCTCCGTCATTATTCCCTGACCCGACCAATGGTTTCCTTGTAATGCGCGCTATGGAATTAGGCGGCAAATTCAATATGACGTTAACGCCCGATCAGGCTGACTTTTCAAAAAACACATCAGAGTTTCTTACTTGGTGGTCGCCAGGCCAATACCTGGTGCCTTACGCTTTTAAGTTGATGTTTGGCGTTAATAGCGGACAGGCATCAGCATTGACGGTTCTATTATGCCAGTTATTAGGCTTATCCGGTTTTTATGCTTTTTTCAAAAAAGTGGGCTTTACACCTTTGATAGCTGCTTTGAGCGTGTTGTTCATTGCCTGCCAGCAGTTTTTTGTAGTGCCTTATGTATTTTATAATGGGGGCGAAATATTGTCCTTTGCTTTTACAGGTTGGTTCCTCTATGGCTGCGTAGCTTTTAATAAAGCGTCATGGCAATTGATGCTTTTCATCTTACTTTCCGGGTTGATAGGGTTCTTCTGCAAATCATCTACCATGTGGGTTTACGCAGCGGGATTATTGTTTATAGGAATCAGGTTACCTGGCAATCTCATAAAAAAAGGTCTTTTCATTGCTATACCTGCAATTATTGCGCTAGGTATTATTTATATAACCTTCCTATCCAAAGGTCAAAACCCGGCATCTGCATCCGCCGGATTTAAATTGACTTTAAAAACCATTGCCTTTCCACTGGCATCTCCCCTGCTTTCGGGCTTTTCTGTCGATGACATTTGCCATGGGTTAATTTATCATACCGGCAAAGTATTCTTCACAGATTGGCAGGCCATAATCATCTTAATACTGCTAGCCTTGTTGAGCTTGTGGCTGGTGAGAACTATCCTTAAAAAAATACCGGATCAGAACTATCGTTTGCTGGTGATAATTTTCTACGCGGTTGCGTTCGTCTTCTTTAGCTATGTGTATTTGATGCAGAAGGCTATTTCCTATGAAGCCCGGCATTTCAGGGTGATCGGTTTGCTGGTGATACCTGGGGCTATTTATTTATTTAGCCAGGTAAAGACTCCTTACCGGCACCTATTGTGCATTATATGGGCGGTGATTGCATTTACCAGTATATGGTACCTGGTGAAAGGCTATCGGTATAACAAAAACAAAAGTGCGCATGGCATATCAGGCATCGCCCAGCAAAATATTGATCAAATTGCATTGGATAAAGTGATGGCGATCGATAACCAGGTAAACAATGCGACATTTGTGTTCGTCAATAAGGAACTCGGCCTCGAAATTAAACACAACCGTATTCTTGGCTTAGAAGCAATTGGTGATGATCTAAGAATTGATATGGACGATTATCTGCACGACGGCCACTCCGGCCCGCTCTACATTATCCTTCCTGATAATTACGCCGGACCAAAAGAGAAATTCATTCTAAAAAGCTTTCCGGATTATAAACATTGGTATGGCGACAAACTAAGCGATAAATACGTAATGTATAAAGCCCCCTAAATAAAAGCACATGAAAAAACTTATCTTCCTTATCATCCTTGCTTTTGCCTTAACATCTTGCGATGACGAGGACAAGAACAGCAACAACGACAAAGTAAAAGCCATTGATAAAGATGGTTCCATCGAGGCGCAGCTTTCAGTTAAGCACATTTCTGATACCAAAGATGTGCTTTATATCGAAAGAAAAACATGGGTTCATAATGTCATGGTGAAGGACGTGGTTACGACAGACACCATTCCTTCGCTTGGCCAAACACGCGAGACAGCCGAAAACTCAGAAGGCACAGATACCACGGTGACCGTTAACAAGAATTACCAGATCTTTATCACTGTGAAATGAAAAAGACCAAATCAATCACATTGGTATTAATTACGGCTGCATTGGCATCGTGCCACAAAACGCCTAAGGATAATGATTGGAACGATGATACACCAAAAGTATATATGCGCTCGGATACCACGGCCGGGTATACTTATGTGGGGCATGGCGGTAGTCACTGGCTTTGGTTTTACGCTTTCAGGCCCTATGGTATGTTTTACGGCGGTCGTTATATGCATGCCGGTTATTATTCTGAGGCAATATCTGAGCGCAGTAACATCGGCAGCTCTGGTTTCAAGTCGTCTGTAGTAAGAGGTGGTTTTGGTGGTTCACATAGTTTTTCAGTTTCCTCATGAATCGAATACAAATTACTCCCCGCAATAACTGGCAGGATGCTGTTCAGAAACTTGGCTTTGGCTTTCATACTACCAACGTCCCCTATTGGGATGAATCAGCCTACTATGAATTTTCAATAGACGAGATATTGTTTATTGAAAAAGCTACCGGCGAATTATGGGATATGTGCCTTGAAGCAGTTCAATATGTGATCGATAATCAATTATATGACCTGTTCGCTATTCCGGATAATGCTATTGAGTTAATTGAACGCTCGTGGAACGAAGACGCCCCAGCTATTTATGGCCGATTTGATTTTGGGTATGATGGTAAAAACCTTAAGCTTTTTGAATTCAATGCCGATACGCCTACCTCGTTATTTGAAGCAGGAATCGTTCAGTGGTTTTGGCTTCAGGATTTTGATAAACAGCGTGACCAGTTCAATTCCTTACACGAAAAGCTGATCGATTATTGGAAATACTTGAAGAACTATCTGTATCCGGGGAAACTACATTTTGCCTGCGTTAAACAGTCGCTCGAAGATTTGACAACTGTTGAATATATCCGCGACTGTGCCATACAGGCTGGTATTGAAACTGATCTTCTTTTTATGGACGATATCGGGTACGATAACGGTTGGAAGGCTTTTGTGGATATGCGTTCGGAGCCGATAAAAAACATTTTTAAACTCTACCCGTGGGAGTGGATGATACGTGAAGATTTTGCGCCGAACTTGTTGGAATCCCAGCAAATGTATTGGATAGAACCAGCCTGGAAGATGATACTTTCAAACAAAGCGATTCTGCCGATACTCTGGAAGCTTTTCCCAAGGTGTCCATATATTTTGGAATGCTATTTCGAGAGCGAAAACAGGTTAAGCAATTATGCGAAGAAACCTATTCTTTCGCGCGAAGGTGCGAATATTCAATTGATTCAAAACGGCACTGTCATAGGCTCATCAAAAGGCGAATATGGTGGCGAAGGATATATATGCCAGGAACTTTTTAATATTCCGAAGTTTAACGGAAAAACGCCAGTCCTGGGCTCATGGGTAGTTGGGCAGCAATCCGCAGGCATGGGTGTGCGTGAGGACAACACGATGATAACCGGCAACACTTCGTGCTTTGTTCCGCACCTAATCAAATAAGTAAAAATTGTCTTCGCCCAAATACCTTCCTTCTTAAACCTGAAATCGCAAATGGAATTTTTCAACGCAACTAACTACTCGAAATTAAAGTACTTCATTTATGCATTCCTGGCAATTTGTTTGGTCTTTACTATCTATACCTTGATTATCACAAATCAATCTGTGGGCTGGGATGCCGGCATGGGCATAAAAATGACCGAAAATACCGTAAAGAATATTCCATTTAATTACTACCAACATCCTGCGCCCGATGACCTAAGTAAAGACGAGCTTGAATTTGTTACATGGTGGTCGCCCGGACAATTTGCTTTACCATTACTGATCAAAGCCGTCACCGGTTCTAAAATTAGTACTGCAGTAAAAGTACTCACATTTATTTGCATGCTAGCCGCGGCAATAGGTATTTATAAACTGTACGACTATTTGGTAACTACTGGTCACTCAGCTTTAACAGACAAACCATCGCAGAAGTTAATCGTGTATACTGCTTTGTTATTCACCTTAATGCAGCCTTTTTTTTGGGGGAATTTGTATATTTATGATGGTGGTGGCCTTTTAATACTAGCCTACGGTCCATGGTTTATTTATTGGGTGGTGAAAATTGAAAAACTTAATTTCTATAGTGTCTTTACTATTCTTATCGGCGCATTAATAGGGTTTTTCTTAAAGACTTCATTCACCTGTATATTGCTTGGAGCGTTGCTCTATCTATTTCTATCAACGTCCATAGCGTTCGATAAGCCCTTAAAAAATCAAAATTTCAGATCGATTATCATAAATGGGATAATACTGGCTGCAATTCTTTTCTCTTATATTATAATCACAAGGATTTGCTTCTTGGGCCATAATAGAAACATCGCTGATTCTTCATTGGGCCTCAGAATACAGCCACGTATTATTTTTTTTCCTATTGTCGCCCCTGTCCTCGGTATTTTTAATTTCAATTTCTTAGATAAAACTTATCAGTGGATCATTGCTTCCGGGTTTATAATCCCTTTTTATTATTTGGTGATCAGGAGCAAAAATGTAACTATCCACTACAAAATCATAGTCACAGGCTTTGCGGGAGCTTGTATAGTGTTCTTTTCTTTCCTCTATTTTATAAACATTGATGTTTCGTACGAGTTGCGTCATTTTCTCATTATATCCATACTGATACTTCCTCTATTTTTTATCGTTTTTCATCAATGGCAATTTGTAAAATATGTACTGTCTTCAGTTTTGGTTTTGACTTTTTGCTTAAACATCTACCAATTTGCCAAACAGTTTGCAGGTAGGATAATCGATAAAAAGCCGGTTGATACACATAGCGGATTTCGTTCTTCTTACCCTAACAGCGTGATAAATAAAATACACAATCTCGATAGTATTAAAAACAACGCCATTTTTTATTTTAAGGCTGCTGATCCAAGTGTTGCGTTAGAAATTCGCAATAACAGGGTATTATTGGAGGATAATTACATCAATTTTCATTTTGACAATAAGGCCAGAGCAAAAAAGACCCTCTATTATGGGATTAATTCAGGAGAGATTTATGTGATTTATGGAGACACTCAGATCAAAACGGATTCTGTTCTTTATCTCACCCGGTTTGAGAAGTACAAAAAATTTGATGCTATCTATAAATCCGATGGGTACACTATTTTAAGAGCTGTGCCCTCGAATTAGAAATATAACCTGGGGCATTTGATACCCAAAACGCGCATGTTTGCATATCAAAATACCACTGTAAACAGGAGTTGAAAATTTCTGTTAAGCTGGCTATGAGCAAATTATTTTGTGGCACAATTCATGTCGCTTATTTTTACGAGCGGCAATAATTAATTTTA
>Ga0163162_10007706_pt1 | contig 10489 bp, 9 predicted proteins | sample S55metaG_FD_115310 | JGI IMG/M metagenome (GOLD analysis project Ga0163162, IMG submission 115310) | Switchgrass rhizosphere microbial communities from Kellogg Biological Station, Michigan, USA - S5-5 metaG | ecosystem: Host-associated > Plants > Roots > Rhizosphere > Soil | place: USA: Michigan...
CGCTTTGTTTTCCTGCAAGCGCTGACAGTATCCCAACTTCATTGGGGCAGGAAGATCACGTGAGCATGGGAAGCATCAGCGGAAGGAAGTTGAATAAAGTGCTGGATAATCTTGAATACATACTGGCGATAGAGTTGTTAACTGCCTGCCAGGCCATAGAATTTCGCAGGCCTTTAAAAAGTAGCGAGCTGTTAGAATTTGCTCATGAATACGTTCGCCAATTTGTGTCTTTTGCTGAAGAAGACAGGATTTTTGCCGATGATATTGAAAGAATAAAAAGTATTATCGCTGATTTCAGTTTTGTAGAGCGGGTGAATGAGTTTGCCAAGTCAAAGAATGTAAATTTGAATGAAGGGCATAGCGGGTTTGCAATTTGATTCCCCCGCGCAATTTTTTGTGAAATTTTCTCATCATTAATGATTACAGATAATGGTTAAGACATACGATCCCGTAAAATACAAAACACCGACGGGGAATAAGATCAGCTGTAAAGGATGGATACAGGAAGCAGCATTGAGGATGCTGTTGAACAATCTCAATCCTGAAGTGGCAGAAAAGCCTGAGGAACTGATAGTGTACGGAGGAAGAGGAAAAGCAGCAAGAAATTTTGAGGCGCTTGATAATATCATCAAAGCATTAAAGATTTTAGAAAATGATGAATCCTTGCTCGTTCAATCGGGTAAACCAGTTGGCATCTTAAAAACACATATAGATGCACCGCGCATCCTTATCAGCAATTCGCAGCTGGTTCCCAAATGGGCCACATGGGAGCACTTTGATGAACTGGAAAAAAAAGGATTGATGATGTATGGACAAATGACAGCAGGGAGCTGGATCTATATCGGCAGCCAGGGAATTGTGCAGGGAACCTATGAGACCTATGCTGCGGCAGCCGACAAACATTTTGGCGGAACGTTGAAAGGAACATTGAATGTAACCGCCGGCCTCGGTGGAATGGGCGGTGCCCAACCCCTTGCCATTACGATGAATGAAGGTGTTGCTTTGATCGCCGAAGTGGAAGAATGGAGAATTGATAAGCGAATTGCTACAAAATATCTTGATGAAAAATATACTGATGTTGACGAAGCGATTGACAGGGCACAAGAATACAAGGCACAAGGCGTAGGAAAGAGTATCGGCGTTTGTTCTAATGCAGTTCATCTGTTACAAAGATTGATCGAAAGGGATATTATCCCAGATACACTGACCGATCAAACTTCTGCACATGATCCCATTAGTTACTGGCCGCATGAAATTTCTTATGAGCAGGCAAAGGTTTTAAGAGAAAAGAATCCCGAAGAATACATAGATTATGCTTACCGGAGTATGTATACGCATGTGCAATTGATGTTGCGGCTGATGGACAAAGGAGCCATTACGTTTGATTATGGAAATAATATCCGGGCAAGAGCGCATGAGTTCGAAGTCAGGAGTCGGGAATCAGGAGTCAACTCTGAGCTCCCAATTTTGAACTCACCATTCACCACTCGCCACTCCCCATTCGATTTCCCCGGCTTCGTTCCTGCATATATCCGTCCACTTTTTTGCGAAGGAAAGGGCCCTTTTCGCTGGGCGGCATTAAGTGGTGATCCGAATGATATTGATGTAACGGATGAAGTGATATCAAAACTGTTTCCGCAAAATCAATCGTTGCAGCGGTGGCTGCGATTAGCCAAAGAAAGAATTGCTTTCCAGGGATTGCCGGCACGTATTTGTTGGTTAGGTCAAGGGGAACGGGAAAAAGCCGGGCTTGCATTTAATGAATTAGTGAGAACAGGAAAAGTAAAGGCTCCTATTGTGATCGGTCGTGATCATTTGGATACGGGATCCGTTGCGTCGCCAAACAGGGAAACAGAAGCCATGATGGATGGCAGTGATGCAGTTGCCGATTGGCCACTCCTCAACGCCCTGGTTAATACCGCAGGCGGTGCCAGTTGGGTTTCATTACATCATGGTGGCGGAGTAGGGATGGGGTATAGCATCCATGCCGGTATGGTGATTGTTTGCGATGGAACAACCGATGCGGACGAAAGATTGAAGAGAGTTTTGCGCAACGATCCCGGATTAGGAGTGATACGACATGCAGATGCGGGATATGAATTGGCTAAGGAAGTGGCGAAGGAAAATGGACTGGATTTGGACGATCGATTGAAGTGAAAATTTTAGGATATAAGTTTAGGAAGCAGGATATTGAATAGATTACTGAACGTAAAAGTGAGTGACAGATGCCAACCATGCCTACGGCCTAAACCGGCGGCAGGCAACAGGAGATGAAAGGAGCGGTGGACAGCTGGCCAGATAAATTTCATCCAATGATAACTACATCGGGTTTATTTCCAACTTGGTACCGGAGGCATTTATTCTCACAAATTTTCCGTCTTCGTATAAAAGAGCCTCTGAGTCGCCTTCGGCATGATGCACATCGGTGTCGAAGAGTTTACCATCGTAAAATGATTTGATCTCATGCGATACTATTGTGTGGCCGGTTGTTAAATAACGAACTCCATAAATATTGCGTGTGCTATCGATTTGAGCCATCGTAGCTTTTTGACCTGTATAATAACCCCTGTACCAGAAGGGGCCAAAGTCACTGTATAAAACATCGAGTCGTTTATCCTTATATTGATAAGTGGTGTCAGAATAATATGGTCTCACGAGGTCATTCAGTTCCTTTAGCTGGATGTTCATCATGTTTATATACTGGGAAATACCGGCGTGCATAAAAAGCATGTCTCCAATACGCTCGGTTACATTTTTCGTGGCAAGCCAGCGGCCGATCTCTGCATCAGGTCCAAATAATTGCATGTAACTCGTATTCATTAGCGTTGCGTGGCGGAGGTAGCGTTGCTGCACATAACGCAGGTCATTGCTCATGTTCATGATCTCGTGATTGCCGAGGATATAATGTACATAGCCACCAGCCGCTTTTGCTTTTTCTTCCAGTGAGTAGATAAGCCACAACACTTCCATTACCATGTTGCCCCTGTCGACGAAATCGCCGATCAGTACCAGGTCGCCATTTCCAAACGTCCAGTTAAAATTGTCATCAATGACCTGACTGCCCTGCAATAGTTTTCGAAAAGCGCCAAAATTGCCTTCAATGTCTGAAAGGATCAGCATTTTGCTGACTTTCTTATATTCGGCTTTTTCGCTGGTCAGCTTTGGTTTTAGTTTTACGTCGAATGTCTTTCCGGGAATATCCGTGTTGACATGAAGAGTGATATTGTCCTTGCCTGCGACTTTCATGCTTTCTCCCTTCACGGTGCCGTTCACTGAATCCCCCTGGATATAGTTTACAAAAATGGAATCACCGCGATACAGCACGTAAGGGCCGTCAATTACCGGAGTGTCGGGCAAATGTTTATTCTTCATTGTTTGTTCGCCATTTCTTGACATCGAGAGTGCAACTAGCGCTATGGATGTTATTGCAATTGTTTTAAGCATCTGTAGTTAATTTTCAAGAACCGTACCTATATGGTTCTAATATCCGAAATAAAATCGGGATTTTATGATCATAGACGATGGCTGATTGGAAAAAGTGGCGTCAGATAAAAAAATGATACATTTAATTTAGCTAATTCCCGTAGTGATGAAAAACGACCCTTCTCTTATTGAACAGGTTTATGCCCCTGTATTTGAAGACTCATTGCTGAGAGAAATAGAACAAAAATCAATGATGATCACCGCGACTGCGGGGCAGGGACTTATCCGGATGGGGCAGCCCATTACCGTGGTGCCCCTGGTTTTGAGCGGAACGCTCAAGGTGAGCCGGGAAAATGAGGAGGGGCAGGAATTACTTCTGTATTATGTGCGGCCGGGAGAGGGGTGTGCCATGACGTTCTCATGTGGCCTGATGTCGCAGGTGAGCCTCGTGAAAGGCACAGCCGAAGAAGATCTTCTAATACTTTGTGTGGCCGTTGCAGCGATGGAAGAATGGATGCAGAGGTATTCATCCTGGAAAAGATTTGTGATGTCAACGATTGTAAATGAATTCATGGACGTGATAAAAAGTGTGGACGAAGTTACCTTCAAGAAGATGGACGAGCGTCTAACCTATTACCTGAAAGAAAGATCAAGATTGAGCGGGTCCTCGCTGATCAATCTCACACATCAGCAGATAGCGGATGAACTGGGTACAAACCGCGTGGTGGTTTCACGATTGCTGAAAAAGCTTGAAACAGAAAAACGTCTCCTGTTATACCGAAACCAGATCAAGCTTCTTAAGGATATGTAACAATTGTTACAAAGGAGGGTAACATAGTTACCGACTTTCCATTCTTCCTGTATGCATATTTGTATTGTCAGGATCATTTGACCGGGAAAGCTGAAAACCGAACAGAGTAAGCAATTAAATCCTAAATTATAAGTTATGCCAAAGTACGTAATCGAAAGAAACATTCCGGGAGCCGGAGCCTTTAACGCTGAACAGCTAAAGTCGATTTCACAAAAGTCTTGCGGGGTTTTGTTGAAAATGGGCGCACAGATCCAGTGGGTACAGAGTTATGTGACGGGCGATAAGATCTATTGCGTTTACAATGCCCCCAATAGAGAAATGGTGATCGACCATGCAAAACAATCGGGCTTTCCCGCCAATGAAGTAAATACAGTATCGGCCGTTATCGATCCGGTCACGGCAGAGTAAGGGTAGTTTAAATCGGTTAAATTGAAAAAAGAGGACCTTCGCAGGCCCTTTTTTGTTGCTGGTGATACCAGGTTGGTTTAAATCAAGATTTGATGGAAAATATTTTTGAATTTATATTTTCCTTTTCTTTGCGGAAAATATTTTATAAATAATATTTTCCACGTCTATGAAGGATGAAATCATCAAAACTTCACTTCAAGAATTCCTGGAGCATGGGATCAGGAAGATGACCGTTCAAAAACTGATCGAGCCGATGGGTATCTCCACCAAAACGGTTTACAAATATTTTACTGACAAGGAAGACCTTCTGAAACATTGCCTGGTAAAGCATTATTCTGAGCTGGCGAACGATTTTGACATAACCGGGTCAAACCCAGTCGTTACGATGCTCACCTTATGGCACAATGCGATGGAGCTCGACTTTGGTGTGAACCATGTTTTTTACCATGACCTTAACTACTACTATCCTAAACTGCAGGACTCGATCCTGCAGCGATCCTTCAAAAAGAGATTTTCCATGCTCGATGATCTCATGAAAAAGGGGATTAAGCAGGGCTATTTCCGAAATGATATCGTGCCTGCGATGATACCGGAAGTGACAAGCGCATTATACACTTTGATCACCCGGACGAACCAATTCAAAAAGTATAAGCTGACTCCTGCAGTACTTATGCAAAATACAATCGAGGCTTATCTGAGGGGAGTATGCACAGAAAAGGGTCTGGCAGAGTTAAAAAATTATTCACTTAAGTCAAAATAATCATTCATGCTTATCAAGAAGATCATCACTGGTGTATGTCTATTGTCAGGATTAGTTGCTAAAACGCAAACTGCTTCATCACTCAACCTTTTGCCTGTGCCCTCGAACGTTGAAATGCATACGGGTACATTCGTGCTCACTGAAAATTTTACTGTGGCCATCCACGTGACAACTTCTGATACCATACTGGTGAAGGCAGTGAACAGGATGTACCAGACATTGAATCGCCGGTCAGGTTTGTATTTCAAGCAAAAATATATCAGTTCTAAAAATAACAGCGATACGGCTTCACTCCAGGTCACGGTTGATAAGGCCCTTCTGCCATCTTTAAACGCCGATGAATCATATGTGCTTACCATAACAAATGACCGGGTTGCTATAAACGCTCCAACGACCATGGGGGCACTGCATGGATTGGAAACGCTATTACAGCTTCTCGACAAAACCCAGGATGGTCAGTCCTATTTTCCCGCCGTTACAATCAAAGATGCCCCCCGTTTTTCCTGGCGTGGGTTAATGATCGACGTATCCAGGCATTTTATTCCTGTAGATGTATTGAAGAGAAATATTGATGCGATGGCCGCCGTGAAGATGAACGTACTTCATTGGCATTTGACAGATAACGAAGGTTTCCGCGTTGAATCAAAAACCTTCCCCCAACTGCAGAACAAGGGCTCGAATGGCGATTTTTATACGCAGGCCCAAATAAAAGATCTGATCTCTTTTGCTGAAGAAAGAGGGATCATTATTGTTCCTGAATTTGATATGCCTGGACATACCAAGAGCTGGTTTGCCGGGTATCCGCAATTGGCAAGCGCTCCCGGCCCTTACGAACCGGGTCCACCGGTGGACTTTCGCACCGCACAACAAATGGACCTTCGTTCCATTATGCAGTTTGTGAACAATGCCCCGTTCCCCGCCATTGATCCGTCGAAAGAAAGTACTTATGAATTCATTGATAAGTTCATTGGAGAAATGTCTTCACTTTTTTCGTCGCCATACATTCACATCGGTGCTGATGCGAATAATGGAGTTGTATGGAAAAATAACCCCTCCATTGCTGGTTTTATGAAGGCACACAATATTCCGAATACTCATGAATTGCAAGCTTACTTCGTGGGACGCATACATAAAATTGTCGGGAAATATCATAAGCAAATGATCGGATGGGAAGAACTTTTCTCAAATAACCTCGCAAAAGATGTAACGGTGCAGGTGTGGCAAAATGCATCCTATGCAAAGAGAGCTCTTGACAATGGCAATTCCGTCCTTATTTCAAAAGGGTTTTACCTCGACGTCTTTATGCCTGCGTACATTCATTACAATAATCCTGACCTTCCTGCAGGATTAGGCAACAATGCTAAACAGCTCAGAGGTGGCGAGGCAGCGCAGTGGTGTGAAGTTGCAGACAAAACGAATATTGAAACAAGAATATGGCCAAGGGCAGGAGCTATTGCCGAAAGACTATGGTCGGATAGTGCTGCGCATGATCCAGATGATCTGTATCGTCGATTGTTTGCATTGAGTGCGCAATTGGATGAATCGGGTCTTCAGCATGTTGCCGATTATGAAAGAGCATTGCGGCGTTATGCAAATGGTGACATTCTTCCCGTTAAAACGCTCACTGATGTATTGACACCTGTTAAAGGTTATAAAAAGATGTTTGCGCAATTAATGATGCCTGCAAGTATATCATACCAGGCAGCACCACTTATCCAGGTCTCAGATATTGTGTTTGTAGATTCAAAAGTCAAATGGCAATTCCGTGCTGCGGTCAGATCATACCTTGATCACAGAGATATAGCATCGGAAAACATTCTCAGGAATTATCTAACGCAGTGGCAAAAAAATAACGATCAATTAAAAAACCTTTTTGTCACGTCACCGCAGTTAAAACGTGTTAAAGAACATTCAATAAACCTATCGACTCTTGCAGCCATAGGTTTGGAGGCTTTAGACAAATTGAAGGCCGGAACCGCTGACACCAATTGGATGAATGAGAAGTTGACGATCTCAAAAAATTCAAGCCAGGCTTATGGAGAAACAGAGTTATGTATCATTCCCGAAATAGAAGCGCTCGTAAAACAACAGATGACTCCTTTGCCCAACACATATCCCATCTTTTAACGATTGTATAAATGCAGGCTTTTTCAACGAGATTCGTGTCAAATCTTGCTTGTTTCTTTTAATGGTACGTGAGCGCTATTGTCTCCAAATTAGATTTGAGGATAGTTAGCTTTCTCAAATTCTCATTCAAACAATTTGGCCATGAAACGTCTGCTATTCGCTGCAATGACAGCGCCTGCTTATCCGTGCTTTTTACAAGTAATGCCGCTTACTCTTGAACCCGAGGCGGCAATCGAAAAGCTTCTGTCTCTGAACAAGTTGGTTTGCTAAAATCACAATGAACTACAGCCGGCTGCCTCTTGATGCTGTAACGTTGAATTGAAAAGTTTCTTCCACGTAGAAATTGTCTCAAAAGTCGTCATTGCGACAAGGTTTATCGAAAGCAACCTAAAAAATCATTACTTAATCATTAAGACATCGCTTTGGTTGTTCCTTGGTCACAATGACGCTTCATGACTTTTGAGACATCGTCGGCTATTACTCACAAGGGCATTTCTGCTTACCTATGGATGGCTTGAGCCTGTGTTTTTACCTGTGTTTTTAAAAGAAGCGTCACCAGTTTGAATGTGGAGGCTGCAAAATATTGCTCATACATACAACCCCGGTTTTCAAAACAAGTAGCGCATTTCTTTTCGCTGCACAGCTCATGCTCGACTACATTGGGATCTTGTGAGTGATCGTTTGAATCTTTCATACGTAAGGTTTGTAAAACAATATTACAATCCAGGACTGCCTGACGCCAGCGATAAAGCAATGAAGTGAATAAACGGGTTGATGAATTGATGACGGGTTAAAGTTGACTGTAATCAGTAACTTCATTTTTAAATCATGCCTGGAACTAAAATGAAAACAGAAAGATATTTGGAAAGGATCGAATATAGAGGCAATACACAGCCAACAATAGGGTTGTTAAGAGCCCTGCAAAACAACCATCTCTTTCGTGTTCCATTTGAAAATCTTGACATCCACTACAAAATGCCAATCGAGCTGAACCTCGACGATATTTTCGAAAAGATAGTCATTAGAAGGAGGGGTGGGTTTTGTTATGAATTAAACGGCATATTCCATCAGTTGCTGGATTCAATTGGCTACGACGTAAAAATGATCTCCGCAAGAGTTTTTAACCAGGGGCAACAAAGTTTTTCGCCTGAGTTTGATCATATGGCGATCATTGCGAAGATAGATTCATCGGATTACCTGGTTGATGTGGGTTTTGGTGAATTCGCTCTCAGTCCCCTCAGGGTCGAATTGAATACTGTTCAAATTGACGAAAGAGGAAGTTTCAGGATCGAAGGAAATGACGACTCGTATTATCAGGTGACGAAACAAGTGGGCGAAAACTGGGTACCTGAATACATGTTTACGTTAAGAAAGAGAGACCTGAGTGAATTCACAGAGATGTGCCGTTACAACCAGACTTCGCCACTGTCTCATTTTACTCAAAATAAATTTTGTTCCCTCGCAACTGAAAATGGCCGGATAACTGTAACGGCCAACAAAATAAAAATTAGCGAAGGCGATAGAGTAACAGAGCTGCAAGTAAACAATGAAGAGGAGTTCTTAAATGCCCTTGACAAATATTTTCATATTCGACTCACTAATATCGCCCCGACTCCATCCACAATACTCCACGATCATTCTAACCGACCTCAAGCGCAGAGTTTGTAACCAAAAGCGCGGTTCGCAACTCCAATGAGAGTCATGAAAGAGATGCGATCACTTTAAAAATACACAGATATGAAACGGTTTAAGTGCATTTGCTGTACCATTGTTATAGCAACAATCGTTTTCGCTTCGTTTGATTCATACGGGCAAATGAACATGAAAATGAATTTTGCCACTCCTGCTGCCAATGAACTTCGTACAAACATGCGCAAATTGTGGGAGGACCACGTTACGTGGACCCGAAATGTAATTGTCTGTATCACGGATGGACTTCCCGGAGCCGACCAGGCGGTGACAAGATTGCTGAAGAACCAGGAAGACATTGGCAATGCGGTGAAGCCGCTGTATGGTGAAGCTGCCGGAACGAAGCTTACCGCCTTGCTACATGATCACATAGTCATTGCTGCCGATGTTGTAAAAGCCGCTAAGGCCGGTGACAATGCAGCATTAGACGCGGCAAATAAGAAGTGGTTTGCCAATGCCGATGAAATATCGACCTTTCTCAGCAAGGCAAATCCAAACTGGAAAGAAGGCGACATGAAAACGATGATGCACGATCATCTCAAACTAACGACTGACGAGGCTGTTGCGAGAATTAAGAAGGATTATGATGCAGACGTTGCAGCCTACGATAAAGTTCATAACGAGATCCTTCTGATGTCGGATATGCTCACTGATGGGATCGTAAAGCAATTTCCTGATAAGTTTAAATAATTTGAGCAAGGAGATTGAAGAGTTTTTTTGAAGGGGTTTAACCGAACGGTTCATCAATCGATTTGCTCGTTTTTGAAAACCATTTAGGTCCTTGTTCAGTCATGTAAACGCAGTCTTCTAATCGAACGCCAAATTCGCCCGGAATAGAGATGGTGGGTTCAATGCTAAAACACATTCCTGGTTGCAGCACCTGCGTGTTGCCTTTTACCATATTGCCCCACTCATGAATATCCATTCCAATGCCATGACCTGTGCGGTGTGGCAATCCCGGTAATTTATAACCCGGCCCAAGTCCTGCATCGCTGATCACTTTCCGTGCGGCCGCATCTACTTCTTCACAAGCCGCACCAATTTTTGCTGCCGTAAATCCCGAGGATTGAGCTTGTTGTTCAAGCTTCCATATTTGCAACTGACGCTTCGTGGGAGCAGCACCGAAGACGATCGTTCTTGTAATATCGGACGAATAATTTTCTACAATACTCCCGCAATCCATTAAGACGATATCACCTTTTTTCAGCGTCCTTGGCTGTGTGCTACCGTGCGGAAATGAAGACGATTCGCCAAAAAGGACCAATGAATCA
>Ga0163162_10007707_pt1 | contig 10488 bp, 9 predicted proteins | sample S55metaG_FD_115310 | JGI IMG/M metagenome (GOLD analysis project Ga0163162, IMG submission 115310) | Switchgrass rhizosphere microbial communities from Kellogg Biological Station, Michigan, USA - S5-5 metaG | ecosystem: Host-associated > Plants > Roots > Rhizosphere > Soil | place: USA: Michigan...
TTCATCCGCAAGGTGACCGACAAGAAGGTCGTCTACCTGTTTGCTTCGCATGCGTCCGGCGACCATTCGACCGGCGCGTGGTACTTCCGCGAGGACAAGCCCGTTTATATCGGCACTCGCGACCAAATTCGAGCGTATTACCAGAGCGAGTTGAAGGAGTTCAACGAGCGGAAGGCGCAGGGAGCTCCGCTGTACAAGGGCGCCGAGCTTCCGCCGCCGTCGATGGGCTTCACCGACAACCTGAGCGTCCTGTTCGGCGGCCTGACGTTCCAGGCCAAGGCGGAAGGATACGGGCACACCAGCGGCGACATGACGATCTACATCCCGCAGCGCCGTGTGATGTTCATGGGCGATCTGCTCAATAACGAGATCCATCCCGGGCAGGCTGAAGCGGCGGGCGTGTTCTATGCCGACATTCAAGGCACGATCGATATTCTCAACCGCATCATCGACCGGAATCTCGCCGTCGATACCTACGTGCCTGGACACGGGCCCGTTCATGTTGGACGCGGCATCGCCGACGTCGTCGATCAGCGCGACTACTTCATCGTGATGCGCGACGAGGTTGCGAAGATGGTGATGGCGGGGAAGACGCTGGAGCAGATTCAAAAGGAATTCAAAGTGCCCTCACGATTCGCGCATTACGCCCCAGGCCGGCTGGCCGGGATTCTGCGCGTGTTCTACTATCAGCTCATCGAGCACGGGCGGTAGCGTAGGAGACGGGGCCACCATCGAACCGAACGTCCAGCATTCGGCTGCGTCGTACCGTCACAGCGCCGCATCTGGGGCGAGAGCCCTCAGTCTCGTGGCACGACCTTCTTCTTTACGATTCCCCAAGCAACCCCCGACGAGGGTCGACCGCCGGGGCCCAGCGGGTCGTCCCCTTCTTGAAGGTCACCGAGCCGCTTCGCCAGCGGCCCTTGGCATTCCCCTTACAAACTGCGAAGAATGCGCGCTGCATGGATCGCTGACGGGGCGGGTACTGAATCTGCAACTCGAGTGTTTGGACGCCATGTCCGTGAAGTCAGGAGAACGATATTGACCTCGATGCTCGAGCTCGTTACCGACCATCGGAAGCTCATTGAGGCGCGGACTCGTCAATTGTTCCAGGGTTTCCCAGGGCCGAAGGCCATTCTACGGGACGAGGATGGCATATCAATCCTGATCGATCAGCTGGTGGACACGCTCCGTCGGGGAGACCGCGCGTCGGAGGATGAGATCGCGAGAGTCGCGACGAAATATGGTGGCCTTCTCTTCGCACGCGGGTTGACGATCGGAGAGCTCGTCCGGGCATACGGTACGATCTGCGAAGCCGTCACGAAGGTTGGTCAGGAACTGAACTTCAGCTTTACGAACGACGAGTTCGAAATGCTCAACAGAGTGCTTGACGTGGCAATAGCCGCGTCAGTCAGCGAGCATCAGCGACAACGAACCAACGCGACCTCAGACGAAGAGCTCCAGCACATCGGTGCCCTCGCTCACGAGCTTCGAAACTCTCTGTCCGCTGCCGTAATGGCTTTCACCGTGATCAAGCGCGGGGTTGTCGGCACAAGCGGCCAAACCTCTGACACACTCGATCGCAGCCTGAGACGCATGGGCGACCTGCTCGACCGAACGCTGGCCGAAGTCCGTCTTCGCAAGGGTGCCGCCCCAATCATGGAGCCGCTCCGAGTGACAGAGGTCTTCGATGAAATCGCGGCGATGGTCTATCCGGACACTGAGGCGCGACGTCAGAGCCTCGAGATCGAGGTTGACCCTGACCTCGAAATCCCCGCCGATCGGCAATTCTTCACTTCGGCTGTGTCGAACCTTGTGCAGAATGGTCTGAAGTACACACCGATCGGGGGACACATCCACCTACGTGCACGCGGCCTGGACGACCGCTTCGTCATCGAAGTGGAGGATGAGTGTGGCGGCCTTCCCGCGAGTATGGCAAACGCCTTGTTCATACCTTTCGCTCGCGGCACCACTCGAAGTCCCGGGACGGGGCTGGGCTTGTCCATCGTCGCCCGCGCCATCAAAACACTGGGCGGCAACGTTCATGCCCGCAACCTGCCTGGTAAAGGCTGCATCTTCACGATCGAACTTCCGAGGGTACCCACCGCGACGGCTGCGGCCTAAGTCGTCGGGTGGCGGAGCATGTTTCGATGTGGACGCCATCGGTATGAGGTTCGTGCGAATCCTGGTTCTCGCCGACGAGTTGCGGGATCAGGCTCGCCGCAACACCGCCACATCGCGCGAACGGTGCCGCAGGATCTCCACCGAATTCCTCGAACTCCTTAGCGTTGAGGACACGTACCACCGCAACGATCCTTTTTCTGGTCACTGACGACGTCCAGGTTCGTCTGCGCCTCCGCACTGCACCGGATGTGAGATGTCGCTCGCGTATCTCCGGCCCGAGCACGCTGCCTCGTCGAGCAGGTCGGACGTTGTGTAGTGAATTCCATTTTCAAGTTACTCATGCGAAGAGCAATCGCAGCGCTGCGGTCCGGACTTTATTGTTTAGATGCGCCTCGACTACAGACCAGTATTGGTGGCAACGGCGATCCGGGTCGTGGGGTTCGTAACGATCGCGGCGTTCGGGAAAATACGGCGCGTCATATTCGCGTCGGATCGCCGCATTGATGCGCTCGCACAGATACCTCGTTTTTGTAATTTGGTCATCCAAGTTTCTGAGCGTGTCTCCAAACGATGGCTTCAGCGTATCCATAACCGCGACGCGAACTTAGGGTGCAATGGGTGCTCCATTCCTTTGTGAAGTCCACGCGCGAAAGTCACACGAGCTTTCCGAGCCCGGTGGTACTCGGCGCCTGACCAGCTGTCTTCATTCGTTGGATGCCGAGCGCAATGACGGGCCCTGCAGCGGTGCGGCCGGCTGCTGTGGACGCTGAAGCGTGATGTTGAGTCCTACGACGAAGACGTTACCCTTGGGACGCGATCGGACGCCCATGTCCCATTCGTAGCGAATCCGCAGTTGGGACTGAATCGCGTTGATCATCACCGCGACGTCGGGGCCGAATCCATAGACCCGGTCGCGGGCTCCCCGAAGCACAACGGGAAGGTCCGCGCCGCGGTCGGCGCGAACCTGCCAGAGGCTGTTGAACGCCAGGCCCGCTTCAACGACACGGTTGAACAGGTTCGTGCCTGCTCCTCCCTGAATGTTCAATGTATCGCCGCGCGTAATGTCGATCCCGCGTTTGCGAAGATTGGCGTCGTAGCTCGCAAGCGCAGTCACGAAGGATGTCCTGTCCGTGTTGGCGTAGATCGAGCCGCCCACGGAAAACTGGTGCGTGACCTGGCCGGTGCTCAGTCCCTTGCCGCCCGCCAACGGAGAGGTGCCGGTTGGAAGATACAGACCGTACGAGGTGACCAGGTCCACACGTTCGAGACGCCATCCGAGCAGTGCCGGCTGGATGTAGATGTCTGCCAGCCCAAAGCGGTCGAAGCTTGCTTCGGGCCGATCGTGGATGTTGAGCCTCAAGCGAGCGAGCGGTGCCGCGACCGTCATCGTGAACGACGTCGTGCGGCGCGGAAGCTGGATCGTATACGAGAGACCCATGGCATTTGAGCGTCCCAGCAGCTGCAGATCCGCAACTGGAATGAGCGTTCCTCTGCGATCGCGCAACTCGTCGGCCTCGTACGAGACGAGACGATCGATGAGGTAGAGTCCCGGCGGAGGAACCTTTCCCGCCTCGAGTCCGATCAAGCCTGGCAGCTTGTGGCCAAGATCCTGGGCATCGGCTCTGTCTGCCGCAGGCAGCAGCTCGATACACACGGCGAGAAGCAAGAATAAGAAAGTCATCGTCCTGACCATCGAGCGCTCAGCCACGACATCTGCCACGCGGCAGTGACCGTGCTCGGCGCGCCGCCGTTTCCACTTGTAGTACGACTGGCGAGAAATCCCAAACCGACGGCACACGCGGGCGACTTTCCGTCATCCGCCGCCTGCTGTAACACCCGCAGTCGCCAGGCTGTTAACCGGGTTTGCTCCGCCTTCGTCATCACGTCTCCACCTAAGGCCCAATAACCTAAAGAGGAGAGCCGAATGTGTCATCCGAGTCCTGAGAATTCACATGATGCGAATGGCGCGCCCTGCAGGACTCGAACCTGCGGCCTCCTGGTTCGTGGCCAGACGACACGTTTTCGTACGACGTGACACCGAGTCGTACCACGTCAACGGAATCAGGTAGTTAGAGCTATTTCTGGCGTACGCCGAATAACACTGAATCGTACCGTTCGGTATCAGGTGTCCCCACAAATTCCCCACACGTCATGACGCGGCGCTGAGACATTCATGAATTGATTCGTCACTTTCGCGACACTCGGCCCGCGAGATTCTCCGGCGACTGTTCGCGAAAACCGCGCGGGAGGACGAGTGACCAGGATGTGACGTACCGTATGGCCTCTGTTCTACAAAACAAGGAGGGTCCGATGGCCAACGGTCAACTGGCGGAAACGAGTGATCCGCGTGTCCAAGCCCTCGTGTCGTTCAAGGACTGGAGCAACTACTTGCTCGTAACAACCGTTGCTGCGGTGGGCTGGATCGCCACGGGAATGACGCAAGCCCCAGACGTTCCCCCGATTCCCCAAGACAACCCATTCAGGTTCCAAGTTGCGCTGTGGTGCCTCGCTGTATCCGCCGTGTTTGGGATCTTCGCGCTGGCGCTGGTACCACTAGTTTCCGAACAGATGACGCCTAAAGATCGATCGATTTACCGAGTGCGGACGATCTTTAGGGTTCTCACAATAGAGTGTCCCGTTTATCTGCCGCAGGTGTGTCGTCCCCAGCACATCTTGTTCATAATCGGGGTTCTCTACTATGCCGCGGCCTTCGCGCCGGTGCCGGACGTCGCCCTCAGGGTCACTGCATTTGCGATCGCCGTTGGAGTACTGTCGACACCGAGGAAGTAAGCCACGCAATTAGCTGCCGGGATGGCATCGCGTTAGACTGAGAGTGGGCCAAGGGCCCGACGGAGAGCGGAAACGCTCTCACTCAAACGTCGGGATTGCGGCCCCCTTTTCATTTCCATAGACTTTTTACGGACGCCGTCGCAACGAGATCCGCGTCATAGCTACGGGGCTCTATTCGGCACGCATTACCGAGGTTCAAAGCGTTTCGTTCGGCTATTCCGTCACTGCGTGGGCTGGTCTTGTCGGTGAGACTGGCGAAATGTCAATGTCCGGCAATCGGATCGGGTTCCCCGGCGCCCCAATGTTGATCACGATTCCCGAATTGCTCGCCACTTCCTTGTCCTCGCGCACGACATCCAGCTTCGCCTGTATTTTGAGGATGTCAGCCGGTGACGCTTCACTCACGAAGCGCTTCATCATCTCGAGGGACTTCGCCTCCGCATCCTTCCGCGCCAGCCCACGACTGTCGGCCCACTCGGCGAGTGTTCGGCTCACAGTCGATTGATGGCAGCCCACGATTTGTGCGATTTCGGTCTGCGACTTTCCGGCAGCCGGCCACCTCCAAGGATGGTAGCTTCATCGATCGGTCGGAGTTTCTCGCCCAGCTCATGCGGCGGCACCTCCCGCATCAACTCCATCAGCTTTTGGGCTTCCGCTTGTAGGTTGTTCTGATTCATTCGTTCCCCAGTAATACGCATGGAAGGCGCAGGATCGCGGCTCCCAAATCCAGCGCCGCATGTGCTGCCGATCGCGTCTGAACCGACGCGCCAATGCCGTGTAGCTCTCGCCGTACAGCAGGTGAAACGCCTGTATCGCACGACGCTCGGTGGTAGTGACGCGCATCTCTCCGGTGCGCCGCCGTCGCCTAGCCGGCGGTTGTCGTAGCAGACCGACCTGTCTTCGTGCGCGTTCGAGCTCGGTCCAGAAGGCTTGTGCGGTGGGGTGCTACTTCGTTGGCACGAGGCGCTTCAACTCTTCGGCCCAGTTCACGACCGCTCGAATCTGATTTCCGCCCAAGAAGAACGTTGTTGTGCTCGATTCGTAGCCTGGGATGATGAGACCGACAAACCTGCCATCCGGCAGCACGTCGTATACCCGCGGGTTGCTGGAGGTCGCCCGTCCGGTAACGACCGCCGGCCCAATCACAGGGACGCCGAAGGTTATGCTCGTTCCTTTTGTTACGCGTACAACCGCGAGCTGGCCCGATGCTGCGCTCGGAACGTATGCCAGAAAGTTACCGTCGGTAGTCCACACGGGATGAAAGTCCGCAATCACGGGCGGAGCTTCGTAGCGTGCACCAGTTGGAGGAAATGGCTGAACGTATACGCCGGCCGACGCGGGATCCGCAGTCGAGATGCGATACGCGATCCATAGTCCGTCAGGGGAGAAGATTGGATCGATGGGTTGGCCTGATCGAATGTCTCCAAACGGTTGTACGTGCCGATCTGCAAGCGACAGGGTCCAGACCGAGAACGTCTGACCCTGCCGAACGGTGAACAAGAGGGTCCTGCCGTCCGGTGACCACGACTCCGGTATATGCGCCTCGTCCTTCGCCGGCCGTGTGAGCCGTTCCGCTATGCCGGTGCCATCGGCACGCTGCACGAAGATCGCGGCATCGCCGTCGCGATCAGATTGATAGGCGACGCGCGCGCCGTCAGGCGACCAAACGGGAAATCGGTTATGTCCTGCAAACGTGAGCCGGCGCATCGCGGTCGTGCCGTCCAACGGAAAAATCGAGATATTCACCTCTTTCGAGTCATCCGATCCAACAGCGAGAAAACTCCCATCGCGGGAGGCTCGAACGGAAACATACGATCCATTGGGCGGCGCGAGGCGCTCCACCGAGCCTTCGCGAGTCGCGATTGCGATGGCGCGTTCGCGCGTGAGTGTTGGGCTTGCTGGACCCGGAACGTAAACCATCGTGCCGTTCTGTGAGGTGGCGAAATGAACGACGCCTGTAGTGCCGGTAATCGTTCGCTGCACGCCTTGAACAACCGGCACGGGTTCGCCGACGTGTGTAGGATCCCGAGGGTCAAAGGCGACCGCGAATATGGTGCCGCCAACGCCGTACACGAGGTGACGGCTTGCAAGATACTTCGCATCGCTGCCGCCGCGGATGATCGTCGTCCTCTGGCCGGAGGAGAGCGACTGAACGACGATGTTGGCGCGGTCCCATCGGTCAGCACCATCCCGTGTTGGGCTCACGGTGAACACCAGCAGGTCAGTTCCAGGTAGGAGTTGAGGCCCGTGGGCCTCTTCACCCTCTCGCACGGCCACGAGCTGTTGGAGCGAACTTCCGATGCCGGCACACCGAGCGACACCCTTCGCGCCTTGGCCGATCAGTAGCCCGCTTGAGTCCCAGGTGATGCCAAACGGCGGATCCACGGCGCACATCGTCACCGGAGTACCACCGTCAAGGTCTACGCGCTTCAGCGTGGCATCTCCAGGCGAGAAGAAGGCGACGGACCGTCCGTCGGGTGAGAAGGCAGGAGTGCTGATACCTTCCGCAGCCGACACTCGCGGGGTTTCTGTTCCACGTATGGGTGTTGACTCGAAGTCGTTTAGTCGCCGACTGAACAGTCTGTTGTCTGAGGCATACACGATCGTTGACCCGTCCGGCGAAATCGCGATGTTCGATCGTCCGGTTGTCGAAAGTATCTTTCCTTCCGGCAACGCGACCGTGAAGCGCATGATGGCGGGTGGCTGCGGCGGCGTTCTCATGAACATCCACGCACCGAAGCCGATCGCGGTAAGGGCTATCAGCATGGCAACGGCTGCGATCCACGGAGTGCGTCGTCGGCCTGGTGCAATCGTCTTAACAACGGACTCGTCAGATATCGGAGTCTCGAACGCGCCGTTCAACGCCAGTCGGAGGCTCTGCGCATCGCCGATACGTTGTTTCGGATCTTTCTGCAAGCACGCGCGTAGCGTTTGCCGGATTCCCAACGGCACGTCAGCTGGAAGTTGGTTCCACGACGGATCCAACTTCAGCACGCTGGCGAGCGTATCGCTCACCTCGTCACCCGCGAACGCTCGTCTTCCGGTGAGCATCTCGAAGACGACGCAGCCAAACGCCCAGATGTCGCTGCGCTTATCGGCAGGCCTTCCCTTCGCCTGCTCCGGTGACATGTAGGCGGCTGTGCCAAGCAGCACACCGACACCGGTCATGGCCGGTGATGTAATCGTCGGCGACATTGACAACGGCGACGGTGCGTGTGCTGCAGCAGCCGTTGGAGTCGCCTCCGCGAGCTTGGCCAGGCCGAAGTCCAGCACCTTTACCGTGCCATCCGGACGCACTTTGATGTTCGCCGGCTTCAGGTCGCGGTGAATGATCCCTTGTTCGTGTGCCGCCTCTAATGCTTCCGCGGTCTGCTTGACAATCGGTAACGCTTCATCGAGCGGAATAGGACCGCGTTCAATTCGTTCGGCGAGTGTTTCGCCATCGACAAATTCGAGCACGAGAGCGTGCACGCCGCCGCTGTCCTCGAACCCGTGAATCGCGGCGATATTGGAATGATTGAGCGCGGCGAGCACTTGCGCTTCGCGGTGCATGCGAGCGACGCGCTCCGGATCGGCGGCGAACGATTCCGGCAAAACCTTGAGGGCGACGTCGCGACCGAGCTTCGTGTCGCGCGCACGATAGACTTCGCCCATGCCGCCGGCACCGATCGCGGAAAGGATTTCGTACGGGCCGAGGCGAGTACCGGGAGCCAGCGCCATCTATGTCGTCGGCACGAGGCGCTTCAGCTCCTCGAACCAGTTCAAGACGACAATGATCGCCGCTGTAGAAGCGCTGCCACCAGACGGTTCCTCTTCAAGTTTGATTCTGAGAAACCGCCTGCCGTCGAGCGAGACGTCGTAGGTACGACCGAGCTGGTTGAAACGTCTCCCGAGGTACGCTGCGTTGCCCGCAATCAGCGTTGCAGGGGCTCCGGCGGTGAAGCTTGCGCGGGCCTGAGGTACATCGACGGGCACGCTCATCAGCGCCCCGTCGGGAGCTACGTAGAAGAGCTCCCGTCCGCTCGGTGCCCACAGCGGTTCGCGTCCACCGGTCGAGGATACCTGCCAACGTCCTTCATTCACAGCGGGGAACGGCCGTACGTAAATCTGGAAAACCCCTGATTCGTCCGACTCGTATGCCAGCCAGCTATTATCGGGCGACACGACTCCGCCGAGCTCGGAGAATCGAGTCTGTACCAACCATGTCACGCGACGCTCGCCAGTCAGCGTAAGAATTCCGAGATCCTGAGGCTGTGCCCCGGCGGCGCCTTCCATCAGCAGTAGCTGACTTCCGTCTGGTGTAAAGCCTGAGGGGCGCTGCGCGCTCGCACTGTTGGTGAGTCGCTCTGCGGTGCCCGTCCCATCCGCCGCCTGCCAATAGAGATTTAGGGGGCCGCTGCGCTGCGAAGCCCACAGGATCCGCCGGCCATCTGGAGTCCATACGGGCAAGGTGTCGAGCGCAGAGTCAAACGTAAACCGAGTAAAGGTTCGCCGCCGAATATCCCAAATCCAAATGTCCTGTTCTTCGCCATTCACGGTCATCGCTATGCGGGTGCCATCAGGCGAAATACGCGGGTATTGATACGCGCGCGGTGGCGCCTCGATTACTTCCTCTCGTCCCTGCCGGTCCACCCAGACAGGTATACCCGTTTGAAATTGCGGCGCGTTTTGAAAGCCTGGGCTTGAATGCGGATCGACATAGACGAGTGTCCCGTTGTCGGAGATTCCGTAGTTCGCCGCGGCGGTGTTAGCGGCTGGATTGCCTCCGCGGGCTACCCCCTGCGCTACCAGGACAGGTTTACCTGTTACTTCCAGCTGCGTTGCGTCGAACGCGACTGCAAATAACTCGTCGCCAAACGCATAAACCAAATGACCGGTTGGCACGTAGCGAGCGTCACTACCTCCCTGCAGCACGACTTTCCGCGCACCTGTCGAGAGTGAGTGCACGACAATCAGCGCCGTGTCCCAACGAGCACGATCGGCAACGGTAGCGGCGCTGAAGAGCACCGAGTCTCCATCGGGGAGCAACTGCGGGCCGTAAAACTGCTCGCCGTCTTTGGACGCAATTACAAGTTCCGGGGTACCGCCATTGGCAGAGACCCGCATGATGCCCTTGGATTGTGCGAAAAGGATTGTGTTGTCGGCGTTCCAACTGGCGCCAAACCCCAACGATGCGGGACAAATGGCCACTGCCGCTCCACCGCTGATACTGATTCGCTTCAACGACGCGCCGTCAAAAAATGCAATCGATTCGCCGTCCGGCGCAAAGAACGGACCGATTGAAAAGGCAACGGTTCCCGGAATCAACCGAGCGTCGCTTTCATCCATGCGGCGAAGATACAAACCGTCGTTCGTGTTGTAGACCACGTGGCGACCGTCGCGAGAAAGGGCCACCACTGGATAACCCGCACCTCGTATAGCTTGGTTCGGTCGAAGACCGTAGTTGAATCGATAGACGGGCTGCGACGCCACGCGGGGCCAAACAGTCCAACTAACAAGGCCTACGGCGAGTCCCCCGATGATTAGTGCAGAGCCAGCGTTTATTGCCCGTCGCCACAAAGGCCGCACGAACGTCAA
>Ga0163162_10007708_pt1 | contig 10487 bp, 12 predicted proteins | sample S55metaG_FD_115310 | JGI IMG/M metagenome (GOLD analysis project Ga0163162, IMG submission 115310) | Switchgrass rhizosphere microbial communities from Kellogg Biological Station, Michigan, USA - S5-5 metaG | ecosystem: Host-associated > Plants > Roots > Rhizosphere > Soil | place: USA...
AATCACGCGAGCACCGGCGCGCGCCGCCACGGCTGCGGAGTCGTCCTCCGATCCGTTATCCACCACAATGATTTCGTCGAACGCACGCGTCTGTTCGCGCAGATTAACCAGCAGCGCCTGCAGAAGATAAAAAAGAGGCGATTGTAAATAAGCCTGTCGACGAAGTTCCGGCCACGCCGAAGATGGGTTTTGTGCCGAAATTCAGGGCGGGAAATATGCCCAAATCAGCAGCACCCGTAGAAGATAAAAAAGAGGAGATTGTAAATGAGCCCATCGAAGAAGCCCCGGCCCCGCCAACCCCGAAACTTGGTTTTGTGCCTAAATTCAAAGCAGGTACCACGCCAAAGCCTTCGGAACCAGTGGAAGAAAAAAAGGAGGATATTGTAAACAAGCCTGTTGAAGAAACCCTACCTGTAGAAAAACCAGCAGAAGATATTGCGCCGAAACCGGCTTACAAGCCGCGATTCAATATGAAAAATATCCCGCCTAATACCAAAGACGAATAAGATTATGGAGTTGGATAATTTTTCATTTACTTGTTCGTGCTGTGGTAAAGTTTATGATGAAATGCCCCTATGTTTTGGCAGTGAGTACCCTGATTATTACTTTACAGTTCCAACAGAAGAGAGAGAGGGCAGGATTGAGTTAACTGAAAGCTTGTGTATTATTGATGATGAACATTTTTTTCATAGGGGGAGGCTAATAATTCCAATATCGGATCACCAAGAGGACCTTGTATTTAACGTATGGACTTCTATCAGCAAAGAGAATTTTGAAATAAGAAACGACCTTTGGAACGACCCTACCCGCGTTAATCATTCGCCTTATTTTGGTTGGTTGCAAACCGTTGTTCCAACTTATGAAAATACAATAAATATAAAAACTATAGCATGTGAAGAAGAGGTTGGCTTAATTCCAAACATTAAAGTGATCGAGGAAGGTCATCAATTGATGATAGATCAGGGAAATGGCATTAGCTTTGAAAGTGCCAAATTAAAAGTGCAACAAATTCTTGCCGAATGGCACAATGAATAATGAGCTTATCTATTCAACCAATCCAATTTTCGCTCTCTTTGCAATATTCACCGGCTGCGGTATTTTAACGTAATAACCCGTGCCATCATATACCCTTTTTCGTGGATGTGCCTTACATGGTTCACTGCAGCAGCCTTCCATTTTTGTACCACACTCATCACATTGGGTGAAATGCTCATTGCATTCAGGATTGGCGCAATTGATCATCTTATCGGTTGTTTTACCGCAGTTGTAACAAGTTGAAATCACAACCGGGTTTACGCTGTTAACGTCGACAGATAGCCGGTTATCAAAAACATAGCATTTACCCTCAAAATCCTGCCCACCAGCTTCTTTACCATATTTTATGATCCCACCATGCAGTTGGTAAACATCGGTGAAGCCTTCATGTAATAACAATGCGGAAGCCTTTTCGCATTTGATGCCGCCGGTGCAATAGGTTACTATTTTTTTGTCTTTGTATTGGGCAAGCTCATTGATCTTATCCGGGAAATCCCTGAAATTCTCGATATCAAGTGTAATAGCGTTTTTAAATTTGCCTAAATTGTGTTCATAGTTCGATCGTACATCCAGTATCACCACATCTTCAGCATCCTTCATCGCCAAAAACTCCTTAGGCTCCAGGTGTTTGCCCGTTTGCTTTTGCGGATTAATGATATTCGGGTCGCGCAGGCCCGAATGTACAATCTCCGATTTGTAACGCACATGCATTTTAACAAATGAAGGTGTTTCCACCTCGTCTATCTTGAAGTCAATATCTGCAAAACGCGGATCAGCGTGAACGGTGTCCATGTAGGTTTTACAAGCTGCAACCGTTCCCGAAACGGTTCCATTCAGGCCTTCTTCGGCCACAATAATACGGCCTGCCAGGCCTAAACTTTTACAGAAAATTAAATGATCGGAAGCAAATTGCTCCGCATCTGCTATTGTTGAATAACAATAGTAAAGTAGTGTGTTATATTTTGCCATAAATCATTGATACTGCTGCAAACAGTGTTAAATGAAGCGCAAAAGTAAGAATTTTTGGGTGAAAGCGGAAAGGTAAAAGGCGAAAGGTAAAAATCACAACGGAATAATTAAACAGCGATAAAATCATTTAAAGTCAAACAAATCCGAACCCGATAATTATCGGGTCGAACGTCCGACATCCGAAATCAAATAACTAATTTTGTCCAACCAAAATTCTACACTATGTACAACACACTAAAGCCCGTTTTACAACAGGAACTTTCCGAAATTGAAGCCGCAGGTTTATATAAACGGGAGCGGGTAATAATCTCGCCCCAGGGCGCTGATATTGAAGTACAGGGGGGTAAACAGGTAATTAACTTTTGTGCCAACAACTACCTGGGGCTTTCCAATCATCCCAAAGTAATTGCTGCCGCCAAAGAGGCGATGGATACGCATGGTTACGGGCTTTCCTCCGTCCGTTTTATTTGCGGTACGCAGGACATCCACAAACAACTGGAAAAGAAAATAGCAGAATTTTTAGGCACCGAGGATACCATTTTGTATGCCGCCGCGTTCGACGCCAATGGCGGTGTTTTTGAACCCTTGTTTAACGAGCAGGATGCGATTATATCCGACGAGTTAAACCATGCCTCCATTATAGATGGTGTGCGGCTTTGCAAGGCCCAGCGCCAGCGGTATAAGCATGATGACATGGCTGATCTGAAGGAAAAACTAAAGGCCGCAGTAAGTTGCCGTCATCGTATTATTGTTACGGATGGCGCATTCAGCATGGACGGCACCATTGCGCAACTGGATAAAATTTGTGCTTTAGCCGAGCAATACAATGCACTCGTAATGGTTGATGACAGTCACTGCTCCGGATTTCTCGGAAAAACAGGGCGGGGCTCGCATGAGCATCACGGAGTAATGGGTAAAATAGATATTATCACCGGCACCTTAGGCAAGGCCCTGGGCGGAGCTTCGGGCGGTTTCACATCGGGTCGTAAAGAGATTATCGATTTGCTTAGGCAGCGGTCACGCCCCTACCTATTTTCGAACACGCTGGCACCTGCAATAACGGGGGCTTCAATTGCTGTACTGGATATGCTCAGCGAAACAACCGACCTTCGCGATAAGCTGGAGAAAAACACGCTGTATTTCCGTCAGAAAATGACCGAAGCTGGTTTTGACATTAAACCGGGTGTACACCCTATTACACCCGTTATGCTTTACGATGCAAAGCTGGCACAGGAATTTGCTGCAAAAATGCTGGATGAAGGAATTTATGTAATAGGTTTTTATTACCCGGTAGTTCCGCAGGGGAAGGCCCGAATACGCGTTCAGGTATCCGCAGCGCATAATCAAGGGCACTTAGACAAGGCAATTGCCGCATTTACGAAGGTTGGAAAAGCGTTAGGAGTGATTTAATAGCCTTTTTTCACTCTGATCCGCCAATAACAAGTTTAAATTTTTAGTTTAAATTTGCAACTCGAATAACATGACAATGCAAGCTCAAATAGATCAATATACCACCGAAATCAACGCCTTTTCGCCCGCTAATTCTGATGAGCTGGAAACGTTTCGAATAAAATTTTTAGGTACCAAAGGAATTATCAAAGACCTGTTCGAGGAATTTAAGAACGTTAGCCCGGAAGAAAAACGCACATTCGGCAAAGTGCTCAACCAGTTTAAACAACTGGCAGAAGCTAAATACAATGAACTAAAAGGAAATCAAAAATCCGACATCGAACATGCGAAATCCGACATCGATTTAACTTTACCCGGCGACGGTTTTGCGGTAGGTTCACGTCATCCGCTGTCTCTGATTCGCATTGAGATAATTGATATCTTTAAAAGATTGGGCTTCGTGGTTGCAGAAGGACCAGAAATTGAAGACGACTGGCATAACTTCTCGGCACTCAACTTCCCCGAGGAGCATCCAGCAAGAGATATGCAGGATACTTTTTTCATCAAAAAGAATCATGGTAAAGACGATATTGCCCTGCGTACGCACACATCCTCGGTACAGGTGCGGATGATGGAAAACGGCAAACCGCCATTCAGGGCTATTATGCCAGGCAGGGTGTATCGTAATGAAGCAATATCGGCACGTGCCCACTGCTTTTTTCACCAGGTTGAAGGTTTATACATCGACGAAAATGTATCCTTTGCCGACCTGAAACAGACACTTTATCACTTTGTGCAGGAACTTTATGGCGAAGGAACTGAAGTGCGCTTCCGGCCTTCGTACTTCCCCTTTACAGAACCATCGGCCGAAATGGATATCTCGTGCACCATATGCGGTGGGTCTGGCTGCAATATGTGTAAATATACTGGCTGGGTCGAAATTTTAGGTTGCGGTATGGTTGATCCGAATGTTTTGGAAAACTGCGGCATCGATCCTGCTAAGTTTACCGGGTTTGCTTTCGGTATGGGGATAGAAAGAATTGCCAACTTAAAATATGTTATACGCGATCTGCGTTTATTCTCTGAAAACGACGTTCGTTTTTTAAAGCAATTCCAATCGGAGATTATATGAGAAAACTTCTTTTGCTGGCAACTATTACCTTTTGCTGTTTATCGTGCGGTAAAAGCGGGGATGTTATCCCCAACGTTGCAGTAAATTTCCAGGGATCGTTGTATGATCCGCGTTATTCGGCATTAAACACGCCCGGCGGCGCGGTATTAGTTAGCGGATATGGTGTTGCCGGGCTGATACTATATCGCGAAGCAGACGGCAGCTATGCCGCATACGACCGTTGCAGCAGCTACATGCCGCAAAATCATTGCGCCGTAACCCTTGATCCCGGCAACTTTACGGTTACCGACCCCTGTAGCGGATCAAAGTTTTTATTATTAGACGGTACCCCCGCAAAGGCACCAGCTACAAGGTCGCTTAAATCATATAACATAAATGTGAGTAATTTTGAGATATTTGTATCTAATTGATACATGGAACCCGATAAAATAAAAGAAAGCATTAAGCGCGCCGCGCAGGACTTGTTCCGCAAATTCGGGTACCATAAAACCAGCGTTAACGAAATTGCCAAAAGGGCCAAGATAGCCAAAGCCACTATTTACAAGTATTTTGACAGCAAAGAGGATGTTTTGCACTCGCTGCTGATGGATTACATTAAGGTGAGTGTTGACGATCTGATACACAGCAACGGCCCCGAAATGGATGAAGAAGCACACTTAAACATCCTGATTATGAAAACGTGCCGGCTTAGCTATACGGTATGTAATGAATTTATTGGCTGGGATTTTATACGCGAGTCGGCTAACTCGCAGGCTTTTCTTAAAAATCTCTCAAACGAGCTGGAAGAAATGCTGGTTAGCGCATTTTCCGAACTAAGCGGTATCCGAAAGCACGAAACCTATTTACAACGCCTTCGTTTTTTAATAAAATGCAGTAAAAGTATCGTATTCAGCTTTGCTTTTACTTCGGTTAGCGATGGTGACGTACGTAAAAACTTTGTTTCTTTTCAAAAGGAAATACTCCCCTATTTGGTTAAGGCTGCGATTACGATTTAGAAATCGTGAATAACACATCATTGCTGATATAACCCTGATTTAGATGCTCGAATTTGTGCAAACCGCCGATGGCTCTAAAACCATTTATAACGCGGAAATAGGAGAAAACTACCATTCAAAGAACGGCGCTCTACAGGAGAGCACGCATGTGTTTGTGAATTCGGGCTTGAGATATTTTTTAGACGACGTGAAAGCCCCCGGCGCCGACCTATCCATACTGGAAATCGGTTTTGGGACTGGTCTTAACTTTTTGCTTAGCGCAGAATTTTGTATGGAAAGAAAATTAAGCCTTGATTATACCGGCGTGGAAGCTTATCCACTCGATTCGGAACTCATCAGCCAAACCGGTTATGAACAATACGTATCTGCTGATTTATGGCAACAATTTATTGATAAGTACAACCTTCTACTGATTTCCGAAACCCGTTTAAATGAATACTGCAAGCTGCAAATCGCAAACTGCAAACTTTTGGAATTCCGTTCAAATCAACAATACGATATCATTTATTTCGACGCATTTGCTGCAAGCCGCCAACCCGAAATGTGGAGCGAAACAGCCATCACCCACACTATTCAATTTTTAAAGCCCGGCGGCGTATTTGTAACCTATGCAATTACTGGTAATCTTAAACGCTCGCTTAAAGCACTGGGGTGTAAGATAGAAAAAGTGCCGGGCGCCGCCGGGAAACGGGAAATGTTGCGGGCGATAAAAATGGACAGAACATCGGATTAAACGACTATCGATCGAAGGTAAATTAGGCGTCAACGCAATTTGAGACCCGATGTAACATTAGCATTTTCCATACAGAAAGTTTATTTTTACAAACAATTATGTCGCTAACACCTCCATCTACCGCCTCCAATCCTTCAGCAGCATTTGACCGACTTGTCACCATTATGGACGATCTGCGCCTCAATTGTCCGTGGGATAAAAAACAAACGCTCGAAAGCCTTCGTCACTTAACAATCGAGGAAACCTACGAGCTTTCCGATGCCATATTGAGTGCCGATATGCCTGAGATAAAAAAAGAGTTGGGCGATATTATGCTGCACCTGGTTTTTTACGCGCGCATAGCTTCAGAAACCAATGATTTTACCATCACTGATGTATTGAACAGCATTTGCGATAAACTGATTAACAGGCATCCGCATATTTATAGCGATGTGGAAGTGAAAGACGAAAACGACGTAAAACGCAATTGGGAACAAATTAAGCTTAAGGAAGGCAACAAGTCGGTATTGGGCGGCGTTCCGGCTTCTTTACCGGCACTTGTAAAAGCTTCACGAATACAGGAAAAAGCACGTGGAGTAGGTTTTGACTGGGAAGAAAAAAGCCAGGTTTGGGCGAAGGTAGAAGAAGAATTGCAGGAGTTTAAGAATGAATTTAATGTGGACGACGAAAGCGTGATCGACCACGAAAAAGCCGAAAGTGAGTTTGGTGATTTATTATTTTCATTAATAAATTATGCCCGCTTCATTAACATTAATCCCGAGGATGCGTTGGAAAAAACCAATCGCAAGTTTATCAAGCGTTTCCAATACCTGGAAAGTAAAGCAAACGAAAGCGGCAAGCAACTACATGACATGAGCCTTGCCGAAATGGATATATTTTGGGAAGAAGCAAAAAAAATATAAAATATTCTAATATATTGTAGCGTTTATATGATAGCTGCCGTACTTAACAAAAATTGTTATAGCAATGAAAACTAAATTATTCTGTTTATTGGCCTTACTATCAATCTTTGCAATGGGATGTAAAAAAATTGATGTTACAAAACCACCATCGATTGGGGCATTAGCCGGTACATATTCCGGGCAATTTGTGTCGGTGCATATCAACACCCCTAAAAATGATACGGTAAAGGCAAACATACAGCTCGCACTTTATCCTTCATACACATTCCAGGTGGTTGGTGACACCTCCACTGTACATGCAGGCAGCAAGGGCAGTTTTGCATTAAACTCCGGCACCACCACCATCCAATTTTTTGATGTAACTTTTCCCGTTTCAGGCACTCCAACAAAAATACATCTGAGCGGCCAATATCAATACACTTTTGATCAGATCTATTTGGATATGACCGGGGCAAATTCTGCAAATACAACTACATATACCTACACGTTAACGAAAATCAATTGATAAGACAGCAAACGTATTCCTTTGAACCCACAATAGTCTTCATATCTACCAATTTTTATTTTTCAAATTTGTTTGATTAACTGTAGCGAAGTTGTCTTTCAATTCGTATGGGCTTAAATACCAAGTAAATTTGGGCTGAATTAAATCTATTTAATGCGTCAACCCGGGGGCATTGCTGAAGAGGAAATCATCAGCCATTGCAAAACAGGCAGTTTAAAATACCAGGAATTGCTGTATAAGCGGTTCTATGGCTATGCCATGGGCATCGGTTTGCGCTATAGCTTAAACCGCGACGATGCTCTTGAAGTGGTAAATGATGCATTTATTAAGGTATTTAATTCGATAGCTAATTTTAATAATGACAAGCCTTTTAAAGCCTGGTTTCGAACGATAGTGGTTAATACAGCTATTGACCGTCGTCGTAAAGACTTGAAATTGCTTGCAAATGTTGAATTGGAAAATGCGATTACAATCGGAAATAATGCGGAAGCGATTGAAAATTTAAACGCCCAGGATATCCTGAAGCTAATGAAGGAATTACCCCCTATACAGCTCACTATTTTTAATTTATATGAAATTGATGGCTATACTCATGAAGAGATCGCCCTGCTGCTAAATATGCCCGCAAGCTCATCAAGAGTGTACCTGAGCAGGGCAAAAGAAAGACTAAGAACGCTGTTAAGATCGCAAGAACAAAACCATGGACGAAGAATTGGATGACATCTTAAAGAACCGAATCAAAGAGGTGTTTGAGAATTTCGAAGACTCCTCCGCAGATGAAGGCTGGCTCCTTTTAAGGGAAAAGTACCCCGAAAAGCAATCAAAGCGTCGCGCGTTGGGATGGCTGTGGTGGGGATCGGCAGCAGCTATCCTGCTGGTTTTTCTGGGTATTGGCCTTTGGTTGAATAACAAAGACGTTAAGCCTCAAAAATCAATAGTGAAGATAAAGCATGCCAACCCAGCAAACCCAGCCATGGCAGAGCAAAAACACTATGGGGACAATGAATTAGCGGGACTTAACCAAAAAACAGCTGCTTCAACTTACGCCTCTAACCTTTCAAATACAAATGTAAAGAGTAAAGCTGAACCTCAAAAAAATAATCATCCGGAATCTGATGAGAAAGCTATGGTTAAAGAGGTCTCTGATCAACATAACCATGCGCAAAAAACACAGGTTGACAGTGCAAACTTTGCCATCAATAAACCATTCTCACAACCATTGAATATTCCAGGTCAGCCGGATTCAGCGACCATTATTGCTAAAGGCAAATCTACAAAGCCGGCACAATCGATAAATACAATGTTTGCTGAGAATCAGACGGAAAAGCCGAAAAAAGATGAAAAGAGCATTAACACAAGCAAAAAAGTTCATTTCAGCGTGTATGCAGCTACCTATTTTAACTATGCAAAAGGAAGCGACAATCAAATAAATGCCGGCGCTGGTTTTTCGTCCGATATTAAAATCAGCAAAAAACTCAAGTTGGTAACAGGGATTGCTATCGGGCAAAACACATTAAACTATGCTGCCGTACCACAACCTCCTATCGCAAATTCCGCAGCCCTTAAGGGCGGTTTGCAGTTGGTTAGCGCTAATGTGAGAGAACCGGTTCTTACCGGTTACAACGCTAGTCTGGTGGGCTTAGATATCCCATTAAACCTTAAATACGAATTTAACCCGCAAAAAAATGATACTTATATTTCTGCGGGTTTAAGTTCGGGCACTTTTATAAACGAACTATATACTTATCACTATCAAGATGATTTGCAGCCTTCAGCAAATCATGACGCAACAAACCATCAGGCATTTAACAGTTTCTACCTGGCAAAAACGCTGAACCTGGCTTTTGGAGTCGGGTATCCTCTTGGTAAAAGTAACCGGCTGGTTATTGAGCCGTTTTTTAAATATCCGCTGGATGGCCTCGGCGCGCAGCAAATCCGCTTCGGTGCAGGCGGGATAAATTTAAAGCTGAATTTTCAATCGCAAAAAAAGTAGAGGAGTTCTCATAACTTAATATACCGGCAGGGCCAAATCAAATCTCCCGATAGTCCGGCGCCGGGAATTGTTTCAGTGGCGTATTTACAAAACCACTGTCAATATCATTAATTAAAATGCCCTTGATCTTTCCTATATTGCGTAACCGATTGTTAAATCTAATTTCTAATATGAGATTTCAAAAACTGCTGTGCTGCCTGCTCCTACTATTCTCAACTGCGACTTTTGCACAAAAAATGCATCTTTCAGATTCAAAAGCTACCACAAAAACCAAAAATTTGTACAATAACCTTAAAAAGTTGTCGGCAAAATCTTACCTATTCGGCCACCAGGATGCATTGGCCTATGGGGTAGGTTGGAAATATCAGGATGGAAGAAGCGATGTAAAGGATATAACCGGCGATCAGCCGGGTCTTGTAGGCTGGGAACTTGGCCATCTCGAAAATGACGCAACGGTAAATTTGGATACGGTTCCGTTTGCCAAAGTGAAACAATACATCCGCGGGAGCTATGCGCACGGCGCCGTAGTTACCATTAGCTGGCACGGCAACAACCCAATGACGGGAAAAACGGCCTGGGACCCTGAACCGGGTACCATAGCATCAATTTTGCCGGGAGGCACTAGCCACGCAGTTTTTGTTGCACAGCTTAACAAAATTGCGGCTTTTTTAGGTAGTTTGAAAGGCAGCCATGGGGAGACAATACCTATACTTTACCGCCCGTTTCATGAGCTTACCGGTAGTTGGTTTTGGTGGGGATCAAAAGATGGAACGCCTGAGCAATTTAAGCAGCTGTACAGGTTTACTGTTAATTACCTGCGGCAAACCAAACACC
>Ga0163162_10007711_pt1 | contig 10485 bp, 8 predicted proteins | sample S55metaG_FD_115310 | JGI IMG/M metagenome (GOLD analysis project Ga0163162, IMG submission 115310) | Switchgrass rhizosphere microbial communities from Kellogg Biological Station, Michigan, USA - S5-5 metaG | ecosystem: Host-associated > Plants > Roots > Rhizosphere > Soil | place: USA: Michigan...
CGCGCGCAGCTACGTCAATCGCGGCAGCATTCTCTTCGACACGCGCCGGTATGACGCCGCGGTCAAAGACTTCAGCGAAGCGATTCGCATCGAACCCGGCGACGCGCAAAATTACTTCAATCGAGGTAATGCTTATCTGGCGCTCGATCAGAAAGAGAACGCGGTCAAAGATTATGATACAGCCTTGAGCCGCGATGCCAATCTGGTCGACGCCTACTACAATCGCGGCATCGCCTACGCGGATCTGGAAAAATATGCCGACGCCGTGCGCGATTTCAGCGAAACCATTCGGCTGAATGACAAATCAGCGGCCGCCTTTTATAACCGTGGTCTTGCGCAGGCGAAGCTTGGAAAATTCGAGGACGCCGTCGCAGATTACGGCGAAGCGATGCGGCTCAACCCCAAAGATCCCGAGGCACCGTTCAACCGGGCGCTCGGCTATATGCGACTTGATAAATACGATTACGCCGCGCGGGATTTCAGCGCAGTCATCAGCATGCAGCCGAAAAATGCCGACGCGTACGTCTATCGCGGTATCATTCGCGTTTATCAGAACCAGGATAAGGAAGCCGACGCCGACTTCCAGAAAGCATTCCAGATCAATCCGGCGCTAAAAAACAAGCTCCAGCCGATCATTGATGAAGCGAAAGCCAACGCAAAGCCAAAGGAATAGCGCCGGGCGTTCAGGAACAATCATCAAGAGAACCCAGCTATGGGCGAGACTCGTGTAGATCTGCTCCATCTCCTGGAAGACTTAAGGGACGCTTATCCGGGAACGGTCGAAGAAACCATTTTAACGGAGATCATGGCCAACGCCCTGGACTCCGGCGCTTCGGTAATTTCCTTGGACTGCAATTCGGCCGAGCGAGCCCTCACGGTGATTGATAACGGGTCGGGCATGCAGCGGCGCGATCTGGCGCGTTTTCATGACATCGCGTCGACCAATAAAGTTCGCGGTCAGGGCATCGGTTTCGCTGGCGTCGGCATCAAACTCGGATTGCTCATTTGCGAGGAAGTTCTAACTGAAACGCAGCGCGGCAAAAGCCATATCGCATCCCTGTGGCATATGGCGTCACGCCACCGCGCGCCATGGAAATGGGTACCGGCCGCCGGAAGGGTTCACCAGCGCGGAACCGCAGTTCGCCTCACACTGCGAAACCCATTGTCACCTTTGCTCGATCCCGGTTTTTTGGAAGCAGGTCTGAGGCGCCATTTTCAACCGCTTCTCGATCCGGCTTTCGATGAATTTCTCACACCCCATTATCCGAACGGGATTACCATCGACGTCAATCAGCAACGCTTAGCGAAGCAGCGCTCCACGGCACTGCTTCAAGCGCCGCTTGAAATCCGCTTGCTCCGTAAACGCAAACCATCGGCGCTCGGCTATTTGTTTCGTGCAGATAAAGCGCTGCCGGAAGACCAGCGCGGGATCGCGATCAGCACTTTCGGTAAGGTGATACGGCGCGGATGGGATTGGCTGAGCATGACACCGCACGCCGCGGAACGAATCGGCGGCTTGATCGAAGTGCCGGAACTCGCGGCATGCCTGACGTTGAACAAAGGCGACGTTAGCCGCACCGGTACGCGCGGCGCAGCTTATCTCGCATTTCGTAAAGCGATTCAGCAGGCGGTATCGCGACAGCTTGCCGAATGGGGCGATGCGCCGGGCGCCAGCGAAGAAGCGGCGCCGCGCGAGGTGCGTCCACTGCAGCGCGATCTAGCACAGCTCCTGGAAGATCTCGCAATGGACTTTCCATTGCTTTCGAGCTTGGTCGAACAACGCGCCGGCGGTCAAAAGCGCTTGCCACTCGGCACCCGCGCTAGCATTGCCGATGGCCGGAGTTTCGTTGCCGCAGCTCTCACGCCCCTCGATGAACGCGACGAATATCAGCTGCCAGGACGAGGCGGCGCGCAGGCGAGTCAAGACAATACTCCCATGGTGAATGAGCCATCTGCGGTCTTCACGCTGCCGCAGCAAGCAGTTCAATTGCCCGGCAAATCGGGCGCGCGTCGTCCCGCTCATTATGGTCTCCACATTCAATTTGAACATCGACCGGACGATCCAAATTTAGGGCGATTGGTCGAATCGACCATCTGGGTAAACCGCGCCCATCCCGCCTATCGCCGCGCGTTGGCGTCGCGCTCAATCGGCTATCACATCGCGCTCACGGTCGGCATGTCGTTGGCACTCCTGGCCGCCGAACCGGCACAGCACAGTGCTTTTCTGCTGACGTTCCTAGTTCGTTGGGGCCAGGTCCTCGACAAGTCAGCGACACGGAACCGAGCTAGCCAGCGCTAGGCTGCAGCCTTAACTGAATGCCATAAACTGCAGACGACGAGAAACCGTCCTGCTAGGTCAAAGCTTGTCGGTGACGTGATGCGCGACACCAATATCATTCTGAGCCGAAGGTGAAGATCTCGTCTTTCGCCCACTGACAACGAATAGATCCTTCGGCGGCGCCTCGGGATGACATTGTGACGCTACGCCCGAGCTAAGAACTTTTAGCGTGACTTGTCTGCTTCAATCTCCCACAACGCTGCCGGCGGTGGTGGCGACGAACGCCGCTTGCGCGGCATCGCGGCATATCCCCTTCGGATCTTCGCCGCGCTCCACAGCCTGAATCGCTTGGCGCAAGATGTTTCGAAACGTGATGACGCCTCGATCCGATGTGACCAGATGCTCCAATGTGTGGATGGCGATCGCTCCCTGCCCTTCCACCGCTTCCTTATCGTCGGGATGACGCTGTGTGTATTCGTAGCTTGTGTTGCTTCGGCCACCGGGCGCAAGCTGCTCGCGGCCAGAAAGTTTTTCGGTTTCGTTGTCGGGTAGCCAACGAATGCTCGCGCCGAGCTGGTGTGTGTCATCAACCGGCACACAATAAGTTACGGCACGCACGCGCTCGGTTTTCGGCTCGTCGGTGTAAACCAGATGAACATTGAGCGGCATGATCATCTCCCAAATAAGCTCCCACCACTTTCCGCTTTCCAGTCTCCGCTTGAGCACGAAACGCATGCCTCGATCTGTTTCTTCGTATTGTAATGCGTCGGGATCGACGCCGTAGGTTTGCGAGGGAAACTGCGCACCACTGTGGCGTGTATGAAGCCAAAACGTATGGAGAGCATCCATGAGGTTTTCTTCTGCCTGCAGCCAATTGCAATTGACCGGACCGCCGACGCGCGGTCCCATGCGCGCCTTCAGCGTACCGCCGGGTTTTTGCCAGATGTCGTAAACCGGGAACTCGGGTATCTTATCGAGTGGTCCCATGTAAGCGAAGAGTAAGCCGCCGAATTCGCGCACGGGATAGCATGGGTGCTGGATCTGTTTGAGGAACGGATTGTCAGGGGGTTCCAAGGGCATCTCGATAATCTTGCCTTCGACGTCGTAGAGCCAACCATGATAGCAGCAACGGAGCCCGCGCTCTTCGACGCGAGCGTATTCCAACGAAGTGCCGCGGTGGCTGCAGCGGAAAAACAGCAACCCCGCGCGGCCCTGGCCATCGCGAAAAGCAACCAGGTCTTCGCCGAAAATGCGCATACGCTTGGGGACATCCTTGACCTCCGATGCTAGGCAGACCGGTTGCCAATACCGGCGCATCAGCTCACCACACGGCGTGCCCGGTCCGACTCGCGTGAGTAAAGAATCGGGCTCGGGAATTTTCAGCCCGTAAGCGCTTTTCATGATCGACCGTCCTACTACTTTCAATGAGATTCGTGGCGATCCTACTTTGACTGGTCTGTCGCTAAACGCGGTCACTCCGTCGTTTCGACTCGCCGCGCCTATTTAAACTTCCCGAAAAATTTTTCTCTGTCCAGCTCCTGCATCAAGCTCAGATCGATAAAATTCTCCGGTTTGGCATCGGGTCGCTTGAGCTCTTCGAGCACGGCGCGAGTTTCCTCTACAGTGGGCAACGGCCGGGGCTGGATAAAGCGCAGTGCATACCGGTACCCTTCTTCGATGATGTCAGGGTCGCTGATGCGCATATATTTCTTGAGGACGTTCATGGCGAAAGTCTTTTGGGTTCGAATCGCATGAATGCCTTCAATCTCGGCGCGTAAAAAATTGAGCGCAGTCGAGCGCTGGCGCTGGATAAAACTCCTCGTGGTCGCAATGGCAACTGCGGGATATTTGTAATCGAGGCTTTCGAAGTCACCCAGTTCTCTGAACCCAGCTTTTTTCGCCGCGGTCAGCACGGGCGGAGACAGCGAACCGCCAGAGATCGCTCCCGCCTTCATCGCCGCGAGCAATTCGGGGATTCCGCCGACCTGCACAATCGTCACATCTTTTGCCGGATCGAGACCGAATTTTCTGAGATAGTGGCGAATGACGAGATCGCTGAGCGCGCCGAAGCGGCTCACCCCGAGGCGTTTTCCCTTAAGATCCTCGGTTGACTTTATATCCGCACTGACCACCAGACTCTGAGGAATAATCGGCACCAGCGTTTGAACATTGACCGTATCGGCGCCTTGCAGCGCTGCTTGTATCGTTCCATTGCCGCCAAGCTGGATCATTGGCGTCTCTCCGGCAATCAGTGCGGCGGTGATCGTGGCCGCGCTACGGATCAAAACTAAATCAACAGCAAGCCCGTATTTTTTGAACAATTCCGCATCGTAGGCGACCCAGGTCGCGAGCGACCAGGAACTTTCCGATGAATAAGCCGCTTTCAATTTCACAAGCTGCGCCTGAGCGGATGATGAAAGCCAGCAAGCTAACAACATAACGAAACCCAATCGGGCAAGCGTTCTTCTCATATACCGCCTCTCGACAGATTTGTTCCCAACACCACTACCTCTTGAACAGTAGGACCCTTAAAACGAAGACTCAGGCGATCTTACGCGTACCTAGTCGCGCCGATATTAGACTTTTATAGCATTGGCCGGCATAAATAACCCGCGGCGAATGGTCAGGTCAATCCGCTAAACAGGCTGGGCGACTCTTTCAGAAAGATTTCCGGTCGTGCCAGAGGTGAGCTATTGCTGGTTCGAGCTGAGCTTGGACAGCCTACGAGCTGAGTGGGCGAGCGACTGCCGATAGCGTCGGCAAGTCTGGATGACAGGCTAGCTAGCTCAGAAACTTTTTTGCGCGGTCTTGATCTCTGAGTTGCGCGGGTGCAGCAGCGCCAGCTGTCGATCACGCGATGCAAAAAAGCTCTGCAGGTCGGCGCCCTTCAATTCCTGGGCTTTGGCGGTGTGGAGATCCAAAAAATTGATTTTTCTTTCGCCGTGTAAAAACTCGAAATGCAGATGCGGTCCCGTCGCGTGTCCGGTCTGTCCAACATAGCCGATGACGTCTCCGGTCTCGACCCATTGGCCCACGCGAAGATCCGCCGCCAATCGTGAAAAATGTGCGTAGCGGGACAGGTAATTTTCGGAATGGCGGATATCAACCACGTTGCCATAGCCGCTACGCCAGCCGGCAAATTCGACTTGGCCGCGGCCGATCGCAACCACCGGGGTTCCGAAAGGCGCCGCATAATCGATCGCCAGGTGCGGACGCACCGAGCGCGAAAACGGATTGAGGCGATTGGCGCTGAACGGGGATGAAATCCGCGCATAACTCAAGGGCGCGCGCAAAAAGGAACGACGCAACGACTCGCCGTTCCGGTTGTAATAATTGCCGACGCCGTTTTTTTCATAGTAAAACGCATCGATAATTTGATCTTCCACTTCGAACTCGGCTGCAAGTATCCGTCCGGCGGCGCGGCGGCCGTCTAGGTAACGGCGATCTTCCATAATGACTTTGAAATCGTCTCCAGGATGCAGATCGGAAAAAAAATCAACGTCGGACTCGAAGATTTTTGCCAGATCCAGAATTTGTAACGGCGACAAGCCCGCATCGATGCCGCTCTCATAAAGATTGCTTTTGATTCTTCCCTGGACCACACGGCTTTCTTTGACGAAGGGGACTTCTTGGCGTTCCGTTAGCGATGCCTCGTTCGGTGCCTTGACGCGGATCAACTTATTGTCAACGACGAATTCCATGGCGCTAACGGTTTTGTCCTGTTCGTCCAGCATGACGTGAATATTATTCTCCGGTCGAAGTTTGCGCAAATTCAGCAAAGGATGAATTTTTTCGATCAAACCATGGGGCAATGGAGCCTCCAGAGCGACACGTCTGAGCGCGCTGAGCAGATTGTCGCCCGAGCGAAACATTGCTCCGATACTGGTTTGCGCGTTCGACAGTTTTGCCGCCGCAGGTAAAGATTCCGCCTCGTGCTGTAATGAATTGACGAATGGCGCCGATAAAAGAGCCACCGCAACGAGCATGAGGATAGAGCCGACAGCCTTCGCGGCATTGCCGACCATGATTCTGAATGACGAGTTGGATGTGGATATGATGCGAGACATCGACGAACGTGCGTTTCGTTCTATTTACCGATTTGATTTCCAAGACGCAAGACAAAAATGAAAAATTTGGGAAAAATTTTCGCGCGCGCGGAAGTTTTTTTTAATCTCGCATCAGAGTGAACGTGGTTTACACCATGCATCGAACCGGCTATATCAAGCAAGATTGTGCGATTTGAGATTTATGCCACGCAAAGGAGCGGCGTTGAGATGATTTTCCTAACCAACGAGCAGATTCAGCAAGTCCTCGATATGAAGACTTGCATCGACGCGATGGAAGAGGCGTACCGCGACTTGAGCGAACAACACGCCGGCTATCGTCCGCGAATTGATTTTTATGTGCCACATAATCCGCACTACTATCGCTGGGGAACCATGGAAGGGGCGTCACGGAAGCTCGGCGTGTTCGCGATCCGCATGAAATCAGACATGCTCGACTGGGAGGAGCAAGACGGCTTCATGGTCGAAGATAAGTATTGTATGGAGCGCGGCCGTTACTGCGGCTTGATTTTTTTGCTCAGTACGCGCAACGCCGAGCCTCTGGCGCTGATGAATGACGGGTATCTGCAACACATGCGCGTCGGGGCCTGCGCCGGAATCGGCACGAAGTATCTCGCGCGCAAGAATGCCAAAGTGCTCGCGATGATCGGCTCGGGGGGAATGGCACGAACGTATGCAGAAGCAATCAAGGAGGTGCGGCCGATCGAAACGATGCGCGTTTTCAGCCCGACCAAAAAAAATCGTGAAACCTTCGCCGCTGAAATGACGACAAGATTGGACATCGAGGTTGTGCCAGTGGATTCGCCGGAAAAAGCGCTACGTGGCGCCGATGTCGTGTCGCTGACCACAGATTCCTTAGTTCCCGTCATCAAAGCCGAATGGCTCGAGCCCGGCATGCACATCAACAACGTTCGCAACAACGAAGCCGGAGCGGACGTGCTCGCGCGCGCTGACATTCGGGCCCGTCTCGGCACGTCGACGCTATTTGCCGATCGCAGTGCGCCCGAAGTTGTCACCGGGAGCGACGGCATGTTCGGTTTTATCGCCGGAACGGCGGAAGAAAAGAAAAAGATCCCGAGCTCGCCCTCTTTCGAGATCGACAATCCCGATATTGGCACGGTGCCGGATATTATGGCCGGGCGCTGGGCGGGAAGAACCAGCGATCAACAGATTACCTTTCTCAACAATCAGGGCACCCAGGGATTGCAATTCGCCGCTGTTGGCGGCACGGCGTACAATCTGGCAAAAGCCAAAGGACTCGGTCATTCACTACCGCTAGAATGGTTTACGCAGAACATTAGAGACTAGAATAAGAATGGAGTGATGGAGTACTGGAGTGTTGGTCTAGATCGGGTGACGACAATCCATTACTCCAACACTCCAACTGTCCCAGGAGGGTTTCCATGGCTACGCTTCGTTACATCGCCTATCTCGCAAATGAGCCGGAAAAACTCGCGAACTTTTATGGGCGTTTTCTCGGTACCGAGGAACTCGGCCGCTCGGCGGAGGGAGATATTTCCATCACCGATGGCTACTACAATCTGACTTTTTTCAAAAAACGACCAAGCCTCGGTGAAATGCACATGGAACTCGGACTGCACCACATCGGCCTGCAAGTCGACGACTTGGAAGAAGTCAAAGGCCGCTTCATGAAATTCAACCCGCGCGGCACGATCATGCAGGAAGCAAACGATCTCCACCACGGCGAGATCCGCATTCACGATCCCGAGTGCCGGCCGGTCACGATTTCCACCAGCAGCTTCGGTGTTCCGGCGAGCAAAGAAAAACGCTTCCCGCGCGTGCGCCACATCGCCTACAATGCGCTGGATCCGGATCCCATGCTGCTTTTCTACACGCAAGTCTTCGGCTTGCGAGAGATCCCGCCAAGTTACCTTCGGCGCCAACAAGGCCGCGGCAACCGTTTTTGCGCGGATGGCAAGACCAATCTCGCCATTCACCCGTTTTATAGCCAAGTGGAAGGTCATGAAGCGAAGTACGGCATTAACCACGTCGGCTTTCTGACCAATGAGATGCAGGCGACGATGGCGGAATTGAGCAGTGTGTTGAAAATAGCGCAGCGTCCGTCCACACGTCTTTACGCCGAGTTTCGCTTCCGCGATATCGAAGGCAACGCCCTCGACCTGTCACAAACGAAAGGTTGGGAAGTCGACATCGGCAGGTGGGAAAACGCGGCGTGATAGGGATAGTTTTGCGTCTTTTCTTTCGAGTCTGGGATTGACCGATGCAAAACACGCTAGCTCGTCGCGAGCTGATGAGAATTTTATGGAATCTCGCCGTGACCCCCGATGCTTCTATCGGGGGTCCAGTCCGGAATCTCTGGATTCCCGCTTAAGGATGCGGGAATGACAAATTCGGATTGATGCGGAACGTCCTTCTAGATTCATGATGCGAGGCCTGATGACTATTCGGAGAACTGCCATATGCGCGTTCACCATGCTTGCATCCATTATATCAATCGTACCGTTCGGGCGGGCGGCCACGACACTAGAAAAGCTGACGATCGGGTGGAGCGCGATCGCCGGATCTCAGGCGCCCTTTTGGATCACCAAAGAAGCCGGATTTTTCGATAAGAACGGCCTGGACGTAACGATGATTTACGTCGATGGCGGTTCAAAAGCCACGCAGGCGTTGATGTCGGGCGACGTGCCGATCGCGCAGGTGGGCGGTAATGCGCCCGTGGTGGCGCGCTTGCGCGGCGCAGACGTCACGTTAATTGCCGGATTGCTCAACGTTCTCGCCTACAGCATGATCGTTTCGCCGGAGATCAAAAAGCCGGAAGATTTAAAGGGCAAAAAACTTTCGGTCAGTCGCTTCGGCTCGAACTCGGATTATGCGACCCGCAAGATTCTTCTGAAATGGGGTCTCAAACCGGATATCGATGTCGCGGTGCTGCAGATACCCGGTGGTCAACCCGCGCGCATGGCGGCGATCCAGTCCAAAGTCGTTCACGGCATGGTCGCGCAGCCGCCGGTGACCAGTCTCGCGCGCAAATTCAACCTCAATATTATCGCTGAACCCGAGGATTTCGGCGGCGCCTATCCGACCACGCCCGTCGCTTCACGCATTTCATACATTCGCGATAAGCGCGAAACGGTGCGAAAGTTTACCCGCGCGCTGCTCGAGGGCATTCACCTCTACAAAACCAATAAAGACTTTAGCAAAAAGGTCATTGCGAAGTACGTCAAAACCAACGATAACGACGCGCTCGAAGACAGTTATCAGTATTTTTCCCGGCTAGTGCCGCAGAAACCCTACCCTTCGTTGGACGCGGTCAAAGAAGCCCTCGCCGAGCTCGGCGAGAAAGATCCTAAAGTCCGCTCGGCGAAACCTGAAGACTTTGTCGACATGAGCATCATCAAAGAATTCGACGATAGCGGCTTCATCGACGGGCTGTACAAGAAGCGGTGAGCCGGAAAAAACCAAAAACAAACGGCATCTACAATAGTAAATCGATATCGCGCCTACGCTTCATGCCTCCTCTGTCTCTGGGAGAGGAATGAGGCGTGGGCGCGTTTGTCATTATGCTTCGCTCGCCCTCACCCATTCCACTACAAAGAGAGAGGATTTAACAAACCTGTTTAAAGTCGAGAGCTGCTGGTGCCAGAAAGCGTCAGCATCGAACGTTCTAATCGGACGTCTAGTTCCAAGTCTCGACTGGATTCCCGCTTAAAGCCTGCGGGAATGACGAACTCAACGAAGCGAAAGTAAACGATCCTTCTTTCCACGCGACCGGAGGCTCACGAAAACTTCGTGGTTACTATGGCCGTGCCGTCCTGATACATTTCACGACAACTATGGAAAGAGCGAATGTGCTGATCATTCCGCAGGTGCCGGATGCGGTTCTCGACCGAATCACCAAAAGCGATGCGCGGATCGATATTATCGATGCGCGCGGGTGGTTCGATGGCGAGTTGCGCAGCACGTGGCCGCAATGGACGGTCGATCGGTATCTCGGCAATAGGAAGTACCCTTCGACGACTCTCGATCAGCGCAACCGCGCTCTGGCTGAGGCAGAGATCATTTTGCTGGGATGGCCGCCGGTAAAAGATCTCCGATCGCGCGCCCCGCGGCTAAGATGGGTGCATCAAACTCCCGCGGGAGCGAGCAATTTATTCGATACCG
>Ga0163162_10007720_pt1 | contig 10482 bp, 9 predicted proteins | sample S55metaG_FD_115310 | JGI IMG/M metagenome (GOLD analysis project Ga0163162, IMG submission 115310) | Switchgrass rhizosphere microbial communities from Kellogg Biological Station, Michigan, USA - S5-5 metaG | ecosystem: Host-associated > Plants > Roots > Rhizosphere > Soil | place: USA: Michigan...
AGAAGGATCCCGCGCGTGCGCGCGCCGTCGGTCGCGAGTGCCAGGCGGCTGTCGACCTGCTCGGACGTCGTGAGGTAATGCTCGATCAGCGCGGCGATCGACGTGGCTTCGAGGGCGACGATCCCCTGGTAGACCGGACCGCCATCCTTCGGGTCCAGCATGATGGCGAGCCGGCTCGTTTGCGGGTCCCCGGCGAGCGCGCGCAGCGATGCGTCTTCCGGCAACGTCGTTGCGGCGTCGCGCCACTGGGCGGTCGCACGGAGCCCGAGGTCGGCCGTGCATTCGACGACCAGCAGCGTGACCGGTCCGGTACCCTGCAGCTGCACGATCAGCGTGCCCTTGAAGGCGAGCGCCGACGCGAGAAGCGCGGAAGCGGCCAGAAGCTCGGCCAGCGCGCGCCGGAGCGCCGGCGGATACGCGTGCTGGGCGAGAATCTCACGGCCGGCGTCGTCGAGGCTCACGACCGCGCCGCGCACTGCCGCGCGCTCGAAGTGAAACCGGGTGACGGTGTCGGCGAAGGACGTCTGGGCGGCCACGGGATCAGGACGGCCGCGCCAGCTGTGCGCGGCCGCGATTCATCTTCAGAGCGTCTTGGCCTTGAGGGTGAAGATCGTCATTGGCAGGCCCGAGTTGCGGTCGAACGCGGCGCCGGCCGCGATGCCGGCGCGGGCGATCGCCGCCGCGCTTTTGCGCTTCGGATATTCGGCATGCATGGCGCCCAGCGCGAACTCGCGGCCCGAGCCGACCGACCAGTAGCGACTGTATTCGAACACCTCGCGCATCGAGTACACGCCGAAGATGCCGTTCTCGTTCGCGACGAGCGCCGTCACCTGCGTCGACTCGTAGGGATCGTCCTCTTCCTCCTTCGGATTGAGGAAGTGCTGCTCTTTCAGGATCGGATGCAGCTTGCGGAACGTCTCGAAGATGGCCGCCTTGTTGGAGAAGTCGAGCTCGCTGTGCGAGGCGAGCAGGCTCTCGAACACGAGCTGGTGGGCGGCGCTGCCGCACAGGCCGATGTAGGTGCCCTTGTACTGGACGATCTTTTCGGACGTGCGATCGAACTCGGCGGAGAGCCGCGTGTCGCCGAACGTGGTCAGCGAGTCGGCGGCAATGGCGATTTCGTCGTTCTTGCGAACGGCAACGAGCGTGGTCATCGGTGGCGGCCCTGGAGGTTTGGTCGAGGCCGAATGCGAAGAGGAGCGAACCTGTGATTATACCTTTCCGGACCCTTCCGCCGAGACTCGCCGGGGCGCCTGAAGCATCGCCACAGGTGGAAGGCGGGCCGGATTCCATCGCCGCAGAGCCCACGCCCAGAAGTCGCTTGCGCGCACCGGCGCGCTGTCGGCATCCGGGCAGTCCTGGCCCAGGAAGCGCCATGCGGCGACCAGCGCCGGGCCCGGATCGTCGGGCAGCGGGGGCGCGCCGGTCTGCTTAGAGAGCTTTTCGCCGCTTGCCATGATGGCGACCGGCACGTGCAGGTAAGAAAGCGCCGGATAACCCAGGCAGCGTTGCAGGTACAACTGGCGTGGCGTGGAGGCCAGGAGATCCGCGCCCCGAACGACGTGCGTGACGCCCTGCAACGCATCGTCGACCACCACCGCGAGCTGATAGGCGTAGAGGCCGTCGGCGCGACGGACAACGAAATCCCCGACGTCGCGGCGGAGATCCTGCGAGCGCGCACCCTGTAGCCGGTCCCGGAATTCGACGCGGGCCTCGCCAACTTTGACCCGCAAAGCGCGCTGCTTCCGACCGCGAAGGTTGACCGGGATGCCGTCACGGCACGTGCCGGGGTAGACGCGCTCACCGCCCGGGCCCGTCGCAGCGGTTTCAAGCTCGCGCCGGGAGCAGGCGCATTCGTAAATCTCGCCGATCGCGCGGAGTCGCTTGACGGCCGCGGCGTAGAGATCCGTGCGCGCGGCTTGCCGAACGACGGGGCCGTCCCACGTGAAGCCGTAGCGCTCCAGCGTCGTGAGGATCGCGTCGTCCGCCCCACGCTGCGCGCGCGGCAGATCGACATCCTCGATGCGCACGACCCACTCGCCTTGTGCGGCTTTCGCGTCGCAGTAACTGGCGACGGCAGCGACGAGCGAACCGAAGTGCAGCGGGCCTGTGGGCGAGGGTGCGTAACGCCCGCGATATCGCGGCGGGGGTGAACCACCGCGATGGCGCGGTGAGGGTGAACCGGCGGCGGCGTTCACCGCGCCGTGTAAGAGGCGGGAATCACTCCGGCTGGACTACTGCGCTTGCCGCCATCGTTCGGCGCCGCCGAAGCGGGGGGGTACAGCCAGTTGCGGGTCATGATGTCGAGCACTGCAGTCGGGTATTCGGGTCGCCCCAGGCTGCCGTTGTAGCGCCCCAGCGCGCGGTAGACGTCGCCGTTTTCAGCGTCGAGATAGTGACGCAGGATGACGCAGCCGTAACGAAGGTTCGTGCGCAGGTGAAAGAGATTGTGGTCGGTGGCGCCGATAAGCCTCGTCCAGAACGGCATCACCTGCATGTAGCCCCGGGCGTCGGCGGACGAGATCGCGTACTTGCGGAAGTTGCTTTCGAGCTGGATGACGCCCAGGACGAGCTGCGGATCGAGGCCCGCGCGTGCCGATTCGTAGTGGACCGTCGCCATGAACTCGTCGCGTGACTGCCCGTCGGGCACCTTGGGCGCGAGCCGCTTCGACATCTCGTCGAGCCAGCCGCGCACGCCGGCGTTTTTCACGTAATCCGCAGGGACGGGGCTGTCGGCGATCGCCCGCTGCAGGCCGGCGACGACCGACGGGGCGAGCCGCTCCTCGGCCTGCTGGCCGGCATGCGCGGGCGCCGACAGAAATGCGGGAGCGAAGGCGCAAACCGCAGCAAACGCAAGCGCCGGCCCGGAGATGGAGTTTCTGCTGTGTTTCACTACGCTTCCAGTTTCCTCTTGATGAAGGCCGCAATCTCCCCTGCGGGGACGGCGGTGAGGGCCAACTCCTCCCCGCGCCTGGCCTGATACTCGACTTTCCCTTCCTTCAAGCCCCGGTCACCGATGGTGACGCGGTGCGGAATGCCGATCAGCTCGAGATCAGCAAACATCACGCCAGGACGCTCGCCCCGGTCGTCCAGAAGCACGTCGATGCCGGCCGCTTCAAGCGCGTCGTGGAGCGAGTCCGCGAGCGCCCTGACCCCCTCGGTGCGATCGTACCCCACGGGGGCAATCGCGACGGCGAAGGGTGCCAACGGGAGCGGCCAGATTATACCTGTGGCGTCATGGTTCTGCTCGATGGCGGCGGCGACGACCCGGGTGATCCCGATGCCGTAGCACCCCATCGCCATGGCCCGCGATTGACCGCCGGCGTCGAGATAAGTTGCACCCATCGCCTTCGAGTAGAGGTCGCCCAGCGCGAAAACGTGCCCGACCTCGATGCCGCGCAGGATTTCGAGCGTGCCCTTGCCGTCGGGGGAGGGGTCGCCGGCGACCACGTTCCGGAGGTCGGCCACCCGGTCGGGCTCCCGGCAGTCACGCCCGAAATTGACGCCGCGGAGGTGGTAGCCGGGCTCGTTCGCGCCGCAGACGAAGTCCGCCATCACAGCCACCGACCGATCGACAATGAGCGGCAAGTCGGCGGCGATTCCGACCGGCCCGATATAGCCGGGCATGCAGCCGGTCGCGGCGACCACTTCCGCCTCGCTCGCCCAGCGGAATTTCGCGAGGCCCGGCACCTTCGTGACCTTGACCTCGTTCAACCCGTGATCGCCGCGGATCAACAGCATATGAATGCGGGCCGGCGCGTCCGCGACTTCCGCCGCGAGCATGATGCACTTGACGGTTCGGGCAAGCGGCAGCGAAAGGAGCTTCGCGACGTCCTCGCACGTTTCCTGCCCCGGCGTCGGGACCTTCTCCATCGTCTCGGACGGCGCCGGCCGCGAGGGCGCGAGTGCGACCGCCTCCGCGAGCTCGATGTTCGCCGCATAGTCCGAGGCCGGACACCAGGCGATTGTATCCTCGCCGGAATCGGCGAGCACCTGGAACTCGTGCGACGCGCTGCCGCCGATCTGTCCCGTGTCGGCGGCGACGGCGCGAAACCTGAGCCCCATCCGGCTGAAGATGCGCGCGTACGCGTCGTACATCGCCTGGTACGACCGCAACATCGCCTCCTTGTCGACGTCGAACGAGTACGCGTCCTTCATGATGAACTCGCGCGACCGCATCACGCCGAAGCGGGGACGCACCTCGTCGCGGAACTTGGTCTGGATGTGATACAGATTGAGCGGCAGCTGCTTGTAGCTCCGCAGCTCCTTGCGGGCGATCTCGGTGACGACTTCTTCGGAGGTCGGCTGCACGATGAAGTCGCGCTCATGCCGATCCTTGAAGCGCAGGAGCTCGGGACCGTACTTGTCCCAGCGACCGGTCTCCTGCCACAGCTCCGCCGGTTGCAGCACGGGCATCAGGAGCTCGATCGCGCCGGCGCGATTCATCTCGTCGCGGACGATCGCCTCGACCTTGCGCAGCACGCGCAGGCCGAGCGGCATCCAGGTGTAGATCCCGGCGGCCAGGCGCTTGATCATCCCCGCGCGAAGCATGAGCCGATGGCTCGCGAGCTCCGCCTCGGCGGGTGCCTCCTTCAACGTCGAGAGCAGGAACCGCGATACGCGCATGGGTGCGAGCGGCTAGTGGACGACGATGACGGGGAGCTTGGTGTGGGTCAGCACCTTCTGCGTCTCGCTTCCCAACAATACCGCCGAGATGCCCCGCCGGCCGTGGGAGGCCATGACGATGGCGTCGCACTTGTTCTTCCTCGCCGCGGCAAGGATCGCTTCCCATGGTGCGGCCGCGATCGCGTAGAGGGTCTTGCACGGCACGCCGGCCGCTTCCGCCTTGGTCGCGGCGGCCTGGAGGATCTTGTCCGCATCCTCGGCGGCGAGCTTCGCGTATTCCTTGCGCGGCAAAGGTTCGTACACCACACCGTCCGCATACGCCGGCATCGGATATTCCGGCGCGGCGTAGAAGGCGGTCAGCGAGGCGCCGAGGGCCTGCGCAAGCGAAATTCCGTGCGCGACCGCCTTGTCGGAGAGCTTCGAGCCGTCCGTTGCCACCAGCAGATTCTTGTACATGTTGGGTCCTCGATGGGTTGGCGCTGATCGCGGCTTCGAGCCGTCGTTCAAAATGATACCGTGTTCCCGCGACCACGCCCGCACGTTCGCGTCGCAGCGGTACGGGTGCTATCCTCGGCGCGGCGATGAGACGGCTCGAACGATTCTCGCTTCTCTTGCTCGCGGTGTGGCTGGTTGCGCCGGCCGGCGCGCACGCGGTCCTCGACTACTCCGTCCCCGCGGCACGCAGCACGGTGCGCGTCGCGCCGAACGAGATCACACTCACGTTCACCGAGCGGCTCGAGCCGGCTTTCAGCAGCGTTCGCGTGCTCGATGCGAAGGGCAAGCAGGTCGACAACGGCGATGCGCGAATCGCTAGCGCAGACGCGACGGCGCTCCACGTGACCTTGCGCGCGCTTGCCGCGGGCCGGTACCGCGTGATCTGGCGGGTGCTATCGATCGACGCGCACGTGACCAAAGGCGAGTTCACGTTCGATGTCGCACCGTAGACGGCGGCGGCGGGCGCACTCTCGCCTGGCGCGGTCATGACCGGGTTGTTCGCGGCCGTACGGAGCGTCCACTATGCGTCGACGCTGCTGATCCTGGGCGAGCTCGTGTTCCTGCTTGTATTCGCCGCAGGACGTCGCGGCGCACTGTCTACAGGAGAAGGCGGCCCCCTGGTGCGGCGCTTCCGGAAGGTCGCGCGCTGGAGCGTTATCGGCAGCCTTGCGTCGGGCCTCGCGTGGTTTGCGGTTGCAGCCTCGGTCATGAGCGGTTCGCCCATCGGCGCACTCGATGGCGGGACGATGGCGCAAGTCCTGGCCGAAACCGAATTCGGCCACATCTTCGCGCTGCGTTTCGGCCTGGCCGTGGCGCTTGGCATACTGCTCGCAGTTTTCGTCACGGCGCCGCGTCCCGGCGTGCGCTCGAGCGCTGCCGTCGTAATGCTCGCAGTCGCCGCTGCCTATGTCGCGTCGCTGGCATGGGCTGGGCATGCGGCCGCCATTGTCGCGACTGAAAGCAGCCTCGCGATCCTGGCGGACGTTGCGCACCTGCTCGCGGCCGGCGCCTGGCTCGGCGCGCTGCCCGGCTTCGTGTTCCTGCTCCGCCGGACGCACATTGTCACCGAAGCGCTCGCGGCCACGCGCCGCTTCTCGGCGCTCGGTGCGGCTTGCATCGCGCTGCTGACGGCGAGCGGTGTCGCGAACGCGTGGTTCCTGGTGGGCGCTGTGCCTGCGCTCGTCGGCACGCTCTATGGCCGGCTGCTGCTTGCGAAGCTTGCGCTCTTCGTCCTCATGCTGGCGCTCGCGATCGCGAACCGCTGGTATCTCGCGCGCAGGCTCGCCGAAGGCGATGCCGACGCCTCGCGACTGATCCGGCGCAACGCCAGCGCCGAGATCCTCGTCGGCCTCGTCATCCTCGCAATCGTCGGCGTCCTCGGTGTGACGCCTCCTGCGATTCATGAGACGCCGATGTGGCCATTCGCGCACACGCTGAGCTTCGCGCCCGCCGAGCAGTCACTGTGGCTGCTGATGGCGCTGGTCGCTGCCGGCCTGATGGCTGTCGTGTGCGCAGGCGTGATGGTTGCTGCAATTCGCCTCCACCGGATGCGGCAATCGCTCGGCAGCCTCGCCGCGATCGTCGTGCTGGCCGCGATCTTCCTGCCTTTGCTTGCAACGCGCGCGTATCCCAGCACGTACTGGGTTTCGCCGATTCCGTACTCGACCGACGCGATCGTTGCCGGCGCGAGGCTCTATGCTGCGAATTGCCGCGAATGCCACGGACTCTATGGCCTCGACGGTGCGGGTCTTGCCCAACAGCCCGTCGGGCAGGGCGACCCGAACGAGCACGCGTTGCGGCACCGCGACGGCGAGCATTACTGGTGGATCGCGCATGGCATTCCCGGAACGTCGATGCCGGCCTTCGGATCGCGCCTCTCCGATGAGGACATCTGGAACGTGGTCGAGTATCTCAACGCGCAAGTCGAAGCGGACGAGGCGATTAGGATGACGGACCGCATCAAGCCGCTGCGTGCGATCGTCGCGCCGGATTTCGCCTTCGAGAGCGCAGACCGGCCGCAGGAATCGATGCGTCAGCTTCGCGGACAAGCGGCCGCGCTGCTCGTGCTGTACACGCTGCCACAGTCGACGCAGCGGCTGCAACAGCTCGCCGCGGAGGCGCGCGCTTATGCAGCGGCGGGCGCGCGTGTGATCGTGGCCCCGTTCGTCGACGACGCCGGCGCTGACGTCCGCCTCCCGGACGATGTCGGCACTGCGCTCTCCACCGCGGACGCGAGTGTGGCTGCAGCGTACGCGCTCTTCACCCGCCGATCCGCCGTCGAGATGGCAAAACCCGCGGCGACACCCGCGCACGCCGAATTCCTCATCGACCGCGACGGGTATCTGCGCGTGCGCTGGCTCGGCACTGAAGAGACAACGACGCGCACCGCGGAAGTGCTCGACCGCCTTGCGATCCTCCGGCGTGAGACGCCGCTGCCTGCCGCGCCGTGGGGCCATCGCCATCGCTAGTGGCGATTGGAGGGCACCAGGCGTCGTCGCCAACCTTTACATCGGGTGGCAACAAAGTTTATCGTGCACGCCGCGCCGGCTGGCAACGACGGCTGATGTGTCCCTGCCAATCCGTTGCGCCGCAGTCTCTCCGTACCCCAGCCCAGGGCCTCCATGAACGATACGAAGGAAACCACCGTTGCGCCTGCGTTGCCGGCGACTGCGGAGCCGAAGGAGCGAATCGTCACCACCGAGCACACGTACTCGGTCGGCAAGAAGAAGCTCGACTACACCGCAACATGCGGCACGGTGGTGCTCCGCGACTACGACGGCGACGGCCGCGACAGCGACGGCAAGCGCCGCAGCGACAAGCCGCGCGCCACGCTCTTCTTCACCGCATACACGCTCAACGGCGTGCGCAAGCCGGAGAGCCGACCCGTCGTTTTCAGCTTCAACGGCGGCCCCGGTTCGAGCAGCGTCTGGCTGCACCTAGGCATCCTTGGACCGCACCGCGTCGCGACCGATGAAATGGGCAACGCGCCGCCGCCGCCGTATGCGCTGGTCGACAACGAGCACACGCTGCTCGCCGAGGCCGACCTTGTCTTCATCGATCCGGTGGGCACGGGTCACTCCCGGATGGTCGAGGGCGAGAAGGTCGCCGAGTTCCACGAGTACCAGCGCGATCTCGACGCGGTCGGCGAGTTCATCCGCTTGTACCTCGCGCGGTACGGCCGGTGGGGGAGCCCGAAATACCTGATCGGCGAGAGCTACGGCACGACGCGCGCTTCGGGGCTTTCGCTGCATCTGCAGCAGAAGCACGACATCTACCTCAACGGCATCATGCTGGTGTCGCTTGCCGTCGATCTGCAGACGTTGTCGTTCGATCCCGGCAACGACCTCCCCTATCCGCTGTTCCTGCCCACTTATGCGGCCACTGCGTGGTACCACAAGGCGCTGGCGCCCGACCTGCAGCGGAAGCCACTGCGGCAGGTGATCGCGGCCGCGGAAACGTTCGCGACCGAAGAGTACAGCGTGGCGCTCTTGCAAGGCTCGCGGCTTCCTGCCGACAAGCGGAAGCACATAGCGCGGCAGGTGGCGCGCTTTTCCGGCCTGTCCGTGGAGTTCGTCGAGCGCTGCGACCTCCGCCCGAACGAATGGCGGTTCTTCAAGGAGCTTCTGCGCGACCGCGGGCAGACGGTCGGGCGTCTCGACACCCGCTTCCTCGGCCTCGATCGCGACGACGCCGGCGAGAAGCCCGATGACGATCCCGCGATGAACAACCTGATCGGCGCCTACGCCGCCGGCATCAACCGCCTGCTCAAGGATAAGCTCCAGTTCGACAGCGACGCGCCGTACCTCGTGCACGCGCCGCTCTGGGAGAAGTGGGCGTGGACGGGCTTCGCCAACAAATACGTCAATGTGGGGGAGAGCCTGCGGCGGGCAATCCACGCCAATCCGCATATGCGCGTGTACGTTGCGAGCGGCCTGTACGACCTCGGCACCCCGCACGCCGCCGGCGACTTCACGGTGAACCACCTGGGCCTGCGTGAAACTTTGCGCAACAACGTCACCGTCAGCTATTTCGAGGCGGGCCACATGATGTACATCCACCAGCCGTCGCTTGCGCGAATGGCGAAGGAGATCAGGGCATTCGTCACCGCGGCGTAGCGCGGAGGCGGCGTTGCCGCATCGTTGTCAAGACGGCCGATCGCATCGGGCGGCTGTTGGCGTGATGAGAATGGCGCGGAACTGGCGCGAGGTGAGCGCGGTACAATTTTGAGCCCCGGAACTCTGCTCGCACAGGCGGGCACTCAGCATGGTCCCACAAGGAGACGACCGATGATTTCCTGCACCCGCAACGCTGCACGCGCGCTCGTTCTCCCGCTCGCGCTTGGCTTTGGCGTCGCGCTCGTTCCAGCCGAGCCCGCGCTGGCCCAGGGCGCGGACGACCTGTACGAGATCACTTCGCGGATGGAGATGCCCGGCATGGCGCTGTCCGTTCCCGCTCAGGTGGTCAAGCTGTGCGTCGCCAAGAACGGAAAGGACGACGCGTTCATCCCGCGGAAGTCCGATTGCAAGATGGTGGACAGCAAACGCACCGGCAACAAGTTCACGTACAAGATGGCCTGCGGCGGCAGCGAGCCCGCGACGATGGACGGCGAGGTGGTCTTCGGTCCGAGCGCCTACGAAGGCAAGATGCGGATGACGATGACGAAGACGAACGAGTCGATGCAGATGACGTACTCGGGCCAGCGCATCGGCAGCTGCACCGCGAGCAAGTAGCGGTCGCAGAAAGCAGCGTCACCCGGCCGGCGATGCGCTGCCGGGCGGCGCCGCCATCGTCGCGCGATTGCGGCCGTTGCGCTTGGGCGCGTGGCCCGCCATGTCGGCGGCCTTGAGCAGCGCCGTCGGCAGCGACGGCGATTGGATCAATAGCGCGCGCCCCGGTCGGCGCTCGGCGCACCCGCGCCTCCGGCTTCACCTTCAACATCCATTCGACCTCGACGGTGCGCGCGGCGGCATCGATTGTCTTTCGCGTCGCCTCCTCCTGCGTTTCCGCCTGAGGGTGCCACACCCGCACGATATAAGCGCGCGGGGGCAGGTTCGTGATCCTCGCCTTGCCGTTCGCCCCCGTCTTGGCGAAATACGGCGATTCCGAGGCGTAGACGTAGCCGATCATCCAGTCGTGGATGTTGCAGCCGAGCACCACCACACCGGGCTTGTCGAAGACGATCGGCTGCGCGGGCACGCCGGCGTACAGCTGCAATTCGAAGCGCTTGGCCGGCGAGAACGAGTACACCTGGTGACGAACGTTGTCGTTGTTCGGGAACGAAACGGACGTGCCGACGAAGACGGGCATCACCTTCGGCACGAATTGCTTGTCCACCTGATCCACGCTGTCCTCGCGTGGCCG
>Ga0163162_10007721_pt1 | contig 10481 bp, 8 predicted proteins | sample S55metaG_FD_115310 | JGI IMG/M metagenome (GOLD analysis project Ga0163162, IMG submission 115310) | Switchgrass rhizosphere microbial communities from Kellogg Biological Station, Michigan, USA - S5-5 metaG | ecosystem: Host-associated > Plants > Roots > Rhizosphere > Soil | place: USA: Michigan...
AACCTCCTGAAGTATTCAGCCGGATCTGTCCGGTGCAACGGGATGCTTCAATACCACCGCCGCTGGTTTCAAGATCGATGTTGTTCTTCGAATCTTCAATGGTTATACCACCACCGGATGTACGTCCGTCGATCGTTCCGCTTAAGCTTTTGAGATCGAGACCTCCACCGCTGGTACTGAACTTCTGTTCGCCTTCCAGGTTGGAAATTGAAATACCGCCCCCACTGGTGTTGAGATTTGTGCCGCACTGTACGGGTACATATATGCGGTATGAAAAACTCAGCTGATTCGTCCAGTTGTTGATATGTTTTTTTGTACGGGCAACAGCCGTAAGCTTATTGCCGGATGTTGTAACTGAAAGTTCATAGTCACTTTTGATGAGCTGGTCCAGCTCATCTTTTGAATAAGATCCATGATGACCGTTCTGTTGCACGTATACTTCAATGCGGGCTTCCGAAGGGTTTACACCCTTTACTTCTATTCCGCCACCTGATGTGCGCGCTTCAACCTGCTTGATATTATCCGCTGTGAGAGACTTGTTTAAATAAAGGAATCCGTCAGACTTTTGCGCCTGCGCGAGTATTCCTGAAACAATCATTAAAAAACTTAGGAGAATTCTCATGTTTTGAATTTTTATGAGGTTTAAAAAGTTTTGACCCTGCTTTCCCGGATGCTTTCCGCCATCCTGAGGTTGTCAGCAGATCCCTGTACTACGGCGGCAGCACTGTCATAAAATCGAAACCAGTGCCAGATCATTAAGAAGTTAAAAATCAATATTCTAATTAATCACAACCCCGCCTGCCTGAACGGTTTTGATACGGAAACTGTCCGGTTTTAGGGTGGTATATGGTGTATGGTTTATGGTATATGGTTTTTCCCCGACCATACCATACACCATAAACCATAAACCATTCACCTTACAATGTCTCTTTATGCTCTAAATTGTTGCACCGTGGGTGGGAATTCATGCTTTTTTTATTTTAAATGCCTTTGAATGTCCCTTTCTGCCCATCCCGTTCGTCTTATTTTTTTAAACCACAAAAACTTAAAAAAATGAATGAATTCTTATTAATCTTCCGGAGGGATGTCAAGGCCAATGGCAGTCAGCCCTCACCCGAACAGCTGCAATCCGTGATGAAGGAATGGCAAAACTGGATCGGCAGCATCGCCGCTCAGAACAAACTGGTCAGCAGCGGGAACCGCCTGGCGGATGAAGGAAAGGTGGTGAAACCAGGCGCCGTGATCACCAATGGACCTTACGTGGAGATCAAGGAAGCCATCGGTGGATATATCGTAATAAAGACCGGTTCCCTGGAAGAAGCAGCCGAAATATCCAAGGGATGTCCCATCCTGAAAGCGGGCGGAAACGTGGAAGTGCGCGGCGTGGTACCCATGGAAATGTAAAAGAACCCATGCAGGAAAAAGAATTACTCCCGCATTTATTCCGCACCGAATACCTCAAGATCATCGCGGTACTGGTTCGTTATTTTGGATTTGATAAGCTATCGCTGGCCGAAGATCTGGCCAGCGATACTTTTCTTATCGCAGCGGAAACCTGGGGATTGAAAGGTCTTCCGGAAAACCCGGTTGCCTGGTTATATGCCGTTGCTAAAAACAAGGCCCGGGATCAGCTTAAACACCAGCAGGTTTTTGAAAAGAAAATAAAACCGGCCCTTCTTCCCGGGAACGAAGCCACTTTTTCTGTTGATCTCGACCTTTCAGACGAGAACATCAAGGACAGTCAGCTTCAGATGATGTTTGCCATTGCCGATCCGCAGCTATCCGTCGAGTCCCGGATTGCGCTTATCCTGCGCATATTATGTGGCTTTGGCCTCGAGGAAATTGCCGATGCATTCCTTACCAGCAGGGAAACGGTGCACAAGCGGCTTACCCGGGCAAAGGAAAAATTGAGACAGTCGGGGATGTCTTTCATCGTGCCGGCACCTGCAGACACCGGAGCCCGTCTGGAGACCGTTTTAATTAGTCTCTATCTTCTTTTTAACGAAGGATATTATTCAAGCAGCCGGATCGACGTCGTCCGCAGGGAACTTTGCCTGGAGGCCATGCGCCTCACTCTTTTACTTGCCGACAACGAAAATACCTGTACACCTGCAGTAGATGCACTCTTCGCTCTGATGTGCTTTCATTCTTCCCGATTTGACGCCCGAACAGATGAGAACGGGGAAATCATACGCTATGATGATCAGGACCGGTCGTTGTGGAATGATGAGCTCATCGCCAAAGGAAATTACTACCTGAACAAGGCTTCCATGGGAAGTAAAATGAGCCGGTATCACATAGAGGCTGCGATAGCCTGTTTACATTCGGAGAAAACAAATGACGGGCTTAAATGGGATAAAATACTATCCCTGTACAATCAGCTGCTCATGCAGGAATATTCGCCGGTCACCGCCTTAAACCGCACCTATGCGCTGTATAAAGTGCAGGGAAAAGAAATCGCGATCATGGAAGCGAAGAAACTGGACCTTCCCGGCAGTCACCTTTATCATATTTTGCTGGGTCATCTTTACCAGGGTGTAGACGATCAGGAAGCCGTAAGGCATTTGCAAAAGGCGCTTACGCTTGCAAAGACGGAAACGGAAAGGAAACGTATCCGGAAGGACCTGTCGCAACTGCAGGCTGTGAAATAATTATTTGCGTTTGGGATATTCTCTTAACGTTATTAATTTTTCCATTACGGCCTATCCATTTGCCGGCTTTAATCTGTACACAATCACCTGGTGGGGTCCGATTTGCTTTTCCAGCGTTTTGTCGGTTTTGCCCGCGTCTTTTTTCTCCCATAGGTCCCGGAGATTATACACCTGACGGTCGAACTGAACGTCCATATGAGACAGGGAATCCGTCAGGTGAAGATCCTTCCACTGAAGACTGAGTTTTCTCGGAATGCCGGTACGGTTGAAAAAGCAAAGGGCGATCTGGTTATTGTCCAGTGGTTTTACCCAAAGTTCGAGGCTGTCCGGCATATTCATTTTGAACGCCGCAATCCCCCTCGGATCCTGGTCCAGTGCAATCAGTTCCCGGTTGGTAAGAATGTCGCGGGTCCCGCGTGACATCGTGTGCAGATTATTTCCCGCAGCCAGGGGTGCCGAGAGCATGCACCAAAGCGTGAAATGTGATTTGTCTTCCTCGTTGCTCATGCCATTGCCTACTTCCAGCATATCCGGGTCATTCCAGTGATTCGGGCCATTATACCTCCTTATAGATTCCTGTTTGTCGACGATGTCCATCACCGTGAGCGGCGTCCAGTCGCCAAATTTTTTCTTCACGATAAAGCTGGCACCGATATCGCCCGTGGTTCTGTACAATTCGCCGATATGCTGAGCCCATAGCCAGGGATTATGCGTACCCCATTCACAAAGGCTGAATACAATGGGCCTTCCCGTGGCGCGAAGTGCTTCACTCATCGTCCTGTAGGCTTCCGGCGCATTAAGGCTGTCGGCATAACACCAGTCGTATTTTAAAAAGTCCACGCCCCAGGATGCATAGAGACGCGCATCCTGAAATTCATGACCCCGGGTACCGGGATATCCCGCGCAGGTTTTCCAACCCGCACAATTGTATATTCCGAATTTTAAGCCCCTGGCATGTACATAGTCGGCAAAAGCCTTCATCCCGTTGGGGAATTTTACAGGATCGGCCACCAGGTTACCCGCAGAATCCCGCTCCTTCGCCATCCAGCCATCGTCCAGCACAAAATACTGATAGCCTGCATCCTTCATGCCCGACTCCACATACGCATTTACCATGTCCTTCAGGAGTGATTCGTTGATATTGGTCTGAAAAATATTCCATGTGTTCCAGCCCATGGGAGGCACAGGAGCAAGTTCTCCTGTGAGCGGCTTCGGCGCCGTTGGTGTCTGGGCCTGCGAAAGCGCTGCACCTGCCGCACATAGCAGACATAAAAAAAAGCACTTCCCTTTCATGCATGTTGGTTTAAGAGATTGAAGAGATTCGTGATTATCAGGATTACAATGTATTAAAAATTGCGTACAGTCAGTGTATCATTTCCGGACAAAATCGCTTCTGCTTTACCCAACAACACGATGGTATTCAAGGACGTAATCCATGGCAAGGTCTTGGAATTAAAAAACGTGAAAAAACAGATCACATGATTAAAAGCTATTTCCGCATTGCGTGGCGAAACCTGATGAAGAACAAAGTTTTTTCCCTTATTAACATCACGGGCCTCACCATCGGGATTACGGTCTGTCTGCTTATTTTTCTTTTTATCCTGAATGAATTCAGTGTCGACCGGTTTCATAAGGACGGGAACCAGATCTACCGGGTGATGCGGGGCTACGACAAGAGCAAACCCAGCGTTCCCTACCTCTCCGGACCCTACGGACCTGCCCTGCTGAACGACTTCCCCGGCCAGATCAGGAAAGCCGTAAGAGTGGGTGCATTCAATAATATGATTTCTTTCGGAACGCATTCTTACAATGAGAAGCAGGCCTATGTGACAGATAAGGATTTCTTTACACTTTTTAGTTTCCCGCTGTTAAAAGGAGATCCGGAGACCGTTCTGAAAAACCCGAACAGTATCGTACTGACCGAAAAAACAGCAAAGAAATATTTTGGATCTGCAGATCAGGCGATGGGACAGGTTGTGGATATCGACAAACGGCTTCACCTTAAAGTAACGGGGATCGCCAAGGATCCGCCACCGAACACGCATATGCGTTTCGACCTGGTTTTTCCCATTGATAACTATGTGCACGACGATGGTTTTAATGTGTGGATCAATAATTCTTATTTCACCTACGTTCTGCTTGATAAATCGACCAGCAAAAAAGACCTCGAAGCCCGGTTCCCCGCCTTTATGCAGAAATATATGGGCAAGGACATGTCACAGTATGGTTTTCATTTTGACCTCAGCCTTACGCCGCTAAAAGATATTTATTTTGAAAACGCATCGGTTTTCGACAATGTGCGTCATGGTGACAAGACAGTTGTCTATATTTTTCTTTCCATTGCCATCCTGATCCTGGTGATCGCCTGCATCAATTTCATGAACCTGTCCACGATCCGCGCGGTGGAAAGGTCTAAGGAAGTGGGACTTCGAAAAGTAATGGGCGCCCTGCGGAATAACCTCGTCTGGCAGTTCATTGGTGAATCCATACTGATGACTTTTATTTCCTGTGTGTTTTCAATTGTCCTAATGCTGATGCTGCTTCCCCTGTATGACAAACTGCTGGGTTATTCACTCATCGTTTCCTGGAACACCTGGCCTATTTATATTTTCCTCGCAGGCGTTATCCTTATAGCGGGGCTGCTGGCAGGGAGTTATCCGGCCTTTATCATTTCCGCCTTTTCTCCAATCCAGGCACTGAAAGGAAAACTCCGTCTTGGCAGGGGCGGTTCGTATTTCCGCCAGGCGCTGGTGGTAGTGCAGTTCGGTATTTCCGTTTTTCTGATCATTGGCACGATCATTATCATGACACAGATGAAATACGTGAAATCAAAAAATCTGGGTTATGATGAATCCCAGTCGGTCATCATCCGGATCGACAACAACGATATTTATGATCACAGGCTTTCTTTCAAACATGAGCTGGAAAATCAGCGGGGAATCCGTTCTGTTTCGATGATGTCCGGAGAACCGGGAGGTTTTTTCGATTTGTTTTCATTTGAAGTGGAAGGAAAGAATGCCCAGACAATTCCCCTGAGAACGGAATACGCTGACTTTGAAATGGTCAAAACCCTGGGACTGAAGATTGTGGCAGGAAGGGATTTTTCGTCTTCTTTTCCTACCGATTCGCTTAGGGCGGTGCTTATCAATCAGACGGCCGCAGCAACATTGGGATGGACACCGGAACAGGCGGTGGGAAAATGGATCCGGAATAAGTTCCGCGACAGCCTCAACCGGCTGGTTGTAGGTGTCGTGGAAGATTATCATTTTTTATCCCTGAAACAAAAAATGGAACCGCTTGTGATCTCACCCTTCGACGACCGCCGGGTTTTCGTGATCAAACTGGAACCGGGGAATGTCGACCGGTCCCTCGCTGTCATCCGGAAAGCCTATAACCGCATAGCTCCTGTTTATCCTTTTGAATATAATTTCCTCGACGAAAAATTCGATGAGTTGTACCGCACCGACCTCAGGCAACAGACCATCCTGTCCATTTTCTCAGGTCTGGCCATCTTTATTGCCTGCATGGGATTGTTCGGACTGGCGTCATTCACCGTGGCCAAACGAACCCGGGAAATTGGTGTGAGAAAAGTGCTGGGATCATCCACAGGGAATATTGTTGTCCTGCTTTCGAGAGATTTGCTGAAGCCGGTTCTGATCGCAACCTGCCTCGCCGTGCCCATCGGATATACCGTCATGCGTCACTGGCTCGACAATTTCGCTTATCGCACCCCGTTATACTGGTGGATCTTTGTCATCGCTGCCCTGACAACCATCGCTATTGCGCTGATCACGGTGAGCCTCAGGGCCCTGAAAGCAGGACTCGCCAATCCGACCACCAGCCTGAGATCAGAGTAAGTCTCAGGGATCGGGATATTTTTTATCGTTAATATATTGCACAAGGCCCAGCAGGTATTCTTCCGTCATGTCCATTTCATTGATGGAATTATACTGTGCAACCAGTTGCTTCTCAACTTTGAAACTTCTGTTTACGGCGGCTTCTTTCATTGAAAATTTACGGTACTCCGTCTTTCCCGGAAGGAGCAGGTAGTACTCGTAATAGTCGACAAACTGATCGTATTTGTTGCCCTTGGTAAAATACCCCCCGTTGGAGAAGTCGGCAGCTTCCAGTTTAGTGAAAAGTCTTTTATACAGCGAATATCCTTTTTCGGATTCTATCACCGGCATCAGAAAAAACCTTGTGTCGATCTGAGGAACTTTCCGGAACTCGTATTCATGGCTGCTGTCCCTCATGGTGAATTCCTGAACGGAATCTATAGGAAAGGTCCAGAGATTGTCAGACAGATCAGCTGCATACACTACGGATTTCAGCTTGTCGTAATTGAAATAAAGCGGCTGGCCGTTGACCGGCAGAAGTTTGTGGTTTTCCAGCAATACAGTTCCCTTCATCCAGTATCTTGACAGCAGGGAACTGCCTACTGTGCTCTCTTTTTCAAAAAATACCTGCTGAAGGGTGGGATTACGGCCAATCTCAGAAGGCATCATGATTACAGGGGTCTGCGCCCCGCCGTAAAGGGGCGTAAAAAAAAGATAAGAGGTCAGGCAAATCGTTAAAGGGAAAAGAAAGCCCTTTGAATATATCAAAACACTTAGATTTTTACACAGCGAAATCCTACATGGTTCGACGAAGACCTGTATTCCCCCTTGCCCCTGCTTCCCACCATATACCTCGTGCAATATTGATCGGTACATAAAAAAGACCCTCCCCGCTGCACTTTCTTTTTTTCCCTCGGTTCGGCCGGGTCTAAAGGTTCGGCCGGACCTTTGGGATTGACAGACAGTTTATTTTTGGAAAGTTCACGGTAGTAATCGGGCCGGTACCAGTCGCTGCACCATTCCCAGACATTGCCCGCAATATCGTATAGTCCATAGGGATTTGCGGGGAATTGCTTTACAGGTGCAATTCCGATATAACCATCCGTGCCCAGGTCATTCTGCGGAAACTTTCCCTGGTATGTATTCGCCATCCATTTGTCCTTCAGCTTAAAGGTATTTCCCCACGCATACAGTTCACCTGCCTTACCGCCCCGCGCGGCGAATTCCCATTCTGCCTCCGTTGGCAGACGTTTTCCCGCCCACTTTGCATACGCTTCCGCATCTTCATAAGCGATATGGACCGCGGGAAAGTTTTCTTTTCCACTGATATCCGATCCCGGACCGGCGGGATGACGCCAGTCAGCCCCGCGTACATAACTCCACCACTGGTATCGGTCTGAAAGATCACGGGTTTGCGAGGGTGTGAATACCACGGAACCGGCCACCAGGTTTTCTTCCGGTGCGTCGGGAAATTCTTTTTTTGTGGGCTTGGTTTCGGCGACGGTAATATAACCCGTGGCTTTGACAAATTCGGCGAATTGTTTATTCGTGACTTCGGTGGCGTCCATATAGAAACCGTTCACCTTTACCCGGTGAACGGGCCTGGCATCCGCCATACCTTCGTTGCCTCCATCCATCATCCCGATGGGATTTACACCGCCCATGCTGAACTCGCCGCCCGGGATCCAGACCATTCCCTCAGGGCCTGCATCCGATTTTCTTTCTTCGCCCGGGATTGTCGGCTGATAGTCTGCCCCGCCGCCATCCATGTAGAGTGCACTGTCCCTGACCGGCAATCCTGTAGACGTGCAGGATACGGCATCTGAAATTTTTTCCTGTTCCAGGCCTGCCTGCGTCACGCCCGTTTGTGTTCCGTCATGACAGGAAGCCACCAGGAACAATACAAAAGCCGAACTCACTTTTATGCTGTAATGCATAAACAAATTTTGGAGGTGAGAAATACATATAAAATTAGTCAATTTTCGCGCGCTTTACTGCGGGCAGATTCCGGCATAACGCGAAAATTCATCCTTTGCGCAAACAACAAAGCGCTTCATTGAAGCGCTCAGTTGCAGGACCCGGTCAGGCCGGAATGATATAAAAGGTTATTCTCCCATCATTTCCCAAAGTTTTGAAAGATCAGGGTTAAGGACAATCTGGATGCGGCGGTTCTGTGCCCTGCCTTCCGCTGTGGAATTAGAGGCGACCGGCCAGTACTTGCTCCTTCCTCCTGCAAGCAGCCTGGTTGGATCCACATTGTAACTATCCCTCATTACGCGGACAATACTGTTGGCTCGTTCGGTACTCAGCGACCAGTTGTCCATAAACCGTGCATTGTGGATTTTCAGCGAATCCGTATTGCCTACCACATAGATCTGAACTCTTGGATAGTTGTTCAGTACGGAAGCAAGCGGCGAGAGTGCCTGTTTGAATTTCTTGCCAAGGGTTGCGCTGCCTGGTGCAAACAATAAGCTCTCTGGCAGGGAGACGTAAAGAAATCCGTTTTTAAAGGTTACATCAATGCCGGAATCTGTAAGATCAGAAAGCCCCTGAATGATTTTTTCCCTGATTTCTTTTAACGACGTGCCCTGTTCGGCCAGCGCGGCATTGAGCGCGGCCTGACGGGCTTTGAGATCTTCCTTCAGTTCCCTGTAAGCCATCGCATCTTTAGAGAGTGCCGCGTTCTGCTGCGTCAGTGTGGCTACCTGGTTGTTGCATTCGCTAATCTTTGCATTGAGGCTGTTGGTAGTATTTGTCAGATTGGTATTACAGGAGGCGAGGTCGCTGGTGAGTTTTTGATTTTGTTCCTGCGCGGCAGCGAGCTCTTTTTTTGCTTTACAGGAAAATAAGAAGGTGGAAGCGACGAGCAGGAGCCCCATGCTAATTTTTTTCATACTTGAAGTTTTAGTGTTATTTTAATTTCTGTGATCTGAATTACTGATGAATGAATTCAGGTTCCTCTTTTGGGAAAGCAGATTTCAAAATTCGTGTAATTCTCCTGAAAAAAATGCGCGAAGACCCATAACCGACTGATATAACGGTTAAATGGCGTCCCGCCCGTTCATAAAAGGCGGATGTTATTAAATTATGACAGGCCGGATAGTGACGCTTTATGCGGCCAGTGGTTGATAGTACGACCAGACCGCGTCAAAGGCCGTCATGCCGGTTTTATTCCGACCGCAGGCTTCTTACCGGGTTGGCGAGAGCAGCTTTCAATGCCTGGAAGCTTACGGTTGCCAGGGCAATCAGCATAGCGAGAATACCCACGGCCATAAATATCCACAAACTCATCGACGCACGGTACTCATATTGCTGGAGCCATTGGTTCAGAAACCACCAGGCAAGAGGAAAGGCTATAGCACAGGAATATCCGATAAGACGGACAAAATCCGCAGACAGGAGCCTGGCGAGTCCGGCGGCGTTTGCTCCCAACACCTTGCGGATGCCGAATTCCTTCACTCTTCTTTCAGCCGTATAAGCCGCCAGGCCGAAAAGCCCGAGGCAGGAAATTCCGATAGCCAGTATGGCAAATACAGAAGCCAGCTTTCCGGTCAGTGTTTCCGTTTTAAATAACTGGTTGAACTCCTGATCAGCAAACCTGAAGTCTGCCGGATAACCCGGATTATTTGCGCGGAAGATTTCCTCTATCCGTGCAAGGCTGCTTTGCAGTGGCCGTCCGTTTTTCAGACGCACGCTGACAGTCCTGGTACCTTGCGGATGGTTAAAGAAAATGAGTGGAGCGCCCGGTTGATACATTGAATTGTACACATAATTTTCCAGGATCCCGATGATTTGGACCGGTCTGCCGCCGTCCCGGATAATCCCGCCCACATGGCCCTGACTGCCCATCTGGCTGGCGAGTGCTTCGTTAATGATAACATGGTTGCTGTCGGTTTCCCAGGCCGGAGAAAAGTCTCTTCCTGCTTTAAGCTTCATCTGCATGGTGGAAATAAAAGATGAGTTGACGTTTTGCCAGCTTACCAGCACATTCTTC
>Ga0163162_10007723_pt1 | contig 10480 bp, 8 predicted proteins | sample S55metaG_FD_115310 | JGI IMG/M metagenome (GOLD analysis project Ga0163162, IMG submission 115310) | Switchgrass rhizosphere microbial communities from Kellogg Biological Station, Michigan, USA - S5-5 metaG | ecosystem: Host-associated > Plants > Roots > Rhizosphere > Soil | place: USA: Michigan...
GCCGACGAATTGCGCATTCGGGATCGCGCTGATGCGATCCGCTTTCTCACGGCTGAGAATCTTCAGCTTGTCGTCGATCTGGACGACGCCGTTGCCGGTGATGATGAACTGGCTGTCGCGCTCTTCCGGCGCGAGCGTGCGAATGCCGGGGCCGACGACGACGCGATACGGAACCGCCGGCGTGACGTTGATCGAAAAGTCGAACGGATAGTCCGCGCCGAAGCGGAACGTCTTCGCGGCGCTGATCGAGCCGTCGGAGTAGCGATACTCGAGGACCGTCGCGCCGCGATCGACGCGCTTCGTGACCGCGTAGAACGCGTTGTCGAGACGGCGAGAGAGATTCATGTCGCGCGTTTCGAGAGCGAACGGGAAGTCGCTGCGCGACGCGTCGCGCCCTTTCACGAGCTCGAGCGGCTCTTTTTGTTTTCCGGTGTAGTGCTTGAGCCGATACGACACGAGCACGCCGCCGCGATTGGAGAAGCGCGCGACGTAGTCATTGCCTTCGATGATCGTCTGCGTTTCCGCCGCTGCTGCAACCGGCGGCGTCACCGGCGCGGCCGCAACGGACGATGATCCCGGCTTCGACGCGGGAGCGCTCGACGTCGTTGTCGTCGTCGCGGACGTCGTCGTCTGCGCACCGCGCACCGGTTTCTGCGCACTCTGTTGTTGTTTCTGCTGCTGTTTCGCGAACTCCGGAAACAGCTTCGGGACGACCGCTCCCCACAACGCGAGGATGGCGATCGAGATCACGACTGCAAGGAAAATTCGTTTTTCCATTTCTTAGGGGACGGGGTCCCAACCTCCGGGGTTGAACGGATGGCAGTGCGACAGGCGGCGCAGGCCGAGCCAGCCGCCGCGCGCGAGGCCGTGCTTTTCGATGGCCTGCATCATGTAGATCGAGCACGTCGGCTCGAACCGGCACATCGGCGGCAGAAGCGGCGAGAGGAATCGCTTGTAGAAGCGGAGAAGAAGGAGTGCGGCGGCGCGCATGGCGAAGTCAGACCGCGCTCTCTTTCGCAATGCGCCGCAGCGCGCGCGAGAGATCGTCGCGGAAGTCCTGAAACTTTGCCTCTGCGGCGATGGGCTTCACATTCACCACGATGTCGAGCCGCCGGTCGTCGAGATCGAGCGGCGCGCGTTCCCGCCGGTAAATCTCTCGCGTCCAGCGTTTGAGTCGATTGCGAACGTTGGCTTTCCCGATCTTCTTCGTCGCCGTGATTCCGATCCGCGAATGGGGAAGATCGTTGCCGGCGAAGAAGAGCACTGCGTAGCGGGAAAAGTTTTTTCGGCCCGTTTCGTAGACTCGAAGAAACTCACGACGTTTCGCGAGTCGCTTCGATTTCGGCAGCGCCTCCGGACCGCGGGCGTCTGCTCGCTGTTCCACCAGGTGGCGCGCCTAGACGGCGAGGCGTTTGCGGCCCTTGCGACGACGGCGCGAGAGCACGGCCTGACCATCCTTCGTCCGCATGCGAACGAGGAAGCCGTGCGTGCGCTTGCGGCGGCGGTTGTTGGGCTGATAAGTGCGCTTCATGTTCTAACCCTCTGAAAAGAAAGCGGCGAGTATAGACGCCGCAAGATGGGCGGTCAAACGGACTGCGCAGAGTGGGATATTCCTGGGTTGCGTGGTTGCGGCGGGGTTGCGTGGTTTCGCGGTACCGAGCAACCGAGCAACTTCGCAACCGAGCAACTTTTTTTCACTTGCGTTCGCGACACGAACGCATGCTAGACTGCACGGCCCAATCGCATAGCCAGATTTTCCACAGTTGTGGAAAAGCTGTGGATTTTCAACGACATACGGCCCCTTTCCCGCCCATGAACGTTTGGAAGCAAGTTCTCACTCGCCTCGAGCAAGTCGTTGACAGGACGGAGTATGAGAACTGGTTCGCCCCTACCCGATTCCTCGCGCAGAAGGGCGACACGCTCGACGTCGGCGTTCCGTCGCAACGCTTCGTCGACGAGATTCGCGAGCGTTTTGGACCCCAGATTCGCGGCGTGTTGAACGAGATCTCACCCGAGCGTGTGCAGATTCACTTCGTGATCGACGACTCCGTCGCTGACAGCCTCGTGCCCCTCAGTACCGCGCCGGCCGTGTCGGAGCTTCCTCCCGCCACGTTCAATCCGCGCTATCAGTTCGAGACGTTCGTCGTCGGCAACTCCAATCAGCTCGCGTACGCGGCGTCGAAGTCGATCGCGGAAAATCCCGCCGGCTCCTTCAACCCTCTCTTCATCTACGGCGGCGCAGGCCTCGGCAAAACCCATCTGATTCAAGCCGTCGGACAGCAGATGACGCGCGAACGGCCGTCGATGAAAGTGATGTACGTGTCGGCCGAGTGGTTCGTGACGGAAGTGATCACGAGCATTCGCTACGACCGCATGCAGCAGTTCCGCGATCGCTATCGCAAAGTCGACGCGCTCCTCCTCGACGACATCCAGTTCATCGCCGGCAAGGAACGAACGCAGGAAGAGTTCTTCCACACGTTCAACGCGCTGTACGAAGCGCAGAAGCAGATCGTGTTCACGTCCGACGCGCCGCCGAAAGACATCCCGACGCTCGAAGAGCGATTGCGTTCTCGATTCGAGTGGGGACTCATCGCCGACATTCAGCCTCCCGATCTCGAGACGAAGGTCGCGATCCTCAGACAGAAGGCGAGCGAGAAGCGCATCGATCTTCCGAATGAAGTCGCGCTCTTCATCGCCGAGCGTGTGCGCTCGAACATCCGCGAGCTCGAAGGACATTTGAATCGCGTCGCCGCGTACGCGTCACTCGCCGGTCACGCGCTGCACATCGAGCTCGCGAAAGAAGCACTGAAGGATCTTCTTGCGAAAGAAGACAAGCCGATCACGCCGAATGAGATTCTGAAAATCGTCGCCGCGCACTACGGCATCAAGGTGTCGGACTTGAAGTCGAAATCGAACGCGCGGCCGATCGCGTATCCGCGTCAGGTGGCGATGTGGTTGTGCAAAGACCTCACGGATCTCTCGTATCCGGAGATCGGAAAGCTGTTCAACAACAAGCATCACTCGACGGTGATGTACTCGGTCGAGAAGATCGATCAACTCAAGGAAGACGATCAGGCGGTGGCGCGCACGATCGAGATGCTCTCGCGCAATTTCCGGTGACCTGCGGAAAGCTCGACGCAAAAGCTGTGGAGAACGCATGCCTCGAAAAATCGCTTGGCGTGCACTGCGGAAAACGGCTGAGTTCTCCTTCGTTTTTCCGCCGATTTCTCCGCAACTTCGACCTCGACCCAACTGCTATACTTCGCTGACCGTTGCATCGCGTCCAGGTTTTTTCCGCGCGAACCTACGACTACTACTACTAACAAGAAAGAATTGGTTTTCCGGAGGAAGAGCGTGGAGCTGATTGTCGCAAAAGCTGATCTTCAGAAGGAGCTACAGCTTTGCCAGGGAGTGGTCGAGAAACGCTCGACGATTCCGATTCTCTCGAACGTTCTTCTGAAAGCGGCCGGCGACAAACTCGAGATCGCAGCGACGGATCTCGACGTCACGATTCTCAGCGCGTGCGACGCACGCGTCACCACGCCGGGCGGGGTGACGATCGAAGCGCGGCGCCTCTTCGACATCGTGCGCTCGCTTCCCGATGACGACGTGCACATCCTGATGCAGGAGAACAACTCGCTCCTCGTCGAATCCGGCACCGCGAAGTTCCGTCTCCTCGGCCTTCCCGCCGAAGACTACCCGACGCTTCCGACGGTCGATGTGACCGAGGCGTATTCGGTGCCGCTGGAAGAATTGAAGACGATGGTTGGGAAGGTGCGCTTCGCAATCACGCACGAAGAGACGCGCTTCCAGTTGAACGGTGCGCTTCTCAAAATCCAGCCGAACAAGATGGAGATGGTCGCGACCGACGGCCATCGCATGGCGCTCATCAACTTCCCCAAAGGCGGCAATGGGAAGGTGAAGAAGGGGAGCGATCTCACGATTCTCGTCCCGCGCAAAGCGCTCGATGAGATTCTGCGTCTCGAAGGAACGGAAGACGGAACGGTGCGCTTCGGCGTGTCGGAGAATCAGCTCTTCTTCGAAGCGGGCGAGCGCCGTTTGATGGCGCGGCTGATCGACGTGAACTTCCCGAACTACATGGAAGTCATCTCGCGCGACAACGATCGCCACGTGATGGTCGATCGCGAGCGACTGTTGGCGACGATCCGCCGCATTTCTCTCGTCGCCAACGAGCGCACGCGCGCGGTGCGATTCGATTTCGCGCCCGGCAAGCTCACGGTGTCCTCGACGAATCCGGAGCTCGGCGACGCGCGCGAGACCGTTCCCATCGACTACGCCGGCAACCCGTTCTTCGTCGGCCTCAACGCCGCGTATGTCACCGATTTTCTGAGCGCCGTCGACACGCCGCAGGTCTCGCTCGATTTGAAAGACGAGAACAGCCAGTGCATCGGCCGCCCGTCGACGAACACAGAAGATCTTTCGTACGACTACCTGTACGTCGTGATGCCGATGCGGCTCGCCTGATGTGATTCTCCGCGAGATCAACGCAGAGAATTTTCGAAATCTCGTCGCGGCGCCGGTCGCGTTTCATCCCAACGTCAACATCGTCGTCGGCCGCAACGGCCAGGGCAAAACGAATCTGCTCGAGGCGATCTACTTTCTCGCCACGACGAAGTCCTTTCGCACGTCGCGCGTAGCGAGCCTCTTCCGCTTCGACTCGCCGACGGTGCGTGTCGCCGGCTCCGTGGAGCGCGACGGCCTCACGCGCACGCTGTCGGCCGGCATGGACGTCGCGCGCCGCGTGCTGATGATCAACGGCGAGAAGGTCACGCTGTCCGCGTATCTCAACGCGATGAGCGTCTTCGCCTACTCGCAGTCGCGGCTCGAGATCATTCGCGGTGCGCCCGAAGAGCGGCGCCGCTTTCTTGACCGCGGCATCGCCAGCATCAATCCCGCGTACCTCGAGCAGCTGATGCGCTACACGCGCGTGCTCAAGCAGCGCAACGCGCTCCTGCATGGTGACGCGGCGTCGTCATCGCTCGAAGCGTGGAACGACGAGTTCATCGCCGCCGCCGCGATCGTGACGCGAGCGCGCGAAGCGTACGTGCGCGAGATCGCGGCGGAGCTGCCGATGATCACGATGATCTATCGCGGCAGCGGCAACGAAAACGAACTGCGCGAGCATCTCGCGCGCATTCGCCGCGACGAGATCCGCGCGCGCATGTCGCTCGTCGGCCCGCAGCGCGACACGATCGAGTTTCTCGTCGACGGAAGGCCGGCGCACGACGTCCTCTCCGGCGGCGAGCAGAAGATGATCGTGCTGCATTTGAAGTTCGCGAAAGTCGCTCTTTTCCGGCGCCGTTTCGACGAGCCGCCGCTTTTTCTTCTGGACGACATCGATGCCGAATTGGACCTCGAAGTGCTGCAGAAACTGCTCATCCGTTTGCCGTCGGAGACGCAGGTTTTCGCGACCTCCGCAAAGGAGTCGTTCCTGCAAGCGCTCGAGGCCGGTCCGCACCGCCGCTTAACCATTGAAAACGGGCAAGTTACGACTTCGCGCGATTTCTCCTGAAACGGGCATTTTCGGCTAAAATCAGGCGTTTCCACTCGCGGCAACAAACACCGCGAAATTCGGCCGCCGCGAGGCGCCCGCACACCAGCGAAAACCAGTCGAAAAAAGCGGCGCCTCAGAAAGCGAATCGATGGCAGACGACTACACGAAAGACGACGACGCGGTCAGCGACACTTCGTCGGAGAACTACACCGCCGAAGACATCAAAGTCCTCAAAGGACTCGATGCGGTGCGCAAGCGCTCCGTCATATAAATCGGCGACAACGAAGACATCACCGGACTGCATCACATGGTCTACGAAGTCGTCGACAACGCCATCGACGAAGCGCTCGCCGGCTACGCCGATCGCGTGCTCGTCACGATTCACAACGACAACTCCGTGACCGTCGAAGACAACGGCCGCGGCATCCCCGTCGATCTGCACAAGGAAGAGAACCGCAGCGCCGCCGAAGTGATCATGACCGAGCTGCACGCCGGCGGAAAATTCGACAACAACTCGTACAAGGTCTCCGGCGGTCTTCACGGCGTCGGCGTCTCCGTCGTCAACTTTCTCTCCGAATGGCTGGAGCTGGAGATTCATCGCGACGACTACGTTTGGCGCCAGCGCTACGAAGGCGGCGTCCCCGTTGCACCGATCGCGCGCGGCGAAAAAACAGCGAAGCGCGGTACGCGCGTCACGTTCAAAGCCGACAGCGCGATTTTCTCGGTTCTCGAAATGCATTTCGAAACCCTCGCGCAACGTCTGCGCGAGTTGTCGTTCCTCAACTCCGGCGTCCTGATCGTCATCCAGGACGAGCGCACCGAGAAGAAACACGAGTTCTGCTACGAAGGCGGCATCGTCTCGTTCGTTCGCGATCTGAACAAAGCGAAGACGCCGATGCATGAAGAGCCGATCTTCATTCGCGACGAGAAAGACGGCGAAGGCATCGAGATCGCGCTGCAGTGGAACGACGGCTACACCGAGAACATCTACTGCTTCACGAACACGATCAAGAACCTCGACGGCGGCACGCATCTCGTCGGCTTCAAAGCGGCGATGACGCGCACGATCATCAAGTACATCAACTCGCAGGGCATCCTCGAGAAGCTGAAGCTATCGCTCGAAGGTGACGACGTTCGCGAAGGCCTCACCGCCGTCATCTCCGTCAAGATCCGCGATCCGAAGTTCTCGTCGCAGACGAAAGACAAACTCGTCTCGTCGCATGTGAAGACCTGGGTCGAGCAGATCGTCAACGAGCGTCTCGGCGATTACCTCGAAGAGAACCCGCGCGAAGCCAAGCGCATCACCGAGAAGATCATCGAAGCGGCTCGCGCGCGTGAAGCCGCGCACAAAGCGCGCGACCTGACACGCCGCAAAGGCGCGCTCGACTCGGCGTCGCTTCCCGGAAAGCTCGCCGACTGCCAGGAGCGCGATCCGAAATTCTGCGAGATCTTCTTCGTCGAAGGCGACTCCGCAGGCGGCTCGGCGAAGCAGGGACGCGATCGCCGCTTCCAGGCCGTGCTTCCGCTCAAAGGCAAGATCCTCAACGTCGAGAAGGCGCGTCTCGACAAGATGCTCTCATCCGACGAGATCCGCCTGATGATCATCGCCCTCGGCACCGGCATCGGCGCCGACGACTTCGACGTCGCCAAGCTTCGCTATCACAAGATCATCATCATGACGGACGCCGACGTCGACGGATCGCACATCCGCACGCTGATCCTGACGTTCTTCTTCCGCCACATGCAGGAAGTGATCAAGCGCGGGAACCTCTACATCGCGCAGCCGCCGCTGTACAAAGTGTCGCAGGGCAAGAAAGACACGTACCTCAAGGACGATTCCGAAAAATCGCGCTTCCTCATGAATCGCGTCTCCGAGTCCGTCGTCGTCACGCCGCAGGCCGGCATGACGATCGCGCGCGAAGCGCTCATCCAGATGCTGCAGCGGATGGAAGAGTATTCATCGCACGCTCGCAAGCTCGCCGCACGCGGCGTTCCGCGCGAAGCGCTCGACGTGATGTTCGCCGAGGGCTTCACGGATCGCGAGTCGTTCGGCGATCCGGAGAAGATGCTTTCGCTCGAGACCGCGCTCACAAACGCCGGCTTCGAGCATGTCCGCCAGCTCACCGACGAAGTCACCGAGACGCCGTACCTGCAGTTCACGGTCGGCGGGAACGGGACCGGCAAGCGCGCGATCGTCAACAGCGAGTTGCTCGGCATGTACGAGTTCCGCCAGATGGCGAAGTCGTACGAGCACCTCGGCACCTACGGACTGCCGCCGTACACGGTCACGTACGGCGAAGAGACGATGACCTTCACGCGAGTCGACGATCTGCTCGATCAGATCTTCAAGCTCGCCGAAAAAGGACTGACCATCCAGCGCTACAAAGGCCTCGGCGAAATGAACCCCGAGCAGCTCTGGGAAACGACGATGAACCCGCAGACGCGCCGCCTGTTGCAGGTGACGATCGACGACGCCGTCGGCGCCGAGGAGCTGTTCACGATTCTGATGGGCGACCAGGTCGAGCCGCGGCGCGTGTTCATTCAGGACAACGCGCTCGAAGTGAAGAACCTCGACATCTAAACCATGGCTGAAAACGACGACTACCAGAACTTCATCGAACCGCGTGTGCCCGTCAACATCGAAGACGAGATGCGCACGTCGTATCTCGACTACGCGATGTCGGTCATCATCGGCCGCGCGCTTCCCGACGTCCGCGACGGGCTGAAGCCCGTTCACCGCCGCATCCTCTACGGCATGTACGAGCAGGGGAACACGGCCGGCAAGGCGTACAAGAAATCGGCGCGCATCGTCGGCGACGTGATGGGCAAGTTCCACCCGCACGGCGACAGCGCGATCTACGACAGCGTCGTGCGCATGGCGCAAGACTTCTCGATGCGCTACCAGCTTGTCGACGGGCAGGGCAACTTCGGATCGCTCGACAACGATCCGCCCGCGGCGATGCGTTACACCGAAGTTCGTCTCACGCGCCTCGCCGAAGAGCTGATGCGCGACGACATCGACAAGGAAACGGTCGACTGGGTTCCGAACTACGACGGATCGCTCAGCGAGCCGTCGGTGCTTCCCGCGAAGTTCCCGAACCTTCTCGTCAACGGCTCGACCGGCATCGCCGTCGGCATGGCCACGAACATCCCGCCGCACAACTTGGGCGAAGTGATCGATGCCTGCCTGATGATGATCGACAACCCGAAGGTCACGTGGAAAGAGCTGATGACGGTTCTTCCCGGACCCGATTTCCCGACCGCCGGATTCATTCACGGCATCGACGGCATTCGTCAGGCGTACGAGACCGGCCGCGGCATCATTCAGGTTCGCGCGCGCGCCGGCATCGAGCAGATGAAGCGGAACGCCGATCGCCAGCAGATCGTCGTCACCGAAATTCCGTACATGACGAACAAGGCTCGCCTGCTCGAAAAGATCGGCGAGCTCGTTCGCGACAAACGCATCGACGGCATCTCCGATCTTCGCGACGAGTCGAGCCGCGAGGGAATGCGCATCGTCATCGAGTTGAAGCGCGGCGAAGTGCCGGAGATCGTCCTCAACAACCTGTACCAGAACACGCAGCTCCAGACGACGTTCGGAATCATCTTCCTGGCGATCGCCAACGGACGTCCGGAGGTCATGGACCTCGGCAGGATCATCCGTCACTTCCTCGATCATCGGAAAGAGGTCGTCGTTCGCCGCACGCGCTTCGATTTGCGCAAAGCGGAAGAGCGCGCCCACATCCTCGAAGGCCTCGTCAAAGCGCTCGATCACCTCGACGCGATCATCACGCTCATTCGCGGCAGCCGCACGCCGGATATCGCGCGTGAGGGACTCATCTCGAATTTCGAGTTCACCGAGATTCAGGCACGGGCGATTCTCGACATGCGCCTGCAGCGCCTCACGGGTCTGGAGCGCGAGAAGATCGTCGCCGAATACAACGAAGTGCTCGCGACGATCGCGCGCCTCAAAGAGATCCTCGCCTCCGAACAACTCGTGCTGAACATCGTTTCGGATGAGCTGAAGGCGATCAAAGAAACGTACGGCGATCCGCGGCGCACCGAGATCATTCCGGAAGCGCACGAGATCTCGATCGAAGACATGATCGCCGACGAAGACATGGTCATCACCGTGTCGCGCGGCGGCTATATCAAGCGCTCGCCGCTCTCGCTCTATCGCGCGCAGCGCCGCGGCGGCAAAGGCCGTATCGGGATGCAGACGAAAGAAGAGGACATCGTCGAGCACCTCTTCGTCGCCACGACGCACGCCTACGTGCTCGTGTTCACCGATCGCGGACGTCTGTACTGGCTGAAAGTCCACCAGATCCCCGAGGTCGCGTCGAACGCACGCGGAAAGGCGATCGTCAACCTGTTGACTGTCGAACAGAACGAGAACGTCCGCGCGTTGCTCACCACGCGTGACTTTACCGAAGGCAAGTACGTCGTGATGGTCACGCGCGCCGGCAAGATCAAGAAGACCGAGCTCGAGGCGTTCTCGAACGTGCGCGCCAGCGGCATCATCGCCATCGACATCAACGAAGGCGACGATCTCTACGCCGTGCGTCTCTCCGACGGCAGCAGCGACATCTTCGTCGGCAAAGCCGGTGGACGCGTCATCCGCTTCAACGAATCCGAAGTGCGTCCGATGGGTCGCGGCGCTTCCGGCGTTCGCGCCGTCGCGCTGCGCGAAGACGACTACGTCGTTGAAATGGACGTTCTCCCCGCGGGAACGGTCGTCGAAGAGGACGTTGAGACGGAAAGCGATGAAGCCGCCGACGAGACGGTGGAAGTGGCCGGCGACAACCGCGGCTACATCTTCACCGTCACGGAAAACGGCTACGGAAAACGCTCACCGGTCTCCGCGTATCCGACCAAACACCGGGGCGGCTTCGGCGTCATCGACATCAAGACGAGCGAGCGCAATGGCCGGGTCGCCGGCATGGCGGTCGTCTTCGATGAGGATCA
>Ga0163162_10007724_pt1 | contig 10479 bp, 16 predicted proteins | sample S55metaG_FD_115310 | JGI IMG/M metagenome (GOLD analysis project Ga0163162, IMG submission 115310) | Switchgrass rhizosphere microbial communities from Kellogg Biological Station, Michigan, USA - S5-5 metaG | ecosystem: Host-associated > Plants > Roots > Rhizosphere > Soil | place: USA...
CGTTCTGGAACTGGCGCCGGCTCAAGGAGGAGCGCGGCGCCAATGGGCGGCTCAAGGCACCGGTGCGCGGCAACCGGCCCCAGCTGCCACCGCTGCCGGACTGGATCAGTTAGGCACGATCCCGCGCCAGGGCTCTGTCGAAGCAAACGCACCGATGCAGTGACGGCTGGAGTAGGGAAGGGCAGGGGCGTGCCGCGCCACCGCAAACCTGCCAATCCGTTTCGCTACTTCAACTCCTCGCCGCAGGTGATCCGCCTGGTTGTGCTGATGTACGTGCGATTACCGCTCTCGTTGGAAAAGGTCTAAGAGCCGCTGTTCAAGCGTTCCGGCAGCGGTCCGATAACGAACGCGGTGCCTTGCGACGCCGTACCTCCGATTCCAGGCCACGATGAACTGCTGCACATAGACATGCATGTCAGAAACCGGGTGCGGTCTGCAGGGGACTCCCATCGTCTGCGCTCAGATGGCAGGAGTGGCTTGATCAGTCCTCCCGCTCGGCGTCCGCAAACTCCACGGACAGTATATGGGCGCAAAAAGCAGCCTTGAAATAGAACTTAACCAGGTGGGATATTTTTGGTCAACTTGGCCCCCACGGGTATGCGTCGCTCCTACCCAACTTGGCCGCTGGCGTTGGTCTGTTGAGCGATGCGCAGCTGTTCCCGCGTTCCAGCCCTAGTTGCTGAGATCACCTGATCGACTCCGATAATCGTGATGGCTAGCGCTCCATCCGGAGTGGACTGGATGAATCCCTTCTCCTTTAGATACCATGTATAGAAATCGAAAGCCTCAACCGAGCAGCCAAGCTCCTCCTGAAGCGTGTAATGCCCTATGCCTGGCTCTCGTGTGGATTCCCTCCTCCGGCGATATAGCAGCGACAAGATCTTCTCGTGTGCGGCTGCGTCTGTGAGCGCCTCTCCCCACTTGTCGTGTGCGGCCGTGACATCAGTGAACACAAAGCCAGTCACTCGAGCATACTGGAGATTATATTCCCCCCGTTCTTCCGCGGATTTTAGCGCTCTATAGGCTGATATTACACGCCCGAATTGCTCCACATCGGCAGTCTCCGAGTGATCCGGATGATAGCGCTTTGCCAAATGGCGATATGCAGCCTCAAGCGTCTTGTCGTCGCAGTCTGGGGAAACTCCCAAGATGCCATAGTGGTCGACGAAGCCGGACTCATTCATTAGCACACCTTACCTCGGTGGAGCGTAATCGCCAACTCCGAACGAGTGTTTACTCGGCTTTTCAGAATATCCTGTCAAAAGGGCTGCGGAACCGGGATAGCAGCCGAAGGCACCTTCAATCCTTTAGCCTTGACGCCTTTAGCCATGATGGCACGAATAATCCGAAGCCTCGATAAAAACCAACCTGGCGGCAAAGCTGCTGCAAAGCTGCGGCCCATGCGGGAGATCGACGGCGGAAATGGCACCGTGTGACCACGTTGCCGATCCCGCGCTGGTCTTCAAACTGGCGCAAGATCAGGTGTGCATACCCCTCGATGCGATGGTGCGGCTTGGCATTTCGAGCGAGGGTCTGCCCGTTCGTGCAGTCGAAGGGGAGAGCTGTTTCGTGCTCGGGCCGGCAAATGGGATTGCCGCTCGGACCGATGCTGCCCGCCAGGGGCTGGGGGTCACGCCAGGCGCGCTGCTGGACAAGGCTGAAGGCTGATCAGGCATCCAGGGCCAGGGCTGCATCGACCAGCGTCCCAATCTTGTCGCTGGCCCGCTTGAGCTGCTGAAGGCGGCCGGTACGCTCGGCCGCGCCGATCCTGCCCATGGTCAGCGCTTCGTCGACTATGTCTTCCATGATCATCCCCGCCTGCGTGCACAGCGCTGCGATGAGATTTGCGGTGTCCTGGTCCATGGCAATGGACACAGCCCGGTTCCCAGGCGCAAGTCCATATGCAGCTTCGTAAGGTCTGGAACGTTTTCTTCCATACTGTCGAACAGAGAATGGGTGACTGACCGATGCCTCCCCCGGGGTGCACCCCCGAGCGGCACTGGGTCCCCTGGCAGGAATTAAGTCCGTTGCTCATTTTCCGGTAACCTTGATGCGTGGACACTTGCCTCGGCTGCCCCGTTGAAAGGGCATGCCGTCGGTTCAAATTTGCAGCGAGCAGCCAACGGAAAGCCGCGTCGGGGGCGGATGCGCACCACGGCTGGTTCATAAAAGGAACCGACCCCCTCGAATCGCTTCCAGCACAAGCTTCGCCTGAGCATCTGAGCTGTAGAGCTCCGTCGTCTCCACTCCCTTTACGAGTCCATTAGGTGGGGATTAGCTCTGCGCACTGTTCCGACACGCGGTACTACTTCGTCAAATTGCGGAAACGCATGGTTATTCGACGTGATACACACGTCACGTACGCCAATGAGATCGCCAGTCCGCCCGTTCTCAGATAAAAACAGCGGTTTAGCGATGCAGTCGCACATGAACCATTTCTTAAGACGCTTGCCGTAAGGCAGCTGAATACACGAAGTAGATCGCCATCATTGCTCGAGAAGGTCTCCCGATGCAGTTCCCCCCAGGCCTGTCCGTTCGCCAATTTGCTAGCTGGACGGCTGCGCTGTGCTTTGTGTGCAACGAGGCTCGCGCTGCTGTTTTCACAGTTCCTGTGCTCTACACCCTGTGGCGAAACGGCGGGACGGCTATGCAAGTTTGGCTCGCATTCTGTACGGTAGCGGGAATCGCCCTGTCGGTACTCGTGCCGATGTGGGGCGCAAATTGGGTGGCTCAACTTCGGCAGAAGGCACAGCTGGACACTCTATAGCCGCTGCCCCGAGCTCATGCGCGCCGAGCGGGAACAAATCCCATCCTCGGAGATGCTCCGTGCGAACGAGTGGCCGTGGTCTGAGCCCCGACGTCCCTCCAAATTTGAGTGGGGACCGGCCCATGGAAGGAGTCGGACGGAATGAAGCGGAGCTGAAGAACGATAACGGCAACGCGCAGCCTAATCACATTGCGCTTGTCACCCTGACGGACGCGACCTTACACTTATGCTTCGTCTCCGCTTCCTGTAAGCCGGCATGAGCCTCCGGGTTAACAGCCTCGACAAGGCTGAGGTGATCCACCGACCCGGTTCCCGGCGGCGGGTTTGGTGCTGCGGCGCAAATCGAATAACGGGTTCAACAAAAGGAGATTGTTTCGAGATCATCGGCGCAGTCCCACCTTCAAAAGTGAAGATCACGCACACCGAGCGATATGTCATGTTCCAATTCTCGCCTGCGCGTTCGGAGTTCCCAGGCTGGTTCGCAGCGGCAGATCTGTCGAATCTCGCATCCACCAACGGGAACAAAGCTGACTAAGCCCCTCAGCCTCACCGGGGACTCGATCTTTGGCCTTCACCAGGCTAGCAATCGCCGGTGCTGCCGGGAGAACAGGTAACTGGTGGCGGTGCTTATCACGATTCCAATCTTTACGAAGCAGATCAGGTGTGGACGGCGCTCCCCCGCCGTGGCAGCTCTAGACCATACCTGTTACAAAGCCGCACGCGCTAATGTTCGCGAAAGGCGGTCTCAGTTCCTGAGGTGCAGCTATAACGAAATTTGATGGTGAGGATATTCATGAAGGTCGACCTACGCAGGGCTTCGTGGTTCGATCGCTCGCGTCTCAACGGCTACGCCAAGTGCGTTCTAGCCGTGTCAGCTGTATCTTCATTGTGGTTTTATTACGATTCCGCGTTCGTCACCGGCTCCGACTTCCAAGCTTTCTGGTCAGCCGCACGAATTCTCATCACGGGAGGGGCCGAAAAGGTCTACAGTCTTGGACTGGCAGAGGAATTGCAGCGGGGCATGCCCACGGCCGGGTTTATTGCGTTCGTTCACCCTCCGCCTTTTTTGCTGTTGCTCGCGCCGCTTGGGTTGTTGCCGTACCCCGTTGCAATGGCTGTCTGGAATATAGCAAGCTTCAGTGCCTGGGCGGTAGCGGCCACCCGAATTGACCCGCGATCAGCTTGGCCGATCGTAGCCTTTCCGGGGGCATTGGTGGCGGTTGCTCACGCGCAGACAGGACTGCTCTGTAGCGCTTTGATATGTGGTTCCATCGCAGCCGGCCCAAAGCGACCGTTCCTGGCAGGCGCGTTCATCGGGGCTCTGGTTATAAAACCGCAGATTGCCCTTTTATTTCCGCTGATCATCGTTCTGTCTAAACAGCCAAAGATCTTTGTTGCGGCTGCGATCAGCGCGGGAGTTTGCGTTCTGATCCCGCTCGTGGCGTGGGGACAGCAGACGTACTCCGCCTGGTTTGGCAGCCTTTCAGAGACGGCAGAGCTTGTCGCGCGTGCCGATCCCGTGTTTTTGCAGCGTATGTGCACTGTATACTCAGCCGCACGATTAACCGGATCCACCCCATTCGCCGTTGTTGCGCAGTCAACATCCGCTGTGGGGAGCTTGCTGTTCCTGTTCTGGGTAAGTCGTCAGACACGAAATTATTTCGTGTTATCCTCTGCGGGTTTAACCTGCACCTGCTTATGCCTACCTTATTTGTTTAGCTATGATCTTCCATTTCTTGTTGTTCCGCTAATATGGGTGGGAATGCAAGGCAGAAGCATTGGTTGGCTCGACTGGGAGAAACTCGGCCTTGCCGTAGCATACTGGGGTGTCTTCGTGTGCCGCGCGACTGCGTTGCCGGTCGGTGTGAACGCAACCCCGTTCATTTCCGTACTCATTTTGTGGCTCATTTGGCGGCGTTTACGATGGTTAGCAGGAAACGCGGAGTCACACGAACCATCGCGCAATTCTGGGGCGGGCGCTGTCGTTAAAGGCAACATCATATAACACCGCAGAGGATATGCGGTATCCGCGATGGATACGCTGACCAGCGATGGCGCATAATCTCCCATATACGCACGATTCATTACGCCGGCTGAATTTGCTCCAGGAGGCCGGGTTAATTCTGGCAAATCAAGTCGGAAGCTATCGCTTCGCCGGAACACGGCTCAGGGGGACCCTCACGAGGCGCCGGACCAATTGGGCTGGCCGCGAGGAGATCAGGGACTTTGTCCGCGGGAGCACCCATTTCAGCTCTGATGCGTAACACGAAAGTCGCGCCAGCTTCGTTGCAACTTTTGATAACTTGTTGTTGACAAGATTCTGGGCAAAAACGGCCGTGGTGTTGTTGAGAGATTCTTATGATCGAAGCTATCAGGTGGGCGGAGCGCGTCTTCTACGTCGCACTAACATCCTTGCTAATTTCCCGGATGTTACCGGCCATCCCTCATCAGCCTCAGGTCTTGTTTTTCCTGGCCAGTGAATTAAGCGGCGCGCTATTCATCATCTTTCAACGCCGGGGGCATTGGTCAGGCGAGGCTTACCCTTTTTTGATTGCACTTGTTGGGACTTCCGCCCCATTCTTCGCAGTGCCGCTTGGTGAGGCGTTGGCTCCGTCGATTGGCGCGGCACTCCTTGTTACAGGGGCGTGCATTGCCCTTTGTGGAAAGCTGTCACTTCGTCGGAGTTTTGGTCTTGTCCCTGCGAACCGTGGAGTGAAAACTGACGGACTTTACCGCTGGGTTCGCCATCCCATATATCTTGGTTATGTTGTCAGTCATGTGGGTCTCCTACTGACGTACGCCTCATTTTGGAACTTGGCTGTGCTTGGCTTCGCGTGGATTCTAATGTGGTTACGATCACGTGAGGAGGAGAAATTCCTTTCGAGGGATCCACTTTATGGGCAGTATGCGCAGTTAGTTCGCCACCGCCTGGTACCGGGGTTGCTCTAGCCCCGGGACACGATGAGCCCGAGATCATGGGATGAGCTGGTTGCAACCTAATCGAATCAGCCCCCGCCGCATGGCACCGGACCTGGAGTCGCGAAAGGACGCCCCCGGTTACGTCAGAAGACGGCTTGACGAATGAGGGAGGGTGTCTGGGCGGCAGTCGCAGCTCGCTTGGCACGCCATGCCGGCTGTCTCATGCTGACCGGGTCCACTGCACGCCCATCCAGTCTCACCTCGTAGTGGAGGTGCGCGCCAGTCGAATGCCCGGTTGAGCCCACATAGCCAAGGACTTGCCCTTGCCGGACGAATTCCCCGGCGGAAACGATGGACCGCGACATGTGGGCATAGCGCGTGCTCAACCCCGCGCCACCACGCACTTCGACCAAAATGCCATAACCGCCGCGCACCCCGGTAGACTGCACAGCGCCGTTCATAGTGGAGACTATGGGCGTACCGTAGGGAGCTGCCAAATCTACGCCGCTGTGCTGGCGCAGATAACCATCTATCGGATGGACGCGCAGGCCGAAGCCACTGCTGATCCGGGCAGACAGTGGCAGACCCAACCCGAGCTTCGGCGCAACGCCGAGCAATGCCGCTGCCCCGTTGGCGCCAATCAGCCGGGAACGCACGGCGAAGAGTTCGCGACCGACTAACGTCGCCTCGGTGCCGACCACGACTGAGCCTACGGGTTCGGCAAGCCGCACAGTCGAGGCGGCCGATGCTTCCATCGACCGCGAGGCGGCCGCGGCCGCTTCCTCATCCACCCTAAATCCGGGCACTCTGGCAATGCCTTGCGCAAGCACAGGGACATCGCTTAGTAGACTTAGGGCGGCGATCACGCCACGGCTCGCCAGCCTCATCACGTTCGTACTCCGTACGACTGGAAGCTGAATGCGATGAGAATCGTGCCGACCGCGATCGCCGCGCCATAAGGAAGGCCCGTGTGCGCTGCGATTTTGCGGCGGGAATTCTCACCACTGGTAGAGGAGAACACCTTCACTGCCCAGTAGATCAGCAGCAACACCACGCCTGCGAGGCTAATGGCGGCGCCGAGCGGGATCGCCAGCTGCAGGGGAAACCAGAGGGCAACCGCTGCATAGAGCTTGGCATCCCCGCCGCCAATTACCCGTATCGCGAACAGCCCAGCACCGATCGCGAGCGCGATCAAGAAGTGCAGCGCATGCGACCAGCCCTCGCCGGGGGCGAAAACGAGGACTGCCGCCACCCCGCTGATCGCGACAATCAGGTTGAGCGCGTTGGGAATGCGCCGGGCAGTAACGTCGATTAGCGCCGCGCTACCCACCAGTAGGCCGAGGCCGAGGCGAGCCCAGTCAGAGCTGGTCACAGGCCGGCTCGAGCGAAGCTGGTCGTTGCCTTAGCGGGCTTCGACTGGGGAAGGACGATGCGCACGACCGGCGAGAAGCGCGGGTCAACGAATATGACGCGGCTTTTCGGGCGCGCGGCAGGTCCTGCGAGCAGCGACGAGGCGGGGGTGGCAAGATCAACCTGACGGTCCGGCTGCAATGCGGCGGAGCTAGGCTGACCTGAGACCTTCGGAGCGGCAGGTGCTGAAGTCGCCCGCGCCGCAACGGTAACCCTGATGGTTGGCGCCCTTGCGTCGGAGTCGAGCGCGAAGGTGCGCAAGGCCATTTCGCCGGAGGGGAGGCGCCGCAAGCGCTCGACGCGAGTTTCCGCGAGCGGTGGCGCCGCCGGAACTGCATCGACGCGGGGGCCAGGTAGCTCTAGCGGGGGCAGCGCGGCCCTGGCAAACTTCGCGCTGTCCTGCGACTGACGCAGCGTGACGAGGTTGCGGGCGAAGCGCGGGTTGTTCGGCTCGTGCTGTTGGGCGCGGATGAATAGATCCTCAGCCACATCGGCGCGGCCGAGCTGGGCATAAGCCACGCCAAGCCCGTTTAGCGCCTCGGCTGGGTTTTCCCCGGTGGCGAGCGCCAGGCGAAAGGTTTCTATGGCGCTGCCGTATGCCCCATTGTCCAACTCCTCCCGCCCGAGCGCAAGGAAGGCGGGCGCGCGCGCGACGTGGGCCGTGCGCGGCGTGGACTTCAACCATCGGAAGCTGAAGAAGGGAGACGCCGAAGCGCAACCTGACAGCATAGCGGTCGCACCGAGGACAGCCGCAATCCTTGCGCGATTTCCCATCATATTAGCCTCCCATCATAGTTGGTACGAGCTTCCTGATCACCAGGATCAGAGCGGGTAACATCAACACACCGAGCATCACCGGCAGCATGCACATCACTAGTGGAATGGAAATGAGGATGGGCAGGCGGTGCGCCTTCTCCTCCGCTCGCATCTTGCGCCGCTCGCGCATTTCGGCCGCGTAAACTCTCAGCGTCGAGCCGATGCTGCTGCCGAGCTTGTCGGACTGGATCAACAGGGTGCAGAATGAACGCACTTCGGGCACGTGCGCGGCGTTCGCCATGTTTCGCAGGGCGTCCTCGCGGGTGGCGCCCGCGCGCAGGCTCAGCACGGCACCGACCAACAGCTGGCTGACCAGCGGCTCGGACTGCGCCATCTCCTGGCCCACCCGGTTAAATGCCGCTTCTAGCCCTAGGCCGGACTCGACGCAGACCAGCATTAAGTCGAGGCAATTGGGGAAACCGTTCGTAATCTCAGTGGTCCGCCGGTCGGCGCGGGCATCCAGGTACACCTTGGGAATGTACAGGCCGAGCATTGCACCGACGGCAGCAAGAAAATACGCCCTAAGGACGGTCAGTTCAAACCCCACCAACAGCGCCATGCCGACAAGGATGGCAGGGAGGAGGAAGATCATCGTCAGCCGCACAAGCGTGTAGATGCGGGTCGCGTCGGGGGAGGAGAAGCCGGCGGCTGCCAGTCGTTCGCGCATCGCGTCGGGCTTGCTATCCTGCAGGTTCAGCCCGCTAGCTTCCACCACCTGGACCAGTCGCGACCAAGCGCCCGACTTGCCCCCGTGCAAGAGGTTAGCCTCTGGGATCGGCGCACGTTCAGCAGGGCCAAGGGCGCGCAGGGCTCGGCGAGAGGCACTCGCTACCTGAACTCGGCTGAGTAATGTGAACACACCTGAGCAAACAAGCAGAAAGACCGCTGCCAGAACCAGCAATCTCAGAATTGGCGGAGTGACGAAATCCATGTCAGACCTTCAGCTGAACGAGGCGCCGTAGCCAGAAAGCTCCGACGAAATAAAGACCGATCAGGAACGTGAAGCCCATGGTGAAAATCGGATCACCGGCTACATCAAGGAAAAAGCTCGGATTGATGACGAACAGCACGAGGAACGTCAGCACCGGCATTACCGTCAGCACCCATGCGCTCATCCGCCCTTCTGCGCTCAGTGCACGCACTTTGAGGTAGAGCGAGGCGCGTTCGCGGATCGTCCGCGACAAGTTGGTCAGGATCTCAGCGAGGTTGCCACCAGTTTCCGACTGTACCGCCAAGCTCACTGCGAACATCTTGAGATCGGGCAGATCCCACCGCTGAGCCAAATTATGAACGGCGCTGTTGAAATCGAGACCGTACGACACCTCATCGAACACCAACCCGAACTCGCTGCCGATCGGATCGGGCATTTCCCGAGTCAGCAGGTCAACGGCGGCCGCCACCGGATGCCCGGAGCGGAGTGCCCGCGTAAACACGTCGAGCGCCTCGGGAAATTGCTGTTCCATTGCCCGCGTGCGTTTCTGCGCTCGGTGAGAGAGGTAGAGCAACGGGAGCGAACTGCATAGCGCGAGCGAGATGACCATCGCCAGAAATATCCGCGCAGAGGTAACCTCGTACGACATTCCGACCATTGCGACGACGATTACGAGGAACGTCACGGTCGCAATTGCCGCAGCCGTCGCAATGGCGTTGATCGGGTTGGTCACGGCCCCTGCTGTCACGTGCAGCCGAACGAAGCGGTTGTACGCCCCCGCATACCAGCGGTCCGCCGCGACGAATTGCGAGCCGCGGCGGATGATCTCAATGACTCGGTCTCGGCTTAAACCTCCAGCGAGCAGGGTCAGCCGCTGGTTGATCCGGGTGCGTTCGCGCCGGGCATTGACCACGACTAGCGAGGTCTGCTGGACCAACAGGAACACGCAGGCGAAGACCGCCAGCAGCGCCGCCAGCTTGATCAGCAGCGCGGTCATGCCGCACCGTGAAGCGGGGGCCGGAACAGTTCGGAATCGAGAGTGATCCCGTGGACTTGCAGGTTCTGAGCAAACATTGGACGGATGCCGGTTGCTTCGAGTTCGCCCAGGACCATGCCGTCGGCATCGCGGCCGCGCTGGCGAAAGCGGAAGACCTCCTGCATCGTGACGACCTCGCCTTCCATGCCGGTCACTTCGGACAGGCTGAGCAGCTTACGCCTGCCATCGCTTAGCCGTCCGATCTGCACGACCACGTTGATCGCCGAAGCGATCTGCGCGCGAGAGGAGCGAGCGGAGATATCGACCCCGCTCATGCCAATCATTTGCTCAACCCGGCTGAGGGCGTCGCGGGGAGTGTTGGCGTGGATCGTCGTCATCGAGCCATCGTGGCCCGTGTTCATCGCCTGGAGCATATCGAAGGCCTCGCCGGCGCGGCATTCGCCCAGAATGATCCGGTCGGGGCGCATGCGCAGCGCGTTACGTACCAGATCGCGTTGGGTGACCTCGCCGCGACCTTCTATGTTCGGCGGGCGTGTTTCGAGCCGGGCGACGTGCGCCTGCTGGAGCTGCAGTTCGGCCGAGTCCTCGATGGTGACAATCCGCTCGGCCTCGTCAATGTAGCTGGACAAGGCATTCAGC
>Ga0163162_10007725_pt1 | contig 10478 bp, 11 predicted proteins | sample S55metaG_FD_115310 | JGI IMG/M metagenome (GOLD analysis project Ga0163162, IMG submission 115310) | Switchgrass rhizosphere microbial communities from Kellogg Biological Station, Michigan, USA - S5-5 metaG | ecosystem: Host-associated > Plants > Roots > Rhizosphere > Soil | place: USA...
AGTCCCATCAAGTTCGTTGAGGTCATCAACGTGATGGGCGACCTGCAGAGAGGCGGTCAACTGCAGCAGCTCCAATTGCGAGCCGGTCTGCAAGATCCGACGACCAGGACTCAAAGTCCGTCCACCTCAATCGCTACTAACATTACGCCCGCGATTGGGACCGATCCCATTACAGGAGCTACGACCGCAACCACGACGACGCCCGGAGTGCCCTCGGTGCTGTCCGGTATTGAGGTCACGGCGCAACAACCACAAACCGATGTTCAGGTGATTTCCCAGGATACCGTTGATGGAACCATCTGCGATTGTGGCGAGATTCCGGGAAAGGGCGGCGGCATTCCGATTTGGCCGTTCTTCGCGCTGATTCCGCTGGTCTGTCTGACGGGTGTATGCACGCACCATGAATGTGTGGATTGTGCGACACCATCGCCCAGCCCCAGCGTCGGGATTACTCCGTTTTGCGTCAACTGTACGCCGAATCCGAGCCCGAGCCCCAGCGTCGAGATTAGCGGGTTTTGTGTAAACTGTTCGCCGACTCCGCCGACGGTTCCAGAGCCCACTTCGTTGCTGCTGCTGGGAAGCGGTATCGTTACGGTCACCGCCGCGGCCCGACGTCGCTATCTGAAGAAGCGCATCAACCAGGATGACGCCTCAGAAACGGAGGGCGAATAATGAATCGGACAGAATCTAAATTTTCCATGATTGCCAATTCCAACATGGTGAAATTCGCCATCGCCGTTTTGATCGCCGGAACGTTCATGGTTGCCGCTACTTCGAGCAGCGCCTACGCGGCCGGCAAGAAGAAGAAAGTTAAGTACGGACAACTGGAGATCACCACGAACCCGGGCGGATTCCCGATGAGAATCGATGGCCAGCCCCAGGGCGATACATCACAAACTGTACGCGTGATCGAACTTCAGCCAGGGCATCACGTGGTGCAAATCGATTTGCCGAATGGTGAGAAATGGGTGCGCGATTTTGATATCGCCGAAGCCCGGAGAGTTTGCGTTAATCTCAATTATCATCCGAAGCAATTTACCGTCAACAAGTCTCCATGCCCCTTCCCCGTGAATGTCTCGGCGCCCAGCACAGTTAACGACGGCGACCTGATCACATTCACTTCCGATGTGTCTTACGCCGGCAGCGCGCCAGTGAATTATGCGTGGTCGGTTGCGCCGGGCACAGCCAAGATAGTTAGTGGCGCCGGTACCGCAACCATCACGGTCGATTCAACCGGACTCGGTGGTCAACGCGTGACTGCGACGCTGACCGCGGATGACGGCTCGGGTGATCCGTTGTGCCGCCAGAGCGCTCAGGCATCAACCAACGTGGTTGCCAAGACGCCGCCGCCTGTCGAATGCCGGCAGTTCGATCAATTCCCGTCGGTCGCTTTCGACGATGACAAGGCTCGCTTTGACAATCTGGCGATCGAGTTACAGAACTCGCCCGATACCACGGCCTACATCATCATCTACGCCGGACAACGTAGCCGGACGGGTCAAGCAGATGCGCTCGGTAAACGGTCGATGGATTATCTGACGGTCCAACGCGGCGTAAGTGCCAACCGACTGGTCTTCATCAACGGCGGATACCGCGAGCAGGACTACTTTGAAATCTGGTTGTGCCCGCCCGGAGCACATCCTCCGCAGCCAACGCCTACCGTGCAACCGGGCGACGTGCAGCCTGCGGCGGACCGCACTCGGCCACGCAAACCACGCAGGTAGTTGTAATAATCCTTCCGCCCCTGGGACGTGGGGCGATTGGAAAGCAGGTAGCGATGCCCCCCATCGCTGCCTGCTTATTTTTTTGCCACTTATCGCACTACACGTTCGCAACGAAGTCCCCAACCATCGATTACTCTAATCAAACATTATGTTGACACTCGCTTCAGCGGGTGATACAAAGCGCCCACGTTCCGCAGGGCTCCGAACTTCACCCAAATGACGGGAGTGAGCCGTGATCAAAAAGCTCGAAGTTCTAGCCAATATCGCCGTGATCACTACTTCGCTTGTAGTGTGCACGGTTCTAATAAGGCGTTATCTTTTACCGTCAAACAGACGAGCAGCCGTCAGTGCACCCACCGGCACCAATCCGATTAGCCCCGATCCGCGCCAGCCGTCCATTGCCCCCGGCATAAAGATTGTTTTGCCTACAGTGGATTGGACTAAGAGCAATCGCACAGTCGTTTTAGCACTATCAACCTCGTGTCATTTCTGTGCCGAAAGCGCGCCCTTCTATCAAAATCTCGCAAAAGAGAAACGCGCTGATGTGCGCATCCTCGCGCTGTTTCCCCAGTCGCTTCAGGACAGTCACTCTTATTTAGACAAACTTGGTATTAAGGTTGACGACGTGGTGCAAAGCCCTTTAGCAGCGATAGGTGTGTCCGGAACGCCGACGCTGCTGCTGGTCGACAATCAAGGCGTCGTTATTCATTCGTGGGTGGGAAGAATGCGGGACGCCGATGCTCGCGAAGTCGCGTCGGTCGTAGTTAAGTAATCGGAGGTGATCACATGCGAAAAAGATCAATTATGAAGATTTTTTGGTCGCTCGGTTATGTGTTGGCCGCCGTGGTTGGTTTGCGCATAACGGCCGAACCGACTCCCGCGCAGGAGCCTCCACGCCGCGATCGCACCGTGATGAGAAAGCCTTGGAGCGTGGAACCGGTGAAGGTCGTGTCCGCTAAGAACAAGAGAAAGGGTAAGATAGAAATTGGTAAGCCTTTCGAGGATGACGACGATTGGTTGGATGGTTTTGGGGTCACTGTCTCGAATGGCTCAGACAAAGTCGTTACGGCGGTAACCGCTGAGTTAGTCTTCCGACGAGAGCCTGGCGCCCCGGGATTACCACTTGCGTGGCCTCTCGCTTTTGGGCCAGATCCTTTCAGTGCGGAATACGCGCAGCGAGATCCCACTAAAATAATCAAAGTTGGCGAGAACACTGAACTCCAGCTATCAGATGAAAACTACGGCTACTTGCAGCGGGCTCTTCAGCAGTTGGGGTTCCCACCTAACATTAGGCGGGTGGAAGTAGTGATAAGAAATGTTGGCTTTGAGGATGGGTCGGCTTTGAGTTCCGGTAGTTTATTCGTGCCGGATCCAAAACACCCAACTGACCCGACGCGCCGGATTTTGCCCGGTAAGCCGATGTCTCGCAATGGGAAGTTAGCGACTGGCCAGGCACCCCACGTACTACACCACTCGGCTACAACAACGGTTCTATCAAATCCTCCACAGGACATCTGCTACACAAAGGCACCGCATGAGTTTCTACAATGCCCCAGCCAGCCAGCGTGCGGTATATATTGGGACCGGTTAGGGGATGACGAGGGTTACTACACCTTAAACCTGACGGAAGTGCCATGTCTATTTACGTCCGCCAATCCCTGTACCGTAAGTTGCGGATCTCAGCAGTGCGCCGTACTTGACGTTGCTCAAAGATACGTAGAATGTTGCCATGCATTGGCATGTCAGGATCCGGATCCATCGGTGGTGCCCAAAAACTCATGCAGCGGCTGTCCGGAAGATTACGATGAATATCATGATTGCTGTTATGAGCAAGGCAGCGGATGCGGCGGCACCGGAAAGTGTCCTTGCAGTATGGCGGACGTTTACAATTGTGAGCAGGCCGGCGGTTCGTACAATCCTGATCGCTGTCAGTGCGATCCTGACACACCAATTATCATTGATATCGCAGGCAACGGATTCTCGCTTACCGATCATGCTAACGGCGTAAATTTTGACCTCAACCGAGACGGCACCAAAGAGAAAGTGTCATGGACAGCGAGTGGCTCTGACGACGCGTTTCTCGTGCTCGATGTGAACGACAACGGCGTAATTGACGACGGCAAGGAATTGTTTGGGAACACCACCGTCCAACCTGCGCCGGCCGCCGGCACGAGTCGAAATGGCTTTCTCGCGTTAGGCTTGTACGGTGAGACTTGGGTTGGTGGCAACGGCGATGGCTTCATCGACCGCCGAGATTCAGTCTTTACCAGGCTACGCCTTTGGCAGGACGTGAACCACAACGGCATCTCAGAGGTGAACGAGCTTCACACCCTCAGCGAGATGGGACTTGAATCTATTTCGCTGGGCTATCGCGAATCACAACGACGCGATCCGTACGGAAACCTGTTCAGGTACAGAGCAAAGGTTTTCGGAGCCCAACACAGCGACTTGGGGCGCTGGGCATACGATGTAGTTTTGTTGACTCACTCTTGAAGTTTAGGTGCACTGGTAATGCCCAGGCGGCGATGCCCCCCATCGCTGCCTGCTTCTTTTTTACTGTTTGACCTGGCGTTTCGCGCTGTGCTAAGAACTAAGAACCCTCGCAGTAACTTCCCCAACTAAGCCCCAACCAGAAAACCAACTTGAATTTCCCCCTGGAGGGATTGTTATGGCCAACGAAAGTGGCAGTAGCACCGGCGTGGTTGCGGTGCTCGTGATTTTTGTAATCGTCATCGTGGTTGCGTTCCTGGCTTGGCGGGGCGGTGTGTTTGGCGGGCGCAGCACGAAAATCAACGTGAACGTCTCGGCGCCTCAGTCGCAGCCGCAAAGTCAGCCGGCGGCGCCGCGCAGTTCGCCTTAATACAGGCTCTTCACGGCTGGAAACCAGCTCTTCAAAATTAAAAGGGGGTAAACGGATATGGGTGACAATGGTGGCGGAGGAAGCGCGGGCGTCGTAGCTGTGCTGGTGATTTTCGTAATCTTGATCGTGGCGGCATTCTTCGCGTGGCGCGGCGGACTATTCGGCGGCAAGAACACCAAAGTCGACGTGAATGTAACCACGCCGCAAAGGTAATCGCGCGCACAGGGGTAATTACGAGGTCGGATCTTCGTGAGATCTCTTTGGCGAAGACAAGAGCGGCCGTGTGTTCGCGGGCCCGGTTAATTCGTCGAGATTAAGACGAATGCCACCTCCGGCATCCGAGAATGCGGCGGCGCGTTGCGCGCGGCGATGGCGAAACAGGAGCGCACCGACGAGTCCGCCGAGGCCCAGACACAGAATGAGTGACAAGCCTGAACTCTTCAGCACCGCGACGAGGACACCAGCCGACGTTTGGGTTAAGTATCTCTGCATCCGCTCGTATAAATGCGGATCGTCGCCGAGCCATTGCACTACCTGCTCGTACTTCACCTGATCGATCAGCGCATTCGCCGTCTTCTCATCCGTCGCATCGAATACAAAGACCGAATAATTCCCGACACGACGATACGCAGTCGGCATGCGCAGGCCCTGTGATTTAAGCTCGGCAAGTCTTGTCCAGATGCGCGAGTCGTTGTCGATGGAAAATTGCGGCGTCGTAAATTCAACGATTAGCAGTTGCGCTTGACCGTAATATGCGGTCACGGCTTCTGTGCCGCCGTCGAAACTGACTGCGTCGAGGACCGGCGCGCCAGATATGTTTTCGCGCAGCGTGTTGTCATGAACGATGTAAAGCGCATTCTCGAGAGAACGCGGCGCGTCGGGAAGGTGCTTGGCCAGCGCAGGTATCTCGTCTTCGCCTTTATCCAATTGAGCAGAGAGTAAGCGGGCGAGGTCAGTCACCTGGCTTACATCGCCTGACTGGCGGGTAACAGACACAAAGTTCGGGCCCTGGGAAAACGCCACCCGCCAATTATCAACGAAATCAGCCGTGCCGATATCACCGGTTTTGACGGACTCAAAGTGCTTGATGCCTCGAGCTGCCAGCGTGAGCAGCGAATAAGCTTCCGAGTCTGATTCCAAACGCGCCAACACTACCTTGAACTTGTCACCGCTGGCCGAAGCATATTCACTTTCAAAAGCCTGCGATGACGACTTGGCCTTCGAACCTGCTTCATCCGGCTCGACGAATCCGAAGGTCTTCAGGAAATCGGAGGGTTTCGGCGACTGCGTTTGATGAAATGATCCCACTTCGGCTGCCAGCGCTTTACTAATTTCAGGCGCCGGCGTCTCTGCCAAAACCAAGGGACAAGCGCACAGAACCAGCATCGCGCCAAGGACGACGAAGCGGATTTTTCCAGAAACAACAGACAAACTCATACTCATACTTAGAAACCAGGAACGCCTGAAATGTTTCCTACAATCAGAAGTCCCAAATGAGTCTAATGCCACTGCCTGAGTTGCCGCAAAATGAGGTCAGCGTAATGACGTGGATTATTGATGTTATGAAGTACGGTCGTGCCTCCGACTTCAGTCGCGTTGTCGATCACAACGTCGCCGAATCCGAGGATTCTTTGGGAAATTGAAGCCGAAACGGTGACATCCTGAATCTTCGGCAGCAGGATGTTGCGTGTCGTCCGCGCAATCAAACCGTAATCAATTTCGATCTTCGATTCAGTGAGCGTATAGCGCACCATGTTGCGTTTGAGGTGATAGTAAGCGGGAATCAGAAGCAGACTCAACGCAACCGGCAGCGAGATGTACCACGGAATATCTATGAAGCGAACCATCGCCAGCAAGACCGTAATCAGAATCGCTCCGAGCACGGCCGCGCCATAGCCAATCTTTATGAACAGCATGGTGGGCCGGGTGGTGAAGATCACGCCGTCAATCTCGTCGTCGCCATAATGCGCCGGCACCGATGACGACGTACGGGCAATGCGAGTCTCGTCGGGGTCGCGAGCAGCGGCGCCACAGTGATTGCAGAATCGACTATTCGGGTCTAATTGGGCGCCACAATCAGGACATCGCATCGGCTTCACCTCTTCGCGTCATACGATAACGTAACGGATGATGTTCGTTAATCCGCCACATGATACTAGCAGAGCACACGTCACGAAATGAAAAGGGCGGCCGTCGTTGCGACGTCCGCCCCCACGAATTCAATTTTTCAGCCGATCACTGACTCATCAGTTGCAGCTTTCCGTCCGGCAATCTCACCGTGGACACGGTGCGTTCATAAATCGTCAGTGGCTCGGGCCCCTTGGTCTGCAAACGACTCAGCTGCGTCCGATTGATTGGCCGCGCGTACACGGCCGCAGAGGGATCCTGCAGTAACGAATAACGTCGCGAAATCCGTCTGACGTATTCCTGCGTTTCAGCGTAAGGTGGAATGCGCCAACCGTACTTCTCAACCGCGCCTTCTCCCGCGTTGTAGCCGGCCAGCGCCAAATTCACGTCGCCATCAAAACGATCCAGCAAGAACCTCAGGTAACGCGCGCCGCCTTCGATGTTTTGTCGCGGATCGAAAATATTCGTGACACCGTAACGCATCGCCGTGCCGGGCATGAGCTGCATCAATCCGCGCGCGCCTTTCGGTGAAATCGCACGTGACTTAAAACTCGACTCCTGATGCATTACCGAGTAAAGCAGCAGCGGATCGACGCTGTTACTCGTTCCGGATTTAACCAGATAGCCATCTACCTCAGGGCTTCCGGTCGTGTATCCGCGCAACGCACTCAAGCTACCGACGGACGCGCTTGGGCTGATATTCGGTGTGAACAGCGTCGGTGAAACCAGCGACGAACTGGGCACAACCGAGGGCGACGTGCTTGCAGCCACCCCTGATTTTGTACGCGACCTGGCCGCTTTGCCGGACACAGGTTTGGACACTTCGATCGCGGGCGCTACGGCCGTCACACCATTGCGAAAATCAAAATTATCGAGTGAATAGGCCGTCCGTTGGGCAAATGCAGGGACCGCGGACAGCAAAAGCGCGGCGACAACGAGGGGAAGGTTTTTCATGGCAATTCAGCTTATCTTCGCGGGTATGAGGACGGCAGTTAGCAGGGCCGCAAATGGATACTACCAGAAGCGTTAAATATTTGCCAAACATTTTGTCTTTGCCCTGGATGGTTGGCAATTCCCTTGCATCGCAAGGATCGGTGGTTTCGTGTAGTATGCGCCGCCAATAAGCGGAAAAGGCCCGGTATCTTTGGTAAGTCGGCTTTCTAAACCCGAGCGCACCCGGCGCTCACAAACATGGAAGGAGATTTAAAAATGAAGAAGCTCCCTTGGGTGGTACTTTCTCTTTTGTTATTCGCGGGGCTGGTTTCGGCGCAGAACTCGAACGCGGCCGCAACCGCCAACAAAAACCAGAACAAAGCCAGTATGAACGCTAAGCGGAAGCCGCCCTTCCGCGCGACGGCAGACCAGGTCAAACAGGCTCAGGCAATTCTTAAGCAGAGAAGCTTCTATGCTGGCGAAGAAACGGGCAAGCTCGACGATGCAACTCGGACCGGGTTGAAGAAATATCAGGAAGCTGAACGCCTTAAGGTTACCGGCACGCTCAATAAGATCACCCTGGAAAAAATGGCCATCACATTGACAGACAAGCAAAAGACGATGTGAAGCCCAAACGGGGTTGGTCGGGCTGCGAAATTAGTAACAGCCCGACCCGTTTCTCTTTGCCTATCGACATTTATTCAGTGCGAACGTATTCGGCGCCGATGTCTTCCAGCAAGGTTTCCAGTTTGTCGACCTCGTCTGAATTCTTGGCTTCGATTCCGAGGAGGATACCTCCGCCGCGAACTCCGGTGTCATAAACTTTGGCGCGGTGTTCTGGAATCCCTGTGCCGATCAGCAGTCCGATCAATCCACCGGTAGCACCGCCCGCGCCCGCGCCTGCGAGCGCGGCCGCAATTGGTCCCGCCACGATAAGGCCGAACCCTGGAATCGCAATTGAGGTGCCGACCGCAGCGATCGCTGCGAGCACCGCTCCGACGGTGCCTCCGATTGCGCCGCCCACGCCCAGTCCGTCTGCCGCGTGAGATCGCGTCTGCACAGCGAATTCCTTGTTCTTTGTTGCGTCTGACATCAACACGCTAATGTCATCGCGCGTGTAACCGCGCTTAATCACCGCATCGACGGCCGCCTCTGCCGCCGCACGGGTTTTGAAAAGTCCAGTTATGAAAGTCTTAGACATCGCCGACTCCTCTCGTCGATCAAGTTCAAAATTAAATAGGGGATATCAGCGACATTGAAATAATGTCGCCCATCACAGAGGGAATTCAGGGGATGAACGTATCTTGCGACACGGAAGATTCAGTGTCAAACGGGTGGGCCGAATGAAATATCGGCTCTAATTGCCGGCGTTGCTCCGAATCAAATCGAGGACGCTCTGCAAGTCAGCCGGAAGTTCTGCCTTGAATCGCAACGCGGCGCCTGTCCGTGGATGCCTGAATCCAAGCTCGGCCGCGTGCAGAAATTGGCGGTCCAGCCTGGCTACAGCCCGCTTAACTGTCGCATCGACGATCGTGTTGTCACGCCCGCCACCATAAACTTCGTCGCCGACGACCGGGTGTTTCAACCACATCAAGTGGACGCGAATCTGGTGGGTTCTACCTGTCTTCAATTCGACGTCCAGCAACGTGAACCGGGGGAACGCCTCGCGAACCCGATAGAGCGACAAGGCGGGGCGGCCGCCGCGAACAACTGCCATGCGCACGCGATTACGCGGGTCGCGCGCAATCGGCTGATCGATTTGTCCCTGGCGATGCTCGACCTGACCGTGGACCAGCGCTCGATACGACTTGAAAACTTCGCGCTCGCGAAATTGATTCGCAAGATGCTCGTGCGCCGTTTCAGTCTTCGCGACGACCAGCAACCCCGAAGTTCCCCGGTCGAGGCGATGAACGATGCCTGGCCGGGTCACGCCCGCGGCGGTAGATAGCCGCGCGAAATGAAAGGCCAGCGCGTTCGCGAGTGTCCCGCGCGAGATTCCCGCCGCGGGATGTACAACCAGGCCGGCTGGTTTGTTGACGACGATCAGATCGTCGTCTTCGTAAATTATGTTGATGGGAATGTCTTCCGGAGTGAACACCTCCGCCGGATTCGGCGTCAGTTCGATTTCGATTTCATCGTTGACGCGAACCTTGTGCGAAGACTTCGTCAGTTTGCCGCCGACGAGAACATCGCCGTCGTCAATCAATCGCTGGAGGCGGGCACGACTCCAGCCCTCGATGCGTTCGGCGAGAAACGCGTCGAGCCGCTGACCTGCCGAGTCGGCTGTTACAGAGAAAGTGAGGTGAGAATTTTGATCGACGGTAGAATTCACGCGTTAACTGTAGCGCAAATTACCAATTTGCGTCGGACCAGGTCGCCGTCGCGACAGATCGCAAATTAACAATTTGCGCTACATACAACGCAACAACTTACTGTTTGCACGGCGTAATGACCGCGTTGGCTGCCAGGCGGTCGTGAATGAACTTATCGACGTCAGCTTCGATTAGCTCGCCGTTGACGACCCAGGCTTTCTCGGTCAGCACATCGCCGCTCGAACTGCACTTGGCCGGGTCCAAAAAGATGTTCCAGGGCGAACCCCACTTGCGTGTATCGCCGGTCAGTTGGCGATAGCCAAAATGCGTCGTCTTATCGCGGTCTTCGCGCGATTCAGATTCAGTGACCACGGGGTATGGCGGGCCGCTCGCGCCAAAATAGTTTTTCACATCATCGCGCGTTCCATACTCGCTGACGCCGATAATCTCAAACCCCTGGGATTTGTATTTATCGTAAAGACCGGCCGCAACCGGCGCTTCGTTCTTCCAATTCGGACACCA
>Ga0163162_10007727_pt1 | contig 10477 bp, 8 predicted proteins | sample S55metaG_FD_115310 | JGI IMG/M metagenome (GOLD analysis project Ga0163162, IMG submission 115310) | Switchgrass rhizosphere microbial communities from Kellogg Biological Station, Michigan, USA - S5-5 metaG | ecosystem: Host-associated > Plants > Roots > Rhizosphere > Soil | place: USA: Michigan...
CCACGGCGGCGAGTGCTCGTAGCGGATGCCCCGAAAGCTCGGGGTATCGAGGTGACCCGGATCGGTGTTGGCGCAGGGGCCGTTGATGTTGAACAACATCATCTGTGGCTTCGCGTACTTCGCCTTCCAATATCCCTTGGCCAGCTCGAGGAACTTCGGGTTGTAGAAGGTATCTTCGATTCCCGGGTAGAGGCAGGCGGAATAGTTGGCCATGAAGCCGCGGAAGGTCGGCGTGAGAAACATTTCGAGTCGGGGTTCGACGCCTGGCGGCATCCCGCCTGATAAGGTCGCCAGAAGCTCTTCGGCAGAGGCGAAGTGGTGCGCGAGTATCAGCTTCCAGGGGCCGTTCTGGCGCACCACATCCAACAACCGTTCCCGCTGGTCATCAGTGTAGACGTCGTTCAGCTCGACGGGGGGCGCAATGGGTTGCAGGACTTTCGCCAGGCGTTCCTTATAGGCTTGGGTCAACATGTTGTGTCTCCGGTTTGGCGCATTTCGCGCGCGAAATCGATGCTGCTCGAGCAGTTGCCCTGCAGGTACTGTGTGCCGAGGCGCAGGGCCCAATAGCTTTCCGGGCCATCCGCGAGGCGCCATTCGTGCAGGCGCCGGACAAACAGTTGCAGGTCGTGTTCTTCGCTGATACCGATGGCCCCGTGTACGGCATGGGCAATCGCTGTCAATTGAGGTACGGCCGAGCTGCAAACGAGCTTCGCCACCGCCGCTGTGGCGGCGGACGGCGGAAATCCGCCACTGCAGCCGATTTGGGCGGCCATCCGCGCCATCACAGTGTGTTCGGCCATGACCGCGAGCTGTTGCTGGATGGCCTGTGCCTGGGCGATGGGCTTGCCGAACTGCACGCGCTGTCCGGCATGCGCAACGGTCAATTTGAGTACTTGTTCAGCCGCGCCAGCGATGTGAGCCGCGTGAACCGCTGCGGTGGTCGACCGAAACGCACCTGCAGGTAACGGCGATGGCGCGCTGGCTACCTCCGCGGTGGACGGCCAATGCACGTCAGCCGCGAGTGATGCAGCTATTCCCACATCTCGAAGTGAGCTTTGCGGCAGCGTGCGCAAAAAGAGCTGCTCATCCGTTTCGATGAGCGCATATCCGGCAACCTTCGCCAGCGGGACTGCGCGTTGCCAGGCGTTCTCGGCACTTCGGGTTACCAGCACGATGGGTCGATCCGGCGGCGCAATTCCGGCACCCGCCAGGAGAGCGCGCGCGACGAGCGTTTCACCGAACGGCACCGGCAGCAGACGGCGGCCTGCGGCCTGGAGCAATGCGCCGATCTGGGCGAAATCCAAACCCGCCCCGCCATGCTCCGTCGCCGTTAACGCGTCCAGAAAGCCGGACTCCAACAGCGGCTCCCAGACAGGCTCCACCGACCCTCCACGCTCGATGTCCCGCAAACGCGTTGTTGCGGAGATTTCACCCAGGAGCCGCTCGAACGGCTCCAACAGCTCGTTATCCGGTGTGCTCATCGCAACCCCAGGCCGCGCGCAATGATGCCGCGTAAGATTTCGCGCGTGCCGCCACGCAGGGAGAAACTCGGGGCGATGTGCGTGAGGTACATCAAAGTCAAATACAACTCCCGATCGGGCGGTTCATCCGGATGGGCACCCAGATCATCGGCGATGCAGGTTGGAATCGATTGTTCGAAGGTGGTCCCCAGATCCTTGACCACGGAGGCTTCCAGGACCGGACTTTCGCCCCTCGCGAGGCTGGCGGTGACCGCGAGGGAAAGCTCGCGCAGCGTTGCCAATTGGGCGAGGAAGCTGCCCGCGAGCCGGGCACTGGAGTCGCTGAAGCGGCCGGCGCGGCGCAGGTGGGAGATCCAGGCATCGAGCAGGGTGACGCTCGAATAGATTCGCTCGGGTCCGCTGCGCTCGAACGCCAGTTCCGCGATCACCTGGTCCCAACCGGCCCCTTCGGCACCCACGAGCGCATCGGGCCCGAGGCGGACGTCATCGAAGAACACTTCGCAGAAATGTTGGTCGCCGGTGAGATCGGTGATCGGCCGGATCCGGATGCCGGGAGCACTGAGATCCACAATGAGTTGCGAGAGACCGGCGCGCCGGTCGCCGCTCGCGCCTGAGGTTCTGACCAGGGCAATCATGTACTGGTCGTGGTGGGCATAGGTGGTCCAGATCTTCGAGCCGTTCAGGATCCAGTCTTCGCCACTGCGCACGGCGCGCGATCTGACACTGGCCAGATCCGAGCCGGCGCCGGGCTCACTCATTCCGATGCAGAAGAAGATCTCGCCACGGGCAATGCGGGGCAGATAGGCCGCTCGTTGAGCCTCCGTCCCGTAATTCAGAATGAGTGGCGCGCTCTGCCGATCGGCAATACAATGCGCGGCGACCGGTGCTCCCACCCGCAGCATCTCCTCTATGACGACGAACCGCGCGAACGGGCCGCGCCCGCCCCCTCCGTAACGGGTGGGCAAGGTCAGACCCAGGTAGCCGGCCTTTCCGAGGGCCTGGCTGAAGCTTGGGTCAAATCCCATCCACGACCGCGCTCGCTGAGCTAATGGACGCTCGCCCAGAAGGTCCCGCACCAGGGCCCGGACGGGATTGCGCAAGGACTCGTCCTCGGCTGGCAGGGCAGACAGGGTCAGTGACTCGAACAAGGAACTCGGCCCCCTCATTATATGGGTACGAATCGTACCTTAATTGAGGCACCTTTGCGCCTCCCTGGTGCCGATGTGCCTATCTTTGGTGCGACTTTATTTATATTATGGGTACGAATCGTACCGTTAGTATGTGAAGGCACATGGTGTTGACAGGCCGGCATCTGCTCGGGGGCCACTGGCGCCCGGGTGGCGAATTGTTTGCAACCCGCAACCCTTCGGATCTGAACGAGGTCGTGGGTGAATATCCCAGCGGACGGCCACAGGATGCCGCGGAGGCACTGGACTGTGCACGCCGCGCACTGCCGGGTTGGAGAGATTTCAACATCCAGCAGCGCTGCGACATTCTGCGGCGGGCGGGTGATCTGCTCGCCGCGCGAGCCGCAGACATCGGGACTCTATTGGCACGCGAGGAAGGCAAAAGACGCAGCGAAGCAGTGGCTGAGGCGGTCCGCGCCGCGCAAGTTTTCCACTTCTATGCCGGTGAGGCCGTGCGTCACCCGGGACAGTTTCAACCGAGTCTGCGCGACGGCCATCACGTACTGGTCAGTTATGAGCCGGTGGGTGTCATATCGCTCATCACTCCGTGGAATTTTCCAATCGCAATTCCCGCCTGGAAGGTCGCCGGCGCGCTGTCTTATGGAAACACTTGCGTGCTGAAGCCGTCCGAGTTTGCTCCCGGATGTGCCGTCGTGTTGGGCCAGATTCTCGAAGAAGCAGGCTTGCCGCCGGGGGCGTTCAACCTGGTTCATGGCAGTGGCCAGGCGCTCGGCGACACACTCGTGTCCGGTGCCGACGCGGTCAGCTTCACGGGCTCCACCCCAACCGGTCGCCTCATTCTGAAGCAGGCCGCCGCGAGCATGACGAAGGTGCAACTCGAGCTCGGAGGCAAGAACCCACTGGTTGTGTTGGATGACGCGGATTTGAATCTCGCGGTCGAGGTGGCTCTCCAGGGCACCTACGGCCAGACCGGTCAGCGCTGCACCGGCTCAGAGCGGTTGATTGTCACGCGTCGCATTCACGATCAGTTTACCGAGAGCCTGGTGAAACGCACGGCAGCCTTGCGTGTGGGCCATGCGCTGGATGACGACACCGAAATCGGCCCGGTAGCTACGGCCGCGCAGTTGCAGAAGAACCTGCAATTCGTTGCAGGTGCCAAAAGCGCCGGAGCGCAACTCGCAGCCGGAGGACACACTCTGGAGCGCCGGACTCCGGGACACTATTTCGCGCCGGCGTTGTTCCTGGGTACGACGCCGGATATGCCGTTGAACCGACAGGAGACGTTTGGTCCGATTGCCGGGGTGATCCAGGTCGAGGATCTCGATGAAGCCATTGCCGTAGCCAATGACTGCGAGCTGGCGCTTTCATCGGGGATCTGTACGACCAACCTGCGCCACGCGGAGCGGTTCCGCCGTCTGTCGAAAGCCGGGATGGTCGCAATCAATGCGCCCACCGCCGGAGTTGAATATCACGTTCCCTTCGGGGGTCGTGCGCCCTCGGGCTGCGGCGCCCGCGAGCAAGGCGCGGCCAGCGCCGAGTTCTTCACCGAGATCAAGACCTGCTATGTCAATCATGGGGCTACCTAGCCCGCGGAGCTGATCTGTCATGACCACGAGAGTTGGTTTTATCGGCCTGGGCGCCATGGGCCTGCCGATGGCCTCGAATCTGCAGCGCAAGGGCTTTCAGCTCAAGGTGTTCGATCTGAACGAAGTCCCGGTGGCGAAGCTCGTGCGATTGGGCGCGCAAAAGGCGGCCTCCGTCGGCGAGTGCTCTCGTGACGTCGACGTCGTAGTTACGATGCTGCCCGCGACACCGCAGGTCGAGGCTGTGGTGTTAGGGCCGGGCGGCGTGTTAGAGAACATCGCACCGGAATCAGTCCTGATGGACATGAGCACGATTGATGCACGCGGGACTGATCGTGTTGCCAAGGCATGCGCACAGCGCGAGATCGGTTTCACTGACTGCCCCGTGGGGCGCCTGGTCCTGCACGCCGAGAAAGGCGAATCGCTGTTCATGGTAGGTGCCGATGACATCGTGTTCGCGCGCGTCGAGCCGCTGCTGCAGGCCATGGGCACCGCGATCTATCGCTGTGGAGCAGTGGGCATGGGCTCGCGCATGAAGCTGATCAACAACTTCATGTTGCTGTCGACCGCGCAGATCGTAGCCGAATCGATAACACTCGGGACCAAGCTCGGTCTCGATGTCGAGATCATGCGGCAGGTCACCGCCGGCACGACGGCGCATAACGGCCAATTTCACGTCCTCATGGTCAACAAGGTGCTCAAGGGCGACATCGAACCGGGCTTTACGATCGATCTGGCCTTCAAAGACATGACGCTCGCAATGAATGCGGCAGCGGAACAACGCATGGGGCTGCCCGTGGGCGCCGCTGCGCACGCGGTTTACGGTGCTGTCCGCGCGACTGCCTACGCCTCGAAGGACTATTCGGCTCTTCTGGCCTTTGCGTGCGAGCAGGCCGGAGTCACCCTGCCCTCGCTCGAGACTCAGCGGTCTCAAGGGACCTGACATGATGGAAAACACGGTACGACAACCCTCCCCGGCCCAACAGTCGCCCGCCCTGGACCGGGAGGCCCTGCAGAGCGCGCTGCTCGAATGCAACGTGCCCACGCTTCTGATGGTGTACGTACACCTCACCCGGGATGAAGCATTCCTAGATCGGTTTGCTCCGCACATCCGCTCACCGTTTTCGGGGATACCCAACGACATACCGACTTCGCTCGAGGATGAGTTGCGCCGCCGCCTGGTCGAATGCCTCTCGAGCCCGAACGCGCCCGTCGACTCTGCACTGCCGCCGGAACTGATGCGCAAGATGATGAGTGTGGGTGTGGGCGAACCGGTGGCGCCGGAGTTTGTGCCGCTGCTGCTCGAACAGATGGGGTTCGAGAAGCCGACCCCACGCCGCGCAGTTCCGGGCCGCGTTGCACCGCCCGCGCGCTGCAAAGTGCTGGTCATCGGCGCCGGACTCACCGGCATCGCCGCCGGCATCAAACTGGGCGAGGCCGGCTATGACTATGTCATCGTAGAGAAGAACCCGGAGATCGGCGGAACGTGGTGGGAAAACGTGTATCCGGGCGTGGGCGTCGATACACCCAGCCATTTCTATTCCTACTCATTTGAGCTCAACGCGGAGTGGAATTACTTCAATCCCAAGGGCCCGGAGATGCAGGCCTATCTGATGCGGGTCGTTGCCAAGCACGGCATCCGTGATCGCATCGTGTTCAACAACCGCGTGACGGCGTGTGTTTTTGACGAGGCTGCCAAGTTGTGGAATGTCACGATCCGCGGTGCCGATGGGAATGAGCGGATCATCCAGGCGACGGCCGTCATCAATGCGCAGGGCCCGCTGAATCGCTGGCGATGGCCCGACATACCGGGCTTTGAGGAATTCAAAGGTGTGAAGATGCACACCGCGGCCTGGGATCCGAATACTCAGTTCGCCGGCAAACGGGTGGGTTTGATCGGCACGGGCGCGAGCGGTGCGCAGGTGGGTCCCGCGGTTGCAGCCGCAGCGCAGCACCTGACGGTATTTCAACGGTCCAAACATTGGGTTCTGTTCAACCCGGAAATGAACCATGCCGTTCCAGCGGGTGCCAAGTGGGCGATGCAGCACGTTCCCCACTATCTCGAGTGGTTCCGATTTCGGGTCTACTGGACTGCGGCGGACGGGCTGTTCGCCAATGTGCTGAAGGATCCGAACTGGACCCACACCGACCTGTCGATTTCCGCGCACAATGAGGCTGTACGACAATACTGCCTCGGCTACCTGAAAACAAAGCTCGGCGCACGGCCCGAGTTGTTGGAGAAGATGACACCGGACTATCCGGTGTTCGGCAAGCGCATTGTGCTCGATGCCGGCTGGGTCGACATGATGTTGCGGGACAATGTCACACTCGAGTCGGACCCCATCGAAAGGATCACCGCTGCTTCGGTCATCACGCGCTCGGGCCATGAGCACAAGATCGATGTGCTGGTGTGTGCTACCGGGTTCAACGTCGCCAAGATGCTCGGTTCCCTGCGGGTCATCGGGCGCAATGGCCGCAGTCTCGGCGATGAGTGGGGCGAGGAAGATGCGCGCTCCTACCTGGGCGTCACGGTGCCGGGATATCCGAACTTCTTCCTGACCGTAGGACCCAACTCGGCTCCGAATCATGCAGCCGGTCAGAACATCATCTCCGAAGCCCAGGTTCACTACATCATCGAGTGTCTGGATCTGGTCAACGCGCAGGGTGGCTCAACGATTGAGCCGACTCAACGGGCCTATGAGGCGTGGAATGCACAGATCGACAAGCGGATGGAACAGATGATCTGGACGCACCCGAAGGCCAAAAATTACTACCGCAACAGCAAGGGCCGCGTCTTCATGTCCTGGCCGTACCGTTTGGTGGACTATTGGGTGCAGACCCGCGCACCGATCCGCGAGAACTTCACGATTGAGTGACGGACCGCGACCTGGAGGCTCTCGGAGTCGCCGCGGGCCTCCTGGCGGCGGAGGTTGTTTCGCGTGCGTGGGATTGCCGACGATGGAGGTCCCAGATACCGGCGCGGATGACTTCAAACATGCCGCGGAAGACCTGGGTGTCCATGTGATTGCTGGCAAACATGGCGCGTTGAACGAGGGGGGCCCAAAACAGCTCCGACACCAGCTCAATGTCAGTCTCGACAGGCAGCTCCCCCCGCGCAACCGCACGTGTGACAATCAAGCGACCGGGCAGTCGGCGTCGCAGGAAGGTCACCTCGATACGCTGAGCCAGCGCCGGATTGTGCGCCGCCTCGCTGATGAGGGCCGGCACGACACTCGCGACAGGGGTCTGGCGCAGCGCCCGCTCATACTGACGGGCCAGCTCCACCCACTCGGCGATCAGGCTTCCGCGGTCGGGGACTTTCAGTTTGGGCAGCAGGTCGAACGCGGCAACGACGAGTTCCTCTTTCGTGGGCCAGCGCCGGTAGATCGTGGACTTGCTGACCCGGGCCTGCGCGACGACCTCATCGATGGTGAGTCCACCATAACCGCGCTCGCCCAGCAATTTCAGGGTGACTGTCAGAATGGTGTTGCCGGAGGCCTCGCTGCGCGGCCGGCCCACCCCACGCTTGGCCGGCAGAGACAGTCCGTCAGAATCGGCCCCGGGGACTACCACCTGCGCTCGCCTGTTGCCTTTCAACTCACTTCCCATCCACCGTATCCGGGTTGTACTGTGACACACTCTACAATAACGGTACGATTATTACCGATATTTGAGCCTCGGGAGCTGCTATGACCGCACTTCAAACCGATCCGCCGCTCGATCCGCAGTTTAAGGCGCTCCTGGGTGCGCTGCCGCCCTTTCCGGATATTCGCACGCTGCCTGTGCCCCAACTCAGGGAAATTGTGCACAGCTCTTCCACGATGGCTCCCCCACTGCCGGTGCCGTTCGCGTCCATCGTGGACCGTACCCTTGCCGGACCCGGAGGTGAGCTGCCCGTGCGGATCTATACACCTGAGGGGAAAGGGCCCTTTCCGATCATCGTTTATTTTCACGGGGGTGGCTGGGTTGTCAGTGATCTCGACACTCACGACATGATTGCGCGGGGGTTGAGTTACGGCGCGGGTGCCGTGTTGATCTCCGTCGGCTATCGGCTCGCCCCGGAGCATCCGTTTCCGGCAGCCATCGATGATGCGTGGGCGGCCACGCGCTGGGCGTACGAACATGGCACCGAAATACAAGGTGACCCGAAGCGGCTGGCCGTAGCGGGAGATAGCGCCGGAGGCGTCATCGCGTGCGCAATTGCTCTGCGATCCCGCGACGAGCGCGGCCCGCCACTGGCTGCGCAGGTGAATTTCTACGGGTCGTGCAACTATCCTTCCCAATTGACTGAATCGGCGCAGGCCTTTGCAGACGGTCCGCTCCTGCGCCGAAGCGACATTGATTATTTCTGGAGCCTGTATCTGTCGGATCCGGACAAGGACCAACATCATCCCTGGGCCTCGCCTATCCGTGCCGCGAGCCTGGCAGGCCTACCCCCCGCCTTCATCGGGACTGCCGAAGTCGATCCTTCGCGAGACGATGCTGAAGCGTTTGCCGCGAAGTTATCCGCGGCGGGGGGCGCCGTTACACAGCGCCGATATGCGGGGATGGTGCACGGCTTCCTGTCGTTCCTCGGCAACGTCGACGGAGCCCAACGGGCCATGAACGAATGCACGGCCTGGCTGAAGGAGCGGTTCGCGGCTGTGCGGACCTGAGCTGATTCGATGTCGGATGCATCAAAGTCGGGTGGCGGGCCGCTTGCAGGAATCAGGGTGTTGGATCTGTCGCGGGTGTTGGCGGGTCCCTGGGCCACGCAGATCCTCGCCGACCTCGGTGCGGAAGTTTACAAGATAGAGCAGCCGGGCCAGGGTGATGACACTCGGCGTTGGGGCCCGCCATTTCTGGAGGATGGCTCGCAGGATGCCGCGTATTACCTGTGCGCCAACCGGAACAAACACTCCCTGGCGATTGATTTCAGCAAGCCCGAAGGCGCGCGGCTGGTACGCGAGTTGGTCCGCAAATGCGATATCGTAGTGGAGAACTTCCGCGTCGGCGGGCTCGCTAAATATGGCTTGGATTACGCAACCCTCAGCGCGGAGCAGCCCGCGCTGATCTACTGCTCCATTACGGGATTCGGGCAGACGGGACCGTACCGCAACCGCGGTGGGTATGACTTCCTGATCCAGGGAATGAGCGGTGTCATGAGTGTGACCGGGCGACCGGACGGCTCACCCGGCGCGGGGCCTCTCAAGGTCGGCATTCCCATCAGCGACCTCTCCACGGGCTGCTACGCCGCGATCTCGATCCTCGCCGCGCTTTGGCATCGCAATGCAACCGGTGAGGGACAACACATCGATTGCGCCCTGCTGGATACGCAATTGAGCCTGCTCGCCAACCAGGCCTCCAACTTCCTGAATGGTGGTATGGTGCCGCGGCGCCTGGGCAATCAACATCCCAACACGGTTCCCTACCAAGACTTTGAGGCTGCGGATGGCACGGTGCTGGTAGCGCTGGGCAATGACCGCCAGTTTCGCGACTTCTGCCGGCTCATCGGGCGTGAAGATCTGCCGACGGATCCGCGCTTTACCGACAACGCGCGGCGCAGCGTCAACCGCCAGGCGTTGGAAACCGAAATGGCCCGGGCCATTTCCGGTTGGCGATCGGCTGATCTGATTGCGCGCATGGAGGTTGCGGGGCTGCCCGGTGGCCGGGTGAATCAGATACCCGACATCCTGGCCGATCCACAAGTGGCTGAGCGGGAGTTGGTCAAGACGTTGCATCGCAGTGATGGGACGCCGGTGAAGGTGTTGGGATTTCCGGCGCGGTTTTCCCGCACCAGCCCGCAGTACCGGCGTGCCCCGCCGCGCTGTGGCGAAGATACCGAGGCTGTGTTGAGTGAAGTACTGGAGCTCGATCCGGCGCGATTGGCGGAGCTGGCGAGTCAGGGCATCCTCAACCGTGGTCGCTGAGGCATTGAGCCGACTTCGAGCCTGACAGTCCGATTTCAGCGGCAACGGCCAAAGGTTGGCACATGATTTACCAGGTGGCACTGTGAGTACCCGTCTGTACTAGCTTTGGTTGGGGTCTATCCGCAATTGCTGTTGGTTTGAGGGCGACCGGCCAAGCCGTGTTCTCTGTGACTTAGGGCGACCTGTCGCGTATCGTCGCTAACCTTGGACGGCGCTGACATTACTAACAGCCTCTAACTCGTGCAACATTGCCCCGTGGAATTTAGCTTGCTCTGACGGGCGCAGGCGTCTGAGCGATGGCACCGCCTTTTCGATGACAAGCAAATTGATCAGACGGTGAAATCGATCTCAATGGC
>Ga0163162_10007728_pt1 | contig 10477 bp, 7 predicted proteins | sample S55metaG_FD_115310 | JGI IMG/M metagenome (GOLD analysis project Ga0163162, IMG submission 115310) | Switchgrass rhizosphere microbial communities from Kellogg Biological Station, Michigan, USA - S5-5 metaG | ecosystem: Host-associated > Plants > Roots > Rhizosphere > Soil | place: USA: Michigan...
GACTTCCTTCGGTGCAGCGGCCAGCAGCGGCGTGTCGATATAGCCGGGGCCGATCGCGTTGACGCGCAGCCCCTGGGCCCCATATTCAGCCGCAGCGTTCTTGGTCAGGCCCACGACGCCGTGCTTGGCCGCGGTGTAGGCGGCGTTGCCGGGAGCGGCGACGGTGCCGTGGATCGACGCCATGTTCACGATGGCACCCTTGGCGGCGCCGGCGGCAAGGATGGCCGGGATCTGGTAGCGCATCCCGTAGAGGACTCCGCTCAAGTTAATGGAAATGACCCGGTCCCAGTCATCAATGTCGACGTCCCCGACAGGAGCGTTGGCGCCGCCGATGCCTGCGTTGTTGACGGCATAGTTGAGGGCACCATAGGTCGCGACCGCAAATTCCACGGCCTTGTTGCTGTCCTCGGCCACCGCCGTGTTGGCCTGGAATGGAACCGCGGTGCCGCCTGAGGCCGTGATCTCGTTGGCGACACGCGTGGCACCGTCGAAGTTGAGGTCAACGACAACGACGTTGACGCCATTCCTGGCCAGGTCTTTGCTGATCGCTTCCCCGAGCCCGGAGCCTCCGCCGGTGACGAGCGCGGTCTTGCCTTCAAAGCTACCCATGATTCCTCCTCGTACGCGGGATCGGTCCCGCAGATTTCCGTGGTGAGCACTCGTTGAGCCGCTCCCTCGCAGCAACCGGGTCTGGCGCGGAAACATTCCACGCTGCACGAACCGTGGCTTGGACCCCCTTGCAGGGATCGCTAGCTCTCGTACCTTGCCAGTCCGGTTCTCTCCGCCGCGGATTCGCTGAAAATCACGGTGCACGGCAAGGGCGCGCACGGCTCGACGCCGCACATGTCCGTGGACCCGGTGGTGTTGGCGTCCTCGATCGTGCTTCGGCTGCAGACTCTCACGGGAGACCAAGCCGGGCGAGTTTGCCGTGGTCACGGTCGGGGCACTCAACGCCGGCCCGACGTCGAACATCATTTCTGGCTCCTGGGCGGGATGGACCCTGGGGCCTACCAGACCGCAGTCGCCGAGGGCACTGTTTCCCGGGACATTCCGGGGAACCACTCCTCCTTCTTCGCCCCCGCGATGGACCCAACACTGTCCATCGGCGTCCAAGCCCACGTGGTGGCCACCTTGTCCTACCTGGCTAAGGATCCATATGCCACGAGCGCCATTCAATTGTGCGCGAAAAACCTGCGTCCAGCCCTTGAACAGTGGAAACCACGTGCCCAAGGTGGGACTCTAAATGCATTCCCTCCCCTGCAGACACTGGGCTCCCCCGGAACCATGCGGAGTCCGGCCCGACAGCTGAATCGAGCCGGACGGGGGCGATTGGCTGCTGTGGTTCTGGTGGTTTGCTTGCTAGTTTCGTTGTTCGACAACGCCGTTAGGCGAGCGGATACTGAAGAACCATGAAGCCTACCCAAAACGGGTTGCGCATCCAGCTTCTCGGCTCGTTCATCGTGTACGTCAACGGGAACGCCGTCGAGAACAGCCAGTGGCGACTGCAGAAGGCAAAGGCCGTGGTGGCGATGCTGGCGTTGGCGCGTGGTCAACGTGGCCGTCGCGATCAGGTACTGGACCGCCTGTGGCCTGACATGGAGCCGGTGGCCGCTGCACGGAATTTGCATCAGACCCTGTATGTTGCTCGCCGCACCCTCGCTGGCGCTGGAGCCGGCAGCGACGGGCTGCTCGCCGTCCGCGGTGAAATGGTGGTGCTGGATGACACTGGCCCGGTCGATGTCGATGTCCTGCAGTTCGAGCGTTCGGCCGCGGCAGCGTTGGGTGAAGGTGTCGAGGCAAGCCTGCGCGATGCGGCCGACTTGTACAGCGGTGATCTTCTGCCGGAGCTGCCGGATGCGGATTGGCTGACGACACGCCGCGATGAGCTCCGGGAAATCCGCTGCGAAGTACTGGTGAAACTGGCGTCCACGGTGGCGCAGCGCGCGCCGGAGGAAGCGTTGGTCATCCTCACCCATGCGCTCGAATCCGATCCCATCCACGAGGGGGCCGTGCGCGCGCAGATGTTGGTGCTGGCTGGGATGGGCCGGCGTTCGGAAGCATTGGCACGATATGAGCGGCTGGTCGACGAACTCCTCGACCGGTTCGGGACCGACCCGGACACCAGGACGATGGGACTGTTTCGCGAGTTGTTGACCGGCTCGCCGCCCGAGGAGCGCCTCCGCCAGCCCGCCGGCGTGACCGGCAACGACGATGCCATCGGTTATCTGCCATCCCCGTTGACAAGCTTCATCGGGCGCGAGCGTGAGCTTGTTGATGTCGAGCGGCTGATGGGCCATGCTCGCCTGCTCACCCTCACCGGGGCTGGCGGCAGCGGCAAGACCAGACTGGCATTGGAGGCCGCGAAGACAGTTCGTCCTGAGTACGTGGACGGAGTCTGGTTCGTCGACCTCGCGGCCGTCGGGGAGTCGCTGCTGGTGGCCGATGCCGTAGCCGAGGTCCTCGGGTTGGATTCCGGCGCGGCACCAAGCCGCGTGCAAGCGCTGGTCGACCAACTGCGGCGACGCTCGCTGCTCCTGGTGCTGGACAACTGCGAACACCTGCTGGCGGCCTGTGCGCAACTCGTCGTCGCACTACTCGACGAATCCCCTGGGATTAAAGTGCTGGCCACCAGCCGGGAGCCACTCCATGCCGACGGGGAGTACACCTACCGGGTGCCGTCGTTGCCCCTGCCCCCGCCCCTGCGGACCGGCGGTCTCGGCCTGGCCGAGCTGGGCCGTCTGCCCTCTGTCCGGCTTTTCGTTGAGCGGGCAGCGCAAGTCCGGCCGGGTTTCGCGCTCGACGCCGGCAACGCGCAGGGGGTGACAGAGTTGTGCCGGCGGCTCGACGGGATGCCGCTGGCCCTGGAATTGGCCGCGGCCAGAACCGCCGTACTCGAACCCGCCGAGATCGTCCAGAGATTGGGCGATGCTTTGTCCATGCTCGGCGGCGGAACCAGCGGCGTCACGCGGCACCAGACGCTGCGTGGCACCTTGGAATGGAGCCACGCACTGCTCACCAAACCGGAGCAGGTTCTGCTGCGCCGGCTGTCTGTGTTCGCCGGTGGTTTTACCCTCGACGCCGCGGTCGCAGTCTGCGCCGACGCGCCCCTCCAGCAGATCGAACTGCTCGACCTGTTGGCCAAGCTGGTGGACAAGTCTTTGGTGGTCGCCGAAAGGACGGGCGCCGAGACCCGATACCGCCAATTGGAGACAGTCCGCCAGTTTGGCCACGAGAATCTCGATCATGCAGGTGAGGCTGCCCAACTGGCGGCTGCGCATTGCGCCTACTTCCTTGCCGTCGCCGAATCCCACAATCCCGAACGGGCCACCGGGGTGGTCATCGAACGGCCGAAGGTACTTGACCGCGAGCACGACAACCTGCGCGCTGCGCTGCGCTGGTCGTGCGCCAGCGAGCCCGAGACCGCGCTCCGGCTCGCCGCCAGCCTGTGGCGGTTCTGGTTCGTCCGCGGTCACGCGGTCGAGGGAGCACGTTGGGTCGAGAGAGCCTTGGCGGTGGCTCCCGATTCGACCCGGCCCCGCGCGGCCGCTCTGATCGGCCTGACCGGGCTGGACAGCCGGCAGGGCCGCGGAGATCGGCATCGGGCGCTCGGCGCGGAGGCCCTGGCAATCATGCGGGAGATTGGCGGCCCTGACGAGGTGGTGATGGCCCGGCTCATTGAGACCTCGCTAGCCTGGAGCACCTTCGAATTGGAAGAGGCCGAACAGCTGGCAGCCGACGTGCACAGCGAAGCAATCGAGGGTGGCAGAGCCGAACATTGCGCTGCCAGCAGTTGGCTGCTCGGCCAGTGTGCGTTGTCCCGGGAAGACGGACCACTGGCCGCCCGTCATCTAAACACCTGCCTGAGCGAACTCGCACAGTCTGACACCAGCGCTCCACCCTTCCTGCCGGTGATCACGCCCAGCCTGCAACTGGTCCCGATCGCGGGACGGCTGGTCCCCTGCGTCGAGGAGACCCTGCTGTTAGGCCGGCGGGTTGGCGTCGTCCAGGCCACGGGCTACGTGCTGTCCGCGATCGGCTACGCGGCCAGGCTTTCGAGAGACACGCAGTCTGCGATATCCGTCATCACGGATGCAGCCGAACATTTCGCCGAGTTGGGAGATGACCTGGCTAGGGCGCAAACACTGCACCAACTCGGCTGCATTCTGCGCGACTGTGGCGACCACAGCGCAGCCGATGAGGCCCTGTCCTTGGCGCGGGAGCTTCGGCTCGGCCTGGGCGACCGACGCGGCGAGCTGCTGACCGAGATTAATATCGCCCTGCTCCGCGCCATGGGTGGTGATATCGACCGCGGCCTGACAGACGCTCGGCGTTGCCTTTCAGCGTTCGAATCCGCGGGAGACCAGGTGGGGATGGGCGCCACGCTGACCATTCTCGGTGCCGCTGAACTGATCTCCGGGGAGGTCCGGGCGGCGCGGGAAATGTACAGGCAGGCAGCGGAAAGGGTCGCCCCATGGCGGCGACACACTGGCTGGCAACGGTTGATGGTGGCAGAGCTATCCAACGAGCTCGGCGACCCGCATCGGGCGGCCCGCGAAATTGACAGGGCTGGGGCGATTTTCGACCGAACGAGATGCCTCATCGCCGGTCAGCGGCTGGCCGCACTGCGTAGGCGCGACTCGGACGATGATGTTGAGACGGCGTTGAGTGCTCGTTGAGGACGGTTCACTAGCGTTATTCCTGGATCTGGCAAGTGGATCTGACAAGCAAACAGGAATCAGGAGGAACGCATCGTGACAACGACGCAGACTGGGCCGACCCGCATCGGCGAGGCCACCATCGCCGAGTTCGCCGCGGGCCTGCGCGGCTCGGTCGTCCGGCCAGGGGACGCGGACTACGACCAGGAACGGAGCATCTGGAACGGGGCCCACGACCGCCGCCCGACGCTTATCGCACGCTGTGCGGGTGTGGCGGATGTGATCCGCACGGTCGATTTCGCGCGCAGCGAGGGGTTGCCGTTGGCGGTTCGCGGCGGTGGCCATTCGATCCCCGGGTTTTCCACGGTCGACGACGGTATCGTGCTGGACCTTTCGCTGATGAAGGGGGTCCAGGTGGACCCTGCCCGCCGCCGCGTGGCGGCACAGGCAGGGTGTACTTGGAGGGACGTGGATGCAGAGACCCAGCAATTCGGGCTTGCGGTGACCGGCGGCCTGGTATCCTCGACCGGCATCGCCGGCTTCACCACCGGCGGCGGCATCGGCTGGCTCGTGCGCAAGCACGGGCTGGCAAGCGACAACTTGGTCGGCGCCGACGTCGTCACCGCTGACGGGCAGTTTATTCACGCCAGTGCCGACGAGCACCCCGATTTGTTTTGGGGACTGCGCGGCGGCGGCGGAAATTTCGGTGTGGTGACGTCCTTCGAGTATCAATTGCACGAAGTGGGGCCCGCCGTCCTTTCCGGCCTGGTTTTCTACCCCGCAGAAGAGGCGGAGCAGGTGTTGAGCGGCTATCGGGCGGCCTGCGCGTCCGCCCCTGATGAGCTGACCACGCTGGTCAACATGACCACGGCGCCGCCGGTCCCGTTCCTGCCAGAATCAGTGCACGGCAAGCCGGTCATCGCCGTGGGAGGGTGCTGGTCCGGCGATCTCGATGCCGGCGAGGCCGCCACCGCGCCCTTCCGGTCATTGGGCACGGTCATCGCCGATGTGTTCGGGGCCAACCCGTACGCGGGGTGGCAGCAGGCGCTCGATCCGCTGTACCCGCGCGGCGCGCACAACTATTTCCGCTCGGTATTTCTGCGCGGCGCCGACGACGCGTCCGTGCGCGTGCTGCTGGATTCGTTTGCAGCGATGCCCAACGCCATGACGGAGATTCACCTGCACCACCTTGGCGGCGCGGTAGGCCGGGTTCCGGCCGAAGCAACGGCTTTCGCAGTCCGCGACCAGGAATTCATCGTCAATGTTATTGCGCGCACGCCGACGGCGGAAGGTTTCGCGGATGTCGTCGATTGGGCCCGGGGCGTGACGTCCGCGCTCGGTCCGGATGCGGCGGCCTACGTGAATTTCACAGGCGAAGCGAATACGGCGCTCGTCCGGGCCTCGTACCCGGTGGATACATACCGGCGGCTCGTGGAGCTGAAGAACGACTACGATCCCACCAATCTATTCCGGTTGAACCAGAACATCGCCCCCACGGTGTGACACCACTGCCTGGGCGAGTTGAGGCAGAAGATCCCCGGGTTTCCGGGGATCTTCCTGCGTGGGAAGCAGGCAGGGAGCGAGCCACGAAGCAGCAACCGCAGGAAACTCACTCCGGTGTGGTCAACATACACACCCCTCTTGGCCGGACAAACGGGGCAGTCTGACCCTCGTCCGGAATTGCTCCGTCCGCTACAGGCATCAGGGCGAGTTCCGGTCCTCCGAGGCGGTATGACCTTGCTGAGCATGCGGCGGAACTCGGCTCTCGGTTGCCGGTGCGCCGCTCAGGTGGCCATTAACCATCAAGCCCGTCACCGGTTCGGCGCCCGGACGCTTTGCCTGCCGTTGCATTTTATTGTGTGGCTTGATCTGCCTCATCGCCAAGGGGAAGAGGTATCTCTGGGCCCAAAGTAGATCTTCGGTCCTTGCTTGGCGCCAGCTGTTGTCCGGCAGGTCGATTGGTTGCAGCGGCAGCAATGCGTGCTTGACACCTAAGGCGTCCAGCACCACCAGGGCAACGGAGTGGTGCCCCAATGGTGAGAGGTGCAACCGGTCCGGATCCCACATTCGGGGCTCCCTGAGCTGCCTGAGCGACCACAGGTCAGCGGTGACCGCGCCGTAACGGGAAGCAATGGCGTGGACGTCCTCGTTGAAGATCGCAACCTTCGCCCGGTTGCGGCCCAGTACCGGCGTTGATCCCCAGTCCGGCCCGGTAAAGACAACCGTGGTTGCCCCTGTCGCGGTCAGAGCCCTCACCCCGACTTCGAGTTTGTCCGCCAGCTTGTCAGGGTCGGTGCCATGGAAGACCATGTCGTTTCCGCCAGCAGACAACGTGATCAGGTCGGGCTTTAATGCCAACGCCGGGCCGACCTGTTCACCAAGGATCTGCTCAAGCAGACGGCCTCGGACCGCGAGGTTTGCGTAGGCAAAATCCTGGCATCCCGCGGCAAGCTCCTCGGCAAGACGGTCCGCCCAACCCCGCAGTCCTCCTGAGCTGCGGGGCTCTGGATCTCCCACGCCTTCCGTGAAGGAATCCCCTAACGCGACATACCGCGTCCAGCGGTGTGGGCGTTCCTCGGACAATGGATGTCCGGCCAAAGAATCCCCAGCAGATACACGACGGGTGTTGTGGGGGCCATTCGCATTCACGCCATGCCTCCTTAATGCGGACGTTTCGTCGTACCTGAATACGGGAGGTCTGCTTGGGTGCATTGCCTTCCACTATGTCTTCAGCGCACGGAACGTCGGGCACGTCGTCGCGCGCGATGTCCAGGCTACGGAACCGGAGCATCCTGCCAGTTTCCTGTTGCCGCCCGGTTAGAGAAGAAACCCGATTACGCCTCCGGTTCAGGAACCGACGTTCGGCTGCGTTTCTCCGGTCGTAGCTCCTCGCCGTGGGCGATGACCGCGAAGATGATCAGCACGTCAATGGCGATCACGATCAAGGACCACCACGGCTGTGCCGGAATCAGCATCAGCTGAACGACCGCGCTGAGGCCGGCAAGGATGACAGCGACGATTCGGGCCCACGCTGCACCGGAGAAGAGCCCGACGGCGGTGAGGATCAGGAGCACCCCGAGAGCCACATTCCACCAGCCCCACCCCCTCGCATCGAAGAGGAACAGCGCGCGCGGGGTCGACAAATAATAAGTGTCGGGCCCGGTGAGCGCGACGAGGCCTTGAAGGCCGACGAAAACGCCGTCGATGATCAGAATGATTCCTGCGAAAGTGACCCAACCGGTCCAGCCGGTCGAAGCAACAGGATGATGAACAGCACTCGTTTTACTCATTGTGTCCAAGGCTTTCCGTTGCATGCTCTGCCGTCGCCCTTACGGTCGGCGCAGAAGCGTCGTGAAAACTAGTACCGGTTCCGATGACGTTTCAGTGATGGCGACAACCGGATCCAGCCGACCCTGCAGGGGCTGACAGCTCGTCAGAACCTTCATGACAAGGTGCCCGGCGCCCACCCGTTTCGAGGGACGCGACGCACTGCCCACCCCAAGGGGCCCGGCTGACTTCGGCAGCCCCGACGAGCTCCCACACCGTGCCCGGGCCTCTTACCCCGGCATCAACCCCACACATAGAAACGCACCGCCGGTACTTCCATACCTATCCCGAATCAAAGGACACAGTTAGGGTCAAACGACCCCACCACCCGCAACTGCAGCGGAATGCTGCGCCCGACTCTCATGGTCGAGGGCGGAGTCCCCTCCGGACGCAACACAAGACGTTGAGCTCGAATCCGCGGAAACCCACCGGCCGGGGTCCCGTGTCCAGAGAGGGCCTCCCTTTGGGTGCGGGGCCGAGGCTCGATGGGATCCATCATGGACGGACGCTGCGGCGCGCTCATGACCCCGACAGAACCTGATGAAAACCCTCCTGGCCCGCATATTCGGAAAGAAGACTCCCATGACAAACCTCACCATCATCGGCAACGGCAACATGGCCCGCGGCATCGCAACCCGTGCCCTCGCCGGCGGCCTGACCGTCGAAATCCTCGGACAGGACGCCGCCAAGGCCAAGGAACTGGCCGCCGAACTCGGCGCAAGCGTCACCTTCGGCACCACCGCCGACGCCCCGCAGGGTGACATCGTGGTCCTGGCCATCCCGTTCGGCGCAGCCAAGTCCGTGGTCAGCGCCTATGGCGACACTTTGGCGGGCAAGACCATCGTGGACATCACCAACCCGGTGAACTTCGAGACCTTCGATTCCCTGGTCGTTGAGCCCGGCAACTCCGCCGCCGAAGAAATCGCGCAGCTTGCCACCACAGGCGCCAATGTGGTCAAGGCGTTCAACACGACCTTCGCGGGTACCCTGATCGCCGGAGAGTCAGGTGGACAGCCGCTGGACGTCTTCATCGCTGGAGACAATGCAGAAGCCAACGCCGCCGTGAGCACCTTCGTCAGCGCCGGCGGCATGCGCCCCCCTGGTGGTCGGTCCGCTCAAGCGCGCCCGGGAACTCGAAGGCTTCCAGTTCGTCCTCATGACCATGCAGGCCAACCCGGAATTCGCCGACTTCAACTGGGACACCAGACTTCAGGTCACCAAGTAGCATCCGGCTGGCAACAGCTAACGCTACCTAAGCGGGAAGACGACGGCGGGAAACTTCCCGCCGTCGTCTTCTCTCGTCTCAAGCGGTCAAGGCACCTAACTAAATCCAGCTACCTGCTAGAACTCGATGACCGGCTTGATGACCGTGCCGTTGGCGGAGTCTTCGAACCCCGGGTTGATGTCTCTCAGGCTGTAGTTGCGCATCAGCTTGTCCATGGCGAACCGTCCGTCCTTCCACAACTGGATGAGCTTGGGAATGAAAATCTGCCACATGGCCGTTGAGTTTTCGTGACTACGACGGGATAGAACTTCGGGAACCCTGATGTCGCTTCGGAGAGCGCCGGCGACTAAGTCTGCTGCTGTCTCGCGGTTGTGCCTGACCCGGCTGACCGACCTTGTGAGCACCGCCGGTAGCCGCTCGACCGATACGACCTTGACGTAAAGCTAGCCGCAGCACGCCGCGCATCCGCAGCGGCCGCGTGGAGAGGGCCTTTTCGGAAGTCAACTACGCCGCTCTACCGCGCTGCACAATCAATGGTCGACGCCGTGGAAGGCACCATGGGTGCCCACTTGGGTTTCCAGGCCCATGATGATCGTGTCCACCGTCAGGCGGAAGACGCGGACGTCGTGGCCTGGAGGGGTGAGTCCGTCTTCGCCGACAGTGAGGGGTTTCAGGCTCGACCACCGGTGGAGCGCGCCGTTGAGTTCGGCCGTGACCACACCGGTGATGACGACACCCCCGAGAGCGGTGAACTGCGGGAGCTCCGAATGCGGCACCCCTGCGGCGTCCAGGATCGCTGTGAGCGCGACCAAGAACGGGTCTTCCGGCCGGATGAAGTCCGCTTGGTGGCTGAACGAGTAGCCCATGAGCTTGGGGTGGCGGTGCGCCAGCGTCCGGAAATCCGTAGCGAGCTGGCGGATGCGCTCCTGCCAGGGAGCGTCCTCGAGCGTCACGGTGCGGAACTGAGTGCCGACCGTCCTGGTCACGCCGCGCAGCACTGCGTCCTTGTTGGGCACATGGTGATACAGCGACATCGGGTTCGCATCGACCGCGGACGCGAGTTTGCGCATGGTCAGCGCCTCGACCCCGTCCGCGTCGATAAGCCGCAGGGCGGCGGCGTAGATCCCAGTCTCGGTCAGAGGCACCTCCCTCTTCCTGGTTCCCCGCGGGGAACTCTTCGCCTTTTCCATACAGGGACGGTACCAGAATCATACAGCGTATGGAAAGAGTAATAGCGTCGCGGCATAATGATAGCCGCCAGTATGGGACC
>Ga0163162_10007732_pt1 | contig 10475 bp, 10 predicted proteins | sample S55metaG_FD_115310 | JGI IMG/M metagenome (GOLD analysis project Ga0163162, IMG submission 115310) | Switchgrass rhizosphere microbial communities from Kellogg Biological Station, Michigan, USA - S5-5 metaG | ecosystem: Host-associated > Plants > Roots > Rhizosphere > Soil | place: USA...
CGACCGGGCGCTGGAACACATCCGCAAGCACCCGGACATCTGGGTGCTGAGCTTCCGCTTTGTCTACGGTTTGCGCACGGTGATGCCAGTGGCCATCGGCCTGTCAGGCTATCCACCGGGACGTTACCTGCTGCTCAACGGGATTGGGGCCGCGATCTGGGCGGCGGCCCTGGCGGCGGCGGCCTACCACTTTGGCGCCGTACTGGAAGGCATGCTCGGCAGCGTCAAGAAATATGAATTGTGGGTACTCGGCGCCTTGCTGGTGCTGGGACTTGGCCTGTGGCTGCGCCGACGGTTCAAAAATGCGCGTCTGGCGAAGAAGATATACGCCGAGGAGCAAGCCTTGAAAGCCAGACAGGCTACCGTCGAAGCGACTAAGACGCCAAGCGAGTGAAGCGGTTTGTGCAACAGTAGAGACCGATAGCGCTCAACACGCTGTAACTGAGCAGGCCGATCCAGCCCACCGTGCTGGCCGGCCACAACCCGACCACCGGCGCCAGCCACACCAGCGGCACGTTCGATGCCAGCCGCAGCAGCTCCAGCGTCAACGCCCACGGGCGATTCTCCAGGGCCACGCCCAAGGCAAACAACCCCAGCGCCACCGCACTCCAGCCGAGCACCAAGGCGGCGGTCGGCAGGCTCCGTTCCAGGTTCATCAAATAGCTGCCCAACGCGATGTAGGCGCAAAACTGCAACGCCACATACAGTTGCTGACGACCGTCCAGCGGCACCTCGAACTTGCGGAACTGGCTCAACTCAGGCTTGTTCATCGGGTAGCTGGCCGCCACATCCGCCGGCCGCCAACCGGTGCGCATAAACCAGATCCGCAGCTTGTCCCACGTACTCTCGGCGCGCCGCGCGTCATCCCACAACTGCACATAGAACTGCAGGTTTGCCCACAGCGGGTTCCAGCTCGCCAACGGCGTCGTCACGCCAAAAATCACCGGTTCGTTGTCGTCTTCTTCCTGGAACGAGCCAAACAGGCGGTCCCAAATAATGAACACCCCACCGTAGTTGCGATCCATGTAGAGAGCGTTCTGTGCATGGTGAGCCCGATGATTGGACGGCGACACGAAGAACCATTCGAACCAGCCGAGCTTGGGAATGTGCCGGGTGTGCACCCAGAACTGATACAGCAGATTCAGCACCGCCACGCTGACGAACACCAGCAGCGGAACACCGAGCACGGCCATCGGCAGGTAGAAAATCCAGCTCAGCAAGAAGCCGGTGCTGGTCTGGCGCAACGCCGTGGACAGGTTGTACTCCTCGCTCTGGTGATGCACCGAGTGCGCCGCCCAGAGGATATTGCGCTCGTGCCCCATACGATGCAGCCAGTAGTAGCAGAAGTCGTAGAGGACGAAGGCAAACACCCAGACCCAGATACTCTCGGCCGACAACTGGAACAGCGCCACATGCTCAAGGGCAAAGGCATAGGTGACCAGCCCGACACCCTTGGTCAACAGGCCCGTAGTGGTCGACAGCACGCCAGTGCTCAAGCTGTTGATCGCATCCGCCACGCGATAATGGCTGACCCCGCGCCAACGGTCGGCCAGCAGTTCGACAGCGATCAGCGCAAAGAAAAACGGCACTGCATACAGAATGAAGTCCATGACGCGCCCTGATCGGAATCCGAGGACAGATGCTAGGTGTAGCCGCGAATTAACCCTATGGCAACGAGCGACAAATTAGTGGACATTTAACGCCATGAATCTGGAGAAAAGCCCATGAGCAAAAAAATTGCAGTGATCCTTTCCGGCTGTGGCGTGTACGACGGCGCCGAAATCCACGAAAGCGTGATTACCCTGCTGAGACTGGACCAGCGTGGTGCTCAGGTGCAGTGCTTTGCCCCGAACATCGCGCAATTGCATGTGATCAATCACCTGACCGGCGAAGAGATGCCCGAGTCACGCAACGTGTTGGTGGAGTCGGCACGGATTGCTCGCGGCCACATCAAGGACATTCGCGAGGCCGACGTCGACGACTTCGATGCGTTGATCGTTCCTGGGGGATTCGGCTCGGCGAAGAACCTGTCGAACTTCGCCATCGAAGGCGCCGGTTGCACCGTGCAACCGGATGTCCTGGCGCTGACCGAAGCCTTTGCCGAGGCTGGAAAACCAGTGGGCTTGATGTGTATTTCGCCAGCGCTGGCGGCGAAGATCTATGGGCCAGGGGTGAACTGCACCATCGGCAATGATGCCGAGACCGCTGCGGTCATGAACAAAATGGGCGCCACCCACACCGATTGCGCCGTGACTGAAATCGTCGAAGACAAGGCGCGCAAGCTGGTGTGTACACCGGCCTACATGCTGGCGCAAAGCATCAGCGAAGCGGCGTCCGGCATCAACAAAATGGTCGACCGCGTGCTCGAACTGACCCACGAAAACGACGCCTGACACACGCCCACAGGTTCTCGGTACGGCTCAGGGCTTGCGGGTAAGCCGCGTCAGTATCCGGTCCAGTGCATTGGCGAACGCCTGCTTCTCGCGTTCGCCAAACGGTGCCGGCCCGCCGCCCATCTGCCCCTGTTCACGCAAGTCGGTGAACAGGTTGCGCACCGCGAGCCGGTCGCCCATGTTCTGCGCATCGAACTCCTTGCCACGCGGGTCCAGTGCCGCCACCCCCTTCTTGACCAGACGATCCGCCAGCGGCACGTCGCTGCAAATCACCAGTTCACCCGGCACCGCGTGCTCCACCAGGTAATCATCGGCGGCGTCCGGGCCACTCGGCACCACGATCAACTTCACCAGTGCCAGCCCCGGCTTGATCTGCGGCTGCCCCGCCACCAGCACCACTTCGTATTGGCGCTTGAGGGCGAACTTCACCACCAGATCCTTGGCCGCCCGTGGGCAGGCGTCGGCGTCGATCCAGACACGCATTGTGTTTTCCTCTTTCAAAAAAAATCGCGAGCCACCTCGCCCCCACAAGGTTAACCCTAAACCCGTGGGAGCATGGCTTGCCCGCGATTGTGAGCGCAGCGAATGTTGTTTAGGAAACCTGCACCCGACGCTTCTCGGCCACCCAACTGCGACCGTACAACACGAAGATCGCAATGATCGCCACCGCCTGAGCGCCCAGCGAATAGGCATCCGCGTGAATCCCCAGCCAGTCAAAATCAAAGAACGGCACCGGCCGGGTACCGAAGATCCCCGCTTCCTGCAACGCCTTCACGCCATGCCCGGCGAACACTACCGACAACGCGCACAACAGGCCGGCGTTGATGCTGAAGAACAACGCCAGCGGCAGCTTCGCCGAACCACGCAAGATGACCCACGCCAAAACCACCAGCAACACCAGCGCCGTCCCGCCGCCGGCCAGCACCGCGTTGTGCCCTGCAGGTCCGGCCTGCAACCACAGGGTTTCGTAGAACAGAATCACTTCAAACAACTCGCGATACACCGAGAAGAACGCCAGGATCGCAAAGCCGAAACGGCCGCCGCCGCCCACCAGGCTGCTCTTGATGTAATCCTGCCACGCCGCAGCGTGACGACGGTCGTGCATCCACACGCCAAGCCAGAGCACCATGACCGAGGCAAACAGCGCCGTCGCGCCTTCCAGCAATTCGCGCTGCGAACCGCTGACATCGATCACGTATGCAGCCAGCGCCCACGTCCCCAGACCGGCCAACAGCGCCAGTCCCCAGCCGACATTGACACTGCGCACGGCCGATTGCTGGCCAGTGTTGCGCAGGAACGCCAGGATCGCAGCCAACACCAGAATCGCTTCCAGACCTTCGCGCAACAAAATCAGCAAACCGGAAATGAAGCTCAGCGACCAACTCAAACCATCGCTGCCCAACAGGTCAGCGGATTCCTTCAACTTGGCCTTGGCCGTGTTCAGGCGCTGCTCGGCTTCTGCCACCGGCAACCCGTCCTGCAACGACTGACGGTAGGCCATCAGCGATTTTTCAGTGTCTTTGCGCACGACGGCATTGACGTTGTCCAGGGAGCTTTCGACCAGTTCGAAACCTTCCAGATACGCGGCGACAGACAGGTCATAGGCCTGATCGTGATCGCCGGCGCGGTAGGCCGCGATGCTTTTGTCGAGGGTGGCAGCGGTGTAGTCGAGCAACTGCGCCGGGCCACGCTTGACCTGCGGCGGTTGCGCCCGCTGCGCACGGAATGTCGCAGCGGCTTGTGGACCGTCGGCGGCCTGCACTTCTGCCGGCGTCTGACGCCCCAGGTCGGCGATGTTGTAGGTCTTTTCGGATTTTGCAGCCGCCGGGTCGGCGCTGAAGCTGGCGATGTAGGTGGCCAGGTCCCAGCGCTGACGATCATCAAGTTGATCGGCGAAAGCCGGCATGTCGGTGCCTTCAATACCCAGGCCCACGGTGCTGTAGAGCGCGTAGAGGCTCAGATGATCCAGGCGCGCGGTATCACGCAGATTGGACGGTGGCGGCATCAGGCCGACACCCGCCGGGCCGTCGCCAGCGCCCGCATCACCGTGGCAAACCGAGCAATGCTGGGCATACAGCGGCGCACCACGGGTCGGGTCCGGCGTAATGATCGGTGCCTGACTGACTTCATAAGTCACGGCCAGTTTCGCACCGAGTTGCCGCGCCTGACGGGCCACGTCCGCACCTTCCTGACGGGCAGTGACGGCACTGCGCAGCGAGCTCACGCCCTGCTCCAACCCCGCCTTCTCCTGCTTGGCCGGCATCGCCGCAATCAGGCCCTGCAACGTCTTGATGGATTCCAGCTGCCCGCGGTACTCGGACTCATCAATCACCTTGCCCGCTTGCACGGTTTGCGGGTAGTCCGCGCTGATGTAATCAAGCAAGTGCAGCGCTTGCGGCGCGCCTTCCACGGTGTTGGCCAGCAGATTGAAACTGCACAAGGCAAACAACGGGAACACCAGCCAGGCCAGAAAACGGGACGGGGCAGTCATGAATGAATCTCAATTGGTAATACGAAGTAACACATTGTTCCCTCCCAATCACTTTCACTCAAGCTTTGTCTGCAACTGAGGCCAGCAGCCGCGGAACAAAGTGCCATCATTGCGCTCTACAGTGTGCCGCCTCTTGGCGGCTTTTCTTCAAGGAAGACACACTGCAAATGGCTACTCGCCTGCGCTTCATGTTTGTGCTCGGTGCATGCTTGCTACTGAGCGGTTGCCCTACCATGCGGGACTACAACGCGGAGCTGAGCGAGACCCTCGACTATTTCAAAGCCGGCCAGATCGACTCCGCCGTTGCTGTACTGGATCGAAACAATCCCATTGCCCCGGGCGACCTGCTCTATAACTTTGAGAAGGGCGAACTGCTGCGGCTCACTGGCGATATGACCGGTAGTTACGCCAGTTGGGATTACGCCGACCGGCTGATTGAGGGGTGGGAAAACTCGCCACGATTCGGCGCCTTCAAAGCTTTCACCGAGTTCAATAGTTACGGCGCCAATGACAAAGTGCGTTTGTACGATGGCTACGACTTCGAGAAGGTCGCCCTGACCACGCAAATGGCTCTGACGTGCCTGTCCAGCGCCCAACCCGACCTCGCTCGGGTGCTGATCAAGAAAACCCACGAGCGTGAAGCAACCATCGCCGATAAGCGCGACAAGCAATACCTGGCACTGGAAACCCAGGCCCAGGAGCAAGGCGTGCCCCTGAAATACCAGAACCTCCAGGGCTACCCGGTGGCGACCCTAGATGCACCTGAAGTCATTGCGCTGAAAAACAGCTACCAAAGTGCGTTCAGTCATTACCTGGCAGGTTTCGTCTATGAAACGCTGGGTGAAAAAGACCTCGCCGCACCGGGTTATCGCAAAGCCGTGGAGTTGCGCCCCAACACGCCGCTGCTTGAACAGGCGCTGCGCAACCTGGACAAATCGCCGCTCAAGGCAGGTGAGAGTGATGTCTTGCTGATCGTGCAAACCGGCCTCGCCCCTGCACGCAACTCCGTGCGTGTGCCGATTTCGGTGGACGTCGAGGGCGAAACCTACATCACCAACATGTCGTTCCCGATCCTCGTCCCTGACACGTCCACACCGCCCGTGGACTTCATCACGGTGGATGGAAAAAAACAGAAACTGACGTTGCTCAACAGTTATGGCGACATGTCGCGGCGCACCTTGCGTGACGACATGCCGGGCATCATTGAGCGCACGCTTCATCGCGCCCGGTCCAACGTCGAGTACCTGGCCTATTTGAAAAAACACAGGCCCGAGAAACTTGAAGAAACCCTCTTGCAGCAAACCCAGCGAGAGGATGCCGACACACGAGGCTGGCGCACGCTGCCGGACAAAACATACGTCGCTCGCCTGCGCCTCAAGAAAGGCGAGCATCAACTGACCCTGCCCAATGCGCCGGAACGCCCACCGGTCAGGTTCAAGATCGGCCAGACCTATCAGGCCTTCAGCCTGCGCGCGGTGAATAACCGGGTTTTCGCCGCAGATGTCGCCCTGGATCTCGCCCCCCCTCCAACACCGCAGGCTGTCACCAGCCGTGCTCAACCCTGAATGGAGCGCCCCATGGGATTGAAATGCTTCGTCGTTATCGCGCTGGCCCTGTTGGCCGGCTGCGCCACCCCACTGCCCACTGCAGCCAGTAAAGTCATGGCCACCGGCCCGATTGAGAGCCTGGCTATCGGTCCCATGCGCATGGCTCGGGAAAACGGGTTCCTGACGGTCAATACGCAGCTGAGCAACACCGATACCGATAACCGGACGCTCTACTACCGCTATCTATGGCTCGGCCCCGAAGGTTTTCCAGTGGTCGAAGCCGAGTCCTGGAAAAGCCTGACCCTGTACGCCGAGCAGACGAGCTTCCTGCCGGCCATCGCCCCGGTACCACAAGCCGTGGACTTTCGCCTGGAAATCAACACGCCATGAACCGTCCACTTGAGACCACGCCCATGCTTGTACGTGTTTCGTCCCTCGCCCTCAGCCTCCTGCTGATCGGCGGCTGCGCGGCCAATCACTCGCCGGTGCTGGGCAGCGGCAACATCAGTTACGGTGATCCGAAAGCCGTGGAGCTGGTGACCAACGAATTCGGTTCCACCGATTTGCAAATGATCGCTGAAAGCATGACCCGCTCACTCGCCCAGTCTGGGGTCTTGAAAGGCCGTCCGGTGGTCCAGGTGTACGACGTGCGAAACAAGACCAGCGAGTACATCGACACTCGCGACATCACCACGTCAATCAAGACCCAACTGATGCGCTCCGGCACTGCACGCTTTGCCAGCGATAACACCGACATGCAGAGCCAGGTCGATCACCTCAAACTGCAAAACCAGAGCGGCCTGTACAAGAAAAGTACCGTGGCCAAAACCGGCAACATGATCGCCGCTCGCTATCGCCTGGAAGGGTCGATCAGCTCAATCGTCAAGCGCAGCAACGATTACAAGGACGTCTTCTACACGTTCAGCCTGCAATTGATCGACGTCGAAAGCGGGCTGGCCGACTGGATGGACGAAAAAGAAATCCGCAAGACCACGGAGCGCTGAGCAATGCGTGCATGGATTGGCATCATGGCCCTGACCGGCGCCCTGGGCGTTCAGGCGGCCCCGAAAATCGCGGTCACTGACATTGCCTATGAGGCCAGCGTGGATCAATACGTCCACGTGATTTCGGCCCGGGACGATCATCAGCAGGACTATTACGGCGCCAGCGGCTCGTCCCGTTATGACGAGTACACGACGCAGAACAGCTACCTGGAACAGACCGAAATCCGCCGATTCAGCGGGGACATCAAAGGTCAGATGCTCAAGACCGGGATGTTCCAGCTGATTCAGGGGACGCCCTACACCGTCAGCACCAAAACCGATGTGTATGACGTGATCGAACGCATCAAGGCCGGCCATTTCAAGGGGGCCGACTACGTATTGTTTGGCACGCTGTCAGACATCGACTTCACCCAGGACATGAACGAACTGGCCAATACCGACAGCTATTCGGCGGTGTTGGCGCTGACTCTGGTGGCGGACTTCAGCCTGATCAATACCAGGACCTACGAGATCACCTCGGCCTTCACCGCCATGGGTGAGGCTCAGGACACCAAGCTGGTGAATGATCGGGACATCCACGTTTCACTGAACCGGCCTCGGGTGGTGCGCGAAGTATCGAGGTCTTTGGGCGAGGATGTGGCGCGGCAATTGAGCGAACAGCTCGGGGACGGCAGCGATCAGCCATCGGGGCAGGCGGAGCCACACAACGACCTGCCACCGGATACCGCGCCGGTGATTCTGCGTTGAGCGCCCGCCTGATCGCTCCCACGCTCCCACGCTCTGCGCGGGAACGATAACGGAAATGAAAAAGGCGACCTGAAGAGGTCGCCTTTTTTATGTCCGCGGGTTTTACACCGCGGCTTTACGCAACGTCGCCATGAACGCCGCCGCGCCGATGAACAGCCCGGCAAAGGTACGGTTCATGCGTTTTTGCTGCTTGGGGGTGCGCAACAGGCGCAGCACCTTGGACGCCAACCCGGTGTAACCGGCCATGACGATCAGATCAACACAGATCATGGTCACGCCAATGATCAGGTACTGGATCAGCAGCGGTGCATGCGGATCAATGAACTGCGGCAACACCGCCAGCATGAACACCAGCGCCTTGGGGTTGCTGATGTTGACCAGGAAACCGCGGAACACCAGCGCCATCGGCTTGCCAATCTGACGCACTGCGGCATCGTCGCTCATGTCGCTGGGTAGCGCGCGCCATTGCTTGATGGCGAGGTAAACCAGGTACGCCACGCCGAACCATTTGATCGCATAGAAGGCCGAGGCTGAAGCGGTGAGGATCGCGCCCACACCGGCGCCGACAATCGCGATCTGCACCGCCAGGCCTAATTGCAGGCCCAGTGCGTTCCAGTAACCGCGCCAGAAACCGTATTGCAGACCGCTGGACATCGACGCAATGGCGCCGGCACCGGGTGACAGACTGATCACCCAGCAGGCTGCAAAAAACGCCAGCCATGTTTGAAGCTCCATTGCACACCTCGACTCAGACTCGTGACAGACGTCTAAGCTAATGCGGCTTTGGGCTGATGACCATCAATTTTTTGCAGGATATTGCGGCTGCCGACCAGCGTGGTCGGCATCCCGGCTATTTTTCGAAACCGCTCGAGGGGAATACATCCGTACCGCGCCAGCGTCGAACCGAGCGCTGGAAGAACAGGCTGTTGGGCACTTGAACCATGGCACTGCCGGTGCCAAGTTCTTCCGCTTCGATCAGCGTGGTGTAAAGCAGATTGATCGCCACTACCCGGCCTTTGACGCCGGGCTTGTCGGTGGTGTCCACCAACTCGACCACGTCGCCGAGGCGAAACGGGCCGACGGTGAAAATCAGGATCGCGCACAGCAGGTTGGAGAGCACACTCCACATGGCGAAAAACGCCACCGCCGCCACCGCAACGAAGCCCGACAGCGCGGTCCACAGAACCGTGGCCGACACCCCGAGGCGCTCCAGCACGAAAATCAGCGCACTGCCCATAATCAGCCAGCGCAATCCACCGCGTAGCGGCATCAGCAACTGCGGCGGAAACGGATAGCGCTCGCCCAGTCGGGTCAGGCCTTTGGCAACGAAGCGCTGGGTGAAATAGCCAGCCAGCAGAATCAGCAGGATTTGCACGACCAGCCAGAGGGGTTCGATCCAGTCTGCCGGCAACGGCAGCTTGAACGCCTCCATCAAGACAGCGCCTCCAGCTCGGCCTGCATGCTTTCCAGCAGTTCAAGCGCTTCCATCCAGGCTTCTTCCAGTTCGGCTTCGCGCACCTTCAACCTGGCCTGTTCGGCCAGCAGATCGCGCAAGTCGTTCTTGCGCGCCGGCTCGTAGATGTCGCTGTCACCCAGGCTGGCATCAATCTTCGCCAGTTTCTCGTGCAGTTTGCCAAGCTCGGCTTCCAGCTTGTCGGCCTCACGCTTGTGCGGCGCCAGTTGCTGACGCAACGCAGCAGCGGCCTGACGCTGGGCCTTCTTGTCGGTTTTGTCCGGGTTGACCGGTGTGTTGCTGACCGGCGCATTGCGCTGGCGATAGTCCACCAGCCAACGGGTGTAGTCTTCCAGGTCGCCGTCGAACTCCTCGACCTTGCCGTCCGCCACCAGGTAGAAATTGTCCGTGGTGCTTTTGAGCAAATGGCGATCGTGGGAGACCACCAGTACCGCGCCACTGAATTCCTGCAGGGCCATGGTCAGCGCCAGGCGCATTTCCAGGTCCAGGTGGTTGGTTGGCTCATCGAGCAGCAACAGGTTCGGTCGGCCCCAGGCGATCAACGCCAGTGCCAGGCGGGCCTTCTCGCCACCGGAGAAGTTCAGCACCGGCTCATCGATGCGTGCACCACGGAAGTCGAAACCGCCAAGGAAGTCGCGCAGGGTCTGCTCGCGCTCGGTCGGAGCCAGGCGCTGCAAGTGCAGCAACGGGCTGGCCTTGGAGTCGAGTGAGTCCAGCTGATGCTGGGCGAAGTAGCCGACGACGGTGTTCTCGCCACGGGTCAGTCGGCCGGACAACGGCTCGAGTTCACCGGCCAGGTTTTTGATCAGGGTCGATTTA
>Ga0163162_10007735_pt1 | contig 10472 bp, 6 predicted proteins | sample S55metaG_FD_115310 | JGI IMG/M metagenome (GOLD analysis project Ga0163162, IMG submission 115310) | Switchgrass rhizosphere microbial communities from Kellogg Biological Station, Michigan, USA - S5-5 metaG | ecosystem: Host-associated > Plants > Roots > Rhizosphere > Soil | place: USA: Michigan...
TGCGAAAGTTTTCCTTCGTGAGTTCACCCGCGAACTCGTTCGGGAGATCAATCCCAGTACAAAACTTATCACCCTGGCAATAGCGGTAGCACTCGTGGGTGGGGTGCTCTACATCGGTTTCGCTATGTACAAGGAATTGCAGCGGAGCCGTCGCTTGATTGGCGATCTTGGTGCGCAATTGGATCAGACCAAGCAACAATCAGCAAAGTTAAATGAACAACTCACGGATCTCGGCAGGGCCAACAAGGAGATTCGCGACAGTCTTTCACTCGCAGTCAAACTACGAAGTGAATACGGTCGTGGCGTTTGTTTGATTTCCGGCTCGTTCTATTTTGTGGAAACTGGGACTGGACGACCTTTGCGTTATCCGGAGGCGCAGACAAATGAGAGTGGCGCCGCCGTGCAAAGCGCCGATCAGTCGCAGGCACTAACACCGGAGGGACATGCGGCGATCGCAGAATATGAATTTGTGGGAACGGGCTTCTACGTCGGCAATGGATTTGTATTGACCAACCGGCACATTGCTCAACCGTGGCTTGCCGATGATCGCGCACAGAGTTTGACGAGTGTCAGGAGTCAACCTCGTCTGAAAAAACTGATGGCCTATTTTCCTGACTATCCACAGTCGATTCCTTTGAAGTTTTTGGCTGCTGGTCAGAAAGACGATCTCTCAGTTTGTTCGCTAGATATTCCTGTGATTCCGGAGACTATTCCATTGCTCCCGTTGGAAACAGATCCCGATGCAGTAGCTGTGGGCAAAAGTGTGGTGATGATGGGCTATCCTTCAGGACCAGACCGTCTGCTTGCGTTACTGGATGACGCGGAATCTCGTGGAATTCAACAGCGTTACGGCTCCCTCGACGCTCTCCTCGGCTACCTGGCTGAGACCAAACGTATACAGCCACTGACTACTCAAGGAAACATTACTGACCTTGATGTACGTCGCATAGCCTATGACGCTCGTACGGCGGAAGGAGGCTCTGGCGCTCCATTGTTTGGTCCATCGGGACGCGTCATTGGGGTAAACTTCGCAGTGTTCACAGAAAACCAGGCGTCAAACTTCGCTGTGCCAATTCGTTTCAGTCTTCCGTTGCTTGAACGAGCCGGATGGGAACCACCAATCCCCAAGGAAGCAAAAGAAACAGACGTAACTGGACCTCATCCCCCCACATCCAACGCAAAATAGAACTGGTATAACTGACAGTTTTCCGTTAACGGCCCACACGCTATAAACGTCTCCATTAAGTGCACGATACGGCAACTCAATACTGCAATTCGCTTCCGAGTTGGGTTGTTACAATATAAATGGTGTCATATTGCACCGAAAATTCGGATCGAAATGTAGACTAAACTGATGTTATATTCACTACACCTTCATGTGGGCACGGTTGTTGCTGAAAGGATTGAGTGAGGCGAAATACTTAGACTATAGAAACGCTTTGCGTTAGCAACGCCGGAAAAAGTCCCCATTCGCCAGAAATTGTTGCGTGTAGCCCTTAACAAACAACAAAGATGACGACCCGAACACGAAGGACCCGATATAACAAGTTGAATTCAGTTCTCTGTCTTCTCTTCGGCATTTCACTGCTGTGCCAGCCACTTTGCTTTGCCCAGACTCCCGAGACTCAAAACGCTCCAACGAAATCGGAACAGCAAGCCACAGATCTATCGCAGATACTTCGGCTGGAGAAAATTGAAATCGAGGGTGGCGCCGAACTACTTACCGTACATGCAAAATTGGGTGGTCTGAACTCTACCGGTTCAGATGAATGGGTACCGCTGGCATCAGTGCTGCGTGACACCTTAGGCGATAAAGATCGCGAAAACGACAGACTTCGGTATGTCTGGCCTTTAAGTTACACCCGGCCAAATCTCAAACAACGGCTGGCGGCTGCAGTACCGTTTTTCTACACGCGGGTCGGTAATAAGGATGGCGCGACCAAGCCTCCTCTTCTTGTTATTGATCCGGCGGCCACCGAGAAGGAAGTTTGGGACAAACTTTTCTGGACTGCGCTCCAGAATATTCTTCTCGATCCTTATGGCATCGCCATCAAGGCTTCCACCAGCACCTATCGTAAGAACACATCCGAGTACCGCAGGTCGCACATTATTCGGGCGCTCTCGGTACTGGCTCTTTATCAGTCGGTGAAAGGCGAAACTGAGTTCACCGAATCAGAGATGGCCGAGATGCAGGCGCGCCTCCTGCTCACCGATAAGACTTTTGGTGGATTGGTCGACGACACGAACCTCCAGAGCTACTACGAAAAAAAGACGACCCAAATAAAAGACGAACGCGGACACAACTGGGAGTTGCTGCGTCAAAGATCTGAAGCGGAGTCACTCTATTTTGAGCCATTGCTCCTGCCCGATGGCAGCGCTACTCATGCTCTCATTTGGATCTCCAAAGCCGATCTTGAAAAGAAACAGGGTGCTTCATTCACCGGACGCTTTTTGAATATTTCGAATCCATGGACTGATAAGCGACTGCGTGATTGGAAGGGATACGTTGAAACTCGTTATGTAAATAGTGACGGCCAAATGGTGGACTGCGATACACCGGGAGCAACGGCGGTGGAGATGATTCCACTCGCCCTCTACGGTCTCGATTATCCAAAGATTCCTACTTTGCTCGTGGACTTCCGCGATACCTACAACCCGAAGAAACGTGAGATGTCGCGACGCGCATTGAATGATGTTACGCGAAACATCTTTTCGGTTTCCAAGTTTGGGAATCTCCCCTTCTTTCTTGGACGCACTGTTTACGATTGGGTGACGAGCCGCAGAGGAATTGATATCAATCAGCCGTCACGCTTACAGGCGTATTCACAGTTGAAACTTTTACTTTCGCTCAACGAATCTCTGGACCCGCAACTGCGGGAGGAGGTAAATGGTCGCCTGGAAATTGTGTCTTTAAATCCGCTCGAAAACGATCTACAAACTGAGGCGAAACTTGCACATCAACAGTACGATGCACTCATCGCGTTTGCGAAAGACCCCGACGGACTCGCGGCAAAAATTGAGCGAGATCGACGCGCCGAACTAACTGCACTTGAACATGGTCGCAACACGCAGATTTTCTTCCGCGTCGCCAACGTTTTGTCATTCGGCAAGTATGTTCATCGTGAAGCTTTGACCGGTGAAATGGAGAGCCGGCTTGACGTAGCTCGACGACTCGATTATCACACTACTTTTCTGCGTCAGGTAGCCAAGTCAACAGCCGAAGTTGAAGTGGCCTGGAATATCGATGACATCCGCACTTCGCTCAATTACATTACCGACCATGCTGATGCAGCCGGTGGCAGTGCGGTATCAGCCACTGCACGAATATTTTCCCGTACACGTGATGATGAGATTCGCCGAGCGTGCCTCGAGAGTCTTTCACGAATTAACACTAACAAGGCGCGGAATGAGTTGCTGAGGATTTCTCAAAATCAAACTGTGGATAAGATTTGGCGTGACCTCGCGGAAGCGAAGTTAAGCAAACCAGACCAGCCCCCTCAGCCAATCGCGGCAACGGCAACAGTCAACTCGACTCCCCTCAAGGCTGGACAACCCTAGCAATGAAACTAGTCTGCTTTAATCGGAACGGCATTTATCCAAGCCGCTCGGAGCGGTATCGTTGTGGCTTACGCCTACTCCTGATCACATTCGCACTAATTGCGAGTGCGGTACAGTCAACTGCGCAGATCAAGCGAATAGTTGTAATCAAGTGTGACGGTCTGCCTCAAGGACTTGTTGACCGCTACACAAAGGAACGCGACCCGGCGACTGGGAAAAGTGAACTCCCCTGGATTGATTACATCTTCTACCAGCGAGGAACGCGACTCAATAACTTCTATGTTCGTGGCATGAGCTTGTCTGCGCCATCCTGGTCGCTGCTCGACACTGGTCAGCACTTGCAGTTGAAGGGCAACGTTGAATTTGATCGTTATACGTTGCACGCGTATGACTACTTGAATTTTCTTCCTCTTTACGTCGCCAGAATCAATGGCTCTCGAATCGATATGCCTGCTGTCGAAATGGTCGACTCGTTGGGAATCCCCTTGTTGCCAGATGCTTACCCGCACGATGAACGTTATCTTACCTTTTCTCTATTTCTGAGAGATGCACGCTATTCGACGCTGCAGGGCGGTCTACAGAATCGTTTCGCCAAGTCGCCCAAAGATCTTTTTGATGAATGGACGATGGGTTTCGAGCTCAGACATGCATTAGTCGATCAACTCGTTCGCGAGTTGTTAACGAAACTTGAAGATCCCAAAGTACGCTATCTGGATCTCTTCATGACTGATTTCGATCACGTTGCACATCACAACAACGACTCCCAATCACACCTGGTTGTTTTGAAACAGATGGATTCCGTCATCGGGCAGGTTTGGACTGCAATCAGTAAGAGTGCAATGGCAAACGATACCGCGTTGGTCCTGGTATCAGATCACGGCTTCAACACTGACGAAAAGGTCTATAGCCAGGGATTCAATCTGGTAAAACTGCTTGGCTCTTCTCAAGGAGGCGGGCATCACGTGATCACCAAGCGTCGCTTGATGATGGACTACGCGATAAAAGGTATCAATCCACTCGTGCCCCTGATCACCACGACCACCGACGAGTCGTACTATCTGAAACATCAAAGTACCGATTACCCTACCGCGCTGCTCGACTTTGACGGCAACGAACGCTCGTCTATTCAACTTCGCAACAGCGACCTCAACAAGCTCCAGATACTGCTCCAGCAACTCCAGCGAAACGATCTAACTCCGGCGATCCGCACCGCGGTTAGTGATGAATTCTTTAGAACGCTCGAAACGCATCGCAAAGAATGGTCGCAAACGTTGGATGGACTCGAAAACGAATTGAATGCGTTGCGTCGCAGCATCGTACAACAGGCCAAACTTTGGGAATCTCAGCCAAAGAAGTTTACGAAAGAAGAGATGCAGGCAGGCAAAGACGAGGCATCAAAGCGCATCTTTGTCGGGCTGGATCGTTCAGAGCGTGACGAACGGGAATACAGTCTGTATGTGCGGGCCATGCGCAACCTCCTGGCGCTTTCTCCAGAAGCATTCGATCCTGCGAAAGTGAAGATGGACGATGTGATTCCCCGTAGGTCGATGGGTGACCAAAATACGCTCCATCAACTGCAGAACTATATCGTCGGTCTCAATCCCAAAGGCATTCAACTAAACGCCGATGGGTCGTTTGATGCAGAACGCAGTTTTGTGCGCCTCAATTACTTCGACCTGTTCCTCGGTGTGACCGTAAGAAACGGGCAGCGAGGACTATCAAATCACCCAATCGACATGATCGCCACCCGACTCGACGCAAAACTTGTTGGGCCACTCGTCAACGAGTCTAACTTGTCCGAAGACGTTGTCTGGGTTAATGGGGGAGACAAACAGGCGTTGCTGTTATATCGAGTCAACGACGATGGTCAATTGAGCATACGCTACAAACCAATAAATCACCTGACACAGGATGCGAATGGTCGTTTGCAATTCGAGTCGCTCGATTGGCAACCGGGTCTGCCGCTCCACATCCTCGAAGATCCAAACTTTAAGATTGATGCGACCGATAAGGTCGGGTGGCTGAACAATTGGCACAGCGAGCGCGAATGGTTTGACGCGATCCATCGCACAGCCTATTCGAATGCCCTGATTGGCTTGCATGAAGAGATGGCCCGCCATCCTTTACCCCAACGTGAAAGCGATGAGCCGTCAAGCAGCCTGGACGAACGCACCCTTCGCCAAATGACGCGACGTCAGCGTGAGCTTTGTGAATCAGAAATGCTGCTGGTTGCAAATGATCATTGGAACTTTGACGTGCGCGGATTCAACCCGGGCGGGAATCACGGTTCGTTCTTCCGCATCTCAACCCACTCTGTATTTATGATCGCTGGAGGCAAGAATACGGGATTGGGCCAGGGTCAGGCGATCGAAGAGCCTTACGATAGCCTGAGCTTTGTGCCGACCATGTTGGCATTAACCGGCGAATTACGCGATGATAGCACTCCCGTTCAGACGTTATGGGATAAAGGATTCAGACGTTTCCCCGGTCGTGTCGTGAAGGAGTTGGTGCCGGGTCGTACTGACAATAAGAAATCTGCTGCCACTGGAGCAAGCGCATCGCCTTGATTGAATCTGAAGAATTCGGAGAAGACTGGCAAACGGAGGACGTCGAAGAACTCTCCGAAGAACCCGAAGCTCCAACCACAAACAAAACTCGCCGCTCATTTGCCTGGCTCCAAACTTTCGCCTTCCTCTTAGGTCTGGCGTTACTGATCTACGTCATCAATAAGGTTGGCGTGCAGCCACTGTTTGACGCCCTGCTTCGCATCGGATTTGGATTCTTCATCGTTCTCGGCCTAAGCGGTTCCCGGCACATGTTCCGGACAATTGCGATGCGTGCCGCAGTCCCGCCCGAACATCGTCGCATAACCTTCCGACAGGCTTTTGCTGCTCGACTCGGTGGCGAGGCAATCAGCTTTTTGACATTTACCGGGCCAGTTCTTGGTGAAGCCACAAAGGTAGCACTGTTACGAAAGCGCGTGCCTTTAACCTACGGTGTCCCGGCTTTAGTTGTCGACAACCTGCTTTACAACCTCTCAGTAGTGTTCTTCGTGTTGAGTGGCGCGTGCGTAATGCTGCTCAGTTATCGATTACCCGCGCCGGTCTACACGGTGCTGATGATCATCGCAGTCGTGGCCGCGCTGGGAATTATCGCCGCAGCGTTCGCGGCCAAACGAAGAGTGATGCTACTCACCTGGATGATCGACAGGCTCGCGCAATTGCGACTCAGTCCAAAGGTCATTCTCAAGAGACGACACCACGTTTATCATCTCGAGTCGAAGGTTTACGATTTTTACAAACATCATCCCGGCGCGTTCTTCGGAATGATTGCTTGCGACTTGCTTTCACATGCAACCAGCGTCGTTGAGGTTTACGTAGCTCTGCGCCTTTTGGGTTTTCATTCAACGGCGCCACAGGCGTACATCATCGAGTCGCTGACAAAAGTTATCAATTTTGTTTTTGCGTTCGTTCCGGGAACAATTGGTGTCTACGAAGGCGGCACCGAAGTGATTCTGCAGAAAGGGTTAGGATTCACACCCGCAGCGGGATTAGCACTCGCACTCGTTCGCAAAGCAGCAATCGTTTGTTGGACCTCAATCGGTTTACTTGTACTTACTTCGCGCACTCTGCCTAACGCATGGCGGAGACTTTTAGATCGCAGCCCACGTTTACAACGACTTATGGACAGCCTTGTATTTTCAAACATTGCCCACAGACCCGCACGCACCGCTGCCAGTGTTCTGGGTACCGGTGTCGGGGTTTTGCTAATCATCTTCACAGTTGGCCTCGCGCACGGTGTCTTACGTGAACGAGGAAGGCGTGAGTCAAATATCGGCGCCGAAATCATGATTCGTGCGTCAGGTTCGATAGGACTTGGCAGCTCTTCGCCATTCAAACTGCCTGCAGCTCACGCCACCGATATTGCCGCGATTCCAGGTGTCCGAGCAGCGACTCCTATCGGCCAAACACTCGATTCAACCGACAGCGGATTTGGTTCCCGGCTCATCGATGGGATTGATTACGACCAGTATGCAAACCTGACCGGAGTCACGATTCGTGAAGGTCGTAAACTCGTCTCAGGCGACGAAGCGATTGTTGATCCCGAGTGGAAGGATCGTCGGCACGCAAAGATTGGCGACACCGTAGTGCTCTTCAAACGACCATTCAAGATCGTTGGTGTCTACGAACCACCGGGCGGTGGCCGCGTTAAGATTCCCTTATCGACCTTGCAGGAACAGGAAGGAGCGGACGGTCGTGCCACCGCAATTCTTGTGGCCTGCGCTGATCCTGGCAAACAGGACGAAGTAGCTCGTCGAATTCTCGAAAAGTATCCTGACGATCAATTGATCTTTACGCGAGACCTTCCCGAACTGTACGCGAGTGGTGTTCCCGCGTTGAATATCTTTATCAAGGTTGTTGTCGGAGTGGCTGCCTCGATCAGTATGCTCGTGATTCTCCTGGCGATGTACACCACGGTGACTGAACGTACGCGGCAGATTGGAATTTTGAAATCGCTGGGGATGTCGAAATCGTCAATCGCCTGGGTGATTGAACAGGAAGCAATCGTTGTCAGTTTCCTTGGTGTAGCCGTGGGTATTCTCTTGACCCTGGCAGCAAGATTTGCGGTGATGCGCGTCACAAGTTTGACTATCGATATCGAGCCGCGTTGGCTTTTCATTGCGTTAGGCGTCGGCCTGTTGGGCGGAACTATCGGTGCGTTATATCCGGCGTTGCGTGCGGCACGCCAGGACGCGGTTGATGCCTTGAGTTACGAATAACGCCAGGAGGTACGTTATGGCCCAGGCCGGCGCAGCACACGCTGCCATCATTGCAAATGCAATCAAGGCAAGTGGTACGGTCGTCTCTGTCAGTCCCGAAGACTTCGACAGGATTCTCTCGAAAAGCGAGAAGCCATTAGTGATAACTGCGACCGGCGGATTCATTCGAACCAACTTCCAATACCTGACGAGTTATAAAGGTTTTGCGTTCTTTACCAAGACTCCTGCCCCCGTAACGTTCTCGCCAAGAGTTGAAGTAATTGAGGCAGCCAAGATATGGATACCCGGTTAAGAGATCGTCTGCCTACAAAGCCCCAATTCCAATAACCTATATTCAACATCGTGGTCACCACAGACGTTTTGATTATTGGTGCAGGTGCAGCTGGACTGGCTGCCGCTCATGATCTGACAAATGCTGGGCTGCGCGTCGTCGTCGTTGAGGCCCGTGATCGTATTGGTGGTCGAATCTGTACTCACTTCGATTCAGTCGAATCCTTCCCTGTCGAACTCGGCGCTGAGTTTCTCCACGGCAAATCACCGGAATTACTGTCGCTTCTGAACGAGGCCCACCTTAGCTTTGAACCAGTCAGCGAAAATTACTGGTACTTGCGACGCGGTCGATTCGTCGACTCCAGTGGCTTCTGGAAAGCTGTAACGGGGTTAATGTCGAAGATGAAGGATCGCATCAACGATGAATCGTTTAAGAATTATCTAAACTCAATTCCCGACGAAGCGCAGGCAAAGAAGATGGCCGAGGGTTACGTGGAAGGGTTTCATGCAGCACGAAGTGAAAGGATCGGTATACATGGTTTGGTTGCCATCGATGAAGCAAGTAAGCAGATCGACGGAGACCATGCCTTCCGATTGCTTGAAGGCTATTCAAGTCTAACTACGTGGCTATTCGATCAGTCTCGTTACAGAGGCGCTCGCTTCTTCCTCAACACCCTTGTGAATGAACTGTCCTGGGAAGAAGACCGGGTTACTGCCAAATGCGTAAGTGAGAACTTCAACAACATCATCGCTCACAAAATACTCATTACCGTTCCCCTCTCAATTTTGAAACTTCCCGACGGCCACCCCAACGCCGTCAGATTTGTGCCTGCACTACCCGATGCAAAGTTGAATGCGATCAATGCCATCGAAGTAGGTCCGGCAATTCGCGTGGTCTTGCGCTTCAACGAACCCTTCTGGGAAAAGCTGGAACTGACGGATGCTCACAAGGATCTAAAAGATCTCGGCTTCATAAACTCCGACGATGTTTCGTTACCAACGTGGTGGTCCACACTTCCTCGGCACCACGCGATTCTGGTTGGTTGGGCTGGAGGTCGGCAGGCAGAAAAGCTTGGCGGACTATCGGACGAGGAAATTAGCAATCAGGCGGTGGAATCGCTGGCTTCAATTTTTAACATCGCCGGCAGCGAAGTGCATTCTCACGTCTCACAAGTTTACTTTCATAACTGGAAAGAAGATTCCTTAAGTCGCGGGGCTTATGCCTATCTGCCGGTGAATGGTCTTGACCACCAACTGAATCTCGCCAGACCGGTGGCGAATACGTTATTCTTCGCCGGTGAAGCGACCAGCGTGGGCCACATTGGAACAGTGCACGGCGCCATTCAAACCGGTAAGAGGGCAGCGCGAGAAATTCTGAACGCAACAAACCGCTAAACTGAAGCTCAACCGTCATGACTCATTCAGTTAAGGACCACTTCAAAAACAAGGCTCCCGAAGTCCAGGCAATCTACGCGGCGATTCTTAAAACGGCAAAACAATTTGGCGCCGTCAAAGAAGAAGCAAAGAAAACTTCGATACACCTTGTCAGAAAGAGTGCTTTCGCCGGTGTGGCAACCAGGCGAAATGCATTGATTCTAACGTTAAAGTCAAAGACAGATTTGCTGAGTCCGCGTATACATAAACATGAGCAGGCCTCTGCTGGTAGATGGCATCTGGAAGTTAAAATCGACTCGCCGCTGAGTGTTGATGCTGAGATTAAGGACTGGCTAAAGTCTTCTTACGAGATTTCCGGATAACGTTTGGAACCTAATTGCGAAACTTGTCGTTTCCCAGTACGGGTTAATTACTAACCCAACAATCAACGATATGTATTGTCCTCAATGTGGTACTGATTCAACTTCCA
>Ga0163162_10007737_pt1 | contig 10470 bp, 3 predicted proteins | sample S55metaG_FD_115310 | JGI IMG/M metagenome (GOLD analysis project Ga0163162, IMG submission 115310) | Switchgrass rhizosphere microbial communities from Kellogg Biological Station, Michigan, USA - S5-5 metaG | ecosystem: Host-associated > Plants > Roots > Rhizosphere > Soil | place: USA: Michigan...
CTCGAAAAATCGGACGCCCAGCTCCGAGTACGCTCTGCCGGCAGCGGCCTGCACCGACGCGGTGAGCCGCCACTCCTCGGGCGCTTGTTCGAGGAGACCCTCGATCCTCTTCGCTAGGCGCGAGCGATCCGCATCGGAATTGGCCCCGCTCTTTTCCTTCGCGGATTCGGCAATCTGCAAGAGCTCGACCAGGAGCTCCTCGACGGCAACCCAGTCGCCGGGGCCTGCGGACTTCCCGACCTCCATTGTCCCGGCGCCTCCGGGGCCGAACTGCCAGCTGGGCTCGCCATAGGCCTGATAGGCGCCCCAGGTTGTCGACGTCTGCCAGGCTCCGTAGACCGTCGCACGCGCAGCGAACACGGCGTCGCCGAAGGGACGGTTGCGCCCGACAAAGCCCTCGTAGAACGTGCGGGCGAAGTCCTCGGCCGCCCGATCGTCGACGGCCCAGCCGGCGACGATGACGCCGCGGACGCCGATTTCGATCAGCGCTTTCGCCATGCTGTACGACAGGCGATCGAAGTTCTCGGGTGCGCGCTCGAGGGCTCCCAAATGGCAGCAGTTGAGGAACACGAGATCGGGCACTTCCTCCATCGAGCCGATCTCGGCCGCCGTGATGCACAGCCCGTCGGAAAGGACGACGCCGGTGCGGAGCGACCCGTCGGCCGCCGGCATCTCCGAGATCCCGTGACCCGCGATGTGAACGATGCGGTACGGATGCCGGTACAGCATCTTGATGACGTCGTTCGCGGCGAAATCGTGACCGACGGCGCTCACGACCTCGAAGCCGCCTTTCGCGAGCGTCTCGATCGTGGCCCGTGCCTCCTCTTCCGCCGCGGGCAAGTCGTCGGGATCGTCATATCTCTGCTTGCCGCGCTGGCTGAACGCAGCGCCGAAGCCCGCCGTCGACGGATTGCCGACCACATACGCGTGCCGGCCGCGGGATTGTCGAATGCGCTGCCGGAACTGACCCGTGGCGAGCTGCCGGACCATGCGCGTGCGGATCGCGAGCGGCTCATCGTCCGACAGCATGAGCTCCCACGGAAAGATTCCCGTGGCTTCGTCCACCACCAACACGACGGATTGCAGGTTCCGCGCAGCCTCCTTGAACTCGTGCGGCACGAGAAGCTGGAACAATGCGCGGCCGAAGTCCGGATCGTAGTTCGGGTTGGGAAGCTGGGTGGCCATCAACCCTTCGATGAGACCGGGTTGACGCCTCTGGTAGATCATTTCCGCGCGAGCGCGTTGGCCGACGTAGACGAAACGAAGGCGTTCGGCAGGCCGCGAACCCTTGGGCTCGTTCGCCGGTCTGGGAAGCGCATCCGGGCGGACGTCTCCGCGGACGTCGCCGCGGCTCGCCGTGGCACGGGCGTCGCGCGCGTCGGCGTCGGTGACGATCATTCGCGGCCAGTACGCGGCCGTGCGCGAATCCTTGAGGCGGGGCAGCGCTCCGTGTCCGCGCCGCATCAACGTCGACGCCACGATCGTGCAGCCCTGCTCGCCCTTGCGATTCAATTCCTCCGCTGCGCGCTTCAACTCGTGGGCCGCGGTGATCGCCGTGTCGAGGTAGACCTCGACGACTTCGAGCTTCGCGATGCGGAGCCCGCTCCTGGGCATGTCGGCAAACCTGCGATTGGCGTCCGCGACACCGCGCAACAAGGCGGTCAGCGAATCGGCAATGGTCAGCGTCGCGGTGGAGTTGTAACCGAGCAGCAATGTCGAAAGCGAAAGCTCTCCCGGCGGCGAATCGACGACTCGGTCGTCCCGCATCTGCAGCAGGTAGCGCAGCGCGGCATAGCGCACGGCTTCCGTGAGCATCGACGCGCTGAGCGTCCCGTCGTAAGTGCCCAATCCCGCAATGACGGCGCCGCGGTGGCTGCGGCGCAGGCGCTCTTCCGCATTTCGCGGCAACAGCACGACCGTGGCGGTGCCGAGCGGCCCGGCGTACATGCCGAGCGACAGCCGCGACGACAGCTCGCCCTCGACGATGTCGCGATCGACGATCCCTTCGACGCCGGCGATGGCGTCCCCCTCGAAGTGACCGACGAGGATCGGGCTTTGGCAGCGCCGCACGTCCATCGCCCGCACCGAAACCTCGAGCCGCTCCATCCGCGCGACGCGGCCGCGGGGCCGCATGGGCGTTCCGAACAGTCCGCCCGCAACATCGGCGTCCGTGGGAAATGGCGTTGGCCCTGCATCGTAGACCGTGAGCCGGTCGTCATCGGCCGCAAGCCCTCGGACTGCCGGCGGATCCCTCGAAAGACTGCCGGGCGTTCCCAGCCGAAGCAGCTCGTCGATCGCCGGAAAGTAATCCGGCGTTCCTGTGAGCGCAGAGTGCTCCGCGGGCATGAAATAGAAATCGCGGACGCCGCCGATGCGGCCGGATTTCCACGTGACGGATCCGTCGCCTTTCGCGGTAGAAACGAGCTTGACCTTGTCTTCCGCCATCGTGATGCCGCAGGGCGTGTTGGCGCCGCAGCCATGAACGTACAAGGTCTTGGCGGCGTGCTCCTTCGGCAGCGAGATCTCCGGATCCTCGCCATCCTGCACCCACAGCCAGCGTCCCTCGGAGAGCGCCGACTTGCCGGGCAGCGCGGCAACGCCGTCGCCGAACCAGAAATCCCTCATCAGGGGCTTCAATTGGCGCCACAGCGCCGGGTCGAAGTACTTGAACGCCGGGACGTCTTCGGCGCCCTCGTCGACAAAGCCGGGGCGCGGCAGCAATTGCAGTGCGCCCCGGAACTCGCCGACGATATCGAGGACACCTTGCAACCCTCGCGGTGGATCGAGGTTGGCGAGCTGCCGCACGGTGTCCGACTTGCCGATGAGATTCGCCACCATGAGATGCGATCCGTGGTTCGGCGTGCCGAGCATGACGAAGCGCGCCCCTTCCCGCTGCATCACCTCGTTCCACAAGCCGGCATTTTTCCGGATCACGGCGCGAGCGACGAGGCCGCCCATGCTGTGCGCCAGGATGCGAATGGGCACGGTCGGCGCCCTGTTGGCATCGAGCAACGCACGGAGCTTCGTCGCGAGCGCCGCGGCGAGATCGTCGAGCGGGAGACGCCAATCGTACGCAAAGGCCTCGACCCTGTGCGAAGTCGAGAGAAATTCGCAGAGGTCGCCGTAGAACCTTGGAAACAGGATTTCCGGAGCGACACGGGCGCTTCCCCAACGAATCTTCGCGAGCCCTCCTGAAGCGAGGTCGAAGAAGTCGAACCAGACGCGATCGTCACCGTTCACCGTCAGGTAGGAGCCCATGATGCCGGGGAGAACGACGACGACGGGACGCGTGTCCGACTCCGTGCCGCGCCAGCGAACGCTTCGGGACGCCGCGCTTTCAGGGAGAACCGTCGGAACCACGTCGAGACCGCCGAAATCCGCGATCGAACCGCTGTCCTGCTCGGTGAGCCATCGGCACAGCGGCCCGCGCGTCCGCTCGTTGGTGAAGTAGCGGAAGTGGTTGACGTCGGGACCCCGATCGAACATGGCGCGAGCGGATTCGGCGCGCGCGATGCCGGCGATCATCGAGTCGCTGTCCACGACGAGATCGTTGTTGACGGCGTTGAAGAAGATGTGGTCGGTGAACAGCACGCCAAGGCGTTTCAAGAGCCCGCCGCCCTCGATGTCGCCGGCAATCACCGCCATTTCGGCGGGCTTCGCTTTCGCGAGCCCGAGAAGACGCCCCATCGGCGACTCCGGCAGCATCGCTTCGATGCCGGGAACCAGCACCGGGTCCGCGCGGTTGCGCGCGACTTCGAGCACGATGCGCTGCAGCGCGGCGACGATCGGTTGTCCGGGCAACGCAATCGACACCAGTGCCGAAAGTCCGGACAGAAACACGTCGAGATTGCTGCTCAGAAGCCGCGTTCCGCGCGCCGGGCACGCGACGCGCACGTAGCGGTCGACGACGAACTTCTTCTGCCGGAGCAATCCCAGCAGTTCGCCCAGTCGTTCCCGGTGCTCGCTGTAGGCGCGGCCCACTTCGGCGTTGCCCTTCCGTAGCGGACCGAAGCCTTTGACGAGCCCCTTCGCGTCGCCAGCCGACGGGTCGAGGCACAGGAGGTCGCCGACGAGACCGCCGCGCGAATGCGTCACGAGGCTGAACCGCGCTCCCGCCGGCATCGCGCGCGCAAGCTCCAGCGCATTGTCGATCGGGCTTTCGGAAAACGTCCGGTGCTCGAGGGCGAGGATGCGGCCGGCGAAACGCGCCTCGAGTGCCGGCCACTCCGCGCTCGACCGCAACTGGCCGAAGCTGCCATGGGTGTTCGACGCAGTCCCATGGATGAAGACCAGGAACGATCCCTTGGCTGCGTCGCGCTCGAGGTCGGCGGTTCCCACAGCCGAGAGGTCCGTGGCGTCGCCCCGCCCGCCGGCCCAGCGATAGAGGCCCGACTCCCGCTCGAGGCGATTCTCGATCGCCCACATCAGCGCCTTGGTGCCGGCCCACGAAAGACCGAGATCGACGAGGCCTCCACTCTTGCTGCCCGCTTTTTTCCCCAGCCATTCCGCCGCCTTGCGCCTGGCGTCGTCGATGATGCCGTCGCTGCCGACGTTCAGAACGAAGAACCGCGAGACGACGCCGCCCGCCGCGGCAACCAAGTTGCCTGAGGCCGCGACATCGCGCGTCGTGCTCGCGTGTGCGTCGAGTATTTCGAGAGAATTCGGCGCGGTCGCGGCTGCCGATCTTGCTTTGGCGCCGCGAGCGGCCGGTGATGCCCGGGCGGCCTTCAACTCTTCGAGCGTGGCGGCGAGCCTTTCCGGGCTGGTAGTGACGGTGATGCCGCCTTCCAGCTCGAGGACGATGACATCCCCCGGGCGCGTGCCAATGCTCCTCGCTCCGGCGCCCGTCGCCGCTCGCCGGGCGCCCCCGACATCGATCGCCTCGCGAACGCTCACTAAACCGGGTGGCAGGAATGCGCTTCCGCTGCCGCTCTCATCGACGCCGCCGGTTCGGTCGCGCAGCCAGCGCGGCGCAGCGCCCGGAACAGGCGTTCCGGGCACGGTGAACGTCACCGGTTTCTTTGGGCGCCGCGGCTTTGGCATGACGTGTCGCTGCGCGGCGGAAGAGCCCCGACGCGCGAGCGCTCTAGATGCTGAACGGTCCCTGCGCCTCGTACTTCGGATTCGCCGCGCCCACGAAGTAGTAGTTGGGGGTCTGGTCCGGCGGCATCTTCGCCACGATCATGTCGCGCAGCTTGCGATAGTTGCCCTTGAAGGAGCCGGTTCCGTAGACCTTCCTGAGCGTGCCGGTGAAGAGGCCGTTTCGCGCGCCGTCCTGCGACGTCTGGTTGTCCATGCAGCCGGAGATGAGAAGCACGCTCGCCTTGACGACCGCGCGCTCGGCGGCAGGGTGTTCATCCTGGATTCTCTTGTACAGCGCGGCGTGCGCTTTCTGCACCTTCTTCACCACCGTCGTGGGCATCGCGCGGATGCGCGGGCCGCCGGAAACGAACTTGGGAATCTCGCGCAGCACGGTGCCGCTGTGGCAACTGTCGGAGAGCACGAGAATGCGCACGCCTGACTTGAACTTGCCCCAGAGCTCATAGAGCTCGTCGTCGATCAGCTGCCGGTCGTAGCAGACCCACGTTTCGTCCATCCGGTCCTTTTCGTCGCTGTTCGTGTCCTTCACCTGCCCGCCGTGGCCGGAGTACGTCAGAAAGAACAGGTCGCCCGATTTGAGCGTCTTCGCCGCACTTGAGATCGCGGCGGTCACGGCATCGGAGGTGGCCGCCTTGGTCAAGAGCAGCGAGCGTGTCTTGAACCCGCGTGCCTTGGCGAGTGCCTCCATGTCCTTGGCGTCCGCTTCGCAAGCGGCGAGTTGTCCGTCCCACCCTTCGTACTGGGCGGGGTCGACCCGATTGAGTCCGATATGAACCGAGATTCCTTGTGCCATGATGAGTCACCTCGAGATAAGGTCACGAACGTTGCCTCCGGTCAGGGTTCCAGCAGCTTGCGGCCGTCGAGCTCGACCGTCTTGAATCCCCACTTCTGCGTGGTTTCGACGAGATGCGCGGTGCCCCCGGGACCGTCCGGCTCGCGGTCGCGGTTGTAGAGCGCAATCAGGGTGAGGTGCTTCGGGTAGATCGCCAGCGCGTTGAACATCATCCACAGGTTGTTCCGCTGCCAGACATCGTAGCCGGGCTTGTCCGCGAGCCAGCGCGGAAGGGCCTTGTCGTCCTGCAGCACGCGCGCAGGCAACCGTTCGCAAAGCGTCCGATAGCGCTCGACCCAGGCGGGGCCGCCGTGCTGCACGGACTCGACCTGGAATTTGTCGGGCGGCAGCGCAAGATACAGTCGCGTGGGGATCTTCAACGATGCGCAGGCTTCGTGGAACAGGATGTCGGCGCCGCACGCGCCTGCGGCGATTCCCAGCGACACGCCGTCTCCGGCGGCGATCTCGTCGGAGAGCGCCTGTTCGATCAGGGCTCGCGCCGTGGCCTCCGCCTTCGCGGTCCGCGGAAAACGTGCCTTCTCCGGCGGCCGGTCGGCTCGGTCCACCATGTGCCCGGTGAAGAGCACCACGCGCGCCAATCGTTCCTGCGCCGCCGGCATTTTTCCCGCGACCGCGAGCGCTTCGTCGATGACGCGAAGGGCCGCCGCCACGTTTTCGGAGTTGAGATCCAGCGACTCGAAGATCTCGATATTTCGGCGGGTCGCGGCAAGCGAAAACGGATCGTTCCCGACGCGAGCGAGCGCTTTCCGGTACTCGTTCTCGACGCGAGCAGGCTTGTCGCTCGTCAAGAACAGCACATCGGCTCGCGCGATCCCCGCCCACGCGTCGCCTTCGTCACGCCTCACCTTGAAGACCGGATCGGCTCCCAGCGTCAGGTTGAGCGCCGCCGCGATACGCTTCCCGCAGACGTCGCGGTCCTTGAGCGCGCTTTTCGCCTGGTCGGAGTCGTCGAAGGCGCCTTCCCATATTTCCGGCGCCCGCTGCGCGAGATCGCCCTGGATTCTCATGAGGGCGAACGCGTTGGAGCCTGGATAGTAGCCGGCCAGATCCTCCGCATAGGCTTTCGTATAGGACTCGAGCGCCTCCGCGAGATGCGCGGAGCGCAGCGCCGCGGACCCGCGCGCACCGGCCTCGACGTCGCGCCACTCGTCGAGCCATCGCGTCTTGGCGTTGCTTCCGAGCAGCGAGAAAGCCTCGGCGCGATCTTCGGCCGCGGAGGCAGCCCCGAGCGCACGCTGGATCGCCTGGTCGGAGCGGGTGAGCAGCGCTTCCTTGTCCGCCGCGGATTCCTGCGCGAGCTTTTGATAGATCGTGCCAAGACGAAGATTGGCGCGCACATCGTCAGGGATCGCCTTGCGCAGGTTCTCGAACGTGTCCCTCGCGCCGCGGAAGGCTTTCAACTTGAACTGCGCCTCGCCGACGAACCGCAGCCCCTCCGTCTCCCATTCGAATCCTTGCGCTTCCTCTGCCCGCAGTCGAAGATCGCCGCGCTCGCCCCCGCTCTGCGCGAGCTTGACCTCCTCCTGGAAATCGACCGGCACGGGCATCAGCACGGACCGGGCATGAGGCTTGAGCTTCGGAAGCAGCTGAAAGACGGGACTATCCTTGAACTGGGGATCGGCGCTCAAGGTCGAGCGAAGCGCCGCGGCGAGCGCCTCGACGCCACCCTTCAAGTCTTTGGAGTCGTACGTGAAATAGCGGTCGGTCTGGAGGTCGAACGGGTACTTGGCCTCGGTCGCCTTCGCACGCATGAGGAACGTGTGCTGATGGCGCAACGCGTGCCGTATCCCGAGCTCGTAGTAGGCGTTGGGATTGTGGATAGAGACATCGGCGATGACGAGATCAGCCGTGACGAGCAGGCGGAACATGTCCTCGCGAATGTTTCCCTGGCGGATGAATTCGCCCGTCGTTCCCCCGTCGATCGCGATGTCGTACTCGTCACGCAGGCGCAGGAGCGCGGGGCGGATCAGCGCCGTCTCGACCTCGTCGAAGTCGATTCCTTCCTTCGTGCCAAACGGCCGGACGAAAAAAGCGCGCATACGATTCCCTCAAGAGCGGCGGCCGTCACGGCCGCTTTCGATCCCCGGGGTCGCCACCACTGAAAGCACGCCATCATATCCAAGCTGTGACGGCCGGTGCAATGATCATCGCTATTGGAGACATCGCGAGCGTGAGCTAAAGTCTCCCTGCGCGCCTCGAGACAGGCTCGCGTCGAAGGTGTCGAACATGAAAGGGGCGCCCAATGCCGACCTATCGAACGTTCAAGCAGCACCTCGATCCCTCCTGCAAGCCCAAACGCATCCTTGCCCTCGACGGCGGGGGAATTCGCGGCCTGTTGACGGCGGGACTGCTGCGACGAATGGAGGACATCCTTCGCGCGCGAGCGGGCGGAGATCCCGCGTTCCGCCTGTCGGATTACTTCGATCTCATCGGCGGCACGTCGACCGGTTCGATCATCGCGGCGGGCTTAAGCCTCGGAATGACTGCGGAAGAGGTTCGCAACAGCTATTTCACCCTGGGCGAGGCGACATTCAAGCGCAGCCTGCTCCGGATCGGCGCCATCCGCCAGAAATACGACGCCGAGAATGTCGCCAATGCGCTCAAGGATCTCTTCAAGGATCGCACGCTCGCGAGCGGCGATTTCAAGACCGGGCTCATGGTGATGAGCAAGCGCCTCGATACGGGAAGCCCCTGGCCGCTTTCCAACAATCCCGATGCCCGCTACTTCAAGCAACGCGAGAATTCGACGACGATCCCCAACGGCGAGTACCCGCTGTGGAAAGTCGTGCGCGCCAGCACGGCTGCGCCGTACTTCTTCGCTCCGGAAAAGATCGTCATCAAGACCGGCGATTCCAAGCGGGACTTGAAAGGCGTGGTCGGGGAGTTCGTCGACGGCGGCGTCAGCACGGCGAACAATCCGTCGCTCGCGCTCGTGCTGATGGCCACGATCAAAGGCTACGCGTTCAACTGGGAGATGGGGCCCGAGCAGTTGCTCGTCGTCTCGCTGGGCACGGGCCGCAAGAGTCTGGATGCGGGGATGTCCGAGGGACTCAATGCCACGTCGCTCGCGCACGCGATGCGTGCCCTTTCGTCGGTGATGGACGATTGCGGCGAGCTCGTGGAGACCACCATGCAGTGGCTGTCGCAAAGCCCGACTGCGCGCGAAATCGACCGCGAGCTCGGCAAGGTCGAGCCGGCGACGGGCGGAGCGGCCCGCCTTTCGTACCTGCGCTACAACGTGAGCTTCAAGGCTGACTGGTTCCGCGAATATCTCGACCTCGACTGGCCCGAAGCCGATGTGACGGCCCTGGCTGCCATGGACGAGCCGAAGAACATGCCCAAGCTCGACCAGGTCGGGATAGCGGCAGGCATGAAGCTGATGAAGGAAGAGCACTTCCCGGCGGCGTTCGACCTCGCGTAGTCTCGGGCGAGCGATGCCTGCGAAACCTTCGGTCGCAATCTACGGCGGCGGCGTTGGCGGGCTCTCCGCGGCGCACGAGCTCGCCGAGCGCGGCTTCGCCGTCACCGTCTTCGAGCGCAATCCGTCATTCGGCGGCAAGGCGCGCAGCCTGTCGGTCGCGGGCAGCGGAACAGATGGCCGAACCGATCTTCCCGCGGAGCACGGCTTCCGCTTCTTCCCGGGGTTCTACAAGCACGTCACCGACACGATGGGCCGGATTCCGTTCGGGATAAATGGCGGAAGCTGTCGCGACAACCTCGTGCAGGCGACGCGGATTCTCCTCGCGCGGCAAGGAAAGCTCGACCCGATATGGGTCGCCCGCTTTCCCGAAACGATCGACGACTTCCGCACGGCGTTTTTCGCACTGTTCGACAAGCTCGACATCCCCGATCACGAAATCGCGTTCTTCGTGACCCGCCTTCTGGCGCTGGCGACAAGCTGCGACGAACGCTTCCGCGAGGAATACGAAGAAGTCACGTTCTGGGATTTCATCGGCGCGAAGGCCCGGTCCGAGAACTATCGCCGCTACTTGGGCCAGGGAATGACTCGCTCGCTCGTCGCCATGCGGGCCGAGGAGAGCAGCACGCGCACCGTCGGGCGGATTCTGCTCCAGCTGTTCTACGGCATCCTCGTTCCGGGACGCGTGTTCGATCGCCTGCTCGCCGGGCCGACGAACGACGTGTGGATCGACCCATGGCGCAAGCATCTCGCCGAGCGGCTCGGAGTGACGCTCGTCCCCAATGCGACGGTTCGCGCGTTCAACCTGGAGAGCGACCGGATTGCAAGCGTCTCGATCGATCGTGGCGGCCAGCGCGAAGAAACGACGGCCGACTACCATGTCTCGGCGCTGCCCGTGGAGGTGATGCAGCGGCTCCTCTCGCCGGAACTCGCGCGCGCGGCGCCATCGCTCGCGCGGCTTCACGAGCTGCGCACGGAGTGGATGAACGGCATCCAGTTCTACCTCCAGACGGATAGGCCGCTTGCCGACGGCCACGCGATCTATCTCGACTCCAACTGGGCGCTCACCTCGATTTCGCAACGGCAGTTCTGGCGCGGC
>Ga0163162_10007738_pt1 | contig 10470 bp, 9 predicted proteins | sample S55metaG_FD_115310 | JGI IMG/M metagenome (GOLD analysis project Ga0163162, IMG submission 115310) | Switchgrass rhizosphere microbial communities from Kellogg Biological Station, Michigan, USA - S5-5 metaG | ecosystem: Host-associated > Plants > Roots > Rhizosphere > Soil | place: USA: Michigan...
CATTCTTGTGCTCGGAGGAGATGGCTACTGTGGGTGGGCGACGGCTCTATATTTGTCTGCCAAAGGGCATAAAGTATCCACTGTAGACAACTTCGTTAGGCGGCAGTGGGACCATGAACTCGGCGTTCAAACCCTGACACCGATCCGGCCTCTTGCCGAACGGCTCAAGGCCTGGGGCGATCTCACCGGCAGGAATATCGAGCTGCTGGTGGGTGATGTGACCGATTACGACTTCCTCGCTTCCGCGATCGAAACCAGCCAACCCGATGCCGTGATCCACTTCGCCGAGCAGAGGTCCGCGCCCTATTCGATGATCGACCGCAAGCATGCGGTTTCGACTCAGGTGAATAACGTCGTCGGCACTTTGAATCTGCTGTTCGCCATCCGCGAGCTGCGGCCGGACTGCCATCTGATCAAGCTCGGAACCATGGGCGAGTACGGGACCCCCAATATCGATATTGAAGAAGGCTACATCCAAATCGAACACAACGGACGCAAGGATGTGCTGCCGTTTCCCAAACAGCCGCCGTCTTTCTATCATTTGTCCAAGGTTCACGACAGCCACAACATCCTCTTCGCCTGCAAGATCTGGAATCTCCGCGCCACCGACCTCAATCAGGGCGTGGTGTACGGAACCTTGACCGACGAAGTGGAACTCGACGAGGCTCTCATCAACCGTTTCGATTACGACGAAGTATTCGGCACCGTGCTAAATCGCTTCTGCGCCCAGGCGGCTGTGGGGCACCCACTCACGGTCTACGGGAAGGGCGGGCAGACGCGCGGATTTTTGGATATTCGCGACACGGTGCGGTGCATCGAGCTTGCGTGCATGAATCCGGCCGCGCGCGGCGAATGCCGCGTGTTTAATCAGTTCACCGAGCAGTTCTCGGTGCTCGAGCTGGCGCGCATGGTGCAAGCCGCGGCGCGCAAGATGGGCATGCCGGTGGATATCGACTTCCTGCCGCCCCCCCGGGTCGAGGCCGAATCTCACTACTACAACGCCAAGCATTCCAAGCTGATCGATCTCGGCCTGGAGCCCCACAACCTTTCGGATTCGCTGCTTGATTCGCTCATGAACGTCGCGATCAAGTACAGTGACCGTATTGATTCTTCGCTATTCCTGCCGCAGGTGGAATGGCGCAATCCGCGTAACCAGCGGCGTCAAGGTGCGCGCTCGCTGGCCGTCGTGTCTTCGGAAGAAAGCGTCGTTTGAGCGCAGGCACTGGACAGCAGCCCTAGCCAGGGGCGTGCCAATGAACATATTCTCCACCATCTCGTCGTACTGGTTTCTGGGAGTGGCCGCAATCCCGTTCATCTACTACCTGATCGTCATCTATAGTTCCTGGCGATACTTTCGCGCCGCCAAACGTTCCGCCCCGGCCCCAGTTTTCGCTCCGCCGGTCAGCATTCTGAAACCGATGCGAGGTCAGGACCCGGGCGCTTACGAGAACCTCGCCAGCTTTTGCCGCCAGGATTATCCGCACTACGAGATTCTTCTCTGTGTCGATCCCGACGACAAGACGGTGCTGCCGATCGTCGAGCGGCTGCGCCGGAATTTTCCGGAACGGACGATTCGCATACTCTATGGCTCGGGCCGCATCGCCACCAATGACAAGGTTGCCAAGCTGGCGCGCCTGGTGAGCGAAGCGCAACACGAATTTGTTGTCATCAGTGACAGCGACGTGCGGGTCCGTCCCGACTACTTGCGGCAGGTCACCGCGCCGCTGGCTCGTCCCAACGTGGGGGCCGTAACTTGTTTTTATGTTTCGGTGGAGGATAAAACCTTTACCGATCGCCTGCAGAACATCGGCATGATGTCGGATTTCTATCCCGGCATCCTGGTTGCCTGGCAGCTGGACGGAATCAAGTTTGCGTTAGGTCCCACCATCGCCACTACGCGCACCCGGCTCGCTGCATTCGGCGGTTATGCCGCGATTGAAAACCGTCCCGCCGACGATCTTCTCGTCGGCCGCTTGATTGCCGAGCAGGACTATGAGGTGGTGCTCCTCCCCTACACGATCCAAACCGTAGCCGACTATGGATCGTTCCGCGAGCTGCTTCATAAGCGCCTGCGTTGGATCGTGGTGATGCGCAACCTGCGGCCCGCCGGCCACTTCGGTTTGATCTTCACACTGGGGCTTGCCTGGACACTGGCTGCGATTGCGTTTCATCCCACCGCGCCAGTAATACTGGGCTTTGTCGGCGTGTATCTGTTCTTGCGCGTCGCGATGACCGCGATCATCGCCGGTTGGGGTCTCCATCAGCCGGGCTCGTTGAAAAACGTCTGGCTGATTCCGGTGTGGGATGCAGTGGCGTGCGCCATCTGGCTGGTCAGCTTTTCGCGCAACAGCATTCGCTGGCGCGGCGCGGACTATTACATTCGTGAAGGCCAATTGGTCCCGGTTGTCTCGTCGCTAGAAAACCACAAAAAGGCCGCGTGACCTAGCGGGCGACCTAGCGCGCCAGGAGCACGATACCGGCCAACACCACCAGCGACCCGGCGGCTCGCCTCACGCCTACCTGTTCCTTCAAAACCATTTTTGCCAGGATCGTTTCGACGATGAAGCTCCCGGCTGAAGCCGGCACTGCGAAGCTCAAGGGCGCGGTCTGTACCAAGGCCATAAAGCTGAAGAACGAGACCGCCAGGCATGCGATGGAAAGAAGCAGATACCGGCGGCGCGCGATGGTCTTGAGCAAACTCGCGAGTCCGCGCCCGTCCACCGGTTGCGGGTCCAACCGTTTCATCTCGTAGCTCTGGAGCAGATCGCTGGCCGCTGTCGCCGCAATCACAATCGACAACAACAGCCAGGTCATTTCGATTCGCCTCGCGTCGTATCTTGCGGCGTTGAACCCACCAGCGCCACGCCAATGAAGATCAGCGCCGTCCCCGCCCAACGCTCGGGAGTCACTTCCTCGTGAAGAATAAACTTGCCCAGCAGCGCCGCGAAGACGTATCCCACTGCCGTGAGCGGCAAGACGAAACTCAAATCCGCCACGCCCAGGATCGCCATTCGCAGCAGCATGGCCAAAATCAGCATTGCGATGCCCACCGTCACCAAGGGACTCACCATCGCCCGCAAATACACCAGCGGGTTCGCGGCGAGCGTTTCGGGGAAATGCTTGGTGCCCCAAGCTAGCGACAAATTTCCAAAGGCGCGCAGTAGTATGAACACGCCCAACAGCGAATAGGTTCGAAAGGCCATGCTGCGAGGACTACCGTGCGGCGTTAGTAGTGGCCGCAGCACCCGCAAGCTTGATGGGTTGCACCATCGCGCCGTTTCCGGCCGAATCCCACGCTGCGAAGCGCACCCACTTTTTGCCGTCCGCCGAAAACGGAATCTGAAAGCGATGGCTTCCGAACGCGGGGAGGCCGGTGGCAGAAATAATCTGCCGGTCCGTGTGTTGCCCGTCGCCCCAGACCACTTCCACGAACTCCAGGGGAAACGTCCATTGCACGTCCGCCACGATGGTGCGATGGCTGCCGGTTCCTTCCACGGAGTAGGAAGGAATCAACACTTCGCCCGACGTCACAAAGTAGTCCCCATGCGCCATCGCAGTCACGATTGGACCCCACTCCCCGGGCGGCGGCAGTGTGGCGATCTTTATATAGTTGACTGGATTGTTAGCGTAGATGTCATCGCCATATCCCTGCTCGTAAACTTCCGAGATGGCTTGAATATATTTGGGCGGTGTCGGTTTGTCAGCCACCCAGTTGTTCATGTCGTCGAGTAACGGCAGGCAGCGATATTCGCACAGCCGTTGTTCCGATCCATCCAGCCCCATGCCCCAGCGGAACCCAAGCCCGCGATAGTTCGCGTCCAGAAAGTGGGCCGTATCCTTAATGCCATCCGGAAAGCCCGCTGATCCCTTGGAACGCGGATGCGGGATGTAGATCAGCATGTTTTCGCGGTGCGCCATTTCCATCATGTCGGCGGTGTTGCCCAGATGGTAGATCTTGCCTCGCTTGGGATCGTTTTCAACTAGCGGCTGGCCCGGAGCGCGTCCTTGAGACCAGAAGGTCGGGTGCGATACCAAAACATCCGAATGTCCGCCCAGAGCCCGTGAGACGTCGCCCCGCAGCATTTCCGCGTTCGGCATGACCACGAAGTCTTGATTCGATTGCAGCCGTGCAGTCTCGTAATAAGTCGCCATCGCCTGGAAAGGATCGCCACTCGCCTTGCCCTTGCCCGCGCCGCTCGCGCCTTCTTCTGGACCATCGGTCGGTCCTATATCACCGCCCAGTGGCGCGCCCAAGCCGCGAGTCCACTTGAACCACTTCGGATCGTCCACCCCAGCCGAGCCCGGAACATAACCGCCTCCGTCAATGGGAGCGACAATCTTGATTCCCGCCGCCTTCATTACCTCCAGATCAGAAACTTTTGCGCCTAGTCCGCCCGCTTGCCGCGCGCGCCTGACCAGGCCCATGTGAAAGTGCGTCGCCATCACCTGATATCCCGGCAATGCCTTAAAGTGATCCCCCCGCGTGAAGGCGAGCGCCGACTCAATGCCCTGTGGAGCCGCCTCCGCACTCGCGTAGAAGTACACCGGCATCCGCTGCCACGTTCCGGGACGCGCGCTCAGCAGCGCGAAGTTCTGGCTCCTATCCTCAGAACCGCGATCTTCCTGCGCGACGCTTTCCTCACGCTCGGCTTGGCGGATGCCGAATGAGTAGGACGATTTACTGTCCTTGCGATACCAGTTGTAGCCCAAGTTGTAATCCACCTCGCGCGCCCAGAAATAGGTGTGCGGCGCAGGAAACACCGCGACCGATCCACCAGGCACAGCAGCAGCTAACACGCGATTGTTCGCCTTCACCGTGACGGCGTCAGCGGCGGCCGTGTCCCCTAAGCCCAGTTCTTGCGACGAATTCTTGAGATCGCGCCAGGCAATTTTCGTCGGTGCTTGTAACTCGACACCCTTAACGCCCGCATCATATTTGTAGGCCACCGACGGTTCGGCGGTCTTCGCAATCACTTCTTGACGAATCAGGTTGGTTCCTTTATACACCGTGTATTGCAGGCGTCCGGCGAATACGCCAAGCTGCACTCCGGGGAACGACACCTCGATGCGCGAGCCGTTGGTTGTGATCTCGCAGCCTTGCGCATGATACACCGCCGCATCTCGCCGCACCTCTTCCGGCTTGCGCGGCAGCCCCGGCTGATTGAGCACCCCGCGCTGCGGCGGAGTCGTATTATTGTGCGCCGATTCGCCGCCAGGAATATTCAAAGGCGCGTCCCAGAACGCCTCCCACTTTTCCCGGTCGACGACTTCCTGTGTGATCTTCACACCCAGCCCGGCCAGCGGATCGAGCTGCTGATTGGTGATCCGGCGCAGTCCCGAAACCACTCGAAAATCCGGTGCCGCGTGGCTTAGCAGTGTGGTCCACGCTCCGCCCTGGCGTTTAATCGCCAATTCCTGAATGGTGGGCGTCCCGCCATTGATCGTCAGCCGGAGCCGCAGTTCCTGGTGGTTGTCTCCGTTCCACGTTACGGTAGCGGCGTTATCCGCAACGGCGGCGGTCAGACCCGGTGACGTTTTGTAGTGGGCCACACTGCAGGTCAACGGATCGGCATGAAGCGCGGAGGCAATAACAAATAGGTACGCAAATTTACGCGGCATCACGTACTATTGTGCACCCTGTCGTGCTCCAGGTCGTACTTCAGGTCGCGCCGCCGGTCCGACCACCACTTTGCCCGGCAGCGCGTTGGTCATCTTGCCCTCTTCGATCACCGGCACGCCATTCACCAGCACGAAACGCATCCCCTCGGAAAGCTGGTTGGGTTTATCGAAGGTAGCGGCGTCGCGAATCGTCTCCGGATCGAACACCACGATATCGGCCCACATGCCTTGCTTCAACACACCGCGGTCAGCCAGCCGCATCTTTTGTGCCGATAGCGCGCTGAATTTACGGATGGCATCTTCGAGCGTGAGCGTCTTGTCTTCGCGCACGTACTTTCGCAGCACATGCGGGAAGGTTCCGTACGCCCGCGGATGCGGATGCTCTTTCCCCAGCAGGCCCTCTGGCGACGTACCCTGCGAATCGTTACAGATCGAAACCCACGGCTGCTTCAGAGCCAGCGCGACATCCGGCTCCGCCATCGTGAACATCGCGACCGAAGTGAACGCCGAGTCCTCGATCAGCAGATCGAAGACGGTATCGATGGGATCCTTGCCCCACAGCTTCGCGATATCCGCGATGGTTTTGCCCTGGATCGGAAGCAACTTCGGATTCTGCACCGCGCCGATGATGATCGAGCCCGGCCCCGTCACCTGCTGCCATTCGTTATTCCAATCGCCAGTCGTGCTCTCCATCTCTTTGCGAATGCGCGCGCGAGCCACCGGGTCCTTTAGCCGCTCGATCAGACTGCGGTCGCCGCCATCGTGCGCCCACGGCGGAATGATGGCCGAAAACGTGTTGAAGCTCGCGGTGTAGGCGTAGGTATCAGCACCGATATCCAGTCCCGACTTTCGCGCCTGCTCGATGCGCGCCACAATCTCCGGCATCCGACCCCAGTTCGCTTTACCGGCGGCCTTCAGGTGCCAAATCTCGATTGGCAGATGACCTTCGCGTCCGATGCGGATCGCCTCGTCCAGCGCCGGCAGAATGCCGTCGCCTTCGTCCCGGATATGGGATGCATACATTCCGCCCAGCTTGCCCGCCTCGGTCGCGAGCGCGATCAGTTCCTCCGTTTTCGCATACATCGCCGGAGCGTATTGCAGCGATGTCGATACCCCCACCGCCCCATCGTGCATCGCATCGCGCACCAGGGCTTTCATGCGTTCGAGTTCGGCCGCGGTAGGCGGGCGGTTATCGTCGCCGATCACCACACGCCGGACTTGCGTCGCTCCGACGTAAGTAGCCAGATTGATGCCCATCCCCTGCTTGCGCAGCCTAGCGAAATACTCGCGTAGCGTGCGCCAGCTGGGCTGGACCCCATAATGCTCAAAGGTGAGCCGATCGGACTTCACCAGCTCATCGGTGGTCGGCGCGATCGTGCTGCCTTCGCCGGTGATTTCAGTGGTGATGCCTTGATAGATCTTGGAAGGAAGATGCGGGTCCACGAGCATCGTCAGTTCCGATTGCCCCAACATGTCGATAAATCCCGGCGCGACCACCATGCCGCGTGCGTCGATGGTTCGCTTCGCCGACGCCCCATCGAGTTTGCCCAGCGCCGCGATTTTTCCGCCGCGAATCGCGATGTCGCCCGAGTACCACGGCGAACCCGTGCCGTCGATGATGTGGCCGTTGCGAATGACTACGTCGTAGGGAACTGCCTGCCCGTGAGCGGCAAGAGCCAGCAAGAAAATCGCGAGCAGAAATCGCATACAGGCAGTATATGCCGATTCTACTTGGTAGCTCCGAGCCCTCGCCGGCTCGCAGAGTACAATGCCATCGAGGCCACCAGCAGATTGGCGACCACCACCGGGAACGCGTGGATCACCACTCCGTAGATCACCCACAGAATCGCCGCCCCGCCCTGCACCCTGCGCAGCGCGACCGGATGCTTGAACAAATACGAACTCGCGAATACCGCCGTCGCCACCCAGCCAATCCAACTCACACTCATTGGATTCCCACCTCGTTCATATCCGCTGGCGGGCTCACACTTGAAATTCGCAGAGAATCCGTGCGCACCTTATCCCACTCCTGCAATAGCAACCCATGCGACTCGAACAGCGCAGTGATCCGCGCGGAATTCCATCCCAGAATTTCTTCCAGAATCGGAATCAGCACGCTCAAGGCGTCATCGCTCAGAATGGTTCGCCGCGCAATCGGCGTTATGTATTTGTTTTCCGACACGGCAATGGTGAGCCCGTCCAGCCGGTTCACATGCAGCATCACGTGAACGTCGGAGCTTCCATCACCGACATACACGATTCGATTATGGCCAATGGGCAATTGCGAGCGCAGTTCTTCGAGCACCGCGACTTTCCCGTAGCCCGCTGGAACGCGGACGATCGACTCGATCTCGCCCGACGACTCGTCATACCGAAAGCGCGTTCCAAAAATGTGATCTTCCGGCACAATTCCTGCCAGCGCCGACTTGATCACTTCTTCCGGCGCCGCCGAAACCACGTAATAGGAAAAATGATGCCCGTCCAAATCGGCCAGCATCCGCGACAGTAAATGAATGTTCTGCTTAAGGCGGATCCGCTTGCCGGCTTCGATCAAATGATGTTTCCGCACGCGCCGGAATTCCGGATCGTGCTGCAGCAGGTAAGCTAGCTCGCCGCCCTGCTGCACCAGGTGAATCTGCGACAACCCGTTGATTTTTTCCAGAAACCCCGATATACCCAGCATCTCGCTCAGGACCAATCCTGAATCGTGAAAGCTGAGAGTTTGGTCGAAGTCGCTGATGAGCAAGTACTGCTTCAAACTCGGTTCTTTGTCCTGTAACATTTGTCCGTCTCGGTCTCCTTGTTCTATGGATAGAGTAGCGATGTAACGTGACAATTCGTCTACTAATTGTTTTAAGGAAGCGGCAGACTTTGCCGGCTGTGGATCCCGGTACGTGGGATTGCTATTACCAGTTTAGATGCATTCAGCTCGCCGTTGTTTCTTCAAAATGACAAACGGCGTCGTTTGAGTAAGTTAACAAAGCTGGATTGCAGTATCATGACTCAATGGAATTCTCTATGCGCCGCATTCCTCTCATCGTCCAAATCGTGCTTCTCACCACTGCAGCGTCCGCCGCGGACGTAGCTGTTTTCGTGGGAACGTACACCAACGCGCAGAGCAAAGGCATCTACAGCGTGCAGTTTGACGAAGCCTCCGGCAAGCTCTCAGCGCCTACGCTCGCCGCGGAATCGGAGAGCCCGTCATTCCTCGCGATGCATCCCACCGGCCGCTACGTGTACGCGGCGAATGAACATCCTTCCGGCCCTGCCAACGCGCCCGGCACCGTCAGCGCCTTCGCGGTGGATGGCAGTAAACTTAGGTTGATCAACATCGTGTCCTCGCGCGGCGCGGGTCCGTGCCACGTCGCAGTGGATCGCACCGGACACTGGTTGTTCGTCGCAAACTATACCGGTGGAAGCATCGCCGCGTTTCCCATTCAGGCCAACGGTGCGCTCGGCGAAGCTTCGAGCTTCTTTCAGCACACCCAGACCAGCGTCGAGCCACGGCAGAAAGGGCCGCACGCGCACATCGTGGTTCTGTCGCCCGACAATCGCTTTCTGCTTGTGGCGGATCTGGGAGGCGATCGCGTATTCGTCTACCGCTTCGACGAACGCTCCGGAAAATTGACGTTGAACGATCCTCCTGGAGGAATCCTGCCGCCCGGCTCCGGCCCCCGCCACATCGCATTCTCGCGCGACGGAAAGCTGCTCTATGTGCTCAACGAGCTCAAGGACACGGTGACCACCTTCCGCTGGGACGCTAGCAAAGGCGCGCTCGAAAGCACCGAGACCCTCTCAGCGCTGCCCGCCGGATATACCGGTCCCAAGAGCGGCGCGGAGATCGCAGTGCATCCCAGCGGAAAGTTTTTGTACTCCTCCAACCGCGGACACGATAGCATAGCGATGTTCGCCATTGGCGCGGATGGCAAGCTGACGGCGTCGGGGCACGAGCCGACCAGAGGCAAGACTCCGCGCAATTTCGCCATCGATCCGTCCGGCAAATTCCTGCTCGCCGCGAATCAGGACTCGTCCACCATTGCCGTCTTTCGTATCGATGAGAAATCCGGAAAGCTCGCGCCCGTTGGTGATCCGGCGGCGGTTCCGACGCCGGTCTCGATCCTATTTATGTCGCGCCCGTGATACGATTCACCGCATGGCCAAACGCCGCCGCGTAACTCGCACCCAGGTAACCGCAACTCTGCCCAACTCCGTCGAGCTGACCAAGCGCAATAGCAGCAATTCCATGACCCTGGAAATCCGCACCGGCGACGACCTTCTCGGGACCCTCTTCATGGGGCGGGGAAGCGTCGAATGGTGGCCCAGCGGCAATCGAGTCCATGCGCTCAAGAAATCCTGGACCAGTTTCGCGGCCATGCTCGACGAACATATGTAAATGCGCAGTCACGGCGCCATTCGCGACTCGATCTCGCGTGTCTGCTTCACATTGTAGTTCGACTCACTCCTCACATGCAAACCGCCGAGTAGCGTATGGACGTGAGAGTCGGGTCCGCCCACTGGTGAGTCCGGCCGCAAGTGTGCGGGAGTCTCGAGCTCCCCCGTCGTTGCAAGATCAGTGGGAGGTCGCGGAGTCACCGCAACTCCGTCCCCCTCGGTAACGGCCGTACGGGTCGTGGATCACGGGATGTGGTCTCAGGGGTTAATGCCGGCTTAGGGCGCGCCCATTAGTATTTTTTGTAATTTAGGTAAGGAAGAAAAAAACATCGCGAGCGTCAATCCAGCACCAGGCGCATCTCGTTGGTGGGTTCGAAGCCCACTGACTCATAGAGGTGGCGTCCTTCCTTACTTGCATGCAGGATAACTACGTCTACGCGATTCGCACGGCACCAATCC
>Ga0163162_10007739_pt1 | contig 10469 bp, 3 predicted proteins | sample S55metaG_FD_115310 | JGI IMG/M metagenome (GOLD analysis project Ga0163162, IMG submission 115310) | Switchgrass rhizosphere microbial communities from Kellogg Biological Station, Michigan, USA - S5-5 metaG | ecosystem: Host-associated > Plants > Roots > Rhizosphere > Soil | place: USA: Michigan...
ACTGGGGCGCGAGATCGCGAGCGGCAAAGAGGCCCGCGAGATCTACAGGATCGGCGTGCAATACAAGGACGCCGACGAGACGCTCGCCGCGAACGGCATGGCGCCGAACCGCGTGGCGGGCGTGAAGAACCTGCCGCTGCGCGCCGCGTGAGTGAACATGGCCCGGTGGTGACGTGATGTCGTCACATCGGTGCCGGACATGAAAGGACTGTCCTCGGCGTGCGCCGGGGCCAACGTACAAGTATCGAAAAGCGGCCCTTTGCCCATGTGCGCAAGGTAAGTCGCTCGCGAGATTCTGGAAGGAGACATTCCATGCTCATGCATCACGCCGAACCCACGATGGGTGAAGTTTCAAAAACACGAGGCGACGTGCACGCCTATGCCTGGGTGGTGTTTGCGCTCACGGTCGGGTTGCTGCTTTCCGACTACATGTCGCGGCAGGTGTTGAATGCCGTCTTTCCGATGCTCAAGTCGGCATGGGGTCTTTCCGATACGCGCCTCGGATCGCTCAGCAGCGTGGTCGCGCTCATGGTCGGCGTGCTGACCTTCCCGCTGTCGGTGCTCGCCGACCGCTGGGGCCGCGTACGGAGCATCGTGCTGATGGCCGCCATGTGGAGTCTCGCGACGCTCGCCTGCGCGATTTCCACCAGCTACGGCGAGATGCTCCTTGCGCGCGCTTTCGTCGGCATCGGCGAAGCGGCTTACGGCAGTGTCGGCATCGCGGTTGTCCTCAGCATCTTTCCGGTGCGGATGCGCTCGACGCTGACGGCCGCCTTCATGGCGGGCGGGGCGTTCGGCTCGGTGATGGGTATGGCGATCGGCGGCGCCGTCGCGGCGCACCTCGGCTGGCGCTCGGCGTTCTGCGCGATGGCCGCATTCGGGTTGCTGCTGGTCATCGTCTACCGGATCATTGTCACTGAAAAGCGGCTCGCGCCGTTGCAACCGGCCGGCAATAGTGTGAAGGCGGCGGGCCTCGACATGCGCATGAGCTTCCGCGCGCTGATGAAGGGACTCTTTTCGACCCGGTCGATCGTATGTGCGTACGTGGGCAGCGGCTTCCATCTGCTGGTGCCGGCCGCGCTGTGGGCGTGGATGCCGAGCTTCCTGAACCGTTACTACGACATGGCGCCGGCCAAGGCCGCGATAGGCGCCGCGGTGTTCGTGATGGTGACGGGCCTTGGCATGGTCGTGTGCGGGATCCTGACCGACCGGATCAGCAAGAATGCGCGCGAAAAGAAGTGGCTCACCGCCATCGCCTTCTGCGTCGCGTGCTTCGCCTTTCTCGCGATTGGCTTCCAGATGCCCGCAGGACCGTTGCAACTCGTCCTGATTGGCGCCGGCATGTTCTTCAGCGCAGGCGCAACCGGCCCCTCGGGTGCAATGGTCGCGAACCTGACGCCTCCGTCGATCCATGCTTCTGCGTTCGCCACGCTCACGCTCGCCAACAACCTGCTGGGGCTGGCGCCTGCCGCGATCCTCACGGGCATCGTCGCTGACAAGATCGGGCTTCTGGGCGCCCTGCAACTGGTTCCCTTTGCGCCGCTCCTTGCTGCGATCGTGTTTTTCATCGGCAAGCGGACTTACGCCCGGGATCTCGATCGGGTTGCAACGCTGCGCGAAGAGGCTTCGCACTGACCAGGCAGGCTGCCACGCAACGGCGCCGCGATGTTCCGACCCAAAAAGGACTGATACATGACACTGGATACGACGCCCACCATTCTCATCGTGCCGGGCTTGCGCGACCACGTCGCCGAGCATTGGCAAACCCTGCTGCAGCAGAAGCTGCCCAACGCGGCCTCGGTGCCGCCACTCGAGCACGACAAGCTCAGTTGCGCCGCGCGCGTCGCGGCGCTCGATGCGGCCCTCGCGAAAATCGATGGCCCCGTGATCCTGGTCGCGCACAGCGCCGGCGTCATGATCACCGTGCATTGGGCGCGGCAGCACGACCGCAAGATTCATGGCGCACTGTTCGCCACGCCGGTCGATCTAGAAACTCCGCTGCCCGATGGCTATCCGACCTTCGATGCGCTCGCTGAAAATGGCTGGCATCCGGTTCCCCGCAAGCCGTTGCCGTTTCCGACCATCGTCGGGGCGAGCCGCGACGATCCGCTCGCCCGGTTCGAGCGCGTTGCGCAGATGGCGCAGGACTGGGGCAGCCGCCTCGTCGACCTCGGCGAGGTGGGTCACCTCAACCCCGCTGCGGGCTTTGGTGAATGGCCGATGGCGCAGACGTTGATCCGCGAACTTGCCTGAGCGGCAATGTGCCGCCACAGCGGGCCGCGAGGTTGGCGGCCGCCTCACGATGACGGTCGAGGTCTTCTTTGATTTCATCTGCCCGTGGTGCCGGATCGGCAAGCGGAATCTGGAGGCGGACGTCAGCCGCACCGGGGCGTCGCGAATCTTCTGGCGGAATCAAGAAGCAGGGCCGACCCGACCTGCCGCCGTGTGCCGCACACGGAACATAGCGTCAGCGGCGTTCCGCACTTCGTGTTCAACGTCCGGTACACGCTTTCGGGAACCCATTCTCCCGGTGACGAAGGCAGCATGTCGAATATTCATCGCTGCTGTACCGGGACCACTTCCAAATAGGTTTACCGCCCCATACGCCTGTCGTAACTACGCGATATGCGTTGAAGCAGTGTCGGATCGCGAGCGTCTGCTGAGTTAAACCGCACGACAACACTGCCATCCGGTTGCTGCTGTATACCGGCGGTGACGGTCATGCCATTGAGATTGCCGACAACCGTGCCACTCGCCGGATCGCGGACGGTGATCGCCAGACCCTCGTCACTCATCGCGCCCGCGGCGGCACTGAAGGACCGGTCGAAGCTGGCCGGCGTCGTGACGACGGTCCCGGCGGGCACATAGTATGGGCATCCCGTCAGAGGCAGCAGGGCGGCGAACATCGTGAAGACCAAGAGTCGCTTCAAGGTGACACCCCGCTCCTGAGCATGGTGGCACTCATCATAGCCCAGATTCGGCACGCTCCAATTCTGTGACATCTGGATGACGGACGCGCTGCGAATCAGGCTCGCGCTTGCGGCAATGGCGAGATTTGGGCCGGGCAGCGGTAGAGAACGCATCTTCGACAGATTTCCGAAGCAAAGAAAAAAGGGCTTAGCTAGGCCCTTTTTTCTTTTGGCAAGCCGTCCAGCCCATGCCTTCATGCGGGCCCGAATACCCGACAAATTCCTTTCGACGCGTTTATTTAGTTTGGCAATAGAAAGCAATGTTTCACCGATTCGACACATTCCGGCCCCTATTTCGAGTTTCGGCAGTTATTTCCGAAAATATAGGGTTTACACCTACTAATTTTCGAAATCCTGGGCCGATATCCCCCTGAGGCTAGTAAGGGAGAACCCCTAATTGGCGCAGCAAACGTTTGCTTCCATTCCGTCATGAATGGGCTGGGGCGACGGCACAAAGGTCGTGAATAGCGCACGCGGGAATGCCGGAGCCGAACTGGCCGGTATCCCCGCGCCGCATGGCATGGGCGCGCGCGCTAGCGCGGCCTTGAATGCAACCAAATACCTAAACGCAAAAATTGGGAAACTCAACATGCGCAATAGTGTTAGGCATTTAGCCTGGCAGGGTGCGGGCTTGTTGCTCCTGTTATGGGGGCTCTCCCTGCTCGCGGTGCATGCGCACGCGGCCGTGAAGCTGCCACCGAGCAATCACATCCGGATCAACCTGGGTGCGACACCGTGGAAATACGTCAAGGACGTCGACGATCCGAACTCGATGCAACCGTCGTTCGACGATTCGAAGTGGCAGTCGATCGGCGTGCCGCAGACGCCCGCCGACAACGACACCTTCATCAACATGATGTCGGGCGGCGGTCAGGGACAGTTGACGGGTAATACCAACTGGTACCGCAAGCATTTCACGCTTGATCCGTCGTTCGGCCCCGACCAGCGCAATCGCAAGATCCTGGTCGAGTTCGAAGGCGCGCATACCGGCGTGCAGGTCTACATCAACGGCCACTTCATCCCGGGCAACAGCCAGGTGCAGACGAACGCGCAGGCGACGCACGTGGTCGGCTTCATTCCGTTCATCGTCGACATCACGCCCTACGTGCAGTTCAAGGACGCCAACGGCAAGCCGGTCGACAACGTGCTGGCCGTGAAGGTTTCGCGCGGCGACCGTTTCTTCGAGTCGCCGAGCTTCTCGGGCGCGTTCCGTTTCGGCCAGGACGACACGGGTCTGTTCCGTCCGGTGTGGATGCATATCACCGATCGCGTGCACATCCCCGAAAACATCTATGCGGTGCTGAACACCTGGGGCACCTACGTGTCGACGGTGTCGGCGAGTGACGCGTCGGCCACGATCCGCGTGCAGACCAACGTGCTCAACGAATATTCGTCGAGCCAGCAGGCCACGCTGACGACGCAGATCGTCGATGCGACGGGCAACATCGTCGCGACCGCGCAGGATTCGAAGCAGCTGTTGCCGAACAGCACGGGCCCGCTTAATCCGACGCTGTTCGACCAGGTGCTGACGGTCAACAATCCGACGCTCTGGTATCCGAACAACAGCACCTTCGGTCACCCGTACATGTACCGCGTGATTCACTCGGTCAGCATCAACGGCGTGGTGGTCGACACCAAGGAAAGCCCGCTCGGGATCCGGACCATTACCTGGGACCGCAACTTCCCGATCATCAACGGCCACCCGCACTATCTCTGGGGCGCCTCGGGCCGTTACGACTACCCGGCGCTCGGCTCGGCCGTGCCGCCCGAGCTGCAATGGCGGGATTTGTCTCTGCTCGCGCAGGCAGGCGGCAGCTCGTATCGCCCGGGCCATTCGAGCCAGGGCCGCGAGTGGCTCGATGCCGCCGACGAGTACGGGATCATGATGCTGCAGCCGAGCGGCGACGGCGAGAACGGTTTCGGCGCGATCTGCGCGACCGGCAGCCAGGGTAACTGCGCGACGCAGAACAACGTGACGCTGAAGGAAGAACTCCATCGCGACATGATCGTCCACGATCGCAACCATCCGTCGGTGCTCGCCTGGGAGGCCAACAATGGCGCGATGGACGAAGGTTTCGCGAAGCAGCTCAAGCAGATTTCGCGTACCTGGGATCCGGTCAACACGCGCGCGCAGGCCGACCGTACGCCGGACCCGGTAAACGGCGACATCCTCGGCTGTAGCGGCCAGGGATGCGACATCAATGTCAAGCAAACCTTCCAGAATTCACCGGCCTACGGCTCGGAATACTGGGGTGACGGGGTCGGCCGCTGGAAGTACGACTTCGAGATCCAGTTCGCGGCCTCGTACCTTCGCGACTGGGTGCACAGCGTGGCCGGCAAGTCGTTCGGCATCGCGCACTGGTATCTCGCGGATACGCCGGGCGAAATCAACACGCAGACGGACGGCACGCTGAACACCGCAGTGCGTTCGAACGGCGCGTCGATGATGGACTGGAACCGCCTGCCGCGGCTCATCTACTACATCTACGAGGCCGCCTGGACGCCGTACTCGATCAAGCCGGTGGTCAAGCTCGCGCATACCTGGAACCGCACCGGCAACGTGCGCGTCAACGCGTTCAGCAACTGCCCGCAAGTCCAGTTGCGCCTGAACGGCCAGTTGATCGGCGGTGCGAAGGCGCCGAACGCGGTGAACTCGGATCCGTCCGCGGACCTCACGCAGAACACCACGCTGCTGCCGGGCCAGGTTCACTGGGACAACATCGCGTTCCAGCCGGGCACGCTCGTCGCCGAGTGCCTGAACGACAACCTTCAGGTGGCGGCCACCGATACGCTCGTGACGGCCGGCCCCGCCGACCATCTCGTGCTGACGCTCGACCCGCAACTGGTCAAGCCGGACGGCGACCAGTTCCAGCTGACGGCCAACGGCACGGATGCGGCGACGCTGACAGCCAAGGTCGTCGACGCGAACGGCAACCTCGTTCCGGACGCAAGCCAGACCCTGACGTTCAGCGTCAGCGGCCCCGGCACCTATCGCGGTGGTTCGGATCACTACGTGGACGACACCCAGCCGCAGGGGTATCACGCGCCGAGCGACCCTCAGCTGTCCGCCGAGGGCGGCATGACGAAGGTCGCGGTTCGCACGCAGTTCACGACGGGCACCGTGAAAGTGACGGTGACGTCGGCGAACCTCGGCAGCGCGTCGGCCTCGTTCAACGTGGTGCCGGCTGTCGACGCGCAGGGTTTCGACGGCAACGGTACGATCGTTGGCCAGCAGGACCAGACCGCGCCGCAGATCGTCACGCAACCGGCCGACCAGGTCGCCACGGTCGGCCAGACCAGCACGTTTTCGGTGCTGACGGCCGGCGCGACGCCGATTGGCTACCAGTGGTTCAAGAACGGCCAGCCGATTCCGGGGGCGAACGACTACACCTACACGACGCCGACGTTGCAGCAGGGCGACAACGGCGCGACCTTCAGCGTCGAAGTCAGCAACACGATCGGTCGCATCGGCTCGCGCAACGCGGTTATGACGCTGGTGCAGCCGGCCGCGCCGCAGATCGTCACGGCTCCGCTCGCGAAGAACATCACCGCGGGCCAAAGCGCCGAGTTCTCGGTGGTCGCTTCGGGTTCGCCGGTGCTCACGTACCAGTGGCTGAAGAACAACGCACCGATCGATGGCGCGACTTCGCCGGTGTACGACACGCCGGTGATGGCGGTGACGGACAGCGGCGCGTTGTACAGCGTCCTTGTCAAGAACAGCGCGGGTGCCATCACCTCGAATCCGGTGATCCTGTCGGTTAGCGTCGCGACGCCGCCGGTGGTCGTCTCGGATATCGTCGACCAGAACGTGCCGTTCGGCCAGAGCGTGACGTTCAGCATCAGCGTGACGGGCTCGAATCCGCTCAGCTACCAGTGGACCCATAACGGTCTGCCGGTCGGCGACAATTCGCCCAGCTTCCTGATCCAGCAGGCGCAAGCCAGCGACGCGGGCAGCTACGCGGTGGCGGTTACCAACAGCGCGGGCACGGTCAACAGCCGCACGGCCACGCTCGCGGTCAGCGGCACCGACGCGTCGAACCTGGCCCTCGGCGGTACCGCGAAGTCGAGCAGCGACCAGAACGGCGGCCTCGCGGCGGCCTTCGCGATCGACGGCTCGATCGGCACGCGCTGGTCGTCGGCCCCGGAAATCGATCCGTCGTGGCTCGAGGTCGATCTCGGTTCGGTGAAGACCTTCGACAAGGTCGTGCTGTCCTGGGAAAACGCCTCCGCGACGCAGTACGACATCCAGGTGTCGAACGACGAGAAGACCTGGACGACGGTGTTCCCGAACGGCCAGCCCGACGGCGCAGGCAATACCACCGCGCCGGTGGATGGCGCGGGCGGCACCGAGACGCGCTTCTTCCCGAGCACGTCGGCCCGCTACGTCCGCATGCTGGGCCTGAAGCGCGCCACGCAGTACGGCTACTCGCTGTTCGAATTCCAGGTGCTCGACGCACCGCAGTGCGGCGCCGATACCGAGCGCTACACGATGATCCCGGCGCAAACGGGTATCTGGCATTCGACGATCCCGGGTCTGCCGGATGGTCCGTTCATCCCGACCGTGAAGGACAACGTCAGCGGCCTGACCTGGCAGAACACGTACACCACGTTCGCGGCCGACGGCGCGCAGTTCACGCAGGAGGTGGCCAACAAGTATTGCCAGTCGATCGGCATGCGCGTTCCGACGTTGAACGAGGCGTTGACGGTGGCGCGCGCGAACTATTCGTCATGCGCGTTCCCGTCGCCGTGGCGCACCTGGACCACGACGCCGGTGCCAAACCTCGACAACAACGCATGGCTCGTCGACTCGTCGGGCAAGTCGTGGCCTGGCATCATCAACAACACGCCGGCCTGGGTGATGTGCGTCTCGGGTCCGACGGTCCCGGTGCCCGTGATCACCGCGCCGCCGGCGAGCGCGACGGCCAGCGAAGGCCAGAGCGTGAAGTTCACGGTTGGCGTCACCGGCAACGGTCCGCTCAACTTCGAATGGAAGCGCAACGGCCAGCTCGTCGCGATCACGACGATCCCGTCGTACACGACGCCGGCCCTCACGATCGCGGGTGACAACGGCGCCGTCTATACGGTCGACATCAGCAACGCGGGCGGCACGGTGACGAGCGCACCGGCGGCATTGACCGTGGTCGCGGCCACCGGCGGTACGGGTGGTGATGGCGGCAATGGCGGCAACGGCGGCAACGGTGGTGATGGCGGCGATAACGGCAACGGCAACACCGGTGGCGGCACGCCGCCACCCCCGCCGCCGCCGACCGCGCCGAGCGCGAACCTTGCGATCGGCAAGCTGACCACGTCGAGCGGCAACGAGAACGACGGCTACGCGCCGGGCAATGCGACGGACGGCAGCACGAATTCGCGCTGGTCGTCGGCGTTCTCCGATCCGCAGTGGATCGAGGTCGACCTCGGTGCGGTCCAGACCGTCGATCGTGTCGTGCTGCGCTGGCAGGATTCGCACGGGGTGGATTACAAGATCCAGACCTCGACGGATAACGCGGTGTGGAATGACGCGGTGACGAAAACCGGCAGCGCCGGGGGCACCGAGGACCTGCGTTTCAACGCGCCGGTCCAGGCCCGCTACGTCCGCATGTTCGGGACGAAGCGTTCGACGCAGTACGGCTACTCGCTGTTCGAGTTCGAGGTCTACAACTCGGCGAATACGCCGACATTCCCGATCACGGCAACGTCGACGGGCAGCGGCACGCTCACGCCGAACGGCAGCGCCTCGGTGCTCCAGGGTGGTGTGCAGACGTACCAGTTCGTGCCGGCGGCGGGGACTGCGGTGACGGGCGTGAAGGTGGACGGCCAGGACATCGGCATCATCGACCACTACACGTTCGACAACGTGCTCGCGTCGCATACGCTCAACGTCGCGTTCGGCTCGGCATCGGCCGCGGTGAATCTGTCGCTGGGCGCGACGGCAAGCGCGAGCGGGCTCGAGAACGATGGTTATCCGGCTTCGAACGCAATCGACGGCGATCTGAACTCGCGCTTCTCGTCGAACTACGCCGATGACGCGTGGCTCATGATCGACCTCGGCAAGGAAACCGCCTTCAACCGCGTGGTGCTCAACTGGGAGAACGCTTACGGCAAGCAGTACCTGATCCAGACCTCGAACGACAAGGACGACTGGTCGCATACGGCGTACACGCAGAGCAACGGCAAGGGTGGTGTCGAGGATCTTCCGCTCGACAACACCACGGCACGCTATATCCGCCTGCAAGGGGTGCAGCGATCGTCGGGCTACGGTTACTCGCTGTTCGAGTTCGCGGTCTACAACGACCCGGCGAGGGCAGGAACGGGTGGCGGCACCACCCAGCCGACGCAACCGGCGACTCCGTTCATCCTCCAGCCGGTCACCCAGACGGTGCCGGTCGGGCAGAACGGCCACTTCGCGGTGGTGATGTCGGGTACGGGGCCGTACACGTACCAGTGGCAGCTCGGCGGCAAGCCGATCGCCGGCGCGACGAGCCGGACCTACGACACGCCGGTCACCGTCGCCGCCGATAGCGGCAAGGTGTACAGCGTGATCGCGACCGGCCCGGACGGGACGGCCACGACGTCGGGCGGCGCGACGCTGACGGTCGACACGACGGTACCGAAGTACACCGTCAAGCCTGGTCTGATCGGCGTCGACCTGCAGAACAACACGCAGGGCGCCTTCACCGACGACAAGGTGTACGTCGCGGTGATCGCGCGCGACCCGGCAACGGGGCAGTTCGCGTGGCTCAAGCCGGACGGCACGATCATGCCGGCGCAAGTCTCCGACAACGACGCGCCGAACCACCTGACGGCGCCGAACGGCCAGAACTACAGCAACTACTTCTTCACGCTCGCACAGAGCAAGACGCTGCAGTTGCCGCCGATGTTCTCGGGGCGGATTTTCGTGTCGCTGGGCAGTCCGCTGTTCATCAAGATCAACTCGGCCGCGGACGGCTCAATCGGTTTCGCGCCGCCGGATCCGAACAACGGCACGGACCCGAGCCTTGGCATTCCGTTCGACTGGTACGAGTTCGCCTATGGCGGAAACGGTCTCTGGATCAACACGACGCAGGTCGACGAGTTCGGCATCCCGCTCACGCAGGATGTCTACTCGGCGAACGGCACCGTGCACCAGCAGTCGGGTATCACGCAGCGTCGCGCCGATCTGTTCCAGGCGTACTCGCGGGAAGTGTCGGCGGTGTTCCAGCCGGTGCAGGCCTCGAACTTCCGGATCATGGCCCCGGCGCACGCTTCGTTTGCCGCGAACCAGCCCAACGGCCATTACTTCGACGGTTACGTCAACGACATGTGGACGTATTACGCTTCGCACGATCTGCCGGTGGTGGCGGGCGCACGTTCGTTCGTCGGCCGCGCGACGGACACGCAGCTCGTGTTCGGCGAAATCGACCAGCACAACGGCCAGTTCGCCGGCAGCACCTATGCCGTCAACAAGCCGTCCACGCAGGACGTGCTGCTTTGCACCGGCGTGTTGCTCGATGGCGACGG
>Ga0163162_10007742_pt1 | contig 10468 bp, 8 predicted proteins | sample S55metaG_FD_115310 | JGI IMG/M metagenome (GOLD analysis project Ga0163162, IMG submission 115310) | Switchgrass rhizosphere microbial communities from Kellogg Biological Station, Michigan, USA - S5-5 metaG | ecosystem: Host-associated > Plants > Roots > Rhizosphere > Soil | place: USA: Michigan...
CCGCCGAAGGGGCGATGACCATTGCCGGAACATTCGAAGGCGCCGACGAAGTTGTTCTCACGAGTTCGATACGACGCAACGTAGTAAAGGCGTAGTACCCTGGATTTACTGCCTGTAGGAGATGAACGGAACATGGCCAAAATGACGCGTCTGGGGGAACTGGAACGCGCTGTGATGGACCACCTCTGGTCGTCCGGCGAGCCCCAAACCGTGCGCCAAGTCCACGAGGCATTGTCGGCTCGCCGCGACCTGGCCTACACCACGATCATGACCGTGCTGCAACGCCTGGCGAAGAAGAACCTGGTCGTGCAGCATCGTGACGACCGCGCCCACCGCTACGCGCCCACGCATGGTCGCGATGAGCTCGTCGCCGGGCTGATGGTCGACGCGCTCGACCAGGCCGCGGACTCAGGGAGTCGTGAGGCCGCGCTGGTGCATTTCGTCGAACGCGTCGGCGCCGACGAAGCGGCAGCGCTGCGCCGTGCGCTCGCGGAGTTGGAAAGCAAGACCGCCGCGGACGCGAGGAGCGGAAAGTACACCGAAGTCCCGCCCGCTGGCAATCCGGGCACCGGCTGAGAAATACTTACAGCGTGTCCGCGCTGGCCTTTACCATCGTCGCGCTGCTCCTGTCGGGACCAGTCCCGGCAATGCTGGCGCGGGCGACTTGGCCGATGCGCGCTCCGCGCGCAGCCATCGTGCTGTGGCAGTCCATCGCACTGGCCGCCGTGTTGTCGGCGTTCTCGGCGGGTATCGCAATCGCGAGCCGGCTGTTCGTGCCCGGGGCCGACGGCCGTCCCACCGCAACGATCACCAGTGAGATCGACGCGCTCGGCTGGCCGCTGTGGGCCGGCCTCGTCACTGTCTTCGCCGTCACCCTGGTGATCGGCGCGCGGCTGACGTACGCGGTGATTCAGGTGGCAATCGCCACCCGGCGCAGGCGGGCGCATCACCGGATGATGGTCGACCTGCTCGACATGTCACACGGATCGAACCCACCCAAGGTCTGTATCAAGGCGAGTGGGCTGCGCATCCTCGATGTCAAACAGCCGCTCGCCTATTGCCTGCCCGGGGTGCGCAGCCGCGTCGTGGTCAGCGAGGGAACGCTGAAATCGTTGTCCGACAGCGAGATCGCCGCGATACTCACCCACGAACGCGCCCATCTGCGGGCCCGTCACGACCTGGTTCTCGAGATGTTCACCGCGGTGCACGCCGCCTTCCCCCGATTCGTCCGCAGCGGAAGCGCCCTTGATGCCGTCCGGCTGCTCATCGAAATGCTGGCCGACGACGCCGCCGTGCGCGCCGCGGGTCCGACTCCTCTGGCGCGCGCGCTGGTCGCGTGTGCGTCCGGACGCACCCCGTCCGGCGCCCTGGCGGCAGGCGGTCCGACCACCTTGCTGCGCCTGCGCCGCCTCGGCGGGCAGCCAAACAGCCGCGCCCTCGCCGCCACCGCCTACCTCGCCGCCGCCGCCGTGCTCGTGGTGCCTACCCTGGCGCTGGCGGTGCCGTGGCTGACCGAATTACACCGACTGTTCGCCGCATAGGTGCTCAGCTGTCAAAACCGCTCCCCCACAACAAAAAAACGAAAGGCCGCCCGTATGAGCTCGTCTCCAAACTCTGACACGACCGGTACCGCTCAGATCGGGGTCACCGGTCTGGCCGTAATGGGCTCCAACATCGCGCGGAATTTCGCGCACCACGGCTACACCGTCGCATTGCACAATCGGTCGGTCGCCAAGACCGACGCGCTGCTGTCCGAGCACGGCTCCGAGGGCTCGTTCGTCCGGACCGAGTCGATGGCGGAGTTCGCTGCGGCACTTCAGAAGCCGCGGCGCGCGCTGATCATGGTCAAGGCAGGCGACCCGACGGACGCCGTCATCAACGAGCTCGCCGACGTGTTCGAAGAGGGCGACATCATCATCGACGGCGGTAACGCGCTCTACACCGACACCATCCGCCGCGAGAAGGCGATGCGCGAACGCGGCCTGCACTTCGTCGGCGCCGGCATCTCCGGCGGCGAGGAGGGCGCGTTGAACGGGCCGTCGATCATGCCCGGCGGCCCCGCCGAGTCGTACAAGTCGCTCGGACCGCTGCTGGAGGAGATCTCCGCGCACGTCGACGGCGTGCCGTGCTGCACCCACATCGGGCCTGACGGGTCGGGTCACTTCGTCAAGATGGTGCACAACGGCATCGAGTACTCCGATATGCAGCTGATCGGCGAGGCCTACCAGCTGCTGCGCGACGGGCTGGGCTACCGCGCACCGCAGATCGCCGACGTGTTCGCCGAGTGGAACAAGAGCGACCTGGACAGCTACTTGATCGAGATCACCGCCGAGGTGCTGCGACAGACCGACGCCAAGACCGGCAAGCCGCTCGTCGACGTCATCCTCGACGAGGCCGAGCAGAAGGGCACCGGCCGCTGGACCGTGAAGTCGGCCCTTGATCTCGGCGTGCCGGTCACCGGTATCGCCGAGGCGGTGTTCGCCCGCGCGCTGTCCGGGTCGGTCGTCCAGCGCAGGGCCACCACCGGACTGGCGTCCGGCACGCTTGGCGAAAAGCCCGGTGACGCAGCCAAATTCGTCGAGGATGTGCGTCAGGCGCTCTATGCGTCCAAGATCATCGCCTACGCGCAGGGCTTCAACCAGATCCAGGCAGGCAGCGAGGAATACAACTGGGGGATCACCCCCGGTGACCTGGCCACCATCTGGCGCGGCGGCTGCATCATCCGGGCCAAGTTCCTCAACCGGATCAAAGAGGCCTACGACGAGGAGCCGGAGCTGGCCACCCTGATCGTCGCGCCGTATTTCCGGAGTGCCGTCGAGGCCGCGGTCGACGGGTGGCGTCGCGTCGTGGTGACCGCCACGCAGCTGGGTATCCCGATCCCCGGGTTCTCCTCGGCGCTGTCCTACTACGACGCGCTGCGCACCGAACGGCTGCCAGCCGCGCTGACCCAGGGCTTGCGCGACTTCTTCGGTGCGCACACCTACGGCCGCATCGACGCCGATCCGGCTGCGCGGTTCCACACTCTGTGGAGCGGCGACCGCAGCGAAGTCGAGGCCTGACAGGGCGACTAAAATCGCAGTTGATGCGATTTCTTGATGGCCAAACGCCGCCCTACGACCTGACCTACAACGACGTCTTCATCGTCCCCGGACGCTCTGACGTGCAGTCGCGGTTCGGTGTCGACCTTTCGACGCACGACGGGTCGGGCACCACGATCCCGGTGGTGGTGGCGAACATGACCGCGGTGGCAGGCCGCCGGATGGCTGAAACGGTGGCCCGCCGCGGCGGCATCGTAGTGCTGCCGCAGGACCTGCCCATCTCGGCGGTCAAGGAGACGGTCGACTTCGTCAAGAGCCGCGACATGGTCGTAGACACGCCGGTGGTGCTGTCGCCCGACGACTCGGTGTCGGACGCGATGGCGCTGATCCACAAGCGCGCACACGGTGCCGCGGTGGTGGCCTTCGAAGGCCGGCCGATCGGGCTGGTCACCGAGGCGAACTGCGTCGGCGTCGACCGGTTCACCAGGGTCCGGGACATCGCGATATCCGATTTCGTCACCGCGCCCGCGGGCACCGACCCCCGCAAGGTGTTCGACCTGCTCGAACACGCGCTCCTCGACGTGGCGGTGCTGACCGACCCCGACGGCACTCTGGCAGGCGTGCTGACCCGCACGGGAGCGATCCGGGCAGGCATCTACACACCCGCCGTCGACGACAAGGGCAGGCTGCGCATCGCCGCCGCCGTCGGCATCAACGGTGACGTCGGCGCCAAGGCCCGCGCGCTCGCCGAGGCCGGCGTCGACCTTCTGGTGATCGACACCGCGCACGGCCACCAGCTCAAGATGCTCGACGCGATCAAGTCGGTGTCGTCCCTCGACCTGGGGCTTCCGTTGGCCGCGGGCAATGTGGTGTCGGCCGAGGGCACCCGCGACCTGATCAGTGCGGGCGCCACGATCGTCAAGGTCGGTGTCGGGCCCGGCGCGATGTGCACCACCCGCATGATGACCGGCGTTGGCCGCCCGCAGTTCTCCGCGGTGGTCGAATGTGCCGCGGCGGCAAGGCAACTCGGCGGCCATGTGTGGGCCGACGGCGGTGTCCGCCATCCGCGCGACGTGGCTCTGGCGCTTGCCGCCGGTGCGGCCAACGTGATGATCGGCTCGTGGTTCGCGGGCACCTACGAATCGCCGGGCGATCTGATGCGCGACCGCGAGGACCAGCCGTACAAGGAGAGCTACGGCATGGCCTCCAAGCGCGCGGTGGCCGCCCGCACCGCGGCCGACAGCCCGTTCGACCGGGCCCGCAAGGCACTGTTCGAGGAGGGCATCTCGACGTCGCGGATGGGGTTGGACCCGTCGCGCGGCGGGGTGGAGGACCTGCTCGACCACATCACCTCCGGTGTGCGCAGCACGTGCACCTACGTCGGCGCCGCGAACATCGCCGAACTCCACGACAAGGTGGTGCTCGGCGTCCAGTCCGCGGCCGGGTTCGCCGAAGGCCACCCGCTGCCGACCGGTTGGTGAGGCCGTCGAGCGAGCGAGACGGCTACCATAGGTTTTTCGTCAAGCGCCTATTCGAGAGGGACCCCGTGCCGCAGGCACCCGTCGAGGCCCCGGATTCTGGTCGGGTCTTCCGGGCCGAGCGGCCCGACCACGACGTTTCCGCTGCGAGCGGCGCAGACGCTCCCGACGCCGAGCCCTCCCCTAGTCGGCCGGGCACAAGGCCCGGCGCAATCCTGGTGAGCACGCGATGAGCACCTTGTACACCCTGCTCGCGGTGCTGGCGTTTCTCGTGCTCACCGCAGGCACTGCGGTGTTCGTCTCCGCCGAGTTCTCACTGACCGCGCTGGAGCGCAGCACGGTCGACGCGAACGCCCGCACCGGTGGGCGCCGTGACAAGCTCGTCCAGCGGGCGCACCGCAGCCTGTCGTTCCAGCTGTCTGGGGCCCAGGTGGGCATCTCGATCACCACTTTGATCACCGGCTATCTCGCCGAACCACTGGTGGCACATCTGCTGGAGCCGGTCTTCGAGGCTATGTCGCTATCGCCGGGCCTCGCCGGCGGCCTGGCTTTGGTGCTGGCGCTGCTGATCGCGACTTCGGTGTCGATGGTGTTCGGCGAGCTCGTCGCCCAGTACCTCGCGGTGGCCAAGCCGCTGCCGGTTGCCCGTGTGGTGGCCGGTCCACAGGTGCTGTTCTCGACGCTCGTCACGCCGTTGATTCACCTGACGAACGGCACCGCAAACTGGATCCTGCGCCGGCTGGGCATCGAGCCCGCGGAGGAATTGCGGTCGGCCCGGTCGCCCCAGGAGCTCGGCTCGCTGGTCCGCAACTCGGCCCGGCGGGGGTCGCTAGATCCGGTCACCGCGACGTTGGTTGACCGCTCGCTGCAGTTCGGCTCGCGGACTGCCGAGGAACTGATGACGCCCCGGACGGAAATCGTCACCCTCGAGGTCGAGGACACGGTCGCCGACCTGGTGGACGCCGCGATCCAGAGCGGTTATTCGCGATTCCCGATCGTCGAGGGCGACCTCGACGAAACCATCGGGATCGTCCACGTCAAACAGGTCTTCGAAGTGCCGCCAGGCGAACACAAAAAGACCCGGCTCGCCAGCCTCGCGCAACCCGTCGCCAGGGTGCCATCGACCCTGGACGGCGACGACGTGATGGCACAGTTGCGCGCCAACGGCCTGCAGACCGCGCTCGTGGTCGACGAATACGGGGGTACAGCGGGCATGGTGACGGTCGAGGATGTCATCGAGGAGATCGTCGGCGACATCCGCGACGAACACGACGAGCCCACCGCCGACGTGGTGCAAGCGGGGCAGGGCTGGCACGTGTCGGGTCTGCTGCGCATCGACGAGGTGGCCGAGGCGACCGGATTCCGGGCCCTGGAGGGCGAATACGAGACCATCGGCGGCCTCGTGCTGCAGGAGCTCGGCCACATTCCGGAAGAGGGCGAGTCGGTCGAACTGACGGCGTTCGATCCAGACGCTCCGCTGGAGGACCCTGTGCGCTGGCTGGCCACCGTATTGCAGATGGACGGTCGAAGGATCGATCAGCTGGAGCTCACGAAGCTGGGTCAGCGCTCCGAAGGAACCGACGACGCTGATGGGTGACTTCCTCGGCGTGCTGCTGACCGCGGTGCTGCTGGCCGCCAACGCGTTCTTCGTCGGCGCGGAGTTCGCGTTGATCTCCGCACGCCGCGACCGGCTGGAGGCCCTGGCCGAACAAGGCAAGCACAGTGCGGTGACGGTTATCCGGGCCGGCGAGAATCTGCCGCTGATGCTGGCCGGGGCGCAGCTCGGCATCACCGTCTGTTCGATCCTGTTGGGCCGCGTTGGCGAACCGGCGGTGGCGCACCTGCTCGAGATACCATTCCATTTGCTCGGGATACCGGACACCGTGCTGCACACGGTTTCGTTCGTCATCGCGATCACGATCGTCGTTGTGCTGCACGTGCTGCTCGGCGAGATGGTCCCGAAGAACATCGCGATCGCAGGCCCCGAATCTGCGGCGATGCTGCTGGTCCCGCCGTACCTGGTGTGGGTGCGCGCCGCCCGGCCCGTCATCGCGATCTACGACTGGTGCGCGCACATGATCCTGCGCGCGGTCGGGGTCGAGGCCAAAACCGAACTGGAGAATACGGTTTCGACCGTCGAGCTGTCCGAGATGATCGCCGAATCGCTTTCGGAGGGTCTGCTCGATCCCGACGAGCACAACCGACTTTCGCGGGCCCTGCGGATCCGCAACCGGGTGGTCGCCGAAGTCGCCGTGCCACTCAGCGAGGTCCGCGCGGTGCCGGTGGCCGCAGATCGGTCCGAGCCGACGGTGGCGGCGATCCAGAGCGCACTGGCGGAGACCGGCTACTCGCGCTTCCCGGTGGCCGATTCGTCGGGCCGGTTCATCGGCTACGTCCACATCAAGGACGTGCTGCCGATCGTCGACGACCCGGATGCGGTGGTCGAACCGACGACAGTGCGGCCCCTCCCGGAGGTGGCCGAGACGACCTCACTGCCCGACGCACTCTCGATGCTGCGGCGGAACAACAGCCATCTGGCGCTGGTCATCACCGCCGACGGCAGCGTGTCGGCGATGGTCACGCTCGAGGACCTGGTCGAAGACGTCGTTGGGGCCGTCCGGGACAGGACGCACCGTGCCTGATGTCGGGCTGTGCGAGCACGACTGGACCGTCCGCGAGCGGATGCACCAGAAACGGGTCGACGAGTTCTGCCTGCCCCATCGCAGGCGGGCGCAGGCGGGCGAGGCCCACCCGGTATGGGATTTCCTGTTCACCTACTACAGCCTGCGGCCCCGGCAGTTGCGGATGTGGCACCCCGGTTTCGGCGTGGCGCTCGCAGGCGCGACGGCAGACCGCTATCTCGATCGCAGCGGTTACGGGCGTGACCGTCAGGGTGTGACCGTGACGCGTGAGCACCTGCTCTCACGTGTCGACACCGTGCGGTTCATCGCCCGCCTGCTTCGCGCGACGGCCTCGCGCCCGGCGCGACTGAACTGCTTCGGCATGCACGAGTGGGCGATGGTGTACCAGGCGCCGGCGGTCCGCCACAGCCAGGTGCCACTGCGCCTCGGCCCGGCGGGCACGGACGCTGTCGTCGAGTCAATACCGTTGCGCTGCAGCCATTTTGACGCCTACCGGTTCTTCACCGAGCCGGCCACGCACCGCAACGCCGAGGAACTCACCCGGGACAACCAGGTCGCGAGGGAACAACCGGGCTGCATTCACGCCGCGATGGATTGCTACAAATGGGCGTTCAAGCTCGGTCCCCTGGTGGAGTCGGAGCTGGTGATGGACTGCCTGGAACTCGCCGCCGCTGCCCGTTCGCTGGATATGCGCGCCAGCCCCTATGATCTCCGCAACTACGGATTCGAGCCGATCGCCGTCGAGACGCCTGCGGGTCGCGCCGAGTACGTCCGTGCCCAGCAGAGCGTTGCTGAACGGGCCGCACCGTTGCGGGCCACTCTGGCGGATCGGTGCGACCTGCTTCTCGCCGCGGCGGACCGCGAATCGCGCAACGCGACGGCTTGGGCATAACCCCAGTTAGCCCTGGGTAAGCTGGATCGACGGCTTTAGGGAGGAAAAATGACCAGCGAGCGAGGAGCGAGGCGGATCTCGCATGACTAATCGCGTGACGGTGGGGACCCTGCGCGTCGCCCAGGTGTTGTACGACTTCATCAACAACGAGGCGCTTCCGGGCACCGACGTCGACCCTGACAGCTTCTGGGCGGGTGTCGACAAGGTCGTGACCGATCTCAGCCCCCAGAACCAGGACCTGCTCGCCCGCCGCGACAACCTGCAGGCGCAGATCGACAAGTACCACCGCCAGCACGTCATCGAGCCGATCGACCCCGAAGGCTACAAGCAGTTCCTCACCGACATCGGCTACCTACAGCCCGAGCCGGCCGACTTCACCATCACCACCGCCGGTGTCGACGACGAGATCACCACGACGGCAGGCCCGCAGCTGGTGGTGCCGATCCTCAACGCGCGGTTCGCGCTCAACGCGGCAAACGCACGCTGGGGTTCGTTGTACGACGCGCTGTACGGCACCGACGTGATCCCCGAAGACGATGGCGCCGAGAAGGCGCAAGCCGGCTATAACCCCGTGCGCGGCGACAAGGTCATCGCCTACGCGCGCAAGTTCCTCGACGGCGCGGTTCCGCTGGCCTCTGGCGAATGGAGCCAGGCCACCGGGCTGAAGATCAGCCAAGAGGACGGGGCCGGTCAGCTCCTCATTGATCTCGGCGACGACCTGTCGACCGGCCTGGCAACCCCTGAGCAGTTCGTCGGCTACACCGGCGAACTCGGATCGCCCCAGTGGTCCGTGCTGCTGCGCAACCACGGCCTGCACATCGAGATCCTCATCGACCCCGAGTCCCCTGTCGGTTCCACCGACGCCGCAGGCATCAAGGACGTCGTGCTGGAGTCCGCGATCACCACGATCATGGACTTCGAGGACTCCGTGACCGCGGTCGACGCCGACGACAAGGTGCTCGGCTACCGCAACTGGCTCGGCCTGAACAAGGGCGACCTTGCCGAAGAGGTCACCAAGGACGGCAAGACCTTCACCCGTCTCCTGAACCAGGACCGCACCTACACGACGGCGGACGGCGAAGGCGAGCTGATCCTGCCCGGGCGCAGCCTGATGTTCGTGCGCAATGTCGGCCACCTGATGACCAACGATGCGATCGTCGACTCTGATGGAAACGAGGTGTACGAGGGCATCCAGGACGCGTTGTTCACCAGCTTGATCGCCATCCACGGGCTGAAGGAGGGTGACGGCAACGGGCCGCTGGTCAACAGCCGCACCGGTTCCGTCTACATCGTGAAGCCGAAGATGCACGGCCCCGACGAGGTGGCCTACACCGTCGAGCTGTTCAGCCGGGTCGAGGACGTGCTCGGGCTGCCGCAGAACACGCTCAAGGTCGGCATCATGGACGAGGAACGCCGCACCACCGTCAACCTCAAGGCCTGCATCAAGGCTGCCGCGGACCGCGTGGTGTTCATCAACACCGGCTTCCTGGACCGCACCGGCGACGAGATACACACCTCGATGGAAGCCGGGCCGATGATCCGCAAGGGCGCGATGAAGAGCACGCAATGGATCGCCGCCTACGAGGACCAGAACGTCGACATCGGCCTGGCCACCGGCTTCTCGGGTCGCGCGCAGATCGGTAAGGGCATGTGGGCCATGACCGACCTGATGGCCGACATGGTCGAGCAGAAGATCGGTCAGCCGAAGGCAGGCGCCACCACCGCGTGGGTGCCGTCGCCAACGGCGGCCACCCTGCACGCCATGCACTATCACGAGGTCGACGTGTACGCGGTGCACAAGGAGCTGGAAGGCAACCGCCGCACCGACATCGACCAGCTGCTTACCGTCCCGCTGGCCAAGGAGCTGGCGTGGGCGCCTGAGGAGATCCGCGAAGAGGTCGACAACAACTGCCAATCGATCCTCGGCTATGTGGTGCGCTGGATCGATGCAGGCGTCGGCTGCTCGAAAGTGCCCGACATCCACAACGTGGCGCTGATGGAAGACCGTGCCACGCTGCGGATTTCGAGCCAGCTGTTGGCAAACTGGTTGCGCCACGGCGTGATCACCGAAGACGACGTGAAGGCCAGCCTGCGCCGGATGGCAGCGGTCGTCGACAAGCAGAACGAGAAGGACCCGGAATTCCGGCCAATGGCACCGGATCCCGACGGCAGCATCGCGTTCCAGGCCGCGCAGGAGCTGATTCTGTCCGGGGGCGCACAGCCCAACGGCTACACCGAGCCCATCCTGCACCGGCGGCGACGCGAATATAAGGCAGCAAGCAACGGTGGATAGTGCGACGCCCGTCGACCTAGCGAGTACAAGGGCTTAAGTGGGCAGGCATAGCATTCCCGATCCGGAGGACTCGCCTGACGAAGGCGTGCCCGAGGAACCGCCGACCCGGCGTTTCGGTCGACAAC